>Ga0306924_10006907_pt1 | contig 11328 bp, 10 predicted proteins | sample sta12Can44000111_FD_203756 | JGI IMG/M metagenome (GOLD analysis project Ga0306924, IMG submission 203756) | Lab enrichment of tropical soil microbial communities from Luquillo Experimental Forest, Puerto Rico - statanox.12C.anox.44.000.111 (v2)... | ecosystem: Environmental > Terrestrial >...
TGCCCGACTGGTTATCCCGATGCGGCCGGGCTTGCGCTCGCTCAATGTGGCGATGGCTGCGGCCATGGCAGCTGGAGAAGCGATGCGGCAGGCGGCTGAGGCACCGCTCGCCTGCGGTCGCACTGACCAAAAAATACGAGACGGGTGAAGGACAATCTCACGCCCCTGGGCGCTATCCCTCACCCGCCTCGCTCGCTGGCGCTGATCGCCCACACGCTTGCTATTCCCCACGCAAGCCGAGGCGAGAGCGCACCCCCAGATCCCCCACGCGCGCAACGTTCCCGCAAAGAATGGCAAAATAGTGCCTGGTGCATCCAATTTTTTTTCTGTCCGCACGAATTTAGTTTTGCGCGCGTCACACTGTGTGCGAGTAGGGCATTGCCATGTCAAACGCGGTACATTTTCGTGCAATTCACGAATCGGAGTGGCTGGCCAGCGTCATCCCGTTAGCGAGCTGACCAGCACGGAGATTGCTGCACATGACTGTGGACATCACCTCAGCGGCGAAACGCAAAGAGCGCGCCAGCGCCTGGTTTGCCGCGCTACGCGAGGAGCTCTGTGCATCTTTCGAGGAGCTGGAGGATTGCCTGCCCACGGCTGCCCCGTTCTTCGACAGCGCGCCAGGTCGTTTCCGGCGCTCGCCGTGGAGCCGCACAGACTACGGCGGCACGCCGGGCGGCGGCGGTGAAATGTCGATCATGCGAGGTCGCGTGTTTGAGAAAGTGGGCATCCATGTCTCGACCGTCTTCGGCGAGTTCACGCCGGAATTGCGCGCCCAGATCCCGGGCGCCGAAGCAGATCCACGGTTTTGGGCCTCGGGCATCTCGTTGATCGCCCATTTGCACAATCCGCACGTCCCGGCGGTGCACATGAACACGCGCTTTGTGATCACCACGAAGGGCTGGTTCGGCGGCGGCGCGGATCTCACTCCTTTGCTCGCACACCGCCGTCGCCAGGACGACCCGGATACGATTGCCTTTCACGCCGCGATGAAGGCTGCATGCGACGCCCATGCCGCAGTTGCGCCTTACGACAAATACAAGAGATGGTGCGACGAGTATTTCTTTCTCAAGCACCGCAACGAGATGCGCGGCATCGGCGGCATCTTCTATGATTATCTCGACAGCGGCGATTGGGAGGCCGATTTCGCTTTTACCCAGGACGTGGGCCGCACGTTGCGCGGCATCTATCCCGAATTAGTGCAAAGAAATTTCACTCGGCCATGGACCGATGCGGAGCGGGAAGAGCAGCTGGTGCGCCGCGGCCGCTATGTCGAGTTCAACCTTCTCTACGACCGCGGCACCATCTTCGGACTGCGCACGGAAGGCAACGTGGATGCGATCCTCTCCTCGTTGCCCCCTGTTGTGAAATGGCCTTGATCAACTCGCTACCGCGTTGATGATCATCACGGTACCGCCACCGGCCACGACCACATCGAGCAGGGCGGTATGAATGTGAAGGGGCATGCGATCGACCAGGGCCCTGGCGACGAAGGCCCCCGGGAAAGCCAGACAGCCGATGAGCAGCGCCAAGATGAGCACCTTCGCCGTCACCACCCCGGCGAGGCCGAAGACGGCGAGCTTGGTGATTCCGATGCCGATTGAGATCACCGCATCGGTAGCGACAACAGCGGCGCCTTCGAGACCCGCGGCCATCAGGAGCGAGAGCATGATGATGCCGGCCCCAACGGTGCCGCCTGCCAACGGTCCCCAGCCGAGCGCGCCAGCAGCAAGCCCGCGGCCGGAAAGCTTGAACCCGCGCCGGCGCAAGTGCCGGCGAAATGGCACGCTCGCGATCAGCATGCCACCGATGACTATCAGCGCGCCTCTGCCGGTAGACCGGGTGTAGGCCCATGCACCGACAGCGCACGTCGGCACTGCGCTCGCCAGCACGATCCGTGCAGTGCGGGCATCGACCAATCGGCGAAACGCGGCGAACCGGCTGCCGTTGGTGAATAGCGCGGAAAGCGAGATGATCGGCACCACCGGCTCTGCGCCGACGATCGGCACCAAGACGAGCGGCATCAGCGCCCCGGTGCCATACCCGGCGACGCCGCCGATAACCGACGTGATGAGCGCAGTCGCCGCTATTATCGCGAGCTGCGCCAGCGAAATCTCATCGAAACCGGAGACCAAGGCAGGGCCATCGCATTGGGACGAACCCCGCGCAGCGAGCTCGTGCTGCTCCGAGCGGTGCCGCGCAGGTCAATCCGCGCTCGGCAGGCGTCGCACGGTGAACTCGATGCGGTCGCCCGGCAGCACGCGCCATGATTCGATCTCGGTCATGTAAGCCGCTTTGGGGAATCGGCGAAACATCTCGCGCGCCTTCTCGCGTGCGGCTTCGCGGGGCAAGGCAAAGGTTTCGCGCCGGTACGCGTCGCGGTTAGGTCGGCGATCGGCAAGTGCCTTTGCCGAGCGGCGCGCAATATCCGCGGGGCTGCGACGGATGGCGGTCATGGGTGCACGTGGCAGCAATCTATCGCCATATTCGTCCAGACGCGAGTCAAAGCCCATCAAAGCCCAGCTTCAGGGCGCTTGCTCGCTCGCTGCATCCGCGATGGCCGTGAGTGCCGTGGAATCGAGTGGGAATCCCGCTGCCACCCACGCCTTCTCGGCCGCCGCCAGCGCAGCGCCGACCTTGCGACCCTTCGGCACACCACGACCGATGAAATCGGCCGCCCGCAGCGGAAAGGATGGTGCAAGCCAGCGCTCCGGCAAGGTCGCAAGCGCACGCCAAGAGGTATCGGCGGCAAACTGCGGCGAGCGCGCCCACGCGAGCAGCACGCGCTCAATGTAGTGCTCGCGGCCCAGCCAGTAGAGCAACACCCGCGCCCATTGCTCTCCCCTTGCCGGGGAGGCGCGCCACCATCCGTCCGCCATCGACGCGAGGCGCTCATATTCGACATTGGCCATGCGAAGGCGCTGACGCAGCCGATCTGCATCCTCCACAACCCAGACGCCCAACGCGCCGAGCCGCTGGATCGGATCAGCCGGCATCGAAAGCACAGCCTCGATCTCAATCATTTTGGCAAAGCTTGCGAGCAGAGGGACGGCACCGAGCACCTGGTCAAGCAAGCCACACTCCGTCATCACCTCGATGGCTCCGAGAGGATGCCTAGCGACGAGCAGCTTGAGCAATTCCATACGCACGCGTTCGCGAGACAAGCGTTCGAGGCCAGCGCGCGCCGCAATACAGGCAGCGAGACCTTGCGGATCGGGCATCCCTTCGCCAAAGGCGGCATGGAAGCGGAAAAAGCGCAGAATGCGCAGATAGTCTTCGGCAATACGCCTTGCCGGGTCGCCAATGAACCGCACGCGCCTCACGGCAATATCAGCAAGCCCTCCGACATAATCGTGGAGCGTGCCGGTACGCGAGGCCGAGAGCGCGTTGATGGTGAAGTCGCGGCGCTCCGCATCGCGTTTCCAGTCACGACCGAAGGCGACCTTCGCGTGGCGGCCAAAAGTCTCGACATCCTCGCGCAACGTCGTGATCTCGAATGGGCGACCGGCGGCTACCACGGTTACGGTGCCGTGCTCGATGCCGGTAGGCACGGCCTTGAAGCCCGCGGCTTCGACGCGCCTCATCACCTCGCGCGGGAGCGCGGTGGTGGCGATGTCAATATCTCCCGGCGGATCGCCGACAAGCGTGTTGCGGACTGCTCCACCGACGACACGCGCTTCTTCGCCGGCACGATCGAGCGCGGCGAGAAGATCGCTCAGCGGCGCTTCCCTAAGCCATGCAGCCTCAAGGCGGTTGGGCGCTTGCCTCACTGCGTCTGACCTGGAACGAACTCCCCGCCTTCGACGTGCGCCGGGACGTAAGTCGATCCGGGCGGCGCACCGCCCCACTGCGCAAGCAGGACGAAGCTGCCAATCATCAGAGCAAGCGCCGTCATGAGCAGCCAAGCTAGTCGGGAAAGGCTCCAGCTCACGGGATGCAGGACGCTCGCGCGCGTCGCCCACAGAAAGACCGCATAGGCGACGAACGGTGCCAGAAACAAGGCTACTTCGGTCAGGACGGGGCGGATCACTCGTAGATTCGTTCGTACAAATTGCGCAAGATGCCAGCAGTGATGCCCCAAATGTAGCGCTCGCCAAATGGCATAACGTAATATTTTCGGGTTATCCCCTTCCACTCGCGGCTATGCAGGGTGTGATTTTGTGCATCCATCAGAAACTCGAGCGGCACTTCAAAGGCATCGGCAACCTCCGCCTTGCACAACGTCAGCTCATAACCGGACGCGACGCGCGCCACCGTCGGCAAGATGCGGTACCCGGAGAAGGTGAGGTAAAGGTCGAGATAGCCGATCGGCTCGATCAGCTCGCGGCGAAGCCCGATCTCCTCTTGTGCCTCGCGTAGCGCGGCTTCGGCCGGAGTTCGATCGCGCGGGTCGATCTTGCCACCGGGAAACGCGATCTGCCCGGGATGGCTCGGAAGCTCCGTTCGCACCGTAAGCAGCACCTGGGGCTGGGGCCGGTCAACGACCGGAACGAGGACGGCGGCCGGCCGGGTCGCCTGCACCCCTGCGCGCTGCCAAAGGTAAGGATCGAGATCGAGATCGCCCCGCTTTGCTCCCGCCGCGGGATCGGCGAGCGCCGGCGGCACGTCGAGGCGCAGTCGTGTGCGGGCGCGCACAAAGAAGTCATCCACTGGTGCCGTCGCCGCGGGAGACGAGGCCATGTCCGTCACGCCAGATCCTCCATGCTCGAAGCCGGCGCCATCGCGAAGAATTCTCCCGCGGACACAATGCCAAACATCCGCTCGCCGCCCACCTCACGTTTCTCCCCCAGTTGCACGAGGTCGTAAAGCAGCGCGCGGGTGACCAGCGCCCAGAGATTTTGCCGGACGTGAAGATAGGGCTTCAGGCCACTGTTGTCCTTTTGCAGATCGAAGCGCATCGCATGCGCTGGCCCGCAAGTTACCCAGTCGTCCACATTGGTGCGGAAATGCAGAACCTGGCCGTGGGCAACTTCGGCCTTGAGCTCAACCGCGACGAATGGCGCGTCATCAACCACGATCCGGCATTTCTCGACCGGCGTCACGAGAAAGTAGTCGTCGCCTTCCCGCTTGAGGATGGATGCGAACAGCTTCACCAGCGGAGCACGCCCAATAGGCGTCTTGAGATAGAACCAGGTGCCATCGGCGGCGATCCGCATATCCAGATCTCCGCAAAACGGCGGATTCCATAAGTGCACAGGAGGCAAGCCCCTGGCGCCCGCCGCGCGCGCCGCGCCGGCAAAGCTGTCCAGTCCAAGCCGTGCCACACCCGGATCCAGCACCATGGTCGGTACCATATCTACATACGTGCCCCGCGTTCGCCACGGTTTGGCCGGAACTTGTCTTGCTGACCGGATGTTGCTCCCGGGATCGTGATCGCACGAAGCTTAGCGGAAGCCTATCCGAGCACGTAAAAGGCCTAGCTTTGCGTAGAAGCAGAGGCTCGACCGTCTCGTTGCATGAGAGGCCCGCAGTTGGGGGACCATAGCAAGACCCGCACGAGGACGGGACGACAGAAGGAGTGAATGCGATGGCTGCGGCCACGGAAGGCCTTGAGAAGATCGAGGACATGATTGTGCGGCAGGCGGAAGCGACGGGGGCTCAGGTCGCCGCCGCCAAAGCGGCGATTGGGGCAGTGATTTTCGGCCAGGAGCCGGTGGTCGAGCAGGCCCTCATCACCGTCCTCTCCGGCGGCCATGCCTTGCTCATCGGGCTTCCCGGTCTCGCCAAGACGAAGCTCGTGGAGACTATGGGTGTCGTGCTCGGGCTCGATGCACGGCGCATCCAGTTCACCCCGGACCTCATGCCGTCGGACATTCTCGGCAGCGAGGTGCTCGAAGAAAGTCTCGGCGGAAAGCGCAGCTTCCGCTTCATCGCCGGTCCGATCTTCGGGCAGCTCCTGATGGCCGATGAGATCAACCGCGCAAGCCCGCGCACCCAATCGGCTCTGCTCCAGGCGATGCAAGAGCTACATGTCACTGTTGCCGGCAACCGTCATGACGTGCCGCGCCCGTTTCACGTGCTTGCGACACAGAACCCTATCGAGCAGGAGGGGACCTATCCGCTGCCGGAGGCACAGCTGGATCGTTTCCTGATGCAAATTGACGTCAATTATCCGGACCGCGAGGCAGAGCGCAAAATTGTCTTCGACACGACCGGAACGGAAGAAAGCAGGCCAAAGCCGACCATGACTGCTGAGGAGCTCATCGCGGCGCAGCGCCTCGTGCGACGATTGCCGGTGGGCGAATCGGTCGTGGAGGCGATCCTGAACTTGGTCCGCGCCGCCCGGCCTGGTCCCGAGACTGGCGATATCGGCAAGCTGATTTCCTGGGGCCCGAGCCCGCGTGCCAGCCAGGCCCTGATGCTCGCCGCCCGCGCCCGCGCCCTCATCGATGGCCGGCTCTCGCCCTCGATCGATGACGTGCTCGACATGGCCGAGCCCGTTCTCAAGCATCGCATGGCACTCACTTTTGCTGCACGCGCCGACGGCGAAAGCATCGAAGCCGTCATCGGCAGGCTCAAGTCCCGCATCGGCTAGGCGATGACTGCACTCCGGCGAGCAGACAAGCAGGAGGCGCGCGCGGTCCAACAGGCGAGCGGCTCAGCGCGCGCGTTAGCAGAATCGATGCCGCGCCTGATCCTTGAAGCTCGCCGCATCGCCGCTACGGTCATTCATGGGTTGCACGGGCGCCGGCGAGCATGTCCAGGAGAAAACTTCTGGCAGTATCGCCGCTTCTTCTCCGGTGAGCCGGCGCGCCACGTCGATTGGCGCCGATCCGCCCGGGACGACAACCTCTATGTCCGCGAGCGGGAATGGGAGGCGGCGCACACGGTATGGATTTGGCCGGATCGCTCGCCTTCCATGCTGTTCCGGTCGCCATTGGCGCGTGAATCCAAGCTCGATCGAGCGCTCGTCATGACCTTTGCGCTCGCTGAAATCCTGGTGCAGGCGGGCGAGCGTGTTGGCGTCCCAAATCTGATGCGGCCGAGCGGCAGCCGCAATGTGCTGGATAAGCTCGCGAACGCCATCATCCATGATGGCAGCGATCGGACCAGCTTGCCCAGCACATTCGCGCCCACCAGCCTCGCCGAGATCGTCCTCGTGTCGGACTTCTGGAGCTCAACAGCGGCGGTGCGCACAACGATATCTCAGCTGGCGAGCAATGGCTCCCACGGGCATGCGGTTCAGATCGTCGATCCCGCGGAAGAGACCTTTCCTTATTCGGGGCGGGTTGAATTCATTGAGCCGGAAGGCGCCGGCTCTATCACCGCTGGTCGCGCCGAGGCCTGGAAATCCGAATACGAAAGCGCGGTCGCGGGTCATCGTGCTGCAATCCGCGCGGAGGCGGATCGTCTGGGCTGGAGCTTCAGCGTCCATCGGACCGACCGTGCGCCGACCGAGCTCCTGCTTGCGCTGCATGCCCGCCTCGGTACGCCGCCTGCAGGGGCGATGATGGAGTCCCGTGCCCCAATGCAAGCCCGGCTGGCGAGGACTGCATGATGCCTTGGATTTCGCTCGGCTTCGCGCAGCCTCTGGTGCTGCTTGCGCTGCTCGGGCTGCCGGTACTGTGGTGGTTGTTGCGGCTTATTCCCCCGCAGCCGCGCCGGGTCACGTTTCCTCCGACCCGGCTGCTGTTTGACCTCGCGCGCAGACAGGAGACGCCGCGGCGCACTCCGTGGTGGCTCACGCTCCTGCGCTTGACATTGGCCGCCATCGTCATCTTGGCCGCGGCGGGACCGTTGTGGAATCCGCCAGCCGCCACCTCAACCGCCATGCCGCTCGCGGTGCTGATCGACGACGGGTTCCCCGCCGCGGGGACATGGGAAATCCGCATGCGCACGGTCGACGACCTGATCGCCCGCGCAGAGGCCGACAATCGCGGTGTCGCGCTGGTGCCAATGTCGGATCCGAGCCGCGACATCTCTTTCGAATCGGCGGCCGCTGCGCGCATACGCCTCAAACAAATCAAACCGAAGCCGTACGCGGTGCAACGCGCCGATATGCTTCCGACGCTGCGCCGATTCTTTACCGGCATGCCGGAGGTCGAGTTGATCTGGCTTTCTGATGGGGTCGATCTGGGCGGCGGGGGTGATTTCGTAGTCGCCCTCGCCCGGCTGGTCGGAAACCATCCTGTGACGGTGGTTCAGGGTGGCATTGTCGGCGCGCGAGCGCTCGCGGGAGCCGACAACGCCGCGGGCGGCCTCACCATCAGGGTCTTGCGCACAATCAGTGACGCTGCCGAATCGGGCATCGTGCGCGGCCTCGATCTCAAGGGATTGCCGCTCGGCCAAGCCAACTTTGCATTCAGCGTAGGCGAACGCGAGACCGACGCCGAGTTCACGCTGCCGGTCGAAATTCGCAACGACATCGCCCGGATTGAGATCTCGGGCGAGCGATCGGCGGGGGCAGTGACACTCCTGGACAAGCGCTGGCGCAGGCGTTCAGTCGGCATCGTCACTGGCTCGAGCACCGATATCGCGCAGCCGCTCCTTGCCTCTACATACTATCTCAGTCGCGCTCTTGGACCTTTTGCCGACGTGCGCGTTGGCGAGCACAGCTCGCCTGCACAAGGCGTGAGCCAATTCATCGAGCAGCATCTGTCGATGCTGATCCTGGCCGACGTCGGCAACGTGGGAGAGGCGCGGGATCAGCTCTCGCAGTGGGTCGATGACGGTGGCGTGCTCGTGCGCTTCGCCGGGCCGCGGCTTGCGGCCGGCGACGATGATCTTGTTCCAGTGAAGCTTCGCCGTGGCGGCCGCATTCTTGGCGGCAGCTTGTCCTGGGAGCAGCCGCAACCGCTTGCGGCGTTCGCGCGCGAAAGCCCGTTCTTCGGAATGACGGTGCCAAGCGACGTGTCCGTGAGCCGCCAGGTGCTTGCCGAGCCCGATTCGACTCTGACCGACCGCACCTGGGCTACCCTTGCCGATGGCACGCCGCTTGTCACCGCGCAACGACGCGGCAAGGGATTGATCGTTCTCTTCCACGTCACGGCCGACACCCGCTGGTCAGACCTGCCGCTATCAGGCACATTTGTCGAGATGCTCAAGCGAATCGTTTCGTTGGCCACTTCTTCGACCGCAACCGATGCTGCGGGCGCGCGCAGCACGCGCGAGGTCTTGCCGCCCAGCCGCATTCTCGACGGATTCGGAGTATTTGGCGCGCCGCCGCCTTCCGCCCGCTCGGTGCCAAATACGTTCACCGGCCGCGCCGGCTCCGACCACCCGCCGGGCTTCTATGGACCACCCGAAGGGTTGCTCGCGGTAAACACACTCGCATCCAGTGATCGCCTGATGCCACTTGATTCCTCAGCGCTCAATGCGCGTCGAGAGACCTTCCGCGTAAGCGAGCCCCAGGATTTGCGTGGACCGCTGCTGATCGCGGCATTGGTCATGGCCGCACTCGACGCGCTGATCGTTTTCCTGCTTGCTGGCGGGATTGGGCAGCTCAGGCGCCGACGCGCGCCCTCGGCAGCCGCCCTCGTTATGCTCATTGTTGCAGTGGCGCTATTTGCATCGGCGCCGGCATGGGCGCAGGCGAAAGACGAGCAGTCGCTCAAGTCCACGCTGGAAACGCGGCTCGCCTATGTCATCACCGGAGATGCCGAGGTGGACCAGATCAGCAAGGCTGGACTGCAAGGGCTCACGTTGTTTTTGGCGCAGCGAACCGCACTGGAGGCGGGTGAGCCGATCGGGCTCGATCCTGCCCGGGACGAGCTGTCGTTCTATCCCTTGATCTACTGGCCCATCGTCACCAGCGCGCCAAAACCGGCGCGGGAAGCGCTGGAGCACATCGACGCCTACATGAAGCAGGGGGGCACGGTGTTGTTTGACACCCGCGATGCAGTGGAAGCGCCCCCGGGCCCCGGCGGAGCAAACCGGAGTCCAGCCATGCTGGCGCTAAGGGCCATCCTGTCCTCTCTCGATATTCCGGAGCTGGAGCCGGTACCACGCGAGCATGTGCTGACGAAGACGTTCTATCTCCTCAAGGAGTTTCCCGGCCGGTTCAATTCCGGCCGACTATGGGTCGAGGCTCTGCCGACGGTCAACGACGACGAGCCGGCGAGCCGCCCGGCTCGTGGCGGAGATGGCGTGTCCTCGATCATGATCACCTCCAACGATTTCGCCGGCGCCTGGGCGATCCGGCAGGACGGGCAAGCCATGCTGCCGCTGGTTTCAGCGGAGCCGCGTCAGCGTGAGTTCGCTTTCCGGGCCGGCGTCAACATCGTGATGTATACGCTGACTGGGAACTACAAGGCCGATCAGGTGCATGTTCCGGCGCTGCTCGAACGGCTCGGGCAATAGCCGCAACGGGCGCTTTCGTTTCCTCGCAAGCGCAGCCTACAAGCACGAGCCGTGGAATAGGGGTGAGGTCGGGAAGGTAAAGAAGAAAGGATCATGAAGATTTGAATTTCGGCGTCTCCTTCTCTCCCCTCGTCCCCGAGTACCTCGTGTGGGCAGCGTTTGGCATTGCATGCGCAATTGCAATCCTGCTCGCGATCGGGCGCAGCCGCGGAGCAATAGCGCGGACCATTGCGCTGGCGTTGTTCGTGCTGTCGCTTGCAAACCCTTCGTTCACCCGCGAGGATCGGGATCCGCTGACGTCGGTCGCTGTTGTCGTCGTCGACAAGTCGCCCAGCCAGGAATTCGGCGATCGCACGCGACAAGCTGAAGAAGCACGCGCCCTGGTGGCGGAGAGATTGGGCCACATCCGCGGCTTGGAAGCTCGCTTCGTCGAAGCCGGGCAAGCCGATGGCGAGACCGACGGCACGCGGCTTTTCACAGCGCTCTCGGCTGCGCTCGCCGACGTCCCGCAGGAGCGCGTGGCTGGCGCCATCCTCATCACCGATGGGCGAGTGCATGACGTGCCGGGGGAAGCGGCGGCGCTTGGATTTGCTGCGCCGCTGCACGCGTTGATCACCGGGCACAAGAACGAGCGCGACCGCCGGGTCGTGCTCACGGCAGCTCCGCGTTTCGGAATCGTCGGACAGATGCAGAGCATCAGCTTTCGCATCGAGGATCAAGGCGGCAGGGCGGGGACTGCTCCAGTGACCGTGCGTCGTGACGGCGAGACGATCGAAACGCGCAATGTCCGGGTGGGCGCCACGACGACCATCAACGTGCAAATTCCGCATGCCGGGCCGAACATACTCGAGATCGAAGCCGCCCCGCTCGACGACGAGCTCACTGCGATCAACAATCGGGCCGTGGTCTCGATCGACGGCGTGCGCGACAAGCTTCGCGTCCTGCTCGTGTCGGGCGAGCCGCATGCCGGGGAGCGCACTTGGCGCAACCTGTTGAAGTCCGACGCCAGCGTCGATCTTGTCCATTTCA
>Ga0306924_10006909_pt1 | contig 11327 bp, 7 predicted proteins | sample sta12Can44000111_FD_203756 | JGI IMG/M metagenome (GOLD analysis project Ga0306924, IMG submission 203756) | Lab enrichment of tropical soil microbial communities from Luquillo Experimental Forest, Puerto Rico - statanox.12C.anox.44.000.111 (v2)... | ecosystem: Environmental > Terrestrial > Soil...
CAAGTCTCGTCGCGGAGGGGTTCGGTCGCGATTGTGCCGAGCTGGTTGCTATGGCCCGCGATTTCCGCGCGTTGCACGCCGAGCCGGAACGCCGCGACCTGGCCTGGCGCTATGGCATCAGCCCCGACATCCTGGATCCTGTCCGCCGTCCAGCCGAAATCGGCAACTGGTTGCGGGAAACGGCCAAGATTTCCAGCTCATGATATCAAAGACCGGGGCTGCGCTACGCCAAATCGGTAAGGGGCCTGGCCCGGCAAGCACCAGGAGAATAGCGCCCGTCACTGAGTCACACGCGACAATTTGTGCTACGAACGATTGCTCGAGGACAAGCCGGCGGCCGAGGTGCGGCGGGAGGTGCCGTATGCGAAAACCGGCACGCGGAGCCGTACGGCCGACACTAACAGCCTGACCGAAAGGCTACGTGGCCCAATCACAGCGGCAAAGGACCTTTTTTCCACAACGGCCGCTCATTCGCGCCTCGCGGCCGACGCAAGGCGCGCCGGTGGGAACAGCCCACCTCAATGCCGCTTGCCTACTTGTCGAGCCAGACGTCTTCGAAGCGGGAGCCATTGTAAATGCTGTTGGCCATGCTGATCAGACTGTTGACGTATGGCCGCCGGCAGGTGACGCCGGGCACGTACAAGATGTCCGGGCGCGCGTCTTCTTCGATCAGCTGCTTCTCGATTTGCCAAACCAGCTGCCGCCGCTTGCCTGCATCGGGTTCCCGCGATTGCCGGTTGATCAGCTCGTCAACCGACTTGTTGCAATATCCGGTGTAATTGCGCAGCGCGCCGCATTTATAATTTTCGTAGAATTGCGCATCGGGATCGTCGACCTCGCTCTCGGTGACATTAAGCCCGACCTTAAAATCCTTGCGCATCAGACGCGGATACCATTGCGTCGTGTCCACCGGTTCGAGCTCGCCGTCGACATAGATCTCCCTCAGCTGGTCGATCAGGATCAAGGCGGGGTCGCGCCAGGGGGGCACATTGCGCGCTGCGACGGTGACGGCGAGGCGGTTGTCGGGGCCATAGCCGATTTTCTGCATGATCTGCCGCGCTTCGGCGCGCCTCCGCGCAACATCGGGGCCGTAGCCGGGCAGCGTTTTCAGCATCTCGGCCGGCATGCCCCACAAACCCTGTGGCGGCGGCTCCATCGGGCCGCCGATCGCGCCCTGCCCTTGGCCGATGATGTCGATGAACGTCTGGCGGTCCAGGGCCAGCGTCATCGCGTGCCTGAGATTAGGGTTGTCGAAGGGCGCCACCGCGCGGTTCACGATCAGGTTACGGCTGCCATTAACCAGGTAGCTGTCGCAGATCACATCCGGAACCTCTTTTTTGACGTCCCGGAGCTGCGGGAACGTGACACCGAAGTAGACGTCGGCCTGGCCGACGATGAAGCTCAAGAGCCGCGTCGAGGTATCCTTGACGATCGCCCATTCGATGCCCTCGAGATAAGGTCTGCCGGGTTTCCAGTAATCGGGGTTCTTGGTGACACGGATGACTTCGTTCGGCTTGAATTCGACAAACTTGAACGGGCCGGTACCGATCGGATGGAGGCGCATGTCGCGCGCCGGCACGTGACAGGGATAAACGGGCGACCATCCTGATGCCAGCAGCGTCAGAAACGAGGGTTGCGGCCGCTTGAGGTGAAAAGTGACCTCGAAATCGCCGTTCGTCGTTACGGCATCGAGGTTGTCGTACCAAGATTTGCGCGGGTTGATGCGCAGCTTGTCGTTCCCTTTGCCGGTCAGCAGATCCCAGGTGCATTTGACATCGCTGGCCGTGAACGGCTGACCGTCATGCCACTTGACGCCGCGGCGCAGCGGCATCGTCAGCTCGGTGCCCTCTTCATTCCAGCTCCACCCCGTCCCCAGATCCGGAACGATCGACTGCGGGCTGTTCTGCGCGACCTCTTGGTCGAACATGACCAGATTATTGAAGACCCCCATCATTGGCCGGTTGACGGCGAGCGTCGACTCTTCGAGCATCGACATGCTCGCCGGACTGTCGAAATGGCCCGCGTGCAGGAAGCCGCCTTGTTTTTGCGCAGTGGCCGATCCACTGGCAATCAGCGCAGCCGCTAGCGCTGCCGCTCCTGCGAATTTGCGCGAAATTCGCTTCATTGCGGCCCCATTTTCGGCAGGCGGCGTAGGATGGGTTGAGCAGCGCGAAACCCATCATCCTGCACCAAGTGGTGGGTTGGCTGGCGCTTAACCCACCATACGAAACCAAAGGTCCGCAAGTGCGTAAGCGTCATTTGTCGAGCCAGACGTCTTCGAAGCGCCAGCCGGTGTAGACGCTGTTGACCATCGAAACGCAGCCTTTGACGTAAGACTGGCGGCAACTTACCACGATGGCGGACTCGAGCGTAGTTTGCAGGCTGGTAAGAGGGAACCCGGCACAACGCCGGTTATGCTCACCGGGAACTTGATGCGTCGTGCCGCGCCCCAGTCGGTCAGCTCGATCTCCGGCGCCAGATCGTCGCTTGTCTCGGGTGCCTGCATGGGTCGCTTCAACGAGGACACCGTGGAGGCCAGAAGGTGCGCGGTGCGCGCCAGCGATAGTTGGGCGGAAAGCGCCGCGCCTGTGACCTTCCGGACTAAAAGCGCGCGAACGACCGCGGCTGCCACCAAGTATCCGGTCGCTTGATCAAGGGCCTGGACCGGCAAGGGGCATGGCTTTTCGAGCCCTTCGATGCGCATTCCTGCATCGGCGATACCCGCGCTCATCTGCACAAGGCTGTCGAACCCGCGGCGCTTCGCCCAAGGCCCGGTCCAGCCGTAGGCGTCGAGACAAACATCGATCAGTCCTGGATTAAGCTGCCGCCGTTCATTCTTGCCGAACCCGAGTCCTTCGAGGGCGCCCGGGCGATAGCCATGAACCAGAATGTCCGCAGTTTGCAGGAATTCGGCGAACCGACTGCGGTCGTCGGCGTCGTGCAGGTCAAGCTCAGCGCACCGTTTGCCAATCGTCACTTCGGGGATCACCCCTGGTTCGTCCCAGCTCGGCGGATCGATGCGCAGAACGTTCGCTCCGAAGGCCGCCAAGAATCTCGTTGCGACCGGACCATTCAAAGTACGCAACCGAAAGTTCGAATCCGTCTTCCTCCGCCAACGAGTCCGTCACAGCGGGGTTCCTCGGACGCTGTCAGCCAAAGTCGCGGGCTGTGGCGCCGGTCCGGGCCTCGTTTTCGAAATCTTTAAAATCGAGCTCTTGAAGTTCGCCGCGTAATAAATCGTGGTCCCAAGTCGCCCGCGCTGCCAATTCTGCATTTCCCTGATGACGCGCGCTTTCTGGCTTATCGGCCGCACCACTGGCGACGTCGAGCGTCTTCGCCGCGCGATAGATGCCCGCGTCCTGACCGGCGCGTTCGGAAAATTACCGTGGAAGTCACGGCACATCCTGATCCAGGACGAGGAGACGTACAGAGCTTTGGCAGTCGCCTCGCGCGAGGCGTCACCGGTGTCTCGACCCCGCCGAGCCAACGCATCTTGATCGGCAGGCGGTGCCGTCCTTCAACGACGGCTTTGATCGTAGGGTCCCAATCGCTGGCGGCGTAGAACGCGGCCTGCACTGTCCCGAGGCTGTGGCCCTGGAGGATGATGGATCGGAAGCCGAGCGCCTTCGCGGTAACGACGGCAGCCTCGATGTCTTGACGCACATCGAAGAAGTTATCGGTGTTCACATGCTCGTCGTGCTGTCGCGTGCTGATTGCTGAGAGCCGCGTATCCTCTGGCCGACAGGGCACGACCGATCACCCGTAACGGGAGCGAGGCAAGATTGCCGCCGCTACCATGCACTTGCACGATTATCGTGATGTCGGTCGGCGGTATTCCCTCCGGTTGCCAGAGCGCAGCCTGGATCCTGAACCCATCTATCGCTTTGATCGACAGAAACCGCAGCGAAGCGCCTGGCAGCGGCTCCATGTCGTCAGGGAGGCTGTCAGGTGGACGAGCGGCTTCGTACTCGATGCTCGCAGCGATCTGGGCCATGCTTACCGCTCCACCAAGGTAGCCAGGGAATAGGTCAGCAGGAGACAAGCATGAAGTCCCTCGCCTTCCAACAAGTTGAACGTCTTTACCGCCGTCCCCTTCAAAGGCAACCCGGTCGCGGTCGTTCTCGACGGTGACGCTCTGCCGGGCGAGCAGATGCAGTTGATCGCGGCCTGGACCAACCTCTCTGAGACGACGTTCGTCTGCGCGCCGGCCGACCAGCGAGCTGACTACCGTCTGCGGATCTTCACGCCCAGAAGGGAACTGCGGTTCGCGGGCCATCCTACGATCGGGTCGGCGCACGCCGTGTTGCGCAGCGGCTTCAAGCCGCGGTCGGCTGGCCGGCTGGTGCAGGAGTGCGGCAAGGGTCTGGTCAACATCAAGATCGACGGCGAGCGGTTGTTCCTCGCGCTTCCAGAGCCTGAATTTCGTAAACCGACCAAGTCTCATCTCGATGCGGTCGCCGACGGTTTGGGCGTCTCCGGGGCCGACGTTCAGCGCGCAGCGATCATAGATGTCGGACCCGTGTGGTTCACCGTTCAACTGGCGGGCGGTGACGCCGTCAGAGCCCTCGCGCCTGACATGGACAAGCTCGCGGCGCTGAACTCGATCGGCATCACAGGGGTCAACGTGTTCGGCCTCTACCCTGTGAAGTCGGGCGCCGACCTGGAGGTGCGCTCGTTTGCGCCAGGCGATGGCATTCCTGAAGATCCGGTGTGCGGCAGCGGTAACGGGTGCGTCGCTGCGCTCGTCCGCCGGGACGGCGTTCTGAAAGCGCGCTCATACGTAGCCTGCCAGGGCCGCTGTGTCGGGCGGGACGGTCGGGTCGCGATCGAGTTCGACGACGACACGATCTGGCTCGGAGGCCATGCCGTGACCTGCGTCGACGGTTCGTTGAAGATCTGATGGCGTTGCCGGCGAGCGTCTCCAATTGCCCCACACCTGCCGTTCGCGATATCCGTCGGGATCGGCTCAATTGGGTGGATTCCGAGCATTCCCGATTTGCCCGGCCCGTGATGCCCATGCTGTCGTAGCGGTCATTGACCGGCTGAAGCCACGACACCCCGACATTGCGCCTATTTATGCGCCGCCGCTGGTAGCTCAACGGGCAGAGGTCTATGGTCATCCACGAGGGGGCCGCTCTCCAGAGCCGAGGATCAGCGCATGGACGTAGCGACGTGGCTGAAGAGCTTGGGCCTTGAGCGCTATGTGCCCGCGTTCTCCGACAACGATGTCGATGCCGAGATCCTATCGAAGCTAACGGCTGACGACCTGATCGGCCTGGGCGTGACCTCGATCGGCCATCGCCGCAAGCTGCTCGATGCCATCGCCACGTTCGGCGCCGAGGAACCTGTCACCACGGCAACGGCGGTACCCCACGATGCCCCGGCACCGGCCGATGCCGAGCGTCGCCAGCTGACGGTGATGTTCTGTGATTTGGCCGGCTCGACGGCGCTTTCGTCTCGCCTCGATCCGGAGGATCTGCGCGAGGTGCTCGGCTCCTATCACGCCGCCGTCGCCGAGGAGGTCGCCAAATTCGACGGCTACGTCGCCAAGTATATGGGCGACGGTGTTTTGATTTATTTCGGCTATCCGCAAGCCCACGAAGACGATGCCGAGCGGGCGGTCCGCACGGGACTGGCGCTCGCCGAGCGTATCGCGAAGCTGGAGAGCGGATCGGGGGTGCTGGGGAGCCGCATCGGCATCGCCACCGGCTTGGTAGTTGTCGGTGATCTGATCGGCACCGGCGACGCGCAGGAGCGCGGCGTGGTCGGCGAGACGCCAAACCTTGCCGCCCGCTTGCAAGCAATGGCTCCGGCGAATGGGGTGATGATCGCCGAGGCCACACGTCGACTGCTGGGCGATCTCTTCGAGTATGGCGATCTGGGCAGCACCGAGATCAAGGGCTTGGATGCGCCTGTCGCGGTCTGGCAGGTGCTGCGGCCAAGAGCGGTCGCGAACCGCTTTGAGGCATTGCGGTCCGCATTGCCAACCCCCCTCGTCGGGCGCGACGCAGAGATGGAGCTGCTGCTGCGCCGTTGGGCGCGGGCCAGGGAAGGCGAAGGACAGATCGTGCTGATTTCCGGCGAGCCTGGCATCGGAAAGTCGCGCATCACTGCGGCATTACAGGAGCGGCTCCAGAGCGAAGCGCATGTCCGGCTGCGCTATTACGGCTCACCCCACCATCGCGACAGCGCGCTCCACCCGTTTATTGCCCAATTAGAGCACGCCGCCGGGTTTTCGCCTGAGGATACGCTCGCAGGGAAGCGTGATAAGCTTGCCGCCTTGCTCTCTCGATCGGGCAACAGCACGCCCGAGACCCTGGCGGTGCTCGGCGACCTGCTGGGATTGCCGAGCGAAGCGCCGCTACCTTCGGAGCCTCGGCAAAAACGCGAATTGGTCCTTTCCGTATTGGTCGGGCAGTTGGAAGGGCTCGCGGAACGCCAACCGGTGCTGCTCGTCCTCGAGGACGCGCATTGGATCGACTCGACTTCGCTCGAATTGTTGGAACGCATTGCTGAACGGGTGACGCGACTTTCGGCGTTGATGGCGGTCACCTTCCGCCCGGAGTTCGAGCCGCCCTGGACCGGACAGGCGCAGGTGACTGCGCTTACCATGAGCCGGCTTGGTCGGCGCGATGCATCAACTCTTATCCGGCAGCTGACCGGCGGCAAAGCGCTGCCGGCCGAGATCCTTGATCGCATCGTCGAGCGCGCCGACGGCATCCCGCTCTTCATAGAGGAGCTGACGAAAACGCTGTTGGAAGGCGGCGTGCTGCGGGAGGAGGAAGACGGGCGCTATGTGTTCACTGGCCCAGCGCCGTCGGTGGCGATCCCGTCAAGCCTGCAGGACTCGTTGATGGCTCGGCTGGACCGACTCGCCCCAGTAAAAGAAGTGGCACAGGTCGGTGCGGCAATCGGCCGCGAATTTTCATATGAGTTGCTGGCTGCAGTGGCGCACCGCACGGACAACCAGCTTCGCGATGCACTTGATCAGCTTGTCGCTGCCGGGCTGCTCTTCCGCCGTGGCGTCCCGCCGCAAGCATCGTTTGTATTCAAGCACGCCCTTGTCCAAGACGCCGCTTATGGCGCCTTGTTGCGGGGCCGACGCCAGGAGCTGCATGCAGCTATCGCGACCGCGCTCGAGCAGCGGTCTGTTAGCCATCCGTACCAAGCAGCATCGGTAGGAGAGCGCGCCGGACTGCTGGCCTATCACTGGCTTAAGGCAGAGGCCTGGGAAAAGGCGCTGAGCTACACATTGCGGGCAGCCGAGCAGGCTGGCAAACTTTATGCTCGCCCCGAGGCGATCAGCCATTACTGGCAAGCCCTCGATTTGTTGGACCGGCTGCCGGACAACGCCGAGCAGAATCGGGTCCGTGCTGATGTAACCCTGGCGCTGATTTGGCTGCCGGGTAGCATGCGGGACGAAGAAGCCAAAGCGCGGATGTTGCGGCACGTCGATCAAGCTCTTGCGGAGGCGGAGACGGCTGGGCGCGCAGCGATCGTTGCGAGGCTGCAAGCGGCCAAGGGCCAACTCTTGTTGGATGAGACCCTCCTTGCGGACAGCCTTGAGCGTGCTGAAGTCTCCGGAGACGCTCTCACCCAAGCTTTTGTCGCATGGCGGTACGGGAACTATCTGGCGGCGCACGATTGCTTCGAGACAGCGCTCGGCCATATCGCTCGGGCGATCGACATCCTAGGCGCACAAGGAGAATGGCTCCAGCAAGCACAGGTAATGGCCGGGCCTGGGCGGTGTTTCTACGCTCGTGCGGGAAAGCTCGAGGAGTCGCTCGCATATGCTGCCCGCGTGCGCCAGCTGGGGGATAGCCTTGGTGATGCCTCGCTGCGGGCCTGGCGCGCGGCGGAAGCCGAGCCGTACTTTTACAAGGGACTTTGGGACGAGGTGATTCGCATTGCAGAAGAGTCACTGCCGATAGCTTGGGAAATTCGCGAGTGGAACCTGGTTCTCTGGTCCTCAGCCTGGCTGTCTATTGGTTATCTTAAACTGGCGCGGACTGCCGACGCGAAACGGGTCCTCGATCGGGCGCTCAAAGAGGTGCCCACGCGCGCCCTTGGAACCAGCGCATATGCGATGCCATATCCGCAGATCGCACTTGCCCAGCTCCACCTAGCGGCGGGCGACCTTGGCCAGGCTTTAAATGTAGCCCGCGAGGCGCTCAGCTCATCGAAGCTGACCCGTGCCCCGCTCGAGGAAGGCGCCGCTCACCGCGTCCTGGGGCAGGTCTACGAGGCCATGGGCAATCGCGCCGAGGCCGACGCCGCTTTCCGCCGCAGCATCGAGGTGCTTGAGCACATCCAATCGCCCCCAGAGCTGGCTCAGACGCTCCTTGCCTACGGACGTTTCCGGCGAGGCGACAACAATCTGAAGGACCGCGCGATGATCGAACGCGCCCTCAACCTCTTCGAGGAGATGGACGCCACGGGCTGGATCGTGGAGGCGCGCGCCGCGCTGGCTGCTGCTTGACAGACTCTGATTAGGCCGCGGCGCGCGGATGCTGTCAATACTCCAAGCCTTCGAGTTTCTTACCAAGCCAGTCGATTTTTGACCTGATCAGGGAGGGCAGCTCCGACAGCTGTCCGCTGCAACGGACTTACTGAAAGAGGCGAAGGCGCTGTCGAAGAGCTCGACGATCCGATCCGAAGCCGAGGATCAGCGGATGGACGTAAGGGCACGGTGCAGAGCTTGGCTTGGCAGATTGTGATCGCGTTATCAGGCTCGGCTGAGCCCCGAAGGACGGTTCATATCAGCGGCTCCACTGACATAACGAAATGTCCGCTCCCGAGACGACCCGACCCTCCGCCGGCGAGGTCGTGAAGGCCCGCAGTGGGTCGGTTTGACTCGTTGGACCTATGACAGGCGAACGACGGGTTTCGGCGCATTGCGGTCACTGCGTCGTGATAGTTTTTAGCAAACGCGCTTTCGGACAGCAGTCTTACGCGACTACACGGGAGCCAGCGATTTTCGAACCCGAAGCACGGTCGCGTCGTTCGGCTCCGACGCAATGCTGAAGCCAAACTTTCGGCACATACTCAGCATCGGCTTGTTCTCGTGCAGCACCAACCCGACCAGTTCACTGATGCCGGATTGCTGTGCGACCTCGATTAGTCGAACCAAAAGCAGTTGCCCAACGCCACGCCCATGCCAGTCGCTGCGCACTGCAACGGCAAACTCTGCGCTCCGCCGGCCTGGATCGGCGGAATAGCGCGAGACTCCCAGCGTCATGCCGTCGTGCTGTGCCACCAGTGCCATCTCGCGACTATAGTCCAAATGCGACAGGCGGGCTGCGAGGGCGTGCTTTAACTCGCGCATCGGAGTAAAGAAGCGCAGGCGCACATCCTCTCGGCTCATGTGCGCGAAAAGATGCTGCAGCGCGGGTTCGTCTTCCGGCAGTAAGGGGCGCAGCGCGATTGGCGTACCGTCGAGCGTTATGCCGGTGCTTTCAAGTTTTTTGTCGGGCATCGGTCTCAGCGAAATGGGTAGGCCGCTCGACTGCTCCGTCTTTGATCCACGTCATGAAGCGGCGGTTAAGTCGGAAACTCGCAGCACATTGAGACTGCAAGAACCGCCGCTGAAACTCGGGCCGAGGACGATCCCCGGCCCGGCTCATTCGCGTCAAGCGGCTTTCAACAGGCCCAGCTGCTGGAGCGCTGTGGCGCCATCGTCGAGACCGACCTCTTCCACGATCTTGCCATTCTCGACACGGAGTACGGTTGTCCCGGTGAATCGCATCTTGCGACCGGACGCCGCCGGAAGAGAGCCGATGAGGAAATCGCTGAACGCCGGCCCGGTGTGCGTCCCGCCACCCTCCCACCGGCCAACGACGTAGTCACCCTCGGCGATGAGGTCGGCCGCGCCCCAGAAGTTAAGGTCCGGGAACGCCGCACGGAATCCTTCCATGAAATAGCGCACGTCCTCGCGACCGTGACGTGGAGCATGCAGCGAATATTGGAGGAGCATGTCGGGGGCGGCGAGTTCGTCGATGATCTCAGGATTCCAAGGATTTCCCCAGAACCCCTCGAACCAACGACTGACAATAGCCTTGTTGTCCTGTTCGCGTGACATGGGATCGACCCTCCGCTGTGGCTGAAGACATCTCCGCCTTCCAACAGGGTGGTCTCTACCTCCGCGGTCGGCGCCAGTTATATCCGGATCTTGCGCTCTGATTCGGCGGTTTTCGGGGGCCGTCGCTTCGTCACCCTAATCTTCGGCGAAGAACCGCCGCCAATAGCCTCATCGCTGGGAGCTTCCGGTCCCGCGCCGATGAAATCGGGGACGCGTAAAGGGTTTTCGGCGAAGAGCGGCATCACGCGGGCTCATCGCCTGGGCCCTGTCATCGACACCAAACCATGCTCGCGAAACCGACCGTGGATGCGGCGCAAGTTTGCGACGTAACGGTCATGCTCGGTGCCATACGCGTCTGCCGCCGTATATTGCAGCGTGGGCTCGGGGTCAAACGCGGGCTGTGAGGGAACAGCGCCTCGAAGTCGCTACAACGTGAACGACTGCATTGGTCGACATGAGAAGAACCGGCACCGCCGCGGCACAGCCGGTCAATCGCCAACAGCGGAAGTGTTTACAGACAGGTCGGCACTCCGGTTAGTGCCAGATGCGGTGCTGACTACTAGCACCGCCATGGTTCCGCGCGACGGAATGCGGGAATGTGCTCGTGGCAATCGGCCCGGGCTGCAACCAGCGACGCGAACTTTCGCCATGACAGAACGCGTGGAACATCGCCGCGCCCACAAAGCGACGGCGGATGGGCGCTGCCTTGTCTAGCGGGACCAAGTTCGCAGGTCTGCCAGTTCACGGGACGTTCGTGACGCCGCCACAAGGAGAAGCTCAGTCAATATCCCCGCAGCGCCCGTCGCAGTACTCGGCTCGACTGAGCCCGGGCGCGCCGGTATCGATCAACCGCTCCAGTTGAACTGGTGCAATGTCCCCGAATCTCCTTGCCACTGGCGCAGCTTCGGATCAGACCACCGGCTACCCTTGCTGCTGGCCAAGTCCATGCTGGCAAACTGAAATGCGGCTTGGGCCGCCGCACCTTCCACCCGCGTCGACTTTCCGGTCTGATCCTTCAGGGGAGTCAGCGTCGCTTGTCCGAAACTTCCGACCCTGAGGAAAGGCGACTCGCCCCATCCGATCTCGATTGTGGTCGTCTCGGTGGGCAGCCAGCTACTGATTACGGCACCCCACAGTCCTTCGAACAGGCCACCCTTTTTTCCTGAAAAGATCGCCTCCAACTCGCGACGCTGCTCGGCATTTGCACTGTCGCCGATGTACAAACGAGCCGTTCCCTGGCCGCCAAAGA
>Ga0306924_10006914_pt1 | contig 11325 bp, 15 predicted proteins | sample sta12Can44000111_FD_203756 | JGI IMG/M metagenome (GOLD analysis project Ga0306924, IMG submission 203756) | Lab enrichment of tropical soil microbial communities from Luquillo Experimental Forest, Puerto Rico - statanox.12C.anox.44.000.111 (v2)... | ecosystem: Environmental > Terrestrial >...
AAAACGTCTTGGGGTCGCGTTTGCCGGCGCGCCACGAGAAGGCGGAGCGTCCCTGAAATTCAAAACCAAATGAGCGGAAGCAAGTCGCAATTCACCCCCCTGAGGTCCTCGCCGCCGAGTGAAGTCTCGCGCCGTCGTCTTATCCCGTCGGCGATCGCGCTAGGTTATGCGCACGGGCGTGGTGCGCCGGCAGTCGGTGCTTGACTCCATCACTGGGGCGCGCGATGTTGCAACGCACAATGATATCTTGCGATGCAACATAGGTGGCCTCCGATGCGTGATTCCCATGAGGTTCTTGCCCGTCTTCGAGCATTTCGAAACAAATTCGAAGGTCTGCTTGCATCGGCCCGAAAGAAGGCGGCTCGCGCTGGCGTAGCCCCCGCCCGCCGCCCGACACGGCTGCGAGAACTGACCGGGTTTGGTGCAAATCCCGGCAACCTTCGTATGTTCGCCTACGCTCCCGAACACATGCCGCCTAAGCCGCCATTAGTCATCGCGCTACATGGCTGCACCCAGACCTCAGACGAGTATGATCACGGCACCGGCTGGTCGTCCCTCGCCGACAGCCTCGGCTTCGCGGTCGTCTATCCGCAGCAGCAGCCCGCCAACAATCCGAAGAATTGTTTCTCGTGGTTTTTGCCGGGCGACATCGTGCGCGGCCACGGCGAGGCGCTTTCGATCAGGGAGATGGTCGAGCACGCCATTGCGACATTTGCTGCCGACCGCCGCAAAGTATTCGTCACCGGCCTCTCGGCCGGCGGCGCCATGGCTTCTGTTATGCTCGCAGCATATCCGGAGGTTTTTGCCGGCGGCGCCATCATTGCGGGACTGCCCTATGGGTGCGCCAGCAACGTTCAACAAGCATTCGAGGCCATGTTCGCGGAGCAGGGACATGCCGCGCAGGCGCTTGGCGATCGCGTGCGGGCAGCATCCAGACATCGCGGACCATGGCCGCAAATCTCGGTATGGCATGGCGCCAGCGATGCGATCGTAAAACCTTTCAACGGTGAAGACATCATTCGGCAGTGGACCAACGTGCACGGGCTTTCGGACAGTCCCTCGTATCAAGAATTGATCGGAAGCCACACGCGCCGCATATGGAACGACGCAACCGGTAAGACGCTGATCGAGGCGTTTTTCATCAGCGGCATGGCGCATGGCGTGCCGCTCGCGACGACGACGGGCGGAGAGAGTTGCGCTGCTACCGGTGCATTTTTCCTGGATGTGGGAATTTCCTCTACGCATCACATCGCACGCTTCTGGCGCCTGCACGAATCTCTGGTTGAAATGCCGCGTGCCGCGGCGCCGGTGTCAGCACCGATTCAGATTCCAACTGACGGCCACGCCTTTGTCATCGCTGGAGCAGCCGCCGAAGGCTCGCACAGTTCGGCCGAAGCTTCGCTTGATGAGGGTGAAGAACGGCAGACGCGTTACCCGCTCGACCCGAACGTCGTGATTGCGGCGGCCTTCAAGGCCGCAGGTCTCCCGGTTCCGGAGGTTCCCACAGCGCTGCCCGGCGCAACGCCGCGCGTTGCACCCGGCCCGATCATCACGGCGGCCTTGAAGGCCGCCGGACTGGTGCAGAGTTAATTCGACCCAGCACTCGCCTTTGCGGTGGACGATGTCGCTCGCCAATGCGGCGTTTTTTTTGCCCGCGTTCCGCCAGGGCTTGAAGGAAGCAGGTTTCGTCGAAAGCCATAACAACGACATTGTTTAAACTTTTCCCTGCGCCCCTCTTTCGCTTCGTCAGGGGCTAGTTCCAACTAAAAACTGGTTTAGGAACCAATACCGCCGCTGCACGTTTGATCAGCTATAATCGCTGTCTTGCAGCAGCATTCTGCTGCAACGCCGCGAATTTTAGCTCGCCGCGCGGCGCGTCGAGCCAATTAAATCGGGAATCACGCATGCGACGGTTGATCGCCGCGCTCGATCTTCTTCGAAGGCGCGCCGCGCGCATCAGCGCCACAGGGCTCCAATGGAAGCGCGTTGTCGATGGCCCAGATTGTTGGCTTTTGGCTACTTAAGCGCAGGCCACGCCCCACTATTTGATTGGAAGGCGGACACGCCGTGGTGGATTTCTAGCTTCGTTCCCAACCTCGAAGCAGAACTCGGACTTGCGCTCATGTTCGCGAGTGTGATCCCGATTTATGGGCGCGCAGTACACTTGGCTCGCTTTTTCGCCTACACGGCCCTTCTAGTTTTCGGGGCCGTGACCCTCGCGTGGTGGGGGTTTTTGGCGTGGCTAATCTGGCGTGTGATTGAGGCAACAGCCGCCCACGATTAAGATCAGTAGCCAGGGCGAATCAGTTTAGAACAAGCACGTCTCTTTCGCTGCCCGAAGACCGGCAAGGGTATGGGCGCGGATGAAGAGACCAACTGACCAAACGTCGCACTTGCCGCCTGGTTCGGTGCATTTGAGCAACCGCCGCCTATGTCATCAGAGAGGGTCGATTGTCGCCGGAAAGCAGACGACGCCAGACAGCGTGCGGCGCAAGCAAGGGAACCGTTCGCAAAGAGCGCATACGAAAAGGTGGCGGAGCATTGGATGTTACTCGCCCGACTAGACTCGCTCGTCCACGACAAAACAATAACGAAGCCGCCTAGCAAGCCAGGACCGTGACGGGTGCAGTTGCAGTCACGATCTCAATTGACGTCACCGAAATACGATGGTCATCCAAAAGAGAGCCCCCGCGCGGCTTTTCTTCTTGAAGGCATAAGAAAAGGCCACCTCGGTTGGAGAACCGAGGTGGCGTCTTCTTTGCTACGGGTGCTGCAAACTCAGAATTTCGTCCTAGCGCGCCAGGGCATCGTTTAGGCGATTTTCTGCCGACGACGCCGCGCTAAGGCGACAAGCCCACTGCAAGCGATCACCAGACCCGGCAGTCCTGCACCCACGATCGGACCGGGAACGACGAAATCGGCCTCGGGCCCAGTGCCAAACTCGAAGGAGACACTTGTGATCGACGTAGCACTTGTGAGACCGGGAACCGTCAGGCTAAATGTGCCGGGGCCCTGAATGAACGGTTGTTGATTGGTATTCGTTAAGCCATCCGTGTTGAAATTGCTGGAGGTGTTCCCGTTAATAATCATGTTGATGGGATTCATGGGTTGCGAGCCAAACCCCGCAGTCGCGATGAAGAGCGTCCCGCTCGCGTTCACCGCGGCCCCCCAATGGGTGGGGTTGATGGCCCCGCAAGCACAGACGCCGTCTTTGTCCAAGTAGGGGTTGGCCGGTCAGGTGGGACGTACCCGACGGGCCTGATCATCCGCCTCGACCGGTACATCGCGGCTCAATCGCTAGATCGACGCCGACCAGCATCGAGTCGCGCCAGCTCCTCTGCGAGACCAGCGCGGCCGATGCATCGGTGCCGGTTCATCCGCGCGGTCGCCGCGCAGGGTGACCGTTCAAGAGTGGCCCTGCCAGAGTTCGCAGCGGCGCTACCGCGTCCTTCCGCTGCTCTTCGGTCAGGCCAGCGCGCAATGGGGCCGTTTACAGATATCGGAGCGTCGGGGCGAGCACTGGAGCAAGTATCGGTAACGGCCTCCGATGGAATGAGCAAAAAACTTCCATCAGATCGCCTCCGCTGATGAACTAGCGACGCTGGATTTTGAAGTGCGATAGCTGTGAGGACCTCGCACAGTGTCAAGCAAATCACGCAATTTGGCCATGGTCATCCAACCCAGGATGAACATCAACGGCCCGATGGTTAGCGATCAGAGCGCGTTTCATCGTTTACCTCCCTTTGGACCAATGAGTGTGGGGAGAGGTAACGTCCGCGTAAACGCGAACGTTCCAAGATGCCGGGTAAACTCCAAAGGGAGATGCTCGGGCGGGGTCTCGGGAACCCACATGAGGGCTCCGCTCGGAAAACACCACGGGCGCGCTAGATGTTCCTCAAGGAACGTCCGGCACGAACAATCCATGTACTCATTAATGCGCAGATCGCAGCAGGTTGCGCGCTTACTTTGTGGTTACGTCGCGGCTACGTATTTTTACGCCTACGCTTACGGTATCCAAAAAATCGCACTCACCGCTATCGTCGCTCAGGCGCATAATTCAAACTAGAGGCCACTTCTGCGCGAACCCACGGCCAAGCCGCCGTTTGGGTCGCGGCTAACTCTGTCGGATCGCTTTTACACGCCGACACTCATCCGCCCGGATAACGCGCGGGAGGGATGGGTCATGTCTCGCAAAATTGGCTTTGACGGTGCCGCCGCAGTGGCGAGCGCGATGCTCGCATTAGCAGCAGCGCTCATTGAGGGGGAGGACGAAATGGTTCGTTGGGTTGCCCGGATCGCTGCCGCTTTGATGGCATCGATTGCCTGGTCGTCGGTGTCGCACGCTGACTCCTTCAACCTGACCAACGATTTTAGCAACACCCAAAACCCGAACGGTGTTTGGTCCTACATCTTTAATAGCGCGTTTCTGCCTCACCAGTCGTCGGCGCTGAATAACGGGAATCCACTTTTTCCTGCTATTCCTGCCGGAGGATACTTCAGCACCGGGAATAACCTTTTCACGAACACTCCTGATGTGATCCAGGCAGCAGTAAATGGCTCCGCCGCGGGTGAAACCAACAGTGATTTTCTAGCGGGTGACGTACTCATTCATAGCCCGAACGACGGCACTGCGCTGACAATCGTTTGGACTGCGCCATCGTCCGGTATTATCACCAATTTGTCGGCAAGTGTCTGGTATGCTCACTCGATAGTTACTCGGTCGAATGACGTCACGCTCGCATTTGACGCCTCCACACTGCAATCCTGGACCGTTTCACCGGTGCTAAATTTCAATCGATCAAACCCTGGCACATTCACCGACCTCAATTCGATCAACGTCGTTGCTGGAGATACGATTACCCTGTCGTTTATGAAGACTGCTGGCCAAGATTTTGGCTCACTCGATGGCGTCCAGGAGAGCTTAACGTTTACCCCTACTGCCGCAGTACCAGGACCAATGGTTGGCGCAGGATTGCCCGGTCTGATCTTGGCTTGCGGTGGCCTTCTCGGCTGGTGGCGACGGCGGAAGAAAATCGCCTGAGCATCAAGCTGGTTCTTCTTTTCCTTGTCCGATCTCACGCCCGCGCAGGCCGCTGACGTTAGGGTAGCACGCATACCTTATTTTGGGGTCGTAATCTCAAACACGCGGCACTGATACAATTCGCGCGCCGTCGCGAGCCGCTGTTTGAAATCCTTGAAGCCGCAGCTCACCTTAGCGCACGGTGTTTTATGCTCCGTGATATATTTGTTCACGCACCAAACGATATTGTTGGTCATCGCCTGTTCAATTTCCTTGATCTTCATCGCAAACCCCCGCGTCACTCTGGTGCGCTGCACGCGCCAGTGGAGCAGACCGGTTTTGTCGGGGAAGTTCAGATAAAGGCCCGATGTCGACCAGTCCTAGCGCGCACTAGCGCGAGGTGATCCGACATCGCGAGGTTAACCGACCGCGTCAGCGTCCTCGCCAGAGGGGCCCGGATTCAATTTACTTATGTCTATTTTAGATAAGGCAATTCGCCAAGATCAAGGATCACCCAACATCCGGCCAGCGTCACGGTGACGCGCCTTTTTGTCACGTTCATGTCAGATTCAAAATTTGCGAGCAGGTGGGCGAAGCGCTTTGCCCCAATCCTCTTCGGCTTCCCGCTTCACCGTCGGTGCCGCCGGATTTCTTGCTTTTGATCCAGCGCCCCGACCCGTCGGGTGTGGGCACGACGGGTCAAGACTTGCCATGACGGCCCCCACTATCGCGACGGCCAGGGATAGTTGGTCGCCGATGGTGCGATCTCCGTCAGCGCCGAGGGCGCCGAGCTAAGCGCAGGCGCAAGCGTAGACGCTGCTGAGGTCATGGGGGCCGTCGCTGCTCGACGGGCTGCCGCCGCCACAAGCTTCTTTTTCTTCGCAACGGGCTTCTTTGCACGCCAGCCCCGAATCCCCAACGGTCCCATACGCGATCGAAGCGAAAGCTAGGTCGGAACTCGGGTGGGACTGGGGCAAGGGGGCGACCAACCCACAATTTCAGATTCATTTGGAAAATAAAGCCTTAACCCTCGCCGGCCTTATGAAACGCAGGGAGTGACGCGTCTCGGAGAAACCCGATCACCGGCATCGGGCTTCTGCCTAAATCTTCACCCCTCGAAAACGTCGAGTCCATCGGAAATCCCATTGACACGGGCTTTTCCGAGGCGTAGGTCATTCTACGAATGCTTCTACTCAAGCCTCTACCCACGGGGGCACCCCACATGGCAATTCTAGTCCAAAAGGGACACGCCTATTTCATCAAGGTGTCGATCCCTCGCAAGCTTCGTCACTTGTTTTTGGGCGAGAGCGGCAAGCCTCGCGGTTCAATCTGGGAGAAAGCTGGCTCCGATTACAACACTGCCAAGGTCGCAGCCTCCCAGCGTGGCGCATGGTGGGACAGTGCCTTTGCCCGCCTAGAGCGTGGCGAAACCCTAGCCGATATCGAGCGGGATGCATTGGAGCTTCGGCGCGTCCAGGAATGGATGCAAATGCGGCGGCGAGAAATCGAGTCGGGACGCTTCGAGCCTCATCCCCAAATCGCGCGCTTGATTGGCGAACAGTTCCTATTCGAGGCTGGCGCACCCCCCGCATTGACAGCGCCCGCTCCGGTAGCGTCCGAAACCGTGTCGCAAGCCGCTGCGGCCATGTTCGATGCGATGGAGCGCGACGGTAGGCGTCAGACTACGGTCGATGGCCATAAACTGCGTGTACGGGCATTTGTAGAGGTTTGCGGCGACATGCTGTTGAGCGCCATCACCCGCGCCGTCGCGTCCGATTGGCTCGACAAGATAGGCGCGGAGCGGTCGAACCGCACCCGCAACAGCTATGCCATGTCGTTGGCGTTGGTTGTCGAAACCGCGCGGAGGCGCGGTCGGTATCAGGGCGAAAATCCATTCGAGGGGCAGAAGGCGAAGGCCGAAGGCGAAAGCTATCGGCCCTTCAGCGATGTCGAGCTTCGCACACTGTTCGCCGCATTGCCGCGCGCGATCAAGCCGACGCAGCACTCCCCGGAGTCGGCGCTGCCTTGGGTTGCGTTGATTGCGGCTTATTCCGGCGCGAGGCTAGAGGAAATTGCACAGCTATCCGCCGCAGACATCCGCGAGCAGCAGGCAAACGGCGCGACCATTACCGTCATCGACATTCACAATGGCGGAAACAACGCACTCAAGAACAAGGCGAGCGCCCGGTTGATACCAGTGCATTCCGCGCTAGTTCGAGCCGGGTTGCTGCGATACGCCGCGACCTTGCCGAAGGGTAGCGCGCTGTTCCCCGGACTCGTTCGCCGTGAGAGCAAAGGCGGAAAGGTCGGCGCAAGGCTTGGCGAGCTTTTCCGAAAGCAGCTAATCGCGCTCGGTCTGAAACGTGAGGGTGTTTGCTTCCATAGCTTCCGCCACACGGTCGCGGGCAAACTCGAACAAGCGGGCGTTGCGCAGACCGATGCTGCGCGGGTACTCGGCCACGCAATCGAGGGAATGTCCTACGGCGTTTACAGCACCGGCCCAGGCTTGAAGCGGCTTGCAGCCGTGGTCGAAGAGATCCATTACGACAATATTTGAAGTAGTGGTCGAGCATCTAGTTTCATCTGTAACGATGCACTCGACCACTATTCGTTGTTAATTTCAACGGCTTACCCCTTGCGGGCCGCTCCCCCGCCGCCCACATAACCGGCCATGAATCTACTCTGATTCTGGTTAGGAGCCTCAAGAAGCGGTCGAGGGGGATAGCACGGACTCGTAATCCTCGACCTTACTAAAGGCAAAATAAAAACTTTTTGGCGCGCGCTTCGGCGCGCGAACGGTGAAGCTATGTTCGAAGAGGTGAAATGATGCACGTACCAAAGAGGTGGAGGAGCGAGCCACCATCGACTCAAATCGAAATTTCCGCCCAAGCATGGGAATGCCAAGCCTGCGGTGGTCGAGATCCAAAGTCCTGTAGCTGCAACAGCACCGCAATCATGGTGGCGCTGCGGGAAGCGGCGGATAAACACGCGGCTCACAAAGAGGCAGACCGCCAATATCAGCGGCGCAAACGTGCCGCATCGACCGACGCGCCAGTTGAAAAGACTAAAGAATCTGGCAACGGCCCCGGCAACGACAGCGCGATGGTCGAGAAGCCGAACACTCCATCGCGCTTTGAACGAAAGGATATAGCCAAGCTCATTAACGGTTTGATTCATGCCGGTCTCGCGCGCGACCTCTTAGGGGTGTTGAAGGCACATGGTGCAACCTTCGTGGTGAAGGCGCTGGAAGCCGAGTTGAAAGCTATACGCAAAGAAATTGGCGACGACACGGATTGAGAGTGGCCCGACCGCGGCCGATAACAATAGAATCAGCTACTAAAAGGTTTGTTTGAAAGCTAATAGGTAGTGGCCGAACAGTAGTTACAGATGAAAGCTTTGGAGGTCTTTGGGACATAAGTTATACAAAAAAGAAACCCCGGCTGCGAGACCGGGGCTAAAGGCTAAGGGCAGTAGAAGTCAATGCGCTATGTAACAAGCCGCCACGGGCGGCGCAAGAGCAATCCCTTCGATATCTCTGCAAAACGGAAACGTGAGATAGTTCTTCACGCTCGCCTTGTTCGCGCCGCCGAGACCGAGCACTTCCCCCGATGGCTCATCGCATGGATTTGGCACAATCCAAGGGCGGTCGACCAAATCTGGGCGGTCATGGAAGCCGCCAAACGAATGGGCGGCAAGATCACCGAGGCAGAGGCGTCCGACCTTACCGAAGAGGCTTCCATCACCCGCAAACACCTCTCCGCCGACAATCTGGCCAGATGGCTTGGCGTCACCTACGAGCAGCGCCAGAAACTCGGTCTCACGACCATCGGCAGCACCAATGTCGGCAAGCGCGCCCGGAAAGAACTACGCAAACGCCGATGGCGGCTTAATGCCGAACGACGCCGCCGTGGTCGGGGAATGCGTCCGCAATCTCAGTCCCTATCGAGGCTCAAACCATGGAGGGCCAAAGACATGAGTCGAGCCAAGTGGTATCGCCAGAACAAAGGCAGAAGAGACAGTGAGACAACTTCGTCTACACCTATCTTTCTATCTACCGAGGACAGACCTGTCTCAGGGCTGGCCGAGGGAGGCTTCGCCTCAAAGCAAGCGAGCCAGAGACTTCCGTCTTCGCAGACAGCGACCAGGATGGCTGCTGCTGTAGACCCCTATCAGTCATTACCTGTTGAGTTGAGATTACTTGCTCTTGGTCTTCCGCTTCCTCCTCGGGAGTCCGCTTCAATGGTGGCTTAAGACTCGCCTATTTAATTCCATAGCTGCTGCCCCTTCCTTTCTTTCCTTACCTTTTCTTAGCGGAAAAATAGATTTACAACGACGATCCTTTCTTTCGACCTTTCTCTTACCTTTAGCCACGGGCGAAATTTTCCACACGTTTTCACAGGGTATGACAGGAAAGGAAAAAGCCAATGCCACGAAGTAAGACCACGCTCAAGCTGTTTGCCGAGAAATACCCGCGTTGCTTCCACCTCTGCCCCCTTCACCGCTGGCCCCTCAAGGTCGGAATCCATATCGACCTACTGCACGACCTTAACGAGCCATTACTTTCGACCCATTACAAATTCCCTGTTAGGAGGGTAGCCTTTATGTCGGGATTCTTATTATGTCATGGCCCAAAGGACGAAGCCGAAGGGAATACAACGATTCCCATCCGAATAGCTCAAACCGCCATCCGAATCGCTCAAACCGCTCCCGTTCGAATGACCTAAACCGCCCGTATCCGAATGACGACCTGGGGCGGAGGTTTAGTGCTCAGTGCTATGACGCCGCTCGACGGGGCATTGTCTGGATGCTCACCTTTGAGGAGTGGCTACGTATTTGGAATGAAAGCGGCCACCTCCCAAACCGGGGTTGCCGCAACGGCCAATACGTGATGGCTCGACATGGCGACAAAGGCCCCTATGCGGTGGGGAATGTCAGCATTATCACTTGCAATGAAAATGCCCGGATGGCTCGCAAGACCCCGCAATTCCTACTCCAACAGCGGAAGGGGAGGCCCAAGAGTCGGATACCCCCCAATTTCCTGACACCCCTTTCCAGAATTGCAATCATAAGTAATCGAAAGCTAATGCATTACTGAAAGCCGGGAATGATAACTATTCCCCGATTGCGCGCTAGAGTCTCAGAGCCACCGGCCCGCCCTACCCCGGCCCCCAGGGGGTATGCACCGGACCCGATTTCAAAAAGGGAAAAAAGAAAATCCAAAGAAAAAACCTGAATTCTCTCTGTCTGTCTGTCTGTCTGTCTGTCTGTGGGTCTTGATGTGGGTAGAGACCAAAAGCCCAGAAATAATCCAATGATATCAATGGCAGGTGGCGGACAGGTCATCCGCCTTTCGCTCTCGATCCTCAGTGCAGGACGATGATCGCAAGCACAACGCCAGCGGTAAGCGCGGTCCAAAAGCCCTCCAGATGCCAAGCGTTCGCGAGCGCGCGGGTCACACGTCTAATTCCAATGCATAGCTGGCTTACATGACGTTGGCATGGCTTCTGATGCGATATTCTTGGCTTAGGGCCACTGCTATCATTAGCGCGGATCGCAGTGCCGGTGTTACAGGGTAGTTACAATAAGTTGTCCAAAAAATAGAAGATGCTTACCCCCCAATTGGGGGTTGTCGGTTTCGGCGGTTGTGACCCAAGCTCGGCACACCTGAGGCAAATCTTGCTTCCTTCCACCGGGGCGAATCAATCATGACATCAAAGACTGCTATCGCGGCGCTCGCCGCAACGCTCGCAATGTGCCTGCCAACATCGGCAACATCTATTTTGCCGAATTATGATTTCGGCGATTCGCATGTGGGGATCATCCCCATCACTGGCGAAGGGATATTCGACTACCGTGCCCCCAACGGCGCATCGGCCAACGGCACAGTATCCGTGGCGCTCTACCCAGACCCACGGATAGAGTTAAGCGGTTCAGGGGGCAACGGCGAGCACTTCGACGGCGAAGCCAAATTCAACTACTTCCTTCAAATCTTAAACCCCAGCCCCCCGTTCGACCCCGGTCCGGTCTCTGTCTCACTGAGGTCAAAGCCGCAGGATACGCAGACTACCGTATCGTGGGCGACGGGAGAGCTTTCGCCGGGTCCCAATTCACGGTCACCGAAGTCGGCACCAGCAACATAATCGTCGGCAACGGGTTCAACACGACGATGGGAAGTAGCAGCACGTGGGTCGTAGACGATTTTTACACCCTCCAGTCCGAAACCATCTACCAAGTGGAAGCGCTCGTAGTCGGCACCGTGAGCGGCAGCCCCGGCAACAACGGCGGAACCATAGACGCTTGGGTCG
>Ga0306924_10006916_pt1 | contig 11323 bp, 7 predicted proteins | sample sta12Can44000111_FD_203756 | JGI IMG/M metagenome (GOLD analysis project Ga0306924, IMG submission 203756) | Lab enrichment of tropical soil microbial communities from Luquillo Experimental Forest, Puerto Rico - statanox.12C.anox.44.000.111 (v2)... | ecosystem: Environmental > Terrestrial > Soil...
ACCGCCACGGCTCCGGTAGGGTTAAACCCGGCGCAGCAGATTCAGTTCACCGCCAATTTGCCCAGTAATTCGCCGACAGGCCTGACCTGGCTGGTTACCCAGCCGGTCACCGGAGATACGACCGATTTTCCGAACGGGGCGGCCCCGGATGCGCCAACGTGCAGCCCGAATTGTGGGTCGATTTCAAATGTTGGCGTGTATACGGCGCCGTCAACGATGCCGACGGACACCTTCCCGAAGTCAAGTGGTTCGAACGCCGCCACGGCGGCGATCACCGTGACGGTAGTCGTGAACTCACCCTCAGATACGGCGCACTTTGCAACGGCCACGATTACATTGGTCAATGCCAGCACCAATCCAATTACATTCAATTCGATAAGTCCTACCACGATCGCTGCAGGCGGTATCGAACAGGACATTTTCTTGAATGCGCACAATATTCTGAATACAACCGCGATTACCTTTACCCCGCCCGGTGGCAACCAGCAGGCACAGGCGATCGACCCGACCAACATTTTCACGGTTCCTATCAGTTCGGCCTATTGCACTCCGAGCGCCAGCGGCGTTACGCCAGTGGTTACCTGCGACGCTTCGATCCTGACCCGTATCCGGCTGAACCAAGCGCAACTGGCCAACCCGGGCACTGGGCAAGTCACTGTCAACGGCATTCCGGGGAGTCCGACGGCAACAGCGCCTTGTACCGCGACTCCGAACAGCGGCGGCAACACCACGAATATTTCTTGTCCGATCGATTTAGTGTATGCGAGCCCGGCGATGGTGACAGCGGTGCCGGACAGTTTTCCGCAAGGAAACAACACGAGTTTCTCGGCCAACGGAGGATATTACGGAGGGGGCAACAGTCCGATTGTCAACCTGCTCTTTAACGGCGGACTGAATATCGCCAGCTCATTCAACGCGCGGCGGTTCACCGGACCTCTCGACGGAGGCCAGATTCAGACTCCCGGCCTCTTTCCGGTTTCGGTCGTGAGTAATGCGCCGCTCGGTGGGACCGGTGACTTCACTCCGCCGCCGTTCCCGCAAGTATGGTCCAATGTGGCGGTACAGCCGACGTTTGCAGGCCTCAACTCAACATACAATCCTCCAGGGGTCATGTATCCGACAACTCCGCCAGCGTGTTCACCACCTCCACCAGCGGTTTATCCGGCCTTTCTTCCGCCGTGTATCAACCTGCCGGGCGGAACAAATCTTGCGCCGAGCAGCATCGCGCTGAATTCAGCGAAAGGCTATGCGGTGATCACCGAGCAAGCCAACAATTCGATCCAGGTCGTGAATCTGACCAATGTTGGATCGAGCGGACGAGTGACGCCCCAGATGCAGGGCGGCCCCATCGGTGTTGGCAATGCTCCCACGAGCATCGCGATCGACAACGGGATCAACCTGCAGAACTTCCCGGGGCAGGACCTCGGAGTCGTCGTCAATAGCGGAGACAACACCCTGACGCTGGTGGCCCTGCCTTCCGGGACGATCATCGGATCGGTCAGCCTGGCGGGATTGATTCCGGGTACCCCCGCCGCCCCGTATGGTGTTGGTGTGGATCCCAGCACGCACTATGCGGTGGTGGCGCTGTCCAACAGCAATATCGGATATATCGTGGATGTGAACCCGAGCGGTAGTGGAATCCCTTGTTTCAACGCCACGCAATCGGCACCGCCTTGCGCCATCGCCACTGTTTCTTTGAACACCGGTGCAACACCACAAGTGGTGATGCAGCCGGACGCGCCCCTTGCTTACGTTACCCCGGGAGGTTTTAACGGCGGTTCCGTTGTGAATGGCGTGACGTCGGTGGTGAACCTGTTGCAAAACAACCAGAGCGTCGCGATTTCGCCTTCCCCGAACGGGGCGGTTCGCACCAACAACGTGGTTACCATTACAACGAACGTCCCCAACGGACTCAACCAGGCCAATCCAGGAACCGTTCTGGTTGCGGGAGTTACGCCCTCCGATTTCAACGGAACATTCAACGTCTTGAGCGCCGCAACCTATACGTTCACCTACACGCAGAGCGGTGCGAATGAAACCGGCGGCGGCGGGTCAGTTACGTTTGGTAATCCCTACTACACCTTTAGCACGACCTCAAGCGCGACCGGTGCGGCCATCAACCCCATCACGCGCACATTCGCCTTTGCCGATCCGAACGCGGCAAACAATTCGCAGATTGGTTTCATCCAGACGCTGGACCAGACCGTAACTTCGCTTTCCCTGTCCAAGGGGAGTTGCAACGGTTGCACGCCGAATCCTGGGGGAGTACCTGAGCCGGGCCTGCGCTACGTCTCATGGGATCCCTTCACCAACGTGCTGATCGCCTTCAATCCCCAGACCAACTTCAATGAAATCTCTCTGATCAATCCCGGCGGGCCTACTGCGATTGGAACAGCCGGCGCGTACCGCATCATCCAGGCCATCCAAACGGGACAAAGCGCCACCGGCACGTACACGCCGGGGGGCTCTGGCACGCCGGTTAACGTATTCGGGCCGATGGTGTACGACCCGAAGACGAACCTGGTGCTGGCAGCGAATGCCGGTAGCAACACCCTGACATACCTGGATCTCGATCCTGGCTCCACCTTTAAGAAGGTTAGCGTTCAGGACATCCAGCTCCAGTTGACACCTTGGAACTCGGCAAGCAACATGAATCCGAATGGTGGAGTGCCGAGTGCCCAGCCGCCGCTCGCTTCGGTACAGAATCCGCCGCCGGTAGCGATCTGCGACCCGACGAATCCCACGAATATCTACGACGCGTGCCTGCCGCACGGCGTGACGGTGGGTCAGCAGGCGCTGTTGCGAGTTTTGGGCGAAGGATTTCTGAGCGGTGGCTCCCCAACAGTGCGGCTGGATGGAGATCCCACAGGCGTCACGATTACAAAAGCGACGGACTCGGAGATTGATGTGACCATTGACGCGTCGCGTTTGACGGTGGCGCACGACTTCGCGCTCGACGTCCTCTCCGGCAACGTAAATTCCAACACCAGTCAACTGTTTGCGGTGCAGGTCACCCATCTGGCTCCGTGCGGCAGCGGTACCCCTGCGCAACCGGAAGGCGTGGCCATCGACGACATCCGCAACGTTGCCGTTGTGACCAATTACGGGTGCAATTCCGTTTCGTTTATCAGCCTCGACGCGAAAAACGTACACAACTATGGCGTGGCTTATGGCTCGGTCCTCAGTACCTTGCCCACGGGTAACGCGCCGCTTGCCGTAGCTGTAATTCCGCGACTTGGCTACGCCGTGGTGAGCAACAAAACCGATGGTACGGTCACCATCATCAACATGAGCAACCCGCTTTCGCCGTCCGCGGCCACCGGGTCGCCGGTGACCGTTGGTGTGTCTCCGCTCGGTGTAGCGATTGATCAGGACCGCGCGTTGGCGCTGGTCGCCAACAACGGCGGTAACAGTCTTTCGTCCGTCGACCTGACCACGCTGGAACGGGCGACGCCCGTGGCACCGCCGATGCAACTCGTTCCGGTCAGTGGACCGCCGACGGCCATCGCCGTGGACCCCAATCGCGCTGAAGCGGTGGTGACGAACATCCAGAACACCGGTGCCACCGCCGTAGTGGGAGGACTGGACGTCATCTCGCTCTCTGGAACCGTGCCCTCGAAGAGTAGCACGGCATCGATCACCACCTTGACCGCGAATCCCACCGGCATCGTCTACGACCCGGCGGTAGCCCCGGCGCTGTTTTACGTAACATCGACGCAGCAAAACGCCGTGTATGCCTTCAATCCGGACACGTCGAGCACCAGCCGGATTCCTGTTGGGATTAACCCATATTCCATAGCCTATAACTATCAGACGGGTACGATTCTGACCCTGAACTCGACGTCGAACACCATGTCGGTGATTGATTCGCAGACGTTCACGACGCGCGAGACGTTCGGGATGACCAGCCAGTCGCAGTTTGGCGCGGCGATCGACAACCTGACCAACACGGCGGTGATCGTGGACCAGAACAATAACCGCGTACTCATCCTGGGGATGCCGAGGTGACTCTTGATTTTGCAGCGCACGCCGGCCTGAAAGACGGCGCGCCGGAGGCCCATAGGGCGCATTGCAGCGCTGTCGAACAGTCGATATACTTTAGGCTTTGCGAGTCGGCGAGGAAGCAGCCTGTGAGAGGCATCCTGAAAGAATAGTCGACAACGCGGTTGTCCTCATTCGGTTTGGGATCAGCAAAAAAATTCTTTAGCCGGTTTACGGTTGGGGGCAGTACAGGGTAGTTGTTCCGTGCACGAGAAAATTGTGTGAGGAATGGCGTGCCAGGAGATCAATAAGGAGAAAAAAGTGAATTCGAGGAATATCATTCAGGTGGCTTTTCTCGGTACGGCTTGCTTGATTGGTGCATCGGCACTGTGGGGCCAGACGGCGGCGGGATCGGCCACCAGCGGCAAAATCGGAGTGATTAACGTTCGGCAGGCCATCGTCACGACGGCGGAGGGCAAGCAGGCGTCCGCGGAATTGCAGTCGCAGTTCGCGTCACGGCAGAAAGAACTGGAGACGATGAACAACCAGATCAATGATCTTCGGAACCAGCTTCAGGCCAACCAGACCACATGGAGCGACGAGCAGAAAGGCCGGGCAACAGCACAAGGCCAGCGCCTGACGCAGCAACTGGATCGCAAGAACAACGAGTTGCAGGAAGACGTGAACGCGGCGCAAGCCGACGTGGTGGACCGGATCGGACGAAAGATGATGGATGTGCTGGACCGCTACGCGCGCGAGAACAGCATGGTGGCCGTGTTTGATTCCTCGGCGCAGAATTCGCCGATTCTTTTCGCGTCGACCAATATTGACATCACCCAGGAAATTATCAAGCTGTACGATCAGGCGTACCCGGTCAAGAACGCATCGGCCACGCCAGCGAAGCCGGCTGCCACAACGACTCCAAAACCGGCCAACCCGCCGACCAAGCCCTAATCGCGGCAAGACCGATCCGAAGACTTTTATCAGGGGGCCCTCGCGCAAACCAGGGCTCCTTCGCGTTTTGCGACTTTGGCGACCTCAGAACGACGGGGTACCTGCCTTGATTTTATCGGCCGGCCGGAATATACTCATATTTCGCTCTGTTACGGGTCGCACTTTAGAGTGGGCGCAAGCCCACTTTTTTGTTGCCGCCGGATGGACTGAGCTTCAGACCGGCTTAGGCCGGGGAGTCTTTGCGTGAACCTGGAGAAGATCCGCGCAGCCGCCGAACGGGTGGCTCGTTCGGAGGGCTTGGAAGTAGTGGACGTCGAATGGAAGATCGGCAAGCAGCGATTCCTTCGGGTGTACATCGACCGGTTACCTGCGATGAACCCATCGGAAGCGCTTGAGGAAGAACGGGTTACCGACCCGTACCCCAGGATCAGCCATGCCGACTGCGAACGGGTGAGCCAGCAGCTCAGCGTGATCCTGGATGTCGAGGAATTGGTACCTGGGCCCGGCTACATTCTGGAAATCAGCTCGCCCGGAATGGACCGGGCGCTCAAAACGGCGGCGGACTTTCAGAGATTCCGGGGACGACTGGCAAAGATTTCTACAACCGAGCCCATCGGCGAGGCTAAGTTTTTCGAAGGGCGTCTTCTGGGTTTCGAGGAAGGCAGGGTTCAGATGGAGTTGAAAGGCAAAGAGGCCCGCACGGTCGAGATACCGTTCGAGACCATCCGGAAGGCGAACCTCGTAGTCGAATTTTAGGAATAGAAAATGGCGAGTCTGCTCTACCAACAAATCGAGATGCTCAGCCGGGAGAAGCACATTGAACCGGAGGTGGTGATCTCGGCCATCGAAGACGCCATGGTCGTCGCCGTACGCAAGTTTTACAAGACGGACGAGGACTTGCGCGGCAAGTTCAATGCGGATAGCGGCCAGGTGGACGTATATTCGATCCTAACCGTGGTCGAGGAAGTAACCGACCCGAAGCGGGAAATCAGTGTTGCGGAGGCCAAGAAAAAGGATCCGAACGCGGAGCTAGGTTCGGAGATTCGAACGACGAAACCTACCGATGTGCTGGGACGCATCGCCGCGCAAACCGCGAAACAGGTGATCCTGCAGAAGGTGCGCGAAGCGGAACGCGAAACGATTTACAACGAGTATCACACCAGGGCGGGCGAACTTGTCACCGTGATCGTGAAGCGCGCCGAAGGCCCTGATCTGATTGTGGACATGGGGCGGACCGAGGCGCGGTTGCCGAAGCGTGAGCAATCAAAGCTTGAAACCTACAACATCGGCGAACGTTTGCGTGTGGTGATCAAAGCAGTCGACCGCGCAGCCAAGGGTCCGCAAGTGATCGTTTCGCGCGCGGACGCTTCGCTGGTGCAACGCCTGTTTGAGATGGAAGTGCCGGAAATTTACGACGGCACGGTGCAGATCCGTGCCGCTGCCCGCGAGGCCGGCGAGCGCACCAAGGTAGCGGTAGCCAGCCGGGACAAGGATGTCGATCCGGTGGGCGCGTGTGTCGGCATGAAGGGTATGCGCGTGCAGTCCATTATCCGCGAGTTGCGCGGCGAAAAGATCGACATCATTCCGTTTAGCGAGGAGACGGTCGCGTTCGCTCAGAAGGCTCTCAGTCCCGCGAAGGTGACCAGAGTCCAGATCACTGATCCGGAAAACAAGAAGCTGGAAGTAATTGTGGAAGATTCGCAGCTTTCGCTGGCGATCGGCAAAAAGGGCCAGAACGTCCGTTTGGCGAGCAAACTGATTGGCTGGGACATCGATATCAAGAGCGAGGAAGAGAAGCGCCGGGAAATCGAAGCGGAGATGACAAGACTGACTGCTCCGACGACGCCCTTGACGGTGCTGGCCGGCGTCGGTCCGAAAACCATCGAGAAAATGGAGGCTGCCGGCATTACGAATCTCGAGCAGCTTGCGGCGATGACTCCGGAACAGTTGATGGAAATTCCGGGTATCGGCGAGAAGATGGTCGACAAGATTTATCAGGCCGTGAACCGTTTCTACGAGAGTGGCGAAACGGGCGGCGCCGGGGCTGAAGCCGCGGAACCCGCGGAAGAAGGCGCGGAAGAGGCAGCAGCAGAAGGCGCAGAAGCTGTAGCGGCGGAGCCATCCGAAACGACCGAGAGCTCAAACGTAGGAGCCGAGGCTCAGACGAACCCAGAGGCAAGTAGCGAAGAATCCACCGCCGAGACCCACTCGGCGGCGGCTGAATCCACGGAAGACCATCCGGCGGAGGAACAGCAGGAAGAGAAAAGTTCGTAGCGAAGTATGAGTGACGCATCTCAAGTACGCATTAACGAACTCGCTCGAGAGCTGGAAGTCAAGGCGAAGGCGATTATTGACCTGCTGCCCGGTTTTGGCGTCAGCGAGAAGAAGACCCATTCCAGCTCCATCCCAGTTGATGTAGCCGAAAGGGTTCGCCAGGCCATTCGGGGAAGCGCAGACGCAGAAGCTGCCGCAGCCGTCGCCAAGGAAGCGGCTGCAAAAACCGAGGCCAAGCGTCCGGTCGCGCCCGCTCCGGCTGCGCCTGTGCCGTCCACCGTCAAGCCGATCACGCCGGCAGCCCCAAGTCGTGCTCCGGCTGCTCCCGCTCCGACTGGCCATGCTCCGGCCACTGTGCCGCCAGCGGTGACAAAGCCCGCTCCGACTGCGCCCGTTGCGAGTCCCGCTCTGGCTCCACCTGCGGTTAAGCCCGCTGCACCTGGAACCACTCCAACGACCGGCGTGGCCACACCCGCGAAGCCTGCTGCCCCGCCTGCGCCATCGGCGCCCGCTCCGGCCGCTCCTCGACCGGCGGCGCCAACACAAAGTCCGCGACCGGGCGCGACGGCTGGGCAGCCCATGGCCGCGCGACCTCCACAGGGAGCACCGCCCGCGGTCCGTCCTTCGTCGGCTGGCTCGCAGCCGGCTGCCGCCCGCCCCGCGGCGGGCGCGACGACGCCTTCACCGCGTCCACCAGTTCCTCCGCGTCCGCCGATGCCGACAGGCGGAAATCGCGGTCCGATTCCAGGCACCGTGCCGGGCAGCGGGCGCCCCGCTGGTCCGCGTCCCGGACAGCCCATGCGCCCGCAGCAGCCAAATCAGGGAGGCAGGACGTTTACGCCCCGACCCGGTGGCGAAGCGGGCGGCGCTGGTCGTCCGTGGGCACAAAGACCCGGTGCGGTCCCGAGTGGCTCGCGTCCCGGTCCGCGGATGCCCGGACGCCCCGCGATGCTGCCGCCATTTCCGGATAAGTTGCCGCCAAAAGCGGAGCCGGGGAAGCCGCTGTACACTCGCAGGACTCCGCAGCGGCAACGACCGGCTGTCGACAAGCGCGAGATTGAAGGCGAGCGCAAACTTCACCCGACTCGGCAGCGCCCCGGAGCTGGCGGAAGGGGAGCCGCGGCGGTCGCTATCGCTCCGCCTGAGCCGCGCGCGCCTCGTGAAGTAACGCTGACCGAAGGAATCACGATCCGCGAACTGGCCGAGAAGTTGGATATTCGCGCGAAAGATCTTTTGAAGACGCTGCTCGATAAAGGTGTTTTTGCCAGCATCAACCAGGCGCTCGATGTGCAGACGGCAACCGATCTCGCGCAGGCATTCAATGGAATCGTGACGGTCGTGTCACTCGAGGAAGAAATGGTTCTCGAAGTCGCGAAGGAAGAGACGAAGGAGAACCTGAAGCCGCGTCCGCCGGTTGTGACCGTGATGGGCCACGTCGATCACGGCAAGACAAGTCTGCTGGATGGCATCCGCGCCTCCGACGTTGCTGCTGGAGAAGCCGGAGGCATCACGCAGCACATTGGCGCTTACAAGGTGCAAGTGGGCGACCGTAGCGTGGTGTTTGTGGATACGCCGGGCCACGAAGCGTTCACCCGTATGCGCGCGCGCGGGGCAAAGGTGACCGATATTGTGGTGCTTGTGGTTGCCGCCGATGATGGCGTGATGCCGCAGACACGCGAAGCGATCGATCACGCGAAGGCCGCGAATGTGCCGATCATCGTGGCCGTAAACAAGATCGACAAGCCGGAAGCGCAACCAGAGCGCGTCAAGCGTCAATTGACGGAACTGGGCCTGATGCCCTCGGAATGGGGCGGCGATACGGAATTTGTCGACGTGTCGGCGAAACAAAAGAAGAATCTCGATAAGTTGCTGGAGATCATCCTGCTGGTTGCAGACCTTCGCGAATTGAAAGCGAATCCGGATGCGCCGGCTAGCGGGACCGTGCTGGAATCGCGCGTCGACAAGGGCCGCGGTGCAGTGGCGACCATTCTCGTGCAGAACGGCACGCTCAACACCAGCGACTTCTTCATTGTCGGCTCGGTTTTCGGGAAGGTCCGGGCGATGTTCGACGATCGGGGGCGCCCAGTGAAATCCGCCCCGCCTTCTACCCCGGTCGAAGTGCTTGGCTTGCAGGGTGTGCCGGAAGCGGGCGACCACTTTCAGGTGACCGACGAAGCCAAGGCGCGCCACGTTGTGGAATTTCGCCAATCCAAGCAGCGCGATGCAGCTTTACGCGCGAGCGCGGGCGGGCGAATCACGCTCGACCAGTTGCACGAGCAACTTAAGGCCGGGGAAGTGAAGGAACTTCCCATCGTGATCAAGGCCGACGTACAAGGCTCGGCCGAAGTCCTCGAAGAGATGCTGCCCAAGCTTTCGACGGACCAGGTCAAGTTGAAGATCATCAGCGCAGGCGTTGGAGCCGTGACCGAAAACGACGTGCTCCTGGCCTCGGCTTCCGGCGCGATCATCATCGCCTTTGGAGTGCGACCCGATCGCAAGGCTGCCGACCTTGCGCAACAGGAAAAAGTTGACATCCGGACGCACAGCATCATTTACGAGGTTTCGGACGAGATTAAGAAGGCCATGGAAGGCCTGCTCGAGCCTGTGATTCAGGAAACGTATCTGGGCCGGGCCGAGGTTCGCGATACTTTCCGGATCAAGGGCTCCGGCACGGTTGCGGGTTGCTACGTACTGGATGGGGTGATGAAGCGCGATTCGCAGGTGCGTGTGGTGCGCGACGGCACTTTGGTGTATACCTCGCGTCTGAATTCGCTGAAGCGATTCAAGGACGACGTGAACGAGGTGCGAGCCGGATATGAATGCGGGCTCGGGATTGCGAATTTCAACGACGTAAAGGTCGGTGACGTACTGGAATGCTTCCAGGTGGTCAAGCTGTCAGCCGCGGAAGCTGCTGCCCAAGGGACTGCTGCCCCCGCCCGTAAGTAGAAGATTCCAAGATAGCTGCCTAGGCCTAAGGGTGCATGGCCATGCCCGTTGGACTGCTTACATTGGAGCTACACATCGCTGAAGCTCAATCCTTGAAGGATAAGCGCCAAGTGCTGCGGAGCCTGAAGGAGCGGCTGCGATCGCAGTTCAACGTGGCGGTCGCGGAGTTGGATTTTGAGGATTTGTGGCAGCGCTCGGTTGTCGGTGTTGTTACGCTGTCAAACGAAGAGCATCACGTGGAAGAAGCCCTGCAGAAGGTTTTGGCGGAAGCGGATCGCATCTTGGGACCAACCCTGGTGAATCACGGCGTCGATCTGCTTTAATTCTGGCACGTGTTTGACGGCCAACGAACGGGAAAACCACTCTTGGGGATTGAGAATCGTACTTAGCAACCCGGGATCGACTTGCTATGAGCCCAGATCACCATCGTCATGAGCGCGTCGGCGAGGAGATCGCCCACGAAATCAATGCCATGCTAGCGGGAGAGCTAAAAGACCCGCGGTTGGAAGGCTTTGTCTGCGTCAGCGAGGTTCGGGTGCAGCCGGACATGAAGCACGCCCGTGTGTTTGTCAGCGTGCGGACGGAAAGCGCAAAGGAACGAACCGATGCGATCAAGGCACTGGAGCATGCAGCCGGATTTATCCGCCATGAACTGATTGAGCGCCTGCAATTGCGCAGGCTGCCGGATTTGCACTTCACGCTGGACCTGTCGCAGGAGCGCGTCGAACGCATCGAGCAATTACTGAAGGAAATGAAGGCGGAAAAGCGTTCCAAGCCGGAATCGAATCCCTAGTCTTGGTTCGGAGACCAAGGGCAAATGGGCTTTAAGCCGATCTTCGTCCGTGGCATCTCACTCTTGCTGAAAACGAATTGCTGATACTGCCAACTTGTGATGCCCCGCCAACCACAACCAGCGCGGTTTGATGGTGCGCTCGTGATCAACAAGCCGCCGGGCAAGACGTCTCACGACATCGTGGACGCGGTGCGGTATCTCGCCGGCTTCCGCCAGATTGGACACCTAGGCACACTCGATCCGCTTGCGACCGGTGTGCTAGTGCTGCTGCTCGGCAAGGCAACGCGGCTTGTGCGTTTTTACGCCGGGCGGCGAAAACGTTATTTGGCTGGATTCCGGTTCGGGTTTGCGACCAATACTTACGACTCCGAAGGT
>Ga0306924_10006919_pt1 | contig 11320 bp, 9 predicted proteins | sample sta12Can44000111_FD_203756 | JGI IMG/M metagenome (GOLD analysis project Ga0306924, IMG submission 203756) | Lab enrichment of tropical soil microbial communities from Luquillo Experimental Forest, Puerto Rico - statanox.12C.anox.44.000.111 (v2)... | ecosystem: Environmental > Terrestrial > Soil...
ATCTGATGAGGGTCGCCGAAGGATCTCAACCTGCATGTCTTGCAAACCGCCACAAAGAAGCAAAATTGTACCTTGCGAGGAACTCGGGCTAGCATAGTAAGCATGCAGCGAGGTGACGTTTGCGGCGAGTTTTGTTGGCGGCGGTGTCGTCGGTGACTTGCGTGAGCTTGTTGACTGCGCGTCCTGGTGGTCCTTCCCAGGACAAGCCACGGACCTGCGCGGACCTGCGCGCGACAAAATCCAAAGTATATGGATTCCACCTGGCGCAAATGGCCGAAGCCGAAATTGCCGCGAAGGGCAAGGAGTTGGACGAATTCTGGAAGTCAGTGCAAGCGGCCGGACCGCTGGGCGCGAGCTGCCTGAAAGAAATGCTGGCCGCAGAGAAAACCGATCATAGCTTCCAGTTTGATGCGGGCGAGGTTCTTTACCAACTCGATCGCTCGCCGGAGGCTCTGAGTCTCATACGCGACTCAATTACCCAGGCCGACTTTCAGGAAACGGACCCGGCGAATTATCTCTCCTTGTCTCTGGCCCTGGCGCTGGCTGGTGTGGACATCCAGCCGCTGGCGGCGAAACTCTTGCGGTATCCCAATGCTGCAATTCACATTTCCGAGCATTCCCTGGATCTCGACGCCGATACCTCCGCCTTGTTCCTGTACGGCGCCATGCCAACCGCGCAAGCGTCCAAAGCCTTGGTCAGCGAGTTGCAAGCCCCGGAACCCTTCGTGCGCGCCGCTGCCGCCCACCTCCTCGCGGAGCAGATGACCGAAGAAGCTTTTGCCGCGCTGAGCCAATGGAGCGGCCTCGGAAAAATTGAGGAAGACTATCGCCGTAATGATATTCAGGCGATCCTGAAATACCAGCCGCCAAACGCCGCGGACTTCGCGAATCCAAAATTCACCCGCGAGCAGGTGCTGAAAACTATCGCTCGTTTGCCACACACGCAAAAGGAATTTGACGACGCCATGAGCACGCGCGGTGCGGCATTCGACAAGCAGATGCGCGAGAAAAAATTGTCGCAGGCGCAGCTTTCCCAGGCCGTGGCGGAGAGCGAGCCCATTTATGGAATCGCTGGCCACAGCGCGTTCCTCAGCAGCGCCGTGGCAACTTTGCAGTCAGAAGACTTCGAGTGGGTGCGGGAAGCGCGGCGCAAGTCGCTCTTCAATGTGTCCGATGAAAGCTTGGATGAGTATCTCGCCTTCACCCAGATCATGATCTGGATGTTGAACCGTCTTGATTTGTACAAGGAATATCGCGCTCATTAACGGATTGGCGGCGGGAAAAAGTGAGGTGGCGGCGGCGTGCTATCATCGACAAGGATTCCCGTGCTGCCAAATTCTGAGCGTTTGTGCGTTCGCCCTCATCGGTTCGCCTTGCCTCTGTTGATCATGTTCTTTACCGCTGAACTAGCCATGCCTGCCGAAAATAGTTCACTGGAAGACGGAATGCGCCAGCTCGCGGAGCGTGTCGCCACGATTCCAAACTTTCATGGGTCTGTGAGGCTTGAAGTGCATCAGGATGCGAACTTCGCGGCGGCCACGGGAACCGGTTGGAAAGAAACGTTTCAGCAGGAATTGGAGAAGGGGCACATCACCGTGACCGACGAAGCAAACGCCCCTCCTTTGCGAATTAGCTTGGCGGAAACGCCTACGCAAGTGGTGCTTTCCGCGAGCACCAGGATCGGCGACCGCGAGGAAGTACGCATCGTGGCCCTGAACCGCGCGCTTCTTCCCGCCACGGCTCTACCTGTGGCGTCCGTGCGCCTTGAACGGCAACTGGTCTTCGCAAGTGCGGACCGAATCGTAGATGCGTCTTCGTTATGGAACGATTCCGAGGGAGGCTTGGCCCTGCTTGTTTACCGCAACTCGGAGCTGACGGCCCTGAAGCTGGATGCCAGCGGAGCGGTAAAACAAAGTGTCTCGCTCGCCGCGGCGAATCCACATGCTACCCGGGATCCACGCGGCGAGTTGACCTCTCGCGGAGTCGGCGCGGAAGTGCTTCTTCCCGGGAAAAGTTGTGAGTTCAGTTGGAGCGGCGCTTCGGATTTGAAGTGCCGCATGGCAAAAACGACGGCAAAGTCCTGGAGAAACACCACCTTCCTTCTTTCTCCGTGCGACGGCAGCGGCTGGAAACTGGAAGCCAACGGAGCCGACTGGACGGCTGCGGATTTGCTTCAGGTGGTCCCGGAAGCAGCCTCGCGGAAAGAAAGCGGCGCGTTGCTCAGCGAATTTCCTGGACCCGTCGTAAGCATGAATGGAGAGCAGAATCCCGGCAGTGCACTGGTAGTGACGAGAAATTTGCGAACGGGGAATGATGAAGTCTACAAAATCACGCTGGCTTGCGGCAATTAGTGCAGCCTTGGCGACTCTGTTCCTGACGCCGGGCGCCGTGCGGGCGACGAAGCGCCCCAGGTACGGCGGAACGCTCCGCGTGGAACTTCAGGCCGCAAACGTCTCCCTCGACCCTAGGGAATGGAAGGCCGGCTCCTTATCGGCGAGCGGTAGCGAAAAAGTTGCCACCCTCGTCTACGACCGTCTCGTAGTGCTCGACGACTTCGGAAGATTTCAGCCCGTGCTTGCCAGCGAATGGTCGCATGACGTTTCGTGGAAAACCTGGCAGTTCAAGATTCGCGCGGGAACGAAATTTTCCGACGGCTCGCCCCTGACGCCCGCGGACGTCGCCGCCGCCCTCCAATCGTTGCTGCCGTCCGGCTTCCAGGTCACCGCCGCCGAAGCGGGCGTGACGATTCGTGCTCCCCGTTCCACCCCGGATCTCCTCGATCAATTAGCCTCAGGACGCTACTTCGTGTTTCGCGTTCAGCCGGATGGCACGCTGCTCGGCACCGGCCCGTTTTACGCCGCGGAAACCGTACCCTCCGCCTCATCGGAATCAACGCAGGCCGCCATCAAGCCGGCGCGCATGAAATTCCGCGCGAACGAGGAAGCCTGGGCCGGTCGGCCGTTCTTGGACGTCGTGGAAGTTACTCTCGGACTTCCCCCGCTGCGTCAACTTCTCGATCTCCAGGTGGGAAGAGCCGATGCCGTCGAATTGGCTCCAGACCTCGTTCGCAAGGCGAAGCAGGAAAATCTTCGCGTCTGGAGTTCCGCGCCGGATACCCTCCTGGCCCTGCGCTTTGATGACGCACAACCGGCGGCCGCCGACGAACGTTTGCGCGAGGCCCTGGCCCTGGCCATGGATCGCGACACTATGGCCAACGTGTTGCTTCAAAGGCAAGCCGACCCCACAGCGGCCCTTTTGCCGCAGTGGCTCTCGGGATATGCTTCTCTCTTCGAGAGTCCGCTGAATCTGGAGCGCGCCAAGGAGCTTCGAGCTTCGCTTACAGCGAACAAAGCTGGCGGAGCGGAGCCATTGCGGTTGCGTGTGGATGCAGTCGGCGATCTGATGAAGTTGCTGGGGGAGCGTGTAGCTGTGAATGCGCGGCAAGCAAACCTGACTGTCCAGTTGATGCCTCACACTGCGGCAAGTACAAGCGGAATGGCGAGCACCGCCGCGAACCCGGCCGCGTTGCATCTTTTCGCCTGGCACTATGATTCGCTCTCGCCTCGCGCGGAGCTGGAAGCGATGGTGAAGCAATTGCATCTTCAAGAGAGCCCCGAAACGGTCCAAGGCCTGAACGAACCAGAGCAACGCTTCGCCGAAGAGCGCCGCCTTCTGAATGAGCGTCGCGTCCTACCCCTCGTCGTTTTGCCCGAATGCGTTGGCATTGCCGCGAACGTGCGGAACTGGATGCCCGCGCGCTGGGGCGAATGGCGGCTCGCGGATGTATGGCTGGAGCAGGGCGAAACTGTTCCTTCCTCCGACAATCCACCGCCCAGAAATTCAGAGTCAGTTCGAGTCCCCGGAGCGCGGCCATGAGTTTTCGCAGCAAACTATTCGCCATCTTTGTGATCACCGTCCTTGCGTCGGTCTCTTTGGTCGCTTACGGCGTAACCCATTACACGCAGAAATCTTTCGAGGAAATGGATCAGCAGCGCACCGAAGCGCTGGTGGCACAATTCCACAAGGAATTCGCCCAGCGCGGCGAGGTCGTCGTGCAGCAGGTGGAAAACATCACCAACGCGGACATCACCCTGCGCATGGCTTTGGACCTCGCGCGAACCAACGCCGACGCTTCGCTGTATGTGCACGATGCCAACGGCGCCGCGCAGGACCACGGCCTGGATTTCGTGGAGTTCGTCAATTCCGATGGCACGCTGATTTCCTCGGCGCAGTATCCGGCTCGCGTCGGCTACAAGAATGACTGGGTAAACGCTACCAAGGATTGGCATAGCGCAACAGCGTTTTTGAAGAAGGAAGAATTGCCGGACGGTGTTGCGCTGGCCCTCACCGCTGTCCGCACGCAGACCGTGGGCGACCGTAATCTGTACGTCGTGGGTGGCCGCCGGCTGGATCAGAATTTTCTGGCCTCCCTAGTTTTGCCTTCGGGGATGCGCGCGCTCCTCTATCGCAATCTGGAACCCGGCTTTGTTCCAACGGCCCTGACCGATGCCGCTGGGGCCGTCCCGCAAGCCGATCTGTTGCAGCCCTTCCTCGAGCAAGTCCAGAAACAGCCGGACGCCCAGAGCCTGGTTCGAACCATCAACTGGAGTTCAGATCCCGCGGCCTCCGAAACTTTTCATGCGATGCCGCTCAACGGGCGAAACGGCGAACTGCTCGGTGTTTTGCTCTTGGGAAGTTCGCGCAAGGAATTGGTGACCCTGCGGGAGCAAATCCTGCAGACCGCGGCCGTCGTCGCGCTCGCGGCTCTCCTTATCGGCTTGCTGGTCAGTTGGTGGGTGTCGAAGCGCATCACCAAGCCTGTCGAAGAGCTGGCCAACGGCGCGCGCGAGGTTGCTTCCGGCCGGTGGGACACACAGATTGACGTAAAGGGTAACGATGAGATCGGCCAATTGGCCGGCGCGTTTAACGAAATGACTCGTACGCTTGCTTCACAAAAAGAAAAGCTCGTGCAGACCGAACGCGTGGCAGCGTGGCGCGAATTGGCTCGACGTCTGGCGCACGAACTGCGCAATCCTCTATTCCCCCTGCAGATCACCGTGGAAAATCTGCAACGTGCTCGGCAATTAGGACCCGAGCAGTTCCAGGAAGTTTTTAGCGAAGCCACCGCCACGTTGAAGGCAGAACTTGCCAATCTGAACAGCATCGTCGGCCGCTTCAGTGACTTCTCCAAGATGCCCACGCCACAGTTCACACGCGTGAATGTCAACGAAGCGCTGCGCAACGCCGTCCGGCTGTTTGAGCCCCAATTCACCGCCCTAGGAAAGCCGGCGATCACCACGGAATCCTTCCTCAGCGAATCGCTGCCTGAAATTGACGCGGATCCGGAGCTGCTGCACCGAGCGTTTCAAAACCTGGTCCTGAATGCCCTGGACGCGATGCCCGCCGGCGGGGCGCTGACGCTGCGCAGCACCGATGGCGACGATACCGTACGCATCGAAGTGTCCGATAGCGGCAAGGGACTGACGCCCGAGGAATGCTCGCGCCTCTTCACCCCCTATTACACCACCAAGCAATTGGGCACCGGCCTCGGATTGGCCATCGTGCAGTCCGTTGTCAGCGATCACCACGGCACCATTTCCATTTCCAGCGAGGAAGGGCGCGGGGCAACCTTCCGCATCGATTTGCCCAAGCGGCAGGCGGGGGTAATCCTCAAGGAAAAGGAAAAAGTGGCGCCGCTTGAGGCCGAGTCCACAAAAGCTGCCGCGGCGTCGGATTGAAGCTCGAGCGAAAGGATTCCGGTGCCACGCAAAGCGCATCTGCTGCTCATTGATGATGACCCCAACACGTTGGCCTCCCTCTTGCGAGCCTTTCGCCTGGCCGGCCACGAAGCAACCGTTTGTGACAACGCTTCCCGCGCCGTCGAGTTGATTCAGAACGAGCGATTCGATCTCATCCTCTCCGACGTGGTCATGCCCGGAAAGACCGGCATGGAGCTTCTGGAAGAACTGAAGAAGTCCGGCGTACAAACGCCTATCGTGCTGGTCTCAGGGCAGGCAAACATTGAAATGGCGGTGAAAGCCACGCGGCTGGGCGCGCTGGATTTTCTGGAAAAGCCGCTGACCACGGACAAATTGCTGGTGACCGTGGAAAACGCTTTGCGCCTGACGCGGCTCGAAGATGAAAATCGTGAACTGCGCCATCGCTTGGGCAAGCACGAACTGGTCGGTTCTGGTACGGCGATGAAGAAACTGCTGGAGCAGATCGATCGCGTGGCCGCCAGCGAAACGCGCGTCTGCATCCTCGGCGAAACGGGCACAGGCAAAGAATTGGTGGCCCGGGCCATCCACGAAAAGTCGCCCCGTCACGAAAACGCCTTCGTCACGCTGAATTGCGCGGCAGTTCCCGCCGAATTAATCGAGTCCGAACTGTTCGGCCACGAAAAAGGGGCGTTCACCGGCGCGGCCGGGCGCCACGCAGGCAAATTCGAGCAAGCCGAGGGCGGTACTCTCTTTCTCGACGAAATCGGCGACATGCCAACGGCGATGCAGGCAAAACTTCTGCGTGTCCTCGAAGAAGGCGAAGTCGAGCGTGTCGGCGGCGACAAACCCATCAAGGTCAACGTCCGCGTGATCGTGGCCACGCATCGCAACCTCGACGATCTGGTGAAAAAAAACGAGTTCCGCCGCGACTTGTATCACCGCGTCTACGTCTTTCCCCTCGTTCTTCCACCGCTGCGCGAACGCCCGGAAGATTTCCCGGACCTCGTGGCTCACTTTGCCCGTCAGGTGGCCGCGCAAAACGGATGGAAAGAGAAAATCTTCTCGGGCGGGGCCATCGCGGAATTGCGCCGCTACTCCTGGCCTGGCAACGTCCGCGAACTGCGCAATATCGTCGAGCGACTCGTCCTCCTCGCGGCAGACGACACTGTGAACGCGGAAGACGTGCGTCTCGCCTTGCCAGCAGGTGATTCTAGCGCTGGAGCTGTTCCCAAAATAGACGCACGGCAAGGCACGCTCCTTGAACGCTCGGAAGCCTTCGAACGCGAGGTTCTTCTTGCCGAAATTCGCCTCCACAATTTTCATATGACCAACGTCGCCCGCGCCCTTGGCCTCGAACGCAGTCACCTCTACAAAAAATGCCAGCAACTCGGCATCGACCTCCCGTCCCTCCGCAAAGCCGAATAGTCAACTCGTCGCCAGTGCAATCCAAACCAAGCAATAAATAATTGAATACAATGGGCTTATTGTCATAGACGATTTCACTTGACAGATTACATATTGCTATATATATTTAGCACATTGCAATATTCACGCAGGAGACCTCTCATGACTCTCGGACACAAGATTCGCTCCCTTCGCTCCATCGAAGGTTCTCTCCGCGGTCTCGACCGGCCGATGACGCAGTCCGAAGTCGTCTCCGCAATGAAGGAAGAATTGGGCCGCGGCCTAAGCCAGGCCTATCTCTCCCAAATCGAGAGCGGCGCGCGCCCGCACATGACCAACACCTCTCGTGAACTCCTGGCGCGATTTTTCCGCGTGGATCCTGGTTTCCTCGTGGACGACCCCGCTGGCTATACGCGTGAACTTCAGTCGGTCTTGCGCGTGGCAGACGCCACCATAGACTCCTGGCTCTACGCCGGCGCCGAGCAATTCGCCGCCGACCGTGAACTCGAACGGGCTCTGATGGCAATCGCCGAAAACCGGGATTCACGAGCCGCCGTACTGTTGCTCGGCGAAATCTTGCGGACTCCCGGATTAGCCGATCGCTTGACGGAGGTTTTACAACCGGGCGTGTTGACAGGCACGGGTCTTCCCCCGCCGGCTGCTCGGAATTAACGATTTCCTTTTCTGCACGGGGCTGTTGCCAAGCGACGGGGTGTCGCTTTCGAGGTGATGTATGTCCTGGTCCGATTTCTATCTCGCGTGCTTCCTGATCGGCTTCTCCTTGAGCGTCCTGTCCTTTCTTGCGAGTGCTGTGCATGTGCACCTGCCGTTCAAGATGCACCTGCCATTCCACACTCCGCACCATCATGGGGGCGGCCTGCATAAGGGCGGAGCGCATCTTTCCTGGCTCAACACCTCCACAATCCTCGCGTTTCTCGCGTGGTTTGGGGGCGCGGGTTACATCCTGATAAAACACTCCAGTCTTGTGTTCATTGCAAGCCTGGCCATTTCCCTGGTCTCTGGTCTGATTGCGGGCTGGATGGTCTTCCGCTTCATGACGCGCCTTCTGCGCGATACCGACGCCCAGATGAATGATTGGGACTATCGCCACGAGGGCTGCGTCTGTGCGGTCAGCATGTCCATTCCGGCCAACGGCACCGGCGAAGTGATTTTCGTTCAGCACGGCGTCCGACGCAGCGCCGGCGCGCGCAGCGAAGATGGCTCTCCCATCGAAAAGGGAGCCGAGGTCGTCATCAGCCGTTATGAGAAGGGAATTGCTTACGTCCAGAAGTGGGACGAGTTCACCGCGGAAAAAGTTTAAGGGACTGAAGAACGCAGCGAACAGTTCCGTGGGAAGAAGTAAAGGAGGCTTGTATGCACGAGTTTTCGATTGCCTGGATCATCGCCGGCTCGGCGGTGCTCACGGTGTTGCTCATTATGGGCCTGACGGCCAGAATGTATCGCAAGGCGGGCCCGCACGAAGCCCTGATCGTCTACGGGTTTCGGAAGACTCGCATCATCAATGGAGGCGGCACAATCATCTTTCCGATGGTGGAGCAATGCAAAGAGCTCTCCCTGGAATTGATGTCGTTTGACGTGGCGCCCCAGCAAAGCCTGTATACCAACCAGGGCGTTGCCGTCACCGTCGAAGCGGTCGCGCAATTGAAAGTGAAGTCCGACCCCGTCTCGGTTCGCACCGCCGCTGAGCAGTTCCTGACCAAGCGCCCCGAACAGCGCGAGGGCCTCATCCGCCTGGTTATGGAAGGCCATCTCCGCGGCATTATCGGCCAGCTCACCGTAGAACAAATCGTCAAGGAACCCGAAATGGTCGGCGGCCGCATGCGCTCCACCTGCGCTGAAGACATGAGCAAGATGGGGCTCGACGTCGTCAGTTTCACCATCAAGGAAGTCCGTGACAAGAACGAATACATCACCAACATGGGCCGCCCGGACATCGCTCGCATCAAGCGCGACGCCGAAGTAGCCGCCGCCGAAGCCGATCGCGACATCGCCATCAAGCGCGCCGAAGCTTCTCGCGCCTCCGCGATCGCCAAGGCTCAGGCAGACCAGGAACGCGTTGCCGCGGAGACCGCCTCGCTTGCCAAGCAGGCCGAAGCCGAACGCGACCTCGACATCAAGAAAGCCAACTATCTCGAAACCAGCAAAAAAGCCCAGGCGCAAGCCGACAAGGCCTACGAAATCGAAACCAACCGTCAGCAGCAGACCGTCATGCTCGAGCAGGTGCGCATTCAGCAAGTCGAGCGCGAAGCACAGGTCAAGGTGCAGGAAGCCGAAATCAATCGCCGCGAACGCGAACTCGTTGCGACCGTCCTCAAGCAGGCCGAAGTCGAGCGCCAGCGCATCGAAACGCTCGCCAACGCCGAACGCCAGCGCCTGATGAGCGAAGCCGAAGGCCGCGCTGCCTCCATCCGTGCGCAGGGCGAAGCGGAAGCCGAAATCATCTTCAAGAAGGGCGATGCAGAAGCCCGCGCGATGAACGTCAAGGCCTTCCAGGAATACAACCAGGCCGCCGTGGTGGACAAGCTCATCACCGGTTTGCCGGAAGTCGTCCGCGCACTCAGTGAGCCGCTCAGCAAGGTGGACAAGATAACCATCGTCTCCACCGGAAATGGCGATGCTGCCGGTGCGCACAAACTCACGGGCGACATCACCAAGATGGCCGCGCAGGTGCCGGCGCTCTTCGAAGCGCTTAGTGGCATGCAGATGTCAGAGCTGCTCAGCAAGGTGCGCATGATCGGAGACAGCGTGCCGAAACCGCCGGCGCAACCGCCCGCCGGCAAAGCCTAAACACCAGCCCGGGGCGAGTTTGCCGCTCGCCCCGGCCACTTGTTCGAGATGGGGGAAACGAACATGCGTCTCACGTTGCAACAGAAGAAGGGGCTGTACTGGGGAATCACGATTTTGGCGATAGTGGTGCTGATGAGCACTGCCTGGGCGCAGATCAACATGGCGCTCACGCGGTGTTTCTCGGTGTTCTAGTTTCGAAAGGAGAATGACAATGGGACTCTTGGAACGCGTTGGTACTTTGATTCGCGCAAATCTCAACGACATGGTGGACCGAGCCGAAGACCCGGAGAAAATGATCAAGCAGGTGATTCTCGACATGGAAAATCAATATCTGCAGGTGAAAACACAGGTTGCGGTCTCCATCGCCGATCAGCATATCCTGGAGAAAAAACAGCACGAACAGGAAGACATAGGCAACGACTGGATGCGTAAAGCCGAAGTCGCTGTAGATAAGGGCCAGGACGACCTTGCTCGCGCCGCCCTCGACCGTTACCAGACCGGGCAGCGGCTCGCGCAAAGCTTTCAGGAACAAGTAAACGACCAGAAAGCGCAAGTCGAGACACTGAAGAGCGTCCTCGTGAAGCTGGAGCAGAAACTCGACGAGGCCAAGTCCAAACGAGACGTTTTGCTTGCACGCCACCGTCGCAGCGTGGCCCTCAACAAAGCCGCAAAAGCCCAGACCAACCTGGGCGACAATTCGAACAGCGCTTCCTTCGACAGGCTAAAGGAACGCGTTCACCTCACCGAAGCCACCGCCACCGCCGAAGTGGAATTAATGGGTGACGATGTGGCCGAAAAACTCAACCGCATTGACCGCGATTCCGCGGTCGAACGCCTCCTCACCGAATTAAAATCGCGCCGCGGCCTGCCCGCCTGATCGCAAGGAGCAAAGTCGTCGTTCCGCCTTCTGTCGTGGCAGAATAGCGAGCGATGAATCCCTGGTTGATGGCGGCCCCGGCGATTGCCGCCGGCATGGTGGGAGTGACCACCTACGGCGCCGTGTACCCGCGCTCGCAATGGTTCGGGCCTTCCACGTATTGCACCGATTCCGCAAAAAAACTTGCGCTGACATTCGATGATGGCCCTAATCCCTCGATCACCCCCAAATTGCTGGAGCTCCTCGCGCGCTACAACGCCAAAGCCACCTTCTTCCTGGTCGGCAAATTTGTGCGCGAATGCCCGGCCTTGGTCAAGGAAATGGCCGCGCAAGGCCACGTGCTCGGGAATCACACGGAAACCCACCCCAATCTTTTCTTTTGCGGCCGGGGGGAAACGCGCGAAGAATTGCTGCGTTGTAGCGACGCGATCTCTCACGCCGCCTGGGAGGAACCACGATGGTTCCGGCCTCCTTTTGGTTTTCGTAGCCCGTGGCTCGGTGAACTCGTTAA
>Ga0306924_10006920_pt1 | contig 11319 bp, 17 predicted proteins | sample sta12Can44000111_FD_203756 | JGI IMG/M metagenome (GOLD analysis project Ga0306924, IMG submission 203756) | Lab enrichment of tropical soil microbial communities from Luquillo Experimental Forest, Puerto Rico - statanox.12C.anox.44.000.111 (v2)... | ecosystem: Environmental > Terrestrial >...
AGGCGCCGACCAGCGCATCGGTCACGGTTTTTTCGTCAGTCCAGCCGCGCGCAATCATTTTGCCAAGGCGAAAGGCCGCTTTATTCAGCGCGTCGTTGCGCCCGCCAGGCCTGCAGTCGGCGAGCTGGATAGCGCAGCCATCTAGAGCGGCCTTCGCGTATTGATGTTCGCGATAGCCACCTTCACCAGCCGAAGCCGTGGGTCCTTTCGCGCCATTTTCGGCCAGCCGCTTGGACTTTTTTTCTTCCCATCCGGCGCGACGCATGATGTCGGCAGCAGCATCGACAAATTGCTTGGCCATGGTTTTGGTGAGGAGGGGTAACTCGCTCTGCCTGATGCTGCCCGGCGCTCCGTTCGGCCACTCGTACTCGTTTCCGGTTTCCGGATGTCGGCCAAATGCTGCAAGCTGCTGGCCGTTGCACAGGATTTCGACGTGATGCGTTGCGCCGTCCAGCGAGGCGAAATCTGACGTTCTGATCTTGTCGAACGGCTCGTCGGTGCGAAACAGTATGGCACGCTTGGGGTGCTTTCCGAATCGCACCAGCAGCGGCGCGTCTTCGTCAATCAGCTCGGCGGCGCGATCAGCAATGGCATTGGCAACAACGCCATCCGTCACGTCAATGTCGATGGCTGGCGTCCATTTGGTGAGAATGCCAGTGTTGAAAGCGTTGCCGCACGTCGTTTTCCACGACGCAATCTCGGATTCTTCGGGTGCAACGTCGCTTTGCCATGCGGTATTCGTTGGGCGTTTGCCGTTGAGGGGAATGGGCACGTAACCGCCAGCGAGCAGCGCCAGCCGATAGGCGTGCGCCTTGTCCATTCGCTCCCACGCAGCTTCGCCGTCTTCGTTCATTGCGCAGTAGCCAGCGACGTCCTGCACCTCGAAAGTGCGAGCCGTCTGCTGGCATATCCTCAGTACGGGATTTCGTCGTCGAGATCTGGGTCAACGTCCGGCGCAGCTTTCGCGGGCCGCGCCGACGCTGCTTGTGCCGCCAGCCGGTAGCGACGCACACGAATGCAGTCGACCATCTTCTTGCCAAATTGAGTTTGCGTCGGGTACAACTCGATCGTTTTGCCGATCCAGTTGTCGCTGTCCTCTTCGCGCAGGGCGGCTGCGATAAGGTCCCAATTGGTGCCGTTCAGGACTAGCTGCTTGTCGTGACCCTTGAAGTACAGAGCCCACTTGAGTTCCTGATCGGGTCCGATTTTTTCTTGCTCGACTTTTGCGATCTTCAGCGGTAGCCCTTCTTCGGTGATGTCCGCTGCTTTGAAAAGTCTACTCGGGAACGCTTCATTTCTTGTTACCATCGTTAAACCTCCTTCATTTCAGTTTGGATGCCGGCGGTGGTCCGACATATGTGGCGCACGCACATGGCCATGCCGAATTACGATTGCCACTTCATCCCTCCTCATGTTGAGGTCCTTTCCGTTGCGATTGCTGCCCTAGGGAAATTGCAAAAGTCCGTGGTAGCGGATTGGACTCAGCAAGCTCGATTGCGCGCCAATAGCTGAAGCCGTCAGCGCGTCGCAGCAGTCTCCAGAGAACGTTTCTCTCTGTTGGCGGCCATGGCCGGCCGTCAGGGATGTCGCTGGTGACGCTATGTAAAATCTCAATGGTCGCGCTTCCCGTCCTCTGCTCGGTGAGCAGGTCGAGCGGCACGCCCAGTGGGCTCGCGGTCACGTCGCGTAGTGTTGGGGATTTCATTTGCGCGATCTCCTGGTTGGGATCGCGCGGAGGGCTTGCAATTTAGGGCGGAGCTGGATTAGACAAAAACGTTGCCAACGCTTTTCATCTACCAGGCCCGCGCAAGCTCCGCGCGGGTCTTGGCTTTTTAGGTCGGCGATGTTCCCCGTACCGCGTCGTGACGCTCGAACGATTTTTCCAGCCGATACGCGGCCTCTGCGCTCATCGACCGGACTGCTTCTTCGGCTGCATCTCTGATTTTCCGACGCAGCGCTGGGTCGCAGCGTACCCGCACCTCCACCGGATCTACTTCTTGGACCATGGAAATCACCTCCCGTTAATATTCACTGCCGCAATGTGCGGCATCAGGAGGTGGTAGCACCTGCCGGCTCGTCAAAAGAGGACTTTTTTCGACTATTAACGTCCAGAGCGCTCAACGGCAAAAACTTTTCGCATTTGCCGATCGAGGCTACCCGGTTCAGTTTTGGTCACCACCTTATAAAATCGCTTTGCGAATTCATGGAAGGGATTTTTGGGATCAGTGCTCGGCTTTGTGGGGGAGTGCTTACGGAAAAATCCCTCTGCGTAGAATAAGACGGCTTCTTTGCCCAAGTTCTTCGGTCCGCCACGGCCCCGCCTTCTCCTTCGAGCATGGAGCAGGGTGGCGCGTAACAGTGGCTCGATGTTGATGCCGACCACCTTCCCATTCCCATGGAAGCTGGGAAAAATGAACTCCTGATCACGAATTGTGGGATTTCGGGGAAGTCCTTGCGCCGGAGGAGCAACTACATCGCCACCGACCTGCTGCGCCACAAAACCAATGTTGCGAAAATCACGGTACCCTCTGATACGCCTGAGGAGTATGCGCGTCTTTTCGATGCTATCCTCAAATTGTTGAATCTGCTTTGACGACGGTCGTTGTCGGGAACGGAGTTCTTCTTCTCCCTCATAAGTCATTTGCGCAAGCTGTAGCGCATTGAGAAGGTCAGTTCGGGACTCCGGTCCCTCATCTGCGCCGGTGAGTCCCAACAACTCATCGATGCAGTGTTCAGGATAGGTGTACCCGGCGTCTATAACCGGAAGATGACTGGGCTGCCGCCATTTGTATGGTGCCTTGCCGCTTGCCTTTTTTGCGGTCGCACGCGTAGTCTTCGTCTTCTTCTTCCGCATGGTAGCCACCGTCGGCACCGTCATTGAAGGTGCCGCGGGGCAAAGCATCCCGACGGTGGCAGGGATGCAACGGTTGGCCAACCGGCCCCGCGGTCGTCAGAGATTACCACATGGACTCTCGGCTCCGGAGATCATCATTACACTGGCATTGGTCTCAACCAAGAACGCGATCCAAACGGGTCACTCAGTCTCAAGTCCTTGGCTTGTGAATTACAATCCACGGCAGTTCCCCCCCGCCCGTTCGGTGACGGCCATGCGAAAGCCCTCTTATTGCTGCGAACGCCCTAGAGATGCTGAACGCCCCGAGCACGTAGAGTCGGTCTATCACTTTGCGTCGAGCCGACGCCTGAAAGATCCGACGTGCACTAGTAGCTCTTGACTCGTCGCAGCGCGTGACGGACAGCTCATCGTTCTTGACGTGATAGATGGCGTCCTGACGGAAGCGCTGACCAATGTTGCATCCCTCGTCGAGAGGCAGGTCTGCCGCCCAGCTCGGCTCTGCGTGTCCGCTCGTAGGCGAGTAGCCGAAGAGACGCACCATCCAACCGCCTCGCATCCCCAGTGGATTCGAACAGCGTGACCCTCAGCCGACCGACTCGAAAAGATTGCGTAGAGTGCCGCCAACGAGGCATCGCGTTGATGGCCAGCGCGACGGTCGCTACTCCCCCGCTCCGGGTAGGCTGAAATGAAACGTTGTGCCGCAAGGATGCGCCGGGGAGGCCCACAGCCGGCCGCCATGGGCTTCCATGATCGAGGTGCCGATGGACAGGCCCATGCCCATTCCGCCCGGTTTGGTCGTAAAGAAGGGCTGGAAAATACGTTCCGAATTAGCCAGATCGAGGCCGGTGCCGCAATCCTGGATGGTAACCAGCGCGCCGCTATCTTCGCTGCATTGCGACTTGATTGTCAGGACACGTCGGCGGCCGGTCACTGCGGCCATCGCTTCGATGGCATTCATGACGAGATTCAGCACCACCTGCTGCAGCTGCACCTTATCACCGATCACAGCCGGAATATCCTCGTTCAATTCCAGCTGTAACGATACCTGTCTGGCCTGCCGTTCGCCACGCGTAATTGCGAGGACTTCCTTCAGGACAGCATTGATGTTCACTTTCAGGCGCTCGGGCGTCGCATTAGTGGTAAGCGCACGCACTCGCTTGATGACTTCGGACGCTCGAACCGCGTCGGCGATCACGCGCTCCAGCGACTCTTTTGCCCGGAACAAGTTCTGCCCTTCGAGCCAGCGTCGGCAGGCATTACTGCTAGCGATGATAGCCGCAAGCGGTTGGTTGATTTCATGCGCAATAGAAGTGGCCAATTCGCCCATCGTGGTCACCCTGGCGACGCGTGCAAGCTCGGCTTGCAAGCGCTGCAGCGCGGCCTCGGCGCGAACGCGATCGGTAATGTCAATTATGATAGCTGGAAAGAATGCCGGAGTAGTCGCTGTGGCCGGCACGAGAGTGTTATATACGTTTACCCATATGGTGTGCCCGTCTTTTCGGCGGTATCGCTTCTCCATATTGTAGGCCAGGATCTGTCCATCCAGCAGCGAGCGCACCAAATCATCGGTGGCACTTCGATCTTCCTCGTGGGTGAGATCGATCCAGCGCATCCCGCGCAGTTCGCTCTCGCTGTACCCGACCATCCGCTGGAATGCCGCGTTCGCGGTGGCAATTCGCAGATTCTCGTCGCTGGTGGCGATTCCGACCGAGGAGGTCTCGAACACCGTTCGCCACCTCTCCTCGCTGCTCCGCAGCGCCTGCTCGGCGCGCTTGCGATCGTCGATGTTGACGTAAATACCCTGCAACATAGGCCGCGAGCCATCGGTGACAGGTACAAAGGTGGATGTGAGGTTCACCCACAGCGGGGTGCCGTCCTTCTTCATGTATCTTTTGTCGACGTGATTTTCCTGACGGGCGCCGCTCACGTAATCGGCAAAAACCGCTTCCGTGGCAGGCTTGTCGTCCGGGTGCGTGACATCGATGGCGGTGAGTGTTTTTAACTCCTCGTCCGAGTAGCCGAGCATCTTTTGAAACGCTGAGTTCGTGGCAATGTACCTGCCAGTAAGGTCGTTCAGGGCCATGCCGGCGGACGAAGCCGCAAAAAGCCGGCGCCATCGCTCCTCGCTCGCCCGCACTGCGGCTGTGGCGCGCCTACGTTCCGTAATTTCGTCCGACAAGGCAGTATTCGCCCGCCTGAGCTCGGCGGTTCGCTCCGCCACCGCGATTTCCAGTCGGTCTCGCGCCGACCGCAGCGCCCTCTCGGCGCGATGTCGCTGGGTCGAAAGAATGTCGGCGGTCAACATGCATGTGATGAACGCGAGGACCGTCGGAAGTCTCTCACCTGTCATCGCCAGCAAATTGCCCGCATCGCGGAACAGTGAATGCAGCGCCAGAATCGCAAGAGCGGTTGCCAGCCACCCCGATCCCCGGCCGCCGAACCATACGCTGACGAATATGGCTGCGTAGAACAAAAAGAACGTGGGATTGCCGCTGGCTTGGCGGATGAAAAATGTGAGTGCCAGTGCCGTGGCAACCGCGGCTACCGCCAACCCATAACTGGCAAGCATGGACCGTGCGGATCGGGAGTCCGCAGTATTAACCGCCGAGTCCATTTCTTGCCTCCGTTAAGAAGATCCAATCAGTCGGTGGCATGGCCCCGCAAAAACAAAGACGGGCGGAGTGGGCCAGCCGCGTGGCAGTCAACCTTAACTGGTAAGCCGGACGCGGGAGCTAGCTCGATGTAGTGTCGAAAAGCGGCCCCAGCTAGCCCAGGCATCCGACAGTCGAAGCAAACATGATCGCGGGGCGTCCCTGCACATTGTGCAATCGATGTATTCTTGTGATTCGATTTTCGCCCGCAGAAGATCAGTCTGACGCCGAAGTCTTATACTTCAATGCCTCCATTGGGGGCGTTCGAGCTCTTGTCGGAGGAGCCGAGCCTTCCGACCATGACAATAAGTTTTGCTAGTGAGGATGCCTCCATTTTGCGCATCAAATTGCTGCGATGAACCTTCACGGTAGCCTCGCTGGTCTGGATTTCGCCGGCGATCTGCTTGTTGCGCCAACCCAACACGACTAATTTCAATACGGTCCGTTCCCGCGGCGTCAAAGCATCGCAGCGCCGGCGCAGCTGCGTGAGTAACTCTTCATCCGCCCGAGTCGAACGGTCGCGATCGAGCGCGGCCTGCACCGCATCCAACAGGTCCTGCTCACGGAACGGCTTTGTCAGGAACTCGATTGCGCCGGCCTTCATGGCGCGTACTGAAATTGGGATATCTCCGTGCCCGGTTAGGAACACGATAGGCAGGGCAATGTTTCTCTCGTTCAGCTCACGCTGGAGATCGAGGCCGCTCTGCCCGGGCAATCGCACGTCGAGCACGAGGCAACAAGGAACAGTCGGCCGCTTTGCTCGCAGGAATTCTCGGGCTGATTCGAACATGCTGACCCGCAGCCCGACCGACTCGAAAAGGTCGCGCAGAGCCTCGCGGACCGCCGCATCATCGTCGATTACGAGCACCATAGGAGCCAGGTCGCTCATCCGATGCGGGCAAACGTAAGCATCGGAACCTAAACAGCTTTTCATGACTGAATTCTCCAAACTGGCACTCCACCCTTGCATAGGGCCCTGGCCACAAATGTGATGTCCATCACAGAACGTCGCTTTCTTGATCGAGCCCCTTGGGCTGCTCTCGAAGTTGTGAAGTGGTCACCGGACCGGGTCACGTGGATCCCGCCACACGCCTCTAAACCAAGGTTTAGATCCGCTGTGATTTTTCCTAGACAGATTTCGCTTCAGCGTTATCGATTCCGGAGCGTTGCCGGCTTATTTCCACTGAGCGTTGCGCAGAATTTCGCGCCTGAACACGCGCTCAGGAGAAGGAACCACAATATGAAATTGAACACCCGACTTGTGCGGCGAACCCGCTCTCGAAACGATCACGATCAGTCTGCGTGGCACAAAGTCTTCGATGCAGTGCTGGAGCCGCGAACCATCAACGTCGAAAACGATATCATCGAGTATCTTCATTACCACAGGCACGATTTACCACGCGCGATCTGGATTGAACGCTAGCACCGGCGCCCTTTGCGCCCGCTAGGAGGAGCAGCAAGGTGACGAACGGAATGCCTTTTGAAACGGAGACAACCGAAGGCCCTGTGCGTTTCCACGATTGGAATGATTACAGGGTTTTGACGCCTGACCGGCGGCAAAGGGTGATGCAGCACGTGATCCGCCACGCCCAAGCGGCACGCGCCCAAGCGCCGCACGACCTCGGCAGCGCCAGCCTGCGCACCTTGCAGGCCGCTGCCGGCGGCGGAGCGGCCATCATCCGCATCCGCGCCCTTGCCAAGGCCGTCATCGCCGCGGCCGGTAAATGGTGGCGCGCTTACAACAGCCGACGCGCACACATCGCGGCGGTACGCGAGCTTCATGCGCTCGATGACCGCACGCTCAGGGACATTGGGGTGAGCCGCTCTGAGATCGAGTGGGTGGTGGCCCACGGGGCCGAGATCCGCCTCGGTTTAATTGGGCCTCACAGTCCCCGGTTTCATCGGGCCTCACAGTCCCGCAGGAACCACACGTTGAGTTCCGGCGATGCTGACTTGGCCCGGCGACGGGTCTGCAGCCCGCAATGAGCACACGTGGGGAAGCGGGAATTTTGGTGCAACGTGCCGTTTCTGATCCTCAAAAAAGGAGTGTCACATGCAAACGCGATGCGAAGGATCCCATGCCCACGGCTGGCCGTGGCCTTCAGACGTCACAAGCGCCTTAGTCTTCTTGGTTGTGGGCATTTTGTTCGTACTCGCCTCGGTAAACGTGCCGGCGTGAGCCCGCGATTCATCAAGGTTCCAGCGCCCTAGGTGCTTCCAGCACCAGCGAAAGTGCTCACGGCGCCCGCGCCGCGAGAACGCGGTGAGCTGAGCGCGTTCAATAGAACAATGGCGCCGGTACCGGCGAAAGGGCGTCGCTGGCCTACGACGCCTGAGCTCTACTACTTAAATCCTCTTCTTAAAGATCGATCCAGGTACTCGGGATGGATCATGGCGCTTGCCGCCGGTGACTAACAGGAGACGATCGTGAACATGAGTTTTCTTGGCAAAGGTATCACTGCGCGCTCCACCAAGGACCTGAAAGTCCGATCGAGCCAGTGCGCAGACTCGTTCAGGCTCAGGACGACCCCGGGAAGCACCGCATACGCGCGTGGCTTTGCGATTTGAATGATGAGCAGCTTTCGAGCCTTGGCTGCACGTCCGAGGACATTGCCGTCCTGCGGAGCACGCAAAGCCCGAATTCAAGGCGAAGCAAGCGGGCGCCAAGCAAACAGCTTCCCTACCGACAGCCCGTTCCGCGAACGGCTTCAGGCACGCATCCGACCAGCGTGTCGCAAAGGGACGAAGGAGCGGCAGGAAATGATTAGTTCAATCGAAAGGGCGCTCTGCCGGTTCGACCGACAACTTCCCGGCCGCGTTTCGAGGCCGGGTGCCCTCCAGAAGCACAGTTACAGCAAGAACGTGAAAGTCGCCGCAAGAGTCGGCTAACGCCTCGCTCACGAGCTACATAAGTTGCGTCGCTCAATCGGCAACAGGTTTGAATCAACAGGAGAAGGTCCATGAAAGTCATCTGGCTGATAGTCTTGTGCGTATTGTTCAATTCGCCCCTGCAGGCACAGGAGCGAAAGGACATTACAGTTACACAGCTGTTGTCCTCTGGAATGACGTCGAGCCGACAGGCGATTGTCTTTCCGCACAGGGACGCCCAGGTTGTTGTCTCGATTTACGACATCATGCCGGGCGCGACGCTACAGGCGCATAATCATCCCTATCCTCGATACGGATACGTCCTTTCCGGGACTCTGGGTGTGAACAATATGGAGACCGGTCAAACCGACACCTACAAACCTGGAAATTTCATTCTGGAATCGGTGGGTCAGTGGCACACCGCCTCCAGCGTCGGTGAAGAGCCGCTCAAGCTTCTGGTCATTGATATTGTCGAAAAAGGACAGTCCAACACGGTGCTGCCGAATTGACCCGCGAGCGGACGCGAGCGATCGCCACGCAAACAAGCGATCGCCTGGCAACATTTGCCCTAGCAGCACCCGGTTAGCGATCGGCGATCCAAGACGTATTCTACCGGCCTGTGCCGAACGGGCCGAAGGAGAGGCAGGACAATGACTGGTTTGATCGAAAGGACGCTCGGCCGGCTCGAGGGACAGCTCCCCGGCCGCGTTTCGAGGCCGGGTGACAATCGATATATCGCCGCAACGGCGCTCTGGGCGAGGCCAATCGGCCGCATGCCGCGCGCTGTCGCCCACTGCCGGACACCGCAAGACGTGCAGTTGGCAATTCTAGCAGCACGCGACTGGGGTCTTTCTTTGTCGGTACGGGGCGGTGGACACGACTGGACCGGTCGCGCCCTGTGCGATGGGCTCGTGATCGACCTGAGCGGCATGAACGACGTGCTTGTCGAGCCCGACCATCTCTTCGCGCGAATTTCGGGAGGCGCCCGCGCCTCGGATGTTCTAACGGTGACGGATCCGCGCGGCCTCGCGGCGGTGACAGGCTCGTGCAGTGCCGTCGGTATGGCTGGACTCACATTGGGCGGGGGCTATGGGCCGCTGATTGGCCGCTTTGGCCTGGCGCTCGACAATCTAGTTGCCGCAGATGTGGTTCTCGCGGACGGCCGCATCGTCACCGCCGAACACGACCGGGAAGAGGAGTTGTTCTGGGCATTGCGTGGCGGCGCGGTGGAAACTTTGGCGTCGTGACCGCCATGCGCATCCGTTTGCACAATCTACCCAACGTCCTCTCAGGCATGCTGGTCTACCCGTTCTCTGAAGCCAAATCCGTACTGGAAGGCTGCATCGACCTTGCCGCTTCGACGCCCGAGGATTTGACGGTACAGCTTGGATTCGTCGGCGGCCCGGACGGCGCACCTGTGGTCTTGGTCGCACCGACATGGTGCGGTCCGCCTGGCCAGGGCGACGCCCAGGTGGGGCCTTTCCATTTTTTGGATTTTACTCATGCCCCCTGTCCCAAAAACCTGTCCAAAAATGGTTCTGCCCCATAAAGGGGGTAGCCTTTGTGTGAAGGACGCTTTTGCAAGAAAATTTTTTGGTGCCGGGAGAGAATTCCGCTGGCGGCGCGCTCGCATCAGTTCTTCGGAAACACTCTATCGGTTCTTCGGAAACACTCTACTGAAGGCCGGACACCTGATGCGGTCGAGCGTTGTGTCAGGCACCGTGCGGGGTCTCGCCCTCGGGACAGGGACTTGCCGCCCCGATTCAGAACGATTCAGGTCTACCCCAAGGACCTGCAGGCGCTTCCGGTGCATCCTGAGCCTGCGGTAAGCTGGCACTGCGGGTTCCGGGAGGAGAGCCCATGCTCGACCTAAGACGACGCCAGTTCATCACGCTGCTCGGCGGCGCGGCGGCGGCCTTGCCACTTGGGGCGCGCGCGCAACTGCAGCCTAAGATGCTACGTGTCGGCTTTGTCGGCATGCAACCTCGAGAGTTCCCACTCTATACCACCTTCCTCAAGCGGATGGCCGAACTCGGCTATCAGGAAGGCCGGAACTTTACTTTCGATTACATCCAAACGCCGAACATCGAAGGCTACGAAAAGAATTATCGCGAGCTCGCGGCGCGCAAGGTTGACGTGTTCCTCGCGGTCGGGAACGAGCCGGCGTTGCGGGCCGCGCTCTCGGCAGCGGACGGTAAGCCGATCGCGTTTCTGGCCGTCGATTTCGACCCTCTGGCGAAGGGATATGTGGCGAATCTCTCACATCCCGGCGGCAATGTGACCGGCATTTTCGTCCGCCAGCTCGAGCTTGCCGCTAAGCGCGTCGAGATCACTCGCGAGGCGTTCCCGCGCGCGACCGTCGTTGGAATTGCATTTGACACGGTTTCGCACGAGCAGCGCGACGCAGCATCCGAGGCGGCACGGAAGCTGGGGCTGGAGCCGCGCATGATCGAAGTCAAAAGCGAGCAGGGCTACGGTCGTGCTTTTGACGCAATGGATGATGCCCGCGGGCAGCCGGTCATTTTGCCGGCAGGCCCGATGTTCCTGCGCGACCGCGCGGCCATTGCGCAGGAATTGCTCGAGCGCCGCATTCCGTCGATCGCCGCATTCCGGGAAAACATGGAGGCCGGTGCGCTGATCAGCTACGGCTTCGATCTCATGGGGCTGTTCTACGACATCGCGAGCTATGTCCACCAGATTGCACGCGGTGCCAATCCGTCAGACATGCCGATCGAGCAGTCACCGCGCTTTTACATGGCAGTCAATCTCAAGACGGCGGCATCGCTCGGCGTTTCCCTGTCGGATGTGTTCGTCGCCCGGGCCAACGAGGTGCGCGAGTGAGCAACTGTCATCTTGTCGCAGGGAGATCGCTGATCGATTGGGTCGCGTCAAGGCTGGCGCTTCGCGCCCCCGCGCTGCGCGCGGCTACGGCCTTGACTCGGCCCA
>Ga0306924_10006921_pt1 | contig 11319 bp, 7 predicted proteins | sample sta12Can44000111_FD_203756 | JGI IMG/M metagenome (GOLD analysis project Ga0306924, IMG submission 203756) | Lab enrichment of tropical soil microbial communities from Luquillo Experimental Forest, Puerto Rico - statanox.12C.anox.44.000.111 (v2)... | ecosystem: Environmental > Terrestrial > Soil...
AACTTGCGCATACTCGAGGTCGAAGAGATCAAGTCGATCCCGTACGTACCGGTGTCCCATCCGTTCGTGGAACGGCTAATCGGGACGATACGACGGGAGTTGCTTGACCACGTGCTAATCTGGAACGCAGTCGACCTGGGGCAAAAGCTTGAAGAGTTCAGAATTTATTACAACGGGAATCGCGTTCACCAGTCGCTCGGTGGCAGCACTCCAGGAGAAAGATCCGGAGAACCGCCGCCCGCCCATGCCGTCCTTGATCATTACGCTTGGCGCTACCATTGCCGCGGTCTGTTCCAGATGCCAATCGCAGCGTAATTACGAATTCGCCATGCACAGGCTGAAATAAACCCATATCGACACGCCGATAACGATTGCGGCACCTATAATCAGGGCGCTGTCCTTTCCGAAAATGCCATCCGACTTGGGAGTCGCATCGTCCGGTAGAATCATCGCATGATCGCGGATGATGTTCGCGCTCCTGCCTTCGCTCGCAATGTTCGTCATCGACTTCTTCAAGTCGCCGCGCCGGCTTGAAGCGGAGAACCTGTTCCTTCGCCATCAACTCAGCATTGCCTTGAGGCGTGCGCCGCCCCGTCTTCGACTGCGTGGCAGTGACCGGGCTCTACTGGTCTGGATGATCAGCCTCTGGCCGAGCCTGCTCGGTGCAGCGCAGGTCGTTCAACCGGAGACCATCCTTCGCTGGCATCGTGCAGGTTTCACGGCATTCTGGCGCTGGAAATCGCGGAAGCGGGCAGGGCGGCCAAAGATTGATCGAGAGTTGCGCGATCTCATCCGACTGATGAGCAAGGAAAACCCAAAGTGGGGAGCATCGCGGATCCATGGCGAGCTGTTGATGCTTGGCTTTGAGGTCGCCCAGTCGACGGTGTCGAAATACATGGTGCAAGGTCGGTCGCCGTCGCAGGGCTGGAAGACATTCTTCCGGAACCACGCGCAGGCGATCGTGGCCATTGATCTGTTTGTGGTTCCGACCCTTACCTTTGAGCGATTGTTCGCATTTTGGTGCTGGGCCACGGCCGGCGGCAACTGCTATGGTTCGAGGTGACACGACACCCGACGGCCGAGTGGCTGGCGCGGCAGATCACCGAGGCCTTTCCCTGGGCATCAGCGCCAGCCTACCTGGTGCGCGACAATGACCGCGCCTACGGACATGCCTTCAGGTCGCGGGTGCGAGCCATGGGCATCCGCGACCGCATCATCATCGTCATGCAGCGCGTCCACATGAATGATCTGACCGGTTTCGTGCTCGGGCAATCGGATGAATGGACCGTGCTGAGCTTGCCGGCGATTGCCGAAAGCTTTGAGAGCATTCGCTTGACCATGGGTCGCGTTCATCAGCGGCAGCCCGGCGAGGTCCTCTCGCCGGATCGCGAGCCGATGGAGGTTCTCGAGCAGTTACGTGCCCAGCTCGGCTCGGACCTATTCTCGGCCCAGTACCAGCAGGCACCCGTTCCTCCGGGCGGGGCCATGATCAAGCGTCATTGGATTCGACGCTACACCGAAGTTCCCCCCGCATCCGCCGGGAGCTTCGTGCTCCAGTCTTGGGACACGGCCGCAAAAGGAGGGCCGGATAATGACTGGTCGGTCTGCACAACGTGGCTCTCCACCAACGACAACCAATTCTACCTGCGCGATGTTTGGCGCGGCCGCGTGGATTACCCGACCCTCAAAGCCAAAGTACAGGAACTGGCAAAACAGTGGGGTGCGCGTCAGGTGCTGATCGAAGAAGCCGGCACCGCCATAGGGCTGCTCGCTGAGCTCAGGTTTCACGTCAGGGGTCTAACTAGAATCAAGCCTGATCGCGACAAGCTGACGCGCATGTCGATTGCCTCTGCCATCTTTGAGGCAGGCCAGGTGCACTTCCCCGAGCGCGCACCTTGGCTTGCGGAACTTGAAGCGGAGCTATTCTCATTCCCGGGGAGCCGGCATGATGACCAGGTCGACTCGATCAGCCAGGTGCTCAATCATGCACGGTCGTCCTCGCTATGGACGTGGAGGAAGATGGGGCAATTACCAATGCCTTTGTTATTGCCAACCGCCTCGACCTACGCCTCGCCGTACATGAACGTGTTTTCAACAGTTCGGTGGTAGTTGAGATTGTTTTAAGTGGTCTCTTCCAGGAGGGTACCGTGGCGAAGTTTCCTATGTCGCTCCTTGGTCCGAGGACATCGATCGGAAATAATGTTCAGCATGCTGGTAGTAGTTCTCCGCCCCGATCACATTGCCGGACAAGGCTTCAGCTCGGGCCAGCGCGAGATACCGCTCATAGCTTCTTTGCGCGTTTTGAGGGCCCTTCAGGTCTGGGCGGGTGGCACTCGAGGTCCACCGCATTGAGCGGGCAGAAAATGACGCCGCCGGTTTGTGTTGGCGCCTACTCATGACTGTTCTTTGGGCCATTCGCATGGCTCACTCCTTCGTAATGGCAGGTGAAATATGCTCCATGCGGCAGACGAAGGACGAGCAGCGCTGGTGGCATGTACGCCACCCTTTGCGGCCGAGCCGCCCAACAAACGAATTCTTCGTATTCGCAGTCGAGAAAGGTCCCCCGAGAAAATGCTCATGATTTTCTGGAGCTGATCGGTTCAGTCCCTGCTGCTGACTACACTCCGCTATTTATGAACCAACCGTAAATCATTTGGGGATAGCGGGAGGAATCGTCAAGCGCGCGAAGCCTGGATAATTCGGGAACCGGCACCGCGGACAGAGGACGGCGTTACCGCTGTCGGCGTGCCGCTCGATCCAATCGATCAGGCATGCTTCCTCAATTCATCGACGAGGACCCGGGTGTTCTCGCTGTAGTCTATGGGGACCGCGACCAGTTGCACGCCGCCCTCTTGAAAAGCCCGCTCGAGCGCCGGCACCAGCCCCTCGGCGGTCTCGACCCGGGTCCCTCCCTCGCGTGATGAGCGCGCGCGAACGCGACGAAATCCGGGTTTCCGAACGTCATGCCGAAATCGGCAAAGCCGTCGGTCACCTGCTTCCAGCGGATCATGCCGTAGGCATCGTCCTGCAGGACCAGCACCACAAGATCAAGCCGCAAGCGCACTGCTGTTTCCAGCTCCTGCGCATTCATCATGAAGCCGCCGTCGCCGCAGACCGCGAGCACCCGTCTTCGCGGATGGAGCAGCGCGGCCATAATGCCCGCCGGCAGGCCCGCGCCCATCGTGGCCAGCGCGTTGTCGAGCAGGAGAGTGTTCGCCACCTGCGTGCGATAATTGCGGGCGAACCAGATCTTGTACATGCCGTTGTCGAGACAAACGATGCCGTCGGCCGGCATCACATGCCGCACGTCGTGCACGATACGCTGCGGGGTGAGCGGAAAGCGGCTCTCGTCGGCCCGCTCGGTGAGGCGGGCTAGAATGCTGCTGCGCAGGGGCAATAACGCCCCGGCGTTCTTCAACTTGCCTTCCAGCCGCTCGGCCACGAGCATGAGGCTTGGCCCGACATCGCCGACCACTTCGGCATGTGGGAAGTACACCTCCTCGACGGTGGCGGGCAGGTAGCTGACATGCAGTACCTTCGGTCCTTTCGGGCCCATGATGAAGGGCGGCTTCTCGACCGTGTCGTGGCCGATCGCGATGATCAGATCGGCGCGGCCGATGGCCTGGTGCACGTAGTCGCGCTCTGAAAGCGCGGCGGTCCCCATATAAAGATTGGATCCCCCGGCGACTGCGCCCTTGCCCATCTGGGTGTTGAAGAACGGGATGCGCAGGCGACGCACGAATTGCGACAACGCATCCGCGAGCTTCGGACGGCTTGCCGCCGCCCCCAACATCACCAGCGGCCGCTCGGCCCGCAATATCAGGTCGGCGGCCCGGTCCAGTGCGGCGTCCTGGGCAACCGGCATTTCGATTGGATGCGGCATCACGAGCGGGACGTCGGGCGCCATTTCGTGAGCGATGTCCTCAGGAAGCTCCAGATGTACGGGACCCAACCGCTCCTGCTGCGCGAGCCGAAACGCTTCGCGCACGATCGAGGGGATGGTTGCCGCGCTGACGATCTGCCGCGCCATCTTGGTCAGCGGCGCCATGGTCGAGACGATGTCAACGACTTGGAACAGCGCCTGCTTGTGGCTCAAGATCCCTTTTTGGCCGGTGATCATAACCATCGGCATGGCGCCGAGCAGCGCAAAGGCGGCGCCGGTGGTCAGGTTCAACGCGCCTGGACCCAGGGTCGCGAGGCAGACCCCAGGCTTGCCGGTCAGCCGCCCGTGGGTCGCCGCCATGAAGGCTGCGGCTTGCTCGTGCCGGGTCACGATCAGCTTGATTCGGGAGCGGCACAGCGATTCGACGACGTCGAGGTTTTCTTCGCCTGGAACGCCAAAGATCTGCTCGACACCCTCATTCTCAAGGGCGGCGACGAGCAGGTCGGAGCCTTTCATGGACTGTAATCCTTTCTGGGCGCCCGATCGCGGCTCCCGACAATACGAGGCCCTATCGAGCCGGAACGACCGGGTGCACATAGAGATATGACTTGCACCGCATCGGACAACCGAGCCGGGCCCGAAGTGTTGCAAACGTATTTGGATCGGCAGCCCTTAGAGATCGAGAGCTAGTGGCGCACGACATCGGTTCTGGGTGCGCACTGTTCCGTCGGCGCTAGTACGTTGAACCACTCGCGTGCAGTGGGCGCCTGGCCGCGGAACGCCGATTGCTGGCCTGGCGAAGAACCAAGATCTCCGCTTCACGCCGCGCGCTGGACTGGAACAGTCCAATAGAGCGCACCACAAAGCAACCTGAGCAGTTGGACCATCGGGCAACAGCATCACCCGACTCGCACCGGTTCGCCAACTGTATGGAGTTTCCGACAGGGACAGCCGCATTAGCGGCTGGTCTTGCTGCGAAATACTGCGACCCAAGGGACCAACGGCGGGATAAATCGTTGAGTCGATAGTCAACCCGCAAATCCGGCGATAATGTATGGGTAGATTTGTGGGTATCAGCGCGGTTCGATGCCTAAACCTGCGGAATATATCGATTATCGCGATTTTTCGGCGGACGCTGCGTCCGCCTTTATGGGCCGCCACGATAAGAGACACGCCAGATCGTGCCGTTCCCGTCCTCGCTAACGAGAAGAGCGCCGTCATGCGCCACCGCTACGCCGACGGGGCGTGCCCACACAGAGGAGTCGTCCACGACGAACCCGGTCATGAAGTCCTCATATTCGCCGGTCGGCACCCCGTCCTTTAGGCGCACGCGGATCACTTTATAGCCGGTGCGCTTCGAGCGGTTCCAAGAGCCGTGCTCGGCCGCAAACACATCCCCGCTGTATTCCGAGGGGAATTGATCGCCGTCGTAGATAGTCATACCCATCGAGGCCGAATGCGCCTGGATGAGGACGTCCGGGACGGTGATCTTGTCCTTTAGGTCTGGTCGTTCGCCCCGATGCCGCGGATCCTCGTTGGCACCCAGATAATACCAAGGCCAGCCGTAGAAAGCACCGTCACGCACACGCGTAATGAAGTCGGGGACGAGATCGTCGCCGAGATCGTCACGTTCGTTGGTCGAGCACCAGAGATCGCCGGTCATCGGGTCCACGGCGACCCCAACGCAGTTTCGCAGCCCGCTTGCGAACACTCGCCGATTCCTGCCCTCCGGGTCGAACACGAGCACGGCCGCGCGGTCGGTCTCGTTGCCCCATGCGCTCCCTAGGCCATGCTCTGCTTCCCAACGCGCGATTGCGGCGGCATCGCGTTTGCCGATCCCCTCCCCGGCATTCGAGGCGGACCCGACAGAGACGAACATCTGGCGGCCGTCCTTCGAGAAAACAATGTCGCGCGTAATGTGGCCGCGCTGCACTGAGCGGCCGCCCGCGTGGGGAAGATCGCGTACGATCACCTCGGGTTTCCCGCGCGCCTTGAGGTCACCGCTGCGATAGGGGTAGCGGACCACCGATCCCGTGTTGGCGATGTACATCCACTGCGGATCCGATCCCGGCGGATACAACGCTATACCGAACGGCTGGTCGAGGCCTGAGGCGAACACGTCATTACTGCTGGCCTTGCCCGCTCCGTCAGCGCGCAGGATCCGAATCCGTCCCGGCTCTGATTCGGCGATGAAGATGTCGCCGTTCGGCGCGACCCGAACCGTGCGCGGATCGCGGAGATTGGAGGCGAACAGCTCGACCCGGAAGCCCGGCGGCACCTTCGGCCAGGCGGAAACGGGTTTCGCAATCACCCGCGGAGGATTTGACGCTGATCGGGTGGCGTATGGCGGTGGTAGCTCGGTGATTTTGCGCCGAACCAAGGGAGCGTCGGTGCGCCAATCCCCGAATGCTGCCTTGCCGACTAACAGCTCGCCGAGCGAACCAGAGACGGGCTGAGCGAACACGGTTGGCGCAAAAAGCAGCGCACAGGCCGCGAACGCCGCCGGCGAGCCCGCGGTGAGTTGCCCTGCCATCTTCATGTGAGCCTCGATTAATAGTAGGAAACGCCCGAGCTGCGGAGAGGTTTCGCGGAGGCCAGGCGCGCTGCACGCTGCGTGCCCGACCAGCGCGCTGTACTCAGTCAATTTCATAACTTCCGCTCGGCGAACGCCATCGCCTCGATGACCTCTGTGATCATCCGCGCCCGAGCCCTCCGGCCTCCGCGCACCCATGCGCTCCTGCTTCACCTGCGTGCAAGATGTCTGCTCTACTCCCAATCGCGACCCTCTTGGTCCATCGCGACGGAATGACGCGAAGTGCCAGAAGGCGACATCACTCGATGGCGCGTCAGATAGCGAGAGCCCTCTCCCGCTAGGGGAGAGGGAAGCGAGCAAGCAGCTCGCGCGCTCGCAATTATAACGGCTTGATAGCGACCTTGCGGAACTTGACCACGCCTTGGCCGAATTGCAGCGCAATTGGTCCTTCGGTGTGCACGCCGCTGCGAACGCTCGCGGTTTGCTTGCCGTCGAACATGATGGAAAGGTCGCGGCCCTTCGCCGTAATCTCCATGGTGCTCCACTTTCCGCCGGCCTTGGGCATCGGGTCGACCTCAGCGTGATAGACGATGGCGCCGGTGCCGTAGCTCGGGTCGGGCCGCGTGTCGAAGATGTTGCACTCGTAGCAGGTCTTGGCTCCGGGCTTCTTGGGATCCTCGCAGCGGATGAAGATGCCGCTGTTGGCATCGTTGCTGACCCAGAACTCGGCGTAGACCTGGAAGTCTTTGTATTTTTCCTTCGAGATGAGGAAGGCCGTGGTCTTGGCGTCCTTCTTGTCCTTGGCCACGACGGAGCCGTCATCGATCGCGAAATTGGCGTTACCGTCGCCTTGCCAGTGATCAAGGTTCTTGCCGTCGAAGAGCGCGATCCAGCCGTCGCCGGACTGGGCCTGCGCCGGACCGGTCACAGGAAATGAGCAGAAAGCCAAAAATCCAATGGCGAGTGTCGCCCAGCGTGTCATGGCAAAGTCCTCCCTTAGCTTTTGATTGATGGCAACGATAGCAAACGGCAGTGCAGGGTGTAAGCAGCCTGGACGGCGTACTCGCGCCGTCGCATTGCCTTCCCCCGAGGCTTGAGAGCACGCTAAAAATCTATTCCAGCCAGCATGACTTTGAAGTGATTGGAACGGGGTCGGATAACGTGACTCGCCGGTAGTTACGAGGTCCGTTGTGGGTCAAACTCGACCGAGCTGGCCGCCGCGGCGACGCGTTCATTCATGTCCGCACTACCCCCAATACCGACCGCAAATTTAATGCGTTGATGCATTGTGTCATTAGCGAAGCCGTGCAAGGCGATAGGCGGCACGAACAGGTGGCCTTGCGACCCGCCCAATCATCTCGGCGTGGCTACTAATCTCCGCGATCGAAGATAGACGACAGGCGCAAAAGATTGGAATAGAGTTATCCGCTTATCTGAACAACGCACAATCGAAGCTTAGCGAGACGGTGAAACCGGAGTAACGGCTGTGATCCACCCGTCTCAGCTCGGCTAAGGGAGGACTTCCATGGAACGTGTGTCGACCGATCGCCGCGACTTTATGAAGGCTGCCGGCGTGCTGGCCGTGACAACTGCCGCCAGCAGCCTCGGCATGCGGCGCGCCAGCGCGCAGCAAATACCCTATTCGGCCGGGACCAAAGCCCCGAAGCTCATGGCGCCGGCCAACGCATGTGACTGCCACATGCACATCTATGATGCCAAATATCCGACCGCTCCGTCGGCCACGCTCAAGCCGCCGGACGCCCTGGTCGCCGATTACAAGCTGCTGCAGAAGCGCATCGGCACAACGCGAAATGTCGTCGTGACGCCCTCGACCTACGGAACCGACAATCGCGTCACGCTCGATGCCATGGCGCAAATCGGCGCGACTGCCCGTGGGGTCGCCGTCGTCGATACTAGCGTTGCCGACGCCGAGCTCAAGCGCATGAACGATCTCGGGATCCGCGGCATCCGCTTCAACCTGGTCCAGGCGGGCGCCACGACGACCGAGATGATCGAGCCGCTGTCGAGACGCGTGAACGATCTCGGCTGGCATATTCAAATTCACATGAAGGGCGAGCAGATCGCCGGGATCGAAGATTTATTGCTGCGCGTTCCCTCTCCGATCGTGTTCGATCACCTCGGCCGTCTCGCACAACCCAACGCACTCGACAGTCCTGGCCTCAAGACGATCAGTAAGCTCATCGATAAAGGCAAGACCTGGGTCAAATTGTCCGGCGCTTATCAGGACAGCAAGGTCGGCCCGCCCAGCTACTCCGACACGGTGCCAGTTGCCCGCGCCTACGTCAAAGCCGCCCCCGAACGGTTGGTATGGGCGAGCGACTGGCCGCATCCGACAGAGAAGGAAAAGCCGAACGATGCGGTTCTCTTCGACCTGCTGGCGGAATGGGCGCCAGACCCGGCGACGCGCACGGCCATCTTGGTGAAGAACCCCGCAACGCTTTACGGGTTTCCACCATCCGCGTGATGGGACGCTCTGAGCAGAGCCCGTAGCTTCTATCGACTAGCGAATGACCGCCATTGCGTCAAAATGCGACGAGCTCGCATTGAGCCATATTATGCCCTAACGCCTTAACGCGTTGACGTGTTCACTCCGATGGTGACGTGTCCACATGCCGCAGATGTTCAGTTAATTTTTTTATCGCCAGGCTCTGGCGCTCGCGCGCGCAGCCGCCCCCGCATTGCTTTTCAGCGGCAGGAAGGAACCCGCCACAAATCTTCCCGACTAATTCAGTTGCCGGATCAATAGCACCACCAAATCGGAATGAGATCCTGCAGCTCATTCGATAACCTCGCCGGCGCGCAAGACGAAGGGTATAATTTCACTCCGTCGCTTGCGGTGGTGTTCAACTTGTGTGATCGTCGGTTCGACACCCGCAGTGGACGTATGACATGGCATCTGATGAAGAAGTAGGGCGCCAAATCCTCCGGATTTTCATGCAGCATAAAGTTGGTGCAAGCGGCGTACTTCGACGCAATCATTTCATCGATGTGAGAGATGCCGATTTCCAACGAGGGTTGAACAAGGCCGTTGAAAATCGTTGATCAAGATCAAAGCGCGTGATCGGTACACGTACGAACTCACCGAAGCTGGTCTTGCAGCCGGATTGGGCGCTGGGCTTCCGCCGAAGCCTTTAGGTTGACGCGTGCCTGGGCTCATTTGGCCGAAGGTCGAAGGGAAGACATGGTCGCGCCAGTTGTGCCCAGTCAGTTTGAGCGCACGATGCCAGCGCACCAGCGTCTCCGGCCGGATGATCGTCATGGCCTTGAGGATTGCCGGAAACCAGCGATACAGCTGGATGAAGAACAGCCGATCGCTATTCGTGAACTGGACGCGACCGCGCACCTTGCGCTGCAGCACGGTCAACTGCTGCCTGAGCGCGACATTCTCCGCCTCAAGTCGGCTCTTGGACTTGAAGAGTGAAGAAACCAGGTTCAAGAACAGGAAGATCAGCCCGACCACCGTGGCCGACGTTATTTTGCAGCTCACATCGGCTTCTGAAATTTGAGCACGAACTCGTCCACCGCCTTGCCGCTCGGCGGTTGGATCGAAAAGTCGTGCGCATCCTCGGGGTGGCGCCAGAAATCGCCTGCGGCCACGAGCTTGAATCCGGCCGCCTCGACTTCGCGGCGTAGCGCGCTTTCCTCGATGCGGTGAAGGCTCTTGCCGACCGATGTGCCGTCGCCGGTTTTTGCAGAATGGTCGGCGATCACGAGCATGCCGCCAAGCTTGAGCGCGGCGTAGAGCTTGCGGTTCATCTCAGCGCGGTCGACCGGCATGTAGGTGGTGTCGTGATAGAAGAACAGAAACGTGATGAGGTCGAGGTCGCGCACGTCGGCGGGCAGCGGATCGTCGAACGGCCGCGCCACGCTCACGATGTTCTTGCCGGCCGGGGTTTTCAGCCGCGCTTCGAACCGCGTCTTCGCGCGCTCGCCGATGTCCGCGGGATTTTGACCGTAGACAACGCCGCTCGGGGCAATCGCGCGCGCCATCAATTCTGTGCTGTAGCCGCCGCCCGCGCCCATATCGAGCACCTTCATGCCGGGATGCGCGCCGGTGAATGCGAGCAGCTTGGCGGGGTCGCGCCGCTTGTCGGTCTGCAGGTCCGCTTCGGTACGGTCGGGCGCGGCGATGATCGCGGCGTAATCGGGCGCGCGATCCTGCGCTGTCGCGGCGGTCATCGGCAGGCAAGCGCTCAGTAGAGCGGCAATGGTCAGACAGCCTGTCATCAAGCAACGCGGCCGTCGCAGTTGAGCTTGTCCGGTCATGTCGTTGTTCCTTCGTTGCAACCAGGTTGGCGGCTCCGTCACGGCAGAGCAGCCTGGGCCGCTTTCGCCCGCCGGCTGTACTATGCACCGCTTCGGACAACGATTTTATCACGCCTGTGTGAACGTTTGCCGGCGAGCACTTCGTGAAATCGAGCGAGCTATCGCTGCCTTTGTGAGCTCAGGCGGTGGCGGTCTAAAAGCATCGCCTAAATCTGGCAAACGACGCGGAATCTAGACCGAATACAATTTTCAGAAAGGACAGGAAGCGGCGCTGTCGCGGGCGGTCTATAGTAATCAATACGGATCAGGTTTTCGCTACACCCAGCCGTTATGCGGTCTGGTGCTTCCGGATCGTCTGCGGCTAGGTTCATGAGCACGCCGATGCGCCGCATCCGCTCGCCCTGCCGCGCGCGCGTCGCGACCGGCCACGTCGCCGCGGCGCCGATAGCGTGATGAACTGGCGGCGCGTCACTCGATCACCTCGTCGGCGCGGGCGAGCAAGCTATCGGGCACCGTGAGGCCAAGTGCTTGCGCCGTTATCGGCGGCTCTGAGCTGCATCGAAAGCTTGTGCGCCAACTTCATGGCACGGTCGCAGTTTTCATTCGATAGGTCAGC
>Ga0306924_10006922_pt1 | contig 11319 bp, 13 predicted proteins | sample sta12Can44000111_FD_203756 | JGI IMG/M metagenome (GOLD analysis project Ga0306924, IMG submission 203756) | Lab enrichment of tropical soil microbial communities from Luquillo Experimental Forest, Puerto Rico - statanox.12C.anox.44.000.111 (v2)... | ecosystem: Environmental > Terrestrial >...
CGACCCCTGCCCCCTCCTTCGACCGCTTCGCAAAATTTTTAGGCTCTGCGACCCGGCCGATTCGAGACTGCCGAGGCCTTGCGGCCGCTGCAGCCTCTCTCATTGCGCCGGAAGTTTCTTGGGCTTTCGGCTCAATTTAGCGACAGAGTAAAGGTTTTATGAAGGTTTGAAAAGAGGTCTCGAAGGGATTTGCTGTGGAAAGGTGTGCACGAATGTGCAAAATCTGACACTTCGGCGAGCAGATTATGACTTCTAACTCTGATTAAACGCGGTAACCTCCATCTTCGTACTACGACCTATGGTTTCCGGTTGATGTCATAACGAGGTCGGCCTCACGACGAGCCGAGTAGACTGTTCGGTGTTCACCCTACAGCGCTCGGACCGAAGGAGGCCGAGAATTATAGGATGCGATTTGCACGCTCGCCAGCAAGCGTTGGCGATGTTGGACACAGAAACGGGAGAACTAGTGAATCTGATGCTGAGGCACGAAGGCAACGAAGTTCGGGAATTTTATTCTCAGCTTCCGCGGCCCGTGTTGGTAGGCATTCGAAGCCACCGGATCGATGCATTGGTTTCTGAACCTCATGGAGGAGTTGGGAATCGAATGCCGAGTCGGCCATCCCGCCATGATTCGTTGCGGAGCGCGGCTGCTGATGACGAATCCAGGCGTGGGGCCGGTGACGGCGCTGGCGACGTAGGTATTCCTGGGTGATGCGCGGCGGTTCGTCGATGGCAAGGCGCTGGCCAGTTAAATCCCGATCAAAAATTACGAAGAGCGTCGTTCCCCGTTACTCTGGGCTGTTCGAAACTATCCACTGAAACCAAAAACGGAGGACTTCTCTCAGCCTTGCCGGTCCTTCCACTCCTCGTGCCAGGCCATTTGAATGGCTTCAAGTTTACTCTCATTCGACTTTTGCGGGTCGCCGTTGAATCCGGGCAATTCCGTAATCCATTTGTGCATGTCCGTGAACCGAACCGTCAAAGGATCCAGCTCAGGAAATCTATCGCTAAGCCCAATCGCGATGTCGTCGAGGTCATCCCAGTCAAACGTATGCGGCATGGTTCTTCCTCAGTGGTCTAGTTCGCGGGCGTAATTCTTATTCCAATCCGGGATCTCCACGACGATGTCTGTCGTGCCCTCGGGTACCGTCTGGCAACCAAGCCGCGACTTAGGGGTAATTCCCGGAGCCTCATCGAGTTCGTCGAGTTCCGCATCCGTCGCTTCGTTACAGGATTCCAGGCCTTGCTTCACGATCACATGGCACGTGGAGCAAGCGCAAACACCGCCGCAGGCATGATCCAGACCCATTTTGAAACCTTCGGAGATGTCCAGAATGCTTCCGGGCAGCCCATTGTGGCCATAAGGGAACTTTTCCGGATCAACCTCGACGGTTTTGCCGCTCGGAAGAAACGTCACTTTGAACTTCTGCGTCGCCTTCTTATACTTTACTTCCTCAATATATGGATTGGTCCCGCCCATAGCCCTCTCCCTAAACCTCGGCCAGATTTTTCCCCTGGAGCGCAGTCTGCACCGCCGAGTTCATCAGCAACTCGGCAAGGTGCTCTGTCGCGCGATTTAAATCGTCAATCTGTTTCCGGATCAACTTGTAATCGCTGCCCCTCGTCGCATCTTGAAGTGCCACGGTACTCACTTCGATCCTCACGCGCTCCGGCTGCGAAAGGCTTGCGGCATTCGGATTCGCCAGAGCTTTGGCGGTCGCTTTCAGAATGGTTTCGGCCTCGGTCCTCGCTTCAATCGTTTGCCGTTCGGTAAAGTCCTGCTCGGCATATTCGATGGACTCTTCGAGCATGCGTTCAATGTCGTGGTCGTTCAGTCCGTAGCTCGGCTGGACTTCAATGCTATGCTGTTCACCCGTTCGAATATCCTTCGCGCCAACCTGCAAAATGCCGTTGGCATCGATCAGAAACTTCACCTCGATACGCGGCAGACCCGCAGGGGCCGCCGGAACGCGAAGCGTGAACCGCGCGAGCGAGCGGCAATCCTTGGCGAGCTCTCTTTCGCCCTGCAAGACGTGGATGTCGATGCCTGTCTGGTTGTCCACCCCGGTCGTATAAAGCTCCTGTGCGCCGGCCGGGATCGTGGAATTTCGCGGGATAAGTTTCGCTACAGCGCCGCCATAGGTCTCGATACCGAGTGAAAGGGGTGTTACGTCGAGCAGCAGCATATTTTTCACACCGCGATCGAGAATATTGGCCTGTACCGCCGCCCCCAGCGCGACCACCTCGTCCGGATTCAGCTCCGTATGCGGCTTGCGGTCGAAGAATTCCTGCACCGTGCGCCGAATCAGTGGTGTTCGCGTCGCTCCTCCAACCAGCACAACCTCGTCCATTTCTGTCGGCTTCAACTGAGCATCCGTCAAGGCCTGCCCGACCGGCACCATCGTCCGCTCCACCACCGGGCGGATCAACGCCTCCAGCGCGCGGCGCGTGAATTCGTGCACAAACACCTTCCCGTTGGGCAACGGGAATCGTAGCGTGACAGACTCGGCTTCAGACAGCCGGTGCTTCACAGCGATCAATTCCCGGCGAAGCTCTTGCGCCAGCTCTCCGCGGGGTGAAAAATCGATCTGGTCGGTCTGAAGAATCTGCTCATGAACAAAGGCCTGGAGCAGGTTGTCAATGTCGTCGCCTCCCAGGTGCGTATCGCCGTTCGTTGAAAGTACCTGGTAAATGTCGCCTTCGCTGGTCGAAATCAGCTTCAATACGGAGATGTCGAACGTGCCGCCACCAAGGTCGTACACGGCCACTTTCCCGCGCTGCTTTTCGTGCAGTCCGTAGGCAAGTGCTGCCGCAGTCGGTTCATTCACCAGGCGCAACACTTCCAGGCCGGCCAGCCTCCCGGCATCTTTGGTCGCCTGGCGCTGCGCATCATTAAAGTACGCGGGAACGGTGATCACCGCGCGGTCCACGGCCTCGTTGAAGTAGGCTTCGGCCCAGTTCTTTAATTCGCGAAGGATGAACGAAGAAATCTCCGGCGGCGTGAAAACCTTCTCTCTCAACCGCACGCGGATCACGTGGTCGCTCGAGGGATCAATGCGAAAAGGAAATAGCTTCAGCTCGCTCTCGACGTCCGCCGGGCCGCGTCCCATCAACCGCTTCACGGAATAGATCGTCCGCTCGGGCTGCCTCAGAAGCCGTCGGCGCGCTGGCTCACCCACAATAATGCTGCCGTCCGGATCGAGGCTTACGATCGAAGAGCAGAGGGTGCTACCCGAAGGGCCAGGAATACACTTCGGCGCTCCCGTCTGTGCATCGATGTAAGCCACCAGACTGTTGGTCGTTCCGAGATCAATCCCGACAATGCGTCCCATAGGTTCTAAAGCATTTCCTTCTGAACGTTAACCACCAGATTCCTGATATAGGACCGTCGATTGAGCAAGTCATTGAGCTTGGCCATCACCTGTTTCCGCGCGGCCTCGCCGGTGTTGGAATCAATCGCCTTGTCCCAGTCATGAGCCGCAGCCTGCAATTGGCCGTCTAGTTCCGCCAACTTCTGCTCGAAATTTTTCTCCGCCGCTTCCAAGCGATGCTTCAATGAGGCCGTATCTCCACCAGAAGCCTTAGCCTCACGCAACTCGTCGAGCGACTCGTTCAACTCGAACACTTCCTCCAGTAATTCCGGTGGAGCTTGCTGCTTGTTCTGCCCCTCTTTACGCGCGCCTTCGATGGCCAGGAGGTACTCGACCCGCCCGACCGGATCCCGCAAAGTGCGGTAAGCGTCATTCAGCTCCGAACTGCGCTTTAGCGAAATCTCCCGTTCCTCCGGCGAAGCGTTCACGAAATTATCCGGATGGAGTTTCCAGCTCAGTCGCAGGAACTTCTGCTCAAGCGACCCCATTTCGATCCACAGTTTTCGCGGCAGTTCCAGGATCGCGAAATAGTCGCTCTGCTGAGGCAACTGGAGCACCTTGCCGCAGCCCGGGCAGAAATGGGTGCCGGCAGTCCGCTCGTGGCAATTCCAGCAGACCAGTGGCGGATTTGTAGTGGTGGGTGAAGTACTCATGGGAACTCTCGCATGCCCCAAGCACAAAAAAAGTGGCTGGCGATTGCGGTTGCCAACCACTTTTAAGATCCAGTCAGCACCAGCAGGCCGCTACGCGGTGAATGAACTGCCGCAGCCGCAACTCCGCGCGGCATTGGGATTCTGGAAGACAAAGCCTTGCCGCATCAGCGTCTCCTCGTATTCCAGCGTAGTGCCATTGAGGTACAGGAGGCTCTTGGGGTCCACAAAAATCCGCGCACCGAATTCCTCAAATACCTTATCGCGGTCGCGCGCCTGCGTATCCAGCCGCATGGCATAAGAAAGCCCCGAGCAGCCGCCACCCTGTACGCCAACGCGCAGCCCACCGACCTCCGGTGAAACCCCTTCTTTCGCGAGCAGCGCAACAATCCTTTTCGCCGCCCGTTCGGTCAGGTGAATCACCGCCCCGGCTTTCTCCGTAGCCTGAGTCTTGACTTCCGTTTCCGTCGTCATGCTCTGCTTCCTTGAAACCTATAAGGCGAGGCCCCGGCCTTCCGGCATCCTCTGGCGCTTAGATCCGACTGCCGCGAGCCACGCCCCGCTTAGTGCGAGGACTTTTCGTGCGCCGGGACTTCCGCGCCGTGCTTTTTCTTCCAGTCGCCGATGGCCGCTTTGATCGCATCCTCAGCAAGCACCGAGCAGTGAATCTTCACCGGCGGCAAAGAAAGTTCGCGGACAATGTCCGTGTTCTTGATGGCCAGCGCCTCTTCGACGGTCTTGCCCTTCACCCACTCGGTTGCGAGCGATGAGCTGGCAATGGCCGACCCGCAGCCAAACGTCTTGAACTTGGCCTCTTCGATCACCTGGGTCTCCGGGTTGATTTTCATCTGCAGCTTCATCACGTCGCCGCACTCCGGAGCGCCCACAAGGCCGGTCCCGACGTTCGGATCTTCCTTGGGCAAGCTTCCGACGTTGCGCGGATTGTTGTAATGATCGACTACCTTTTCGCTGTATGCCATAGCCCCCTCACTCCTTCATTTTCCCCATGGAACCTAGCTCCTCGCCGTAGCGAGAAGAGCGTTAAAACCCGCATTCTTGATGGCCTTCTCCGTCAAGGCGATATTGGTCAGAAACGCCGAACGGCCCGCCGCCAATTCCCGCAGCGCTTCGCGAACATACTGAGCGCCAATTCCCAAAACATTCAGAAACTCGCGAACGTCCTGAAGATGATGAAACGCGCGCTCGGCCGCTGGAGCCGGTTCATCGCCGTCTTGATACGGCTGATACGTCACTCGGAACGGTGCGGATGTGCCGGCAATCGACCGGTGAATCCGCAGTGTCCCTTCGCTTGCAATTACTGATGCCATTTGTCTTCCTTCCATTCCTTCAAAGAAATTACGCGGTCTGCCACTTGACCTTGGAAATGTCGATTCCTTCCTTGGCCATTTCATAGAGTGGCGAAAGCTCGCGAAGCTTGGTTACTACCTGCACCATTTTGTCGATCACGTAATCGATTTCTTCCTGCGTCGTAAAGCGCCCCAGGCCGAAACGGATCGACGTATGCGCCAGATCCTCACCTACGCCTAGAGCTTTGAGTACATAACTCGGTTCCAGGGTTGCCGAAGTACAAGCGGAACCGCTGGAAACCGCCACGTCATTGATCCCCATCAGGAGCGATTCCCCTTCGACATAGGCAAAGCTCATGTTGAGGTTGTTCGGCAACCGGTGCTCCATCGAGCCGTTAATGAAGACTTCGTCCAATTTCGCTTCCAGCCCCTTTTTCAGCCTGTCTCGCAGCCCGCGGAGCCTCTCGCCCTCCTGAGCCATTTCCTGCTGGCACACTTCACAAGCCTTACCCAGACCAACGATACCGGGCACATTCAGCGTCCCCGAGCGCATCCCGCGTTCGTGCCCGCCGCCGTCAATGATGGCCGAAAGCTGCACACGCGGATTGCGCCTGCGTACGTAGAGGGCGCCTACCCCCTTGGGCCCGTAAATCTTGTGCGCCGAAATCGCCAGAAGGTCGATGTTGTCCTTCTGCACGTCAACAGGAATCTTCCCAACCGCCTGCACGCCATCCACGGCAAAGATAATGCCGTGTTCCTTGGCGAGCTTCCCGACCTCCGCAATCGGATTGATCACGCCGATCTCATTATTCGCGTACATAATCGAAATCAGGATCGTCGTGGGCTTGATGGCTTTCCGCACATCCTCGGGATCAACGCGCCCGTCCCGCTGCACAGGCAGGTAGGTCACTTCAAATCCGTGCTTCTCCAGGTTCTTGCAGGTGTCCAGAACGGCCTTGTGCTCGATGGCCTGCGTGATGACGTGATTGCCCTTCTCGCGGTACATTTCCGCGACACCCTTGATCATCAGGTTGTCCGACTCCGTCGCGCCGCTCGTAAAGATGATTTCTTTCGCCGTGGCGTTGATCAACGAAGCCACTTGTTGCCTGGCGCTCTCCACCGCCTCTTCCGCGCTCCACCCGAACGAATGGTTACGGCTGGCGGCATTGCCGAATTTGCCCGTGAAGTACGGCAACATCGCTTCAAGCACGCGTGGATCCACCGGCGTGGTCGCGTGATTGTCCATGTAAATCGGCAGCTTGACAGCCATTTTCGTCGTCTCCTATTCCCCAAACTTGCCTAGCTGCTTACCGCCAGGCCCTTCAATTCCACTAGCGAGGTCTCCTGCTTCTCTTCGCTCAGATGAGCGATGGTCACCATGCTCAAAACATTCAGAATGCTCTCGTTCACGCGCTGCAGCGGCTCTTTGACCGAACAGCGTTCCGTCGCGTCGCAGTTCCCATGGCTCGTGACGCACGAGGTGATCAGCACCGGCCCATCGATCGCCGTAAGCACCTCTAGCGCGCTGATCTTGTCCGCCTGCCGCGCCAACTGGTATCCCCCGGTTGATCCGTGCTTTGCAGCCACCAATCCCTGCTTTGCCAGCTTCTGCAGCACCTTAGCCATCAACGTCGCAGAAATCCCGTATTCCACCGCGATCTCACTCGCGCTGCAGGCGTGCTCCTGGCGGTGATTCGCGAGGTGCTTCATCGCTATCAACCCGTAATCCGCCTTTTTTGACAGTTTGAACAACGCGTGTCGCTTCTACCTCAACGAGTTAGATGCAAGTACGACTGAAATAGTCGTATTTAAACGATACTACCGTTGCCCTACTCTGTCAACCCCCAACGCGACGCGATCTTTCATCAACCCTTTGCAATGACGGTACTTACAATAAGACCGTTTTGGTCTCAGATCGACCTTTTTCCGCTGAACGGTTCCCTGGTGCGGCTCAACGGTTCAATTCTCGTGCTCAACGGCAGCTATGACCGGCGGATTCCGGTATGCTCCTATGCAGTCTGATTTCGATTCCGGCTTTCGAGGGTCTCTCGATGGTGCTTTGGCCTAGAGCATTGCTTGGCGCTTTGTTGGCTTGGCTGCTCTTCGTGCCCCAGAGATCACCGGGCCAGCAAGCACCGCCGTCCGCTTCGCAAGCGGACTCGACACCCGCCAACACATTCATCCTGGTAGGCGCGGGCGACATTGCTTCCTGTGCCAGTCGCGCCGGAGCGGTCGCCACCGCGAAACTGATTGACCAAATCCCAGGAACCGTGTTTGCGGCCGGCGATCTGGCCTACGAACGCGGAACTTACGAAGAGTTCGAGACCTGCTACGACCCTACTTGGGGACGCTTCAAGCCACGCACGCGTCCGGCGCCTGGAAACCACGAGTACGGCGGCTCACAAGCCTCCGGATACTTTCGTTATTGGGGCAAGCAGGCTGGTGCGCCTGAAAAGGGCTATTACAGCTACGACCTCGGTGCGTGGCACATCATCGTTCTGAACACAAATTGTTCGGTCAAAGGGCTCGGCGGTTGCGGCAAAGACTCCCCCCAGGAAACTTGGCTCCGTCAGGATCTCGCGGCGCACTCGAAGTCCTGCATCCTGGCGTACGGCCACCACCCCCTCTTCAGCAGCGGTGTTTTCCCGAAACACGCACGACATCCCGAGCTTCACGCCTTTTGGGAGGATCTTTACGCCGCGCACGCAGATCTGATCGTTGCGGCCCACGAACACTCTTACGAGCGATTCGCCGCACAGAGTCCCGAGGGCGTCGCCGACCCGGAGCATGGCATTCGCGAAATCGTTGTCGGCACAGGTGGAAGGAGCCACACCCTTCTGGGCCCGCCGCAAGAAAACAGCGAGGTCCGCAACGACGATACTTATGGAGTGCTGAAGCTGGCCCTTTCGCCCAAAAAATATCAATGGGAATTCATTCCGGAAGCCGGCAGGACCTTTCGCGATTCCGGCGAAGGTGTTTGCCAGAACGCTTCCGATGCTCCACGATAAACAATCCGGGCTCGTGACCCCGGATTGGTTCTCCTACCTCGCATTCACGCAGGCGCTGCCCGAGGTGGCTGCCTCGATCAATTTCTGAAATGCCGCTCGCGCCGGTAGCGTCAATTGCGACTTGTGCGCTTGCAATTCAAGAGCATTCAGCGTCGCGATCTGCTGCTTTTTCAGATCCTCCGTGGATGGCAGCCCCTGCATCAGCCGATCCAGCGCATTTAGCGCCAATTCTGCGGCCTGCGAGAGTGCCGAAGAAGCCGGGCTCGCTTCCTTTACCAGGTATGAGCGCTGCGCCAGCGACTGCAGCCGGGAATCATTTCCGGCCCACTGCGCCAACTGTGCCCGAAGTTCCGACGCCTTCGCCGCATCTTTGCAGGAACCCGCCAGGAATTGGTCCACACCGGCAGAAAACCGCCGGGGAGTTTCGCTTTCCGGTTGTACCGCGTCTACCACGCGGTTCAGCGGCGTCTGGCTGGTTGGCTCGATCGCTGCATTTTCCTCTCGCGTGTAGTCTTTAACAGGCTCCAAGGCCTCCGTAAGAGTGCGCAGGGAGGAAAGTTCAGCCGGAGCCGCATCTCCAGCCATTCTCTGCACCATTTTCCGTTGAAACGAACGGTGCGTCAGACCAAGCCACTCCAGCCTCTCGCTCTCGGCTTCCATGCGCTGATACATCGAAGTGCTGTCGGTTGTGCTTTGCGGCGACCAGAATCGTTCCGCGATCGCGGCGTTGCGCGGCCAGATGCGCGAATCAATGTTCTCGGCGTCCACATACTCCGACCACATCGTGGATTCACCACCGAGAATCCTTTCCTTTTCCTCCGCGGTAAGATTTGCCGCGGCTCCACCCATCGGATCTACGGCGTAATGCCGCTCCGCGCTCCATCCGAGATCAATATAATAGCCATTCGAAAGGATGCCCCGATAACCCATCTTCGCGGCTGCTGCCAGCGAATCCGCTCCCCGCCACGATTGGATCACGATGGTCTTCGGTACGCCGGGCACGAGAATCTCGTCCCAGCCTACCGGCGTCTTCCCGTGCTTCACCACCAGATCCTGAACGTGCTGGCTGAAATACGCCTGCAATCCTTGATTGTTCTTTATCTCGTGCGCTGCCATGAAGGCTTGAATATTTGGATTCGCGTCCCACTCTTTCCCGTTCACTTCGTCCCCACCAATGTGAAAAAACTGGTCGGGAAAGAGCTTCGCCATTTCGCCAATCAATTCATTCAGGAACTTGTACGTTCGCTCGTTCGTGGGATCCATGGCCGGATTAAACACGCCCCACCTGCGGTCGATCTGATAAGGCCCTTTGCCGCTCGCCAGTTCTGGATAACCGACAAACCATGCCGTCGAGTGCCCCGGCATATCGAATTCGGGCACGACCCGCACGCCACGGTCGTGCGCATACGCGATCAAGTCCCGGATTTCCTCCTGCGTGTAATAGAGCCCGTCGGAACCGTTCTCCTGCAATTTGGGGAACTTGTGGCTTTCAACCCGAAAACCCTGGTTGTCCGACAGGTGCCAGTGAAACACGTTCATCTTCACCGCTTCCAGGCCGTTGATGTTTCGCTTGATTACTTCGAGCGGTATGAAATGCCGGCTTGAATCAATCAGCATTCCCCGCCATGGAAAGCGCGGCTGATCCTGAATGCTGACAGCCGGGACCGCGAATCCATCCGGCGTGACGGAAACGAGCTGCAGGAAGGTTTGCAACCCATGAAGCGTTCCGAGCGGATTCGCCGCGTGCAGTTTCGCACCGGCGGGCGTTATGTCCAGCGTGTACGACTCATCTTCACCGAGTTCCTGCACCGGCTTGCTTTCGTGATCCGTGGTGACGAGCAATGTAGCCTTCGAAGCGTCCTTCGCGGCCGTGGCCGCAGGAAAAGTCATCCCGGTTTCGCGCTCAAGTTGAACCACGAACCGCTGTGCGGCCCGGTCCAGACGAGCTTCACGATCCCCGGAAAATGCCATTGAGAATCCGGTGTCGATCTTCATCACCCCACCCCCGACTTGCACTTTCGCCGGAAGCGGCATGACATTTAGCGCGGATGGAGTCTGCGCACGCATCGGCATCGCACCCCACAAAGCACTCCCAAGCACACAGACAACGCCACCTCTGCTTAACAGGCCTCGGCTCATCGCACAACCCCCCGGGAACACCGGCACACTCATTAAAACGTTACAACACGAATCAGGCGCGGGTGTCACATTTTTTCCGTCCACCAGAGTAGGCTTTCTCGCAACCGGGTTCGGAATCGGCGCGCCCCAACATCCTTGCTGTCACGCGGAACTTCTGGGTTAGAATGTGCCGCGGAGCTTCCCCGAATCTCATTATGAAAACTTCTGTCGCCATTTATCCGGGCTCGTTCGACCCGGTCACCAACGGCCATCTGGACTTAATCGAACGTGGGGAAAAGATGTTTGACCGCCTGATCGTGGCGGTTTTGAAAAACGTCGAGAAAGAGCCGCTGTTCAGCGTTACTGAGCGCGTCGAAATGCTGCGCCTGGTCACCAAACGCTGGGACTCCGTTGAAGTCGACGTCTTCGAGGGACTCTTGGTCGACTACGCCCGCAAGCGCGGCGCCGCCGTGATTCTGCGCGGCATTCGCGCCGTATCCGATTATGAATACGAGTTGCAGATGGCGCTAATGAATCGTAAGCTCGAACCCCGGCTTGAGACGGTCTTTATGTTGCCGGGCGAGAGCTATAGTTACCTGAGCGCGAAGTTGGTCCGCGAAATCGCCAAGCTGGGCGGACCGCTCGCCGGATTGGTTCCGCCGTTGGTCGAGCAGCGTATCCGGTCGAAAGTTTCCTGAATCTCCAGCGAATCTCCTGACCCGCCGTCCAAATTGCCTTTTCCGGGGGGCGCACATCGGATTTGGGGGATAAAGTCACGCGGCCGACTGCTTTCGCTCTGAGCGGCGTTCCCAGAAATCCTCAAAGCGTCCGCTGAGCTTGCTGCAGCGCAGGGCAATGATGGCGT
>Ga0306924_10006923_pt1 | contig 11318 bp, 5 predicted proteins | sample sta12Can44000111_FD_203756 | JGI IMG/M metagenome (GOLD analysis project Ga0306924, IMG submission 203756) | Lab enrichment of tropical soil microbial communities from Luquillo Experimental Forest, Puerto Rico - statanox.12C.anox.44.000.111 (v2)... | ecosystem: Environmental > Terrestrial > Soil...
GTCATTGCACGTTGCACGGACCCCGGCCCTGCTGCATTGCGTGCATTGTACGCAATGCGGGCATTGCACGCATTGCATGCAACGACCGCAATAACTGCAACGACGAGGAGACTTCGAATGACGGCACTGCGTACTCGGTACCGCGTAACCGGCATCCTTGCACCGCATTCCACGACAGTCCTTTGTCATTTCAGAACAACATCCCAAAGTGGGACACACCCAGTGGGACCTTCTCAATTCGCCGTGCACTGGATGGACAGGCTACGTCATGGCCTGGGTGGACCGGCAAATTCATTCACCAACTCGAAGAGCCACTCACTGGCCCAAAGTAATGCGGTGCCAGAGCCCAACCCCTCCAGTCGTGCAAAAAATTCTGCCGCCCGGAATGGGCTGTCCGCCAGCTATTCGGTCTTCGCTTGCTCAGTTGACAAGTCAGTTTCCTCCTGCTGGTGGTGGCCCGTCGTGACGGTCAAGTGACAGTTTGTGAAAGTGTTTGCATAGGGAGCGCATATCGATAAACTACGTCCGGGAGTCGGTCACAAGCGAGCGAGTCCGACCAGCGAGATCGGCCATGCCTCGCGTCCCGCGCGTGCGGCAGTGCCATGGGTCGGCGGGAATGCGGCGAAGCGCCGGCCGATGCATGGCGAGGGAACTCGGCCGGCTCGCCGCCAGGGGCGCCCGCGCAACGCGCCGCCTGGTCAGGAAGGGTATTTTCCGCGATTCTATGAGTCGACTGAGAATCGGCAAACTGTCACTTCGGGGACTCCCCGACCCTTGGTACCAATGACCGCTGGCCACGTAACTTATGTCGCTAGCTCCTGTTTCCAGATGCCGCGAATAAGGCGCAGCGTGCGTTCCACGGTCCGCAGCGCGCAGCCGAGCTTGCCAGCGATTTCTTGATTGGTGTAGCCTTCCATCTTCCAGAGTACAAGGGATCGCTGTTCCTGATCGTCCAGCAGACCCAATAGGCGCTGAAATTGCTCGGCAACTTCGGCCGCGAAAGCCGGTGTGGGCTCGTTGCCCACCATTTGGTCGAAGTCCCGATCGGACTCGGAGGAGCCGAATTTCCCGAGAAGCGCCGAATCGCCCCGTACCCGGCCGCCGCCTTGTTTGGGACCGCGCACATGTACAATGCGGTCGCAGGCCTTGCGCGCCGTAATGACGACCAGCAGCGGCCACAGGTTGTCGCGGTCGCGCAGCCGCGGAAAGCGGTGCTCTTGGGCGCTGCGGCAGAAGCTGGCGAACGCGCTTAGGGCCACGTCCTCTTCATCGGCCTCGCGGCGCGGGACGCCCTGCAGTTTGGCGCGTGCCAGGCGGACCAGCTGTGGGAAGTAGCGCTCCCAGAGCTGTTGGGCACCGTTGTGATTGCCTGCTTGAAGCTGCGTGATCCAGGTGGTGACGGAGCCCGCATCGGCCATCGCCCGTTTCCCCTTGAATCATTGGCGAGACAATCACCGACCGTGATTGTAGGCCGGTGCGCAACAACTTGCAAGCACAGGACTTCGACTCCGGCGAGCCCGGCTGCGTTAGACCCGGGAAGGCTCGGGGCACCGACGCACCCCGCTCGCCATCGCATCAGATAAGAATCTTGGAAAAAAGTGGCGGGGTTCGCGCACATGTTCGGATTTATGGGATAGGAGCCGGCGAGTCTTCCGGTGGCGGGCCGGCCACGGCACGCGTTCTCGCACAGTCATCAGCTTCCATGGATTTCACGCCAGTTTGGCCGCCGGCCCAACTGGACCCGCTGTCACCGCCTAAAGTGGATCTCGTCTTCCGCTGCCCCACCGCCGCTGCCGGCCACACCCACGGCATCGGCAAGCCTGTGCGCGACAATTTCGGCGCGGAAACATGGTGGGAGCTCGAGTCAATATCCTTGTGAACGCCCGGTGGGGATCGTAGGAAAGGGCCGTCGGTCACCTGTTTTCTCTCAGCAGGGCTGATGCTTCGCGCCGCAGGAGCTTTAGCTCCAACCGTTGCGACCAGGTAAGTGCCATGCCGGTTTCGGGGTCTGTGGGATTGGCCGCGTCAAGCCACTTGGCGGCCTTGTCCAGCCACTTGCGGGCCTCGTCGGCGTGACCCAGCCGGTGATGGGCCATCGCCAGGAAGAGCCAGTCCGCTGGCGTGCCTCCGCCGCCCTGTACCTGGATCGCCTCATTCAGCCGCTCGACCGACGCGGTGAACCGCCCGGCGCGGTAAAGGATGGCCCCAGGGGTGTTGAGGTTCGCGTAGTTCTTGTAGCGCGCAGCTGCCCTGTCCATTAACTGGACGCAAGAGTCCAAGTCGGCCAGGGCGCCAGGGCCCAGCGCACAAGTGCAGGCTACACTGTTGGCCGTGGCGGGATCTTGCGTTTGACCAAAGCGCTTCAACAAGTTCGCACAGGTTCGGTGGTAGCCATCAGGGTGATCCCCAGCCAGTTGTGCCAGCGCGTCAAAATGCCAGACATCCGTTTTGATCGATTCTTGCTCCATGATTTGCGCAAAGTCGGCGGCGGCTTTATCCCACTCTTCCGACTGCAGGTAAACCAATCCCCGATTGTAGCGCACGATCCAGCTCTTTGCTCCTCGTTGGATAGCCTCGGAATAGTCGCCAGCAGCCAAGTCAAGGTCAGGCGCAAAGTTCTCGTGGTACAAGCCCCGCAGGTACCAAACATCCCACAGGTCCGGTTCGAGGGCAAGCGCCTTCGTCCAGGCGCCGGCGGCCTTCTCCCACTGACGCAGCTCGGCATAAGCCCGGCCCAGACCACGCCAGACTGCCGCGTGATCGCCCTGCAGTTCGGCGGCTTTCGCGAAATCAGCGGCCGCCTCCTCCCATCGGCCCAGCGCAGCGTAAGCGAGCGCGCGGCCCCGCCAAATCCGCCACTCAACGCTTTCGGGGTCTGCCGCATCGATCGCTCTTGTGAAATCGACCGCAAGCGCCTTCCAGGAGCGCTGGCTGCTCTTAACCGCTTCGCAAAGGCGTTCATTCCACAAGGTCTCTGCTTGCAACCGGATGACCTTGGAGTGAGTCTCCGCTTGCCGGTACGCTTTGTCCGCTTCGTCTCCTTGGCCCTTCCTGGCATGGATCAAGCTGCAATTCAGCCAAACGGTGCCGTCCTCGGATGCAAGCTCGAGAGCTTTGGAATAGGCGATTAGAGCCTTATCGACCTCATCGAGCTCGGCGTGGGCCCGGCCGCGAAGGTACCAACTGTCCCGGTCCTCGGCCTTCAGCGAGAGGACCTTAGCGCAGTCTGCCTTGGCCTTGTCCTGCTGCCCGAGTCCGGCATAGGCGCGGGCGCGCTGCACCCGTAGCAGTCCGTCGGTTGGCCGAACATCAATCAGCCGGCTCAGGTGCCAGGCAGCTGCAAACCATTGGCGATCGCGCTCACAAACCTCCGATTCCTGTCGATGCCAGGCGGCCAACTCCTCCTGTCCCTTTGCCTGTCCTTCCCCGGTTGCGAGTTCCCAGACGTTTACCGTGTGACCCGTGGCGGCAGCCAGGCGCTGGCCGTCCAGACTAAAGGCCACGTCGTAGAATCCAAAGTCCCCCTTGAAGGCGAGGGTTTCGAGACCATTGGCTATGTCCCAGAGCTTCACGGTTCTGTCAATGCTCGCCGAGGCTAGCCGCCGACCGTCTCGACTGAATGCTACGGCCCAAATTCCGTTGGCGTGCCCTTTGAAGGTGCGGACCTCTGCGCCCGTCGCCGTCTCCCAAAGCTTGAGGGTGTCACCATTCGTCGAGACCAAACGCTGGCCGTCTGGACTGAAGGCTAGCGAGTTAACCTTATCTGAATGCTTTGAAAGAGTACGAACTAGTGCGCCGCTGGCTACGTCCCAGAGGACAACGCTTCCGTCCCTACTTCCGGTGGCCAATGTTTGGCCATCGGGACTGAAGACCGCGGCGTGCACCGGGGCTGTGTGTCCAATGAACCGACGAACTTCTTGGCCCGTGGCCAGGTCCACTAACCGCACCGATCCATTCCTACTTGCCCAGACAAGTTGCCGTCCATCCGGCGTGAACGTCGCTGCGTCCGTCGATCCAAGGAATTGGCGGAGAACTTGGCCTTTGGTCGTATCCCAGAGATTGATTCTTCGGTCAAAACTTGAGGCCGACACCAGGTACCGGCCGTCCGGACTAAAAGCTACACTCTCCACCCAACGGTTGTGACCCGTGAGAGTACGGATTTGCTGACCACTAGTCGCCTCCCAAAGTTTCACAGCCCCGTCCGCACTGCCCGAAGCCAGCCATTGTCCATCGTGGCTGAACCTCACGCAGCGAACGACGTCGGTGTGCCCACGTAGAATGCGCAACCCCTGTTGCGCACTGGTCATGTCCCAGAATTTCACCGTCGCGTCCAAGAGTTTCACGGCACCGTCGCGACTAAACAAGGCAGGACTGGCGGCAGCCAATTGGTGACCATTTGGATGAAAGGCGACCGCGCGAACTCCTTTTAAGTGTCCGCGGAAGGTGCAGACTTCCTGGCGACTGGCTATGTCCCATAACTTTACCGTGGTGTCATCACTGGCGGAGGCCAGGTATCGGCCATCCGGACTGAATGCCACGCTAATCGCCCAAGCCATGTGTCCAGTGAGGGTGGCCTGTAGGTCGCCTGTAGCCACGTCCCAGAGCTTCACAGCCCTATCCTCGCTCGCCGTTGCCAGTGTTTTGCCATCTGGGCTGAACGCTACACCGCTAATTTGATGGATGTGTTCTTTCCGCCTCCAGATCTCTCCGGCAGTGACTTGATCCCAGAGGATTGCCGTCCCGTCACGGGCGCCCGAAGCAACCTGGCGGCCGTCCGGGCGGAACGCCACGCTTTGAACCCAGTCTGTGTGCCCTTTACAAATGAGGAGTTTTTCCCCACTGGCCACATCCCAAATCGTTACGGTACGGTCCTGACCACCCGAAGCCAGTTGTCGGCCATCCGGGCTGAACGCCACGCTGAAAACCGGACTCTCGTGTTTGAGAGTGCGGATGACCCGGCCTTGAGACACAGCCCAGAGCTTGACGGTGCCGTCCTCACTGGCCGAGGCCAGTTGGCGGCTGTCTGGATGGAACGCGACACACCGGATATCGGCAGTGTGCTCTTCTAGGGTACGCACCACCTCCCCGCTGCTGGCATTCCAGACCTTTACTTGCTTGATCGAACTGGGCGCGGCCAGCCATTTGCCATCGGGACTGAAGGCAACGCTGTCGGAATACCTCATTTCTCCTCTCGGGAGAGTGCGCAAGTCCCTGCGGCGGAGGCTATCCAGGTAATCCCACTCCCAACCGAGTAGATCGGAGGGCTTCTTTGGATTCTGCTGCCAAGCATCGAGCAAGTCGTTCATCCGTCCAATTTGAGAATCTTGCCATGCCTGATAGGCCAGGCTCATGTCGCGTGCATATCGAACTCGCATTTCGAACGCCTCGGCGTTGGCGCGTTCCTGTTCGGCGATGCCCCGGAGTTGGCCGGCTTCGGCAAGCGCGTCTTGCAGTTTGCCGTTATACCACCAGCCCACGGCGATGCCGACCAAGGCCAGCGCTGCCGTGGCACTGGTCCCGAGCAACGCCGCTGCCGCCGGTCGCCGCCGCACCCACCGCCAGCCGCGCTCCCAGGCTCTCACCGGCCGGGCCGTGATCGGCTCGCCCTTCAGCCAGTGCCGCAGGTCGTCCGCCAGGTCGCGAGCGGTCGCATAACGCTGCCCCGGGCTCTTCGCCACTGCCTTCAAACAAATCGTCTCCAGGTCGCGCGGGACCTTGTGATTGACCTTGCGCGGCGGCCTTGGCTCCTCGTTCAGCACTTGGTGCAGGATCATCATTTTGGAGCCGCGGAACGGCAACTCCCCCGCCAGCAGCTCATAGAGGATCACGCCCAGGCTATAGACATCGCTGCGCCGGTCGGCCTGGTGGCTCCTGCCCGCCGCCTGCTTCGGACTCATGTATGCCGGCGTGCCCAGGACGTGGCCGTCCATGGTCAGCGTGACCTCGGCCTCGCCACGCAGTGCCAGGCCGAAGTCCATGACCAACGCCTTCAGTCCTTGGTCCTTAGTCATTAGTCCTTGATCCTTGGCAGGACTGTCGGGACTCTCGGCTAATGACCAAGGACTAGGGACTAATGACTCAATCATGATGTTGGCCGGTTTGAGGTCGCGGTGGACCAGTCCCATGCCGTGGGCGTAGTCAACCGCCTCGGCCACTTCAGCGACGAGCGCGGCCGATTCCCGGAACGTCAGCTTCCGCACCTCCAGCAAATCCTTGAGCGGTACGCCGGTGATGAAGTCGGAGATGATCGTCGGCAGTCCGTCCAGTGTCTGCACCTCGTGCACGGGAACGATTCCCGGATGGCGCAACTGGGCCGCCGCCCGGGCTTCCCGGTGGAAGCGCTCCAGGTCTTCCTTGCCGGTCAACAGCCCCGTGTGCGGGATCTTCAAGGCCACGATCCGGTCGAGTTCCGTGTCGCGCGCTCGCCAGACCGCCCCAAATGCGCCCAGCCCGACGCGCTCCAGCAATCGAAACCTGCCCAAGGGGCGCATCGGGCCCGTGGTGGTGGTTTGCCGCGCCTCGTGGACGCGGAACGAGCTGCCGCAAGCCGGGCAGAGCACTTCGTCGGATTTGTTATCGCTCAGCTGGATCGGATTGTGGCAGTGGGGGCAACGGAAGCGGGTCCCGGTCGGGGCATCGGTTGGCCGGGTCTCTGCGGTGAGAGTCTTTTTCGGATCGGCGCGTGACGGCGTTGGCGTGGTGGGCTCCGTCACCTCCCGTGTCAACCACGCCGCGTCCAACTGGGGGAACCGGTCCCGGTAGTCTTCTGCCTGCGGATGCTCGCCGAGCCGGCGGCGGTACTCGATCTCCAGCAGGATCAGCTCCCGTAACAGGGCGGTGGCTTCAGCCTCGGGCCTGTCGCCAAGGTAGTCCTCGATGCGCGGCGGCTGGCCCGCCTGCCAGGCCGCTTCAAAGCGCTTGCACACGTCGTGGATGCGCCGCTCCTGGTCCAGCGGCAGCGATTCAGGATCCGGCCCGATCGCGTAACTCATGTCGCCAGCTCCTGATTCCAGAGAACTAAACACCGTGATTGTAGACCCGTGCGCAACAGCGTGCAAGCGCAGGACTTCGACTCCGGCGAGCCCGGCTGCGTTCGCGCCGGCAGGACTTGGGGCACCGACGCAACCCCGTTCGCCATCGCATCAGATAAGAATTTTGGAAAAAAGTGGCGGGCTTCGCGCACATCTTCGGATTTATGGGATAGGAGCCGGCATTCAGCCGAAGCCGTCCCAGTCGGTGAGTGGGAAGTTAGGCAGCCCCTCGATCGGCTCGCCGTTGACGAAGTGTTTAGCATCTGAAGCTGTATCGGTGTGCGGCAGCGCAATAACCCGAAGCGTTAGCGAGGCTCTACAGCTGGAGCTTCGAGAGTGGCTGAGCCCCGACCGGCTTTTGTCTGAAGACCTGGAGGCCTAACGTGTGGTTTTTCTCGGGAAATTCTCTAGTCGTCGCGTTCCCAACACATATAGAGCCTACCGGTCAATGAGAACATGACTTGATCCGGTGGGCTGTCCGCGACCAGTGTGCCGGGCCGTCGGCGTGCTTCGGCTTCTGCGGAACGGGCAATGGGATCTCGCTGGCATCATCATTCGGTTTGATACGTCTTGGGGAGTACCAGCCATGCCGAACAGCAAACTCATCCGGCCGATTCTAATCGTTCTCCTGCTGGCTATTACGTTTCTGTTTTACCTCTGGAGTCGAGAGGGACCAATGAGTCGGGAGCAATTCCACAGCCTGGTCATCGGCAAGACAACGGACGAAGTCATTAAATCAGTGGGACCGCCGGACTCCAGATGGTCCCCGGAGGATGGATCTTTTGAACTCTGGAAATACTGGGAACGAACGAGCAACGATGGAATGCTTGATCCGTTTTACATGATTCGCTTCGTCAACGGCAAAGTCGAAAATGCCAGAGCCAGCGGCGAAGCAACCTGGGGCGTCATTGACAAAGGTTGAGGAATAGAACGGCCGGTGCGTATGCGCCGCCAAGCAGAACACTCACCGGCCCGGCATCTCCCCGGCGCTCGGTCTGCGCGCCGGCGAGGATGCATCTATCCTATCGCAGACCGACCATCAGAAGGAGTGCAACCATGCACCGTACACCTATCCCAGTGAGCGCTCTCCGGAGTGAAGGCGCTCTGTCTCGACGCCGCTTCTTGCGCGCCACGGCCGGCACGATCGGCGTCCTCGTTCTGGTCGGCGCCGGACTCCTCTTGCCGACCCGGGCGTCGGCTGATCCGCCTACCAGGAGCGGGTTCGTGGACTTTGCCACTCATACGATTGTCCTGCCAGGATTCACGTGGCTTCACCGGACCGATGACGGCATTGCCGCGCACTTTCATGCCACCGACCTGAACGCCGGCCACGCCTATACGTTCTGGATCGTGGAAGTTGAGCTCGACGGCTTCATGCACGGCGGCCGGGTCGACGGCAAGGTGGTAAACGCGAGTGGCGTCGCCAACATCCACGTAGAAGCGGAAGTGGGGGAGATCCTGGGGGATTTTCACCTCCCGGGGACACCGCTTCAAGAGGGACTCTTGGCGGACCCGCTGGAGTCGACCTTCTGGCTGGTGATGCGCGACCACGGGCCGGCGAGCTCGGACCCGGCCGTGCTCCACGAGCAGCTGTTTACGCACCAAACCGGGGTGCCCGGCGTTACGGACTATGCGATTAGTTTTCAGGTACCACCCCTGTAAGTCCATCAATCGTGCCTAGGTGTAGGGTGGGCCCCCCCGGCCCACCCTACGGAAAGGAGATTTCTATGTTCACGCATTGTTTGTCCCGGAATCGATCAAGGAAATACCGCGGAGGCCGGGTGCGCCCCAAATGGGTTCGCCCTGTGAGCCTCGAGCTGCTCGAGGATCGCAACTTACTTTCGGGCTATCGGAGTATCGATGGCACAGGTAACAACGTGGCGAATCCGGAATGGGGCGCCGCGGGCATCCACCTGCTTCGGGTGGCCCCGGTCGCCTACGACGACGGGATCTCCAGGCCGGCCGGGGCCGACCGGCTTAGCCCCCGCGCGATCAGTAACGGCATCGTCGCCCAGGGCTCCGACGTCCTCTTCAACGACCGCAATATGAGCGACTGGGTCTGGCAGTGGGGGCAAGTCCTTGATCACGACCTGGACCTCACCCCGCAACCCGGCAATCCGCCCGAAAACTTCAACGTTCCGGTACCGGCCGGCGATCCGTTCTTCGATCCGAATAACACTGGCACCGCCGTCATCCAGTTCGACCGCTCGGTGTACGATCCGGCGACGGGTACCGGGCTTGACAACCCCCGCCAGCAGCCCAATGTAGACACCGCCTTCATCGACGCCTCTATGGTTTACGGCTCGGACGCCGTCCGTGCGGATCTCCTCCGGACGCATCAGGGCGGCCATCTCAAGACCAGCCCGGGCAATCTGCTGCCGTTCAATAGCGCTGCCTACTTCGGGTCGGCCGCCCCCCTGCCGAACGCCAACTCCGGCCCGTTCCCTAACGACCAGCTCTACGTGGCGGGGGACGTTCGCGCCAATGAGAACATCGGCCTGACCGCCGTGCATACCCTCTTGGTTCGGGAGCACAACCGGCGGGCCGATCAGCTGCACCGGGAGCACCCGCGCTGGGACGACGATCAACTCTACCAGGAAGCCCGGAAGATTGTCGGCGCCGAGGTCGAGGCGATCACCTATAACGAATTCCTGCCGGCACTGTTGGGGCCGAATGCCCCCTCGATCCGCGGGCACTATGACCCTTCGATCAATCCGGGGATCAGCACCGAGTTCTCGACCGCTGCGTTTCGCATCGGCCACACCCTGCTGTCTCCGCAGATCTTGCGGATTCAGAACAATGGTCAACCGGCCCCTGGCGGGCCGGTCGACCTAAGAGACTCGTTCTTTAACCCGTCCCTGATCCAGCGTTCCGTGGATGTGGACTACCTGCTCAAGGGGCTAGCCTCCCAAAAGGCCGAAGAAGTCGACAACAAGATTGTCGACGCGGTCCGCAACTTCTTGTTCGGCCCGCCGGGTGCCGGGGGCTTTGACCTGGCCTCCCTGAACATTCAGCGCGGCCGCGACCACGGCCTGTGCGACTACAACACGATGCGCGCAGCCTTCGGCCTGCCACGGGTGACTTCGTTCGCACAGATAACCTCCAACGTGACCGTACAGAATGAGCTGGCCAGCCTGTATGGCAACGTGGACGACATCGACGCCTGGGTAGGTGGACTGGCTGAAGATCATCTACGGGGTTCCAGCGTCGGGCCCTTGTTCACCGCCATCATGGTCGACCAGTTCACCCGCCTCCGCGACTGCGACCGCTTCTTTTTCGAAAATGACGCGTCGTTCAGCAGGGAGCAGAAAAGAGAACTGGAGGATACCACCCTGGCCGAGATTATCCGCCGCAACTCCGGGATCCGCAACATCCAGGACAACGTCTTCTTTGTGCCGGGAGACGACTCCGGGGACGACAGGGACTCGGGGGCAAGTAGCGCGGCCGGGCGTACCGCAGGCACGCTCGGTCAAGCGGCGGTTCTTCTCTCTTCCGGCGACCACCACTCCGCCGGCGCTTTCGATACCGGCTTGATAGCGGCCGAGAGGGCACCGACGCCGGACTTCCTGGAAGCGGTCTACGCCGACGCGCTCAATCGCTCTCCTGATGCGGCCGGAATGGCTTCGTTTGGTCAGGAGCTGAGCGCAGGCGCTTCCCATCTTGCCGTGGTGTCCGCCATGCTGAACTCAGACGAAGCCCGCCAGGAGGACGTGCAGGTGATGTACACGCGCTTCCTCCATCGCACTGCTGATCCGGCGGGTTTGGGTGCCTTCATGAGCGCGCTCGACGCTGGGATGTCGGAGGTGATGGTGGAAGCCGCCATGATCGGCTCGACGGAGTACAGCAACCACGGCTAACCGTTTGCAGGCCTGACGTGGAGGGAACACGCTTGGCGTGACCCCAAGCGGAGATTAGGCGTATGCAACCTGAGTTGAGGAATAAAGCGGCCGGTGCGGGTCCGCCGCCAAGCTGCACCCGCACCGGCCCGGCATCTCCCCGACGCTTGGTCTGCGCGCCGCCGACGATGTCTCTTCATTATAGTGCAGACCTTCAGGAGGTAAGAGAAATGTCTCGGAAGTTGATTACGACCAAGCTGAGCCGGCGTCATGTGTTGCGCATGGGCGCTACAGGCGCAGCGCTGGGCATGGGAGGGCTGAACGATACCGACAGGTCTTACAGCGAGGCAAGATGTTGGTCCAGTTGGCCACGCCGTCGGGCGAGCCTTGCAACCAATGCCAGGAAACGGATCCGGAGCTATGCCCCGCTCTACATCGATGACGCTGCCGC
>Ga0306924_10006925_pt1 | contig 11316 bp, 14 predicted proteins | sample sta12Can44000111_FD_203756 | JGI IMG/M metagenome (GOLD analysis project Ga0306924, IMG submission 203756) | Lab enrichment of tropical soil microbial communities from Luquillo Experimental Forest, Puerto Rico - statanox.12C.anox.44.000.111 (v2)... | ecosystem: Environmental > Terrestrial >...
CGGCGAACACGCTGGCCGAGCTGCGGCGCGACATGGATCGTCTGCGCTTCGTCAAGCAGCAGATCAAGCAGATCGAGGCGGCACGCGTCCAGCGACTGGAAAGCGAGCCTGGAGAACGACGCCATGCTATGGTCTACCTGCTGGCACGGGTGGTCGGTATCGGCGTTGAAAGCGCCGACATGCTGGTGCAGGAGGTGTTCTCGCGCAAGCTCCGTGATCGCAGGGCCGTCGCGCGGTATGCGGGTCTAACAGGTGCATCAGACGAGAGCGGCAACAAGCGACGCGAGCGAGGGCTTGCCAAAGCTGGCAATGCTCGTGTGCGCCGCGGGATGATCCAGCTCGCCTTGCTAGCCCAGTGGTATCGGGCACGCACCGCAGACGCCCGCGGCAGAACGCGCAAGCTCATGATTATAGCGTTGGCTCGAAAACTTCTGATCGCGCTCTGGCGGCTGGTGACGACAGGCGAAGCACCGACAGGTTTGCTCATTCGACCGGCAGCGCCGCTCTCGCCCACTAGCCGATTCGCGTTTACCAGCCTCAAAATTATTTTGTATGGTGGTTCCACTTGGCGCAACGCCAAGCGCCCCGACGGACGGCGCGTCATGATCAAGCGCATCGCCTACGCCCTGCTCGGCGCCTTGCTCGCCAGCAACCGCCCAAGCGCGCGCAGATGTGTTGTAGCCCCCGAACGACCGGACACGGTCAGGGTCTTGCGTGACCTGCGATGAACTCACGCGGGGAACGATATCCGAGAGCCTTGTGCGGGTGAAGCTCGTTGTAGTGCGCGATCCAAGCTGGCAGCTGACGCATTACGGTTTCGGCATCTGGTCGCGGACTGACGCGGACATAGTCGCGCTTGATCGTGCGAACGAAGGCTTCAGCCACTCCGTTGCTCTGTGGACTTTCGAGAGGCGTCGTCCTCGGTTCGAGCCCGATGTCGCGGGCGAAACTGCGGGTGTCGCCGGCGACGTAGCAGCTGACGTTGTCAGAAAGCCATTCGATCGTGACGGGCAAGCGATTGACCTGGCCGAACCGGTAATCGACGGCAGCCACCTCGCCCGCGAACGCGAGCTGATTGACAACATTCTACAGTTGTACTCCTATAGGTTGTTGGCCCAACATGGGGGTTGAACATGGCGTTAGCGCGAAAGGTTCTCTGGATCGTGAACATGAATACGGAGTCCACCGAGAAGGCCTTCGGCAAGCATGCTCTCGCATGCGATGCGAATATCGTATGCATACGCACGTCATCCAGTCGATTGCCCGATGCTATCAAGCGTTTTCATGATCTGAACATGAAGGTATACGCGTGGCGCTGGCCCCAAGTGGTGCCGTCGAAGTTACAGGCAGAGGCCGACAAAGTCGCCAATAATCTCATTCCCGCGGGTCTGGACGGTTACATCGTCGACCCGGAATCAGATGGGCCGGGCAACAATGACTGGAATCAGAATGGTCTTGATCAGCGCGCGAAAAGCTTCTGCGACACAATCAAGCAAGCTGCAGCTGGAAAGCCGTTCGTGTTCGGAACGACCTCCGGATGCGCTTATCCGGCCGCTACCGGCAAACCCAAGATCCCGTGGGCGCAATTTTTCGCGGCGAGCGATGTTCTGCTTCCCCAGACGTACTGGCGTTGGACCAAAAACGACGGCTCGGTCGGCAACATCAATGGTGGAACGCCAAAGAAAGCCTTCGCACGGGGGCTGGCGGCCTGGCAGCCTAAGGCGATGGGCAAGCCGATAATACCGATGGCGGGTGAGGTGGACGTCATAAAGGTTTCGGAGATCGCCGACTATGGAACAAGGTTGCAAGCCATGGGCGTCGATGAAGGGCACTTTTACACCGACAATGGAAAGATACCGGTCGCAAATTTGGCTGCGATCAAAGCCCTATGAAAAATGCTAGAATGGTCATCTTCGGTGACTCGGACCTGCGGCAAGTTCTATCTTTGTATGCGACTGATCGGAACGCTTCGGCGCGACTGTTTGGATCATGTTCTTATCTTCGGCGAGCGGCATCTGCGGCGGATCCTGACCTTGTATTTTTCCTATTACAATGAGACGCGCACGTACCTATGTTGGACAAGGATACGCCGCTGCGACGAGCGGTCCAAGCCCGTGGCCATTGCCGCTACACTCATTCTATCCGGGCTGCCTCATCAGTATGCGCGGATATGATTTTCGGGAAGGACAGGAGTTATTTGCCCAGCGATGCTATTGTGTGTGCCAAAAACCTTATCCGTTATTGATTGTCTGACCGAATCGCCTAAACCTCGGCGGCGATGATCGCGCTGATCTGCTTCTGGCTGACCCTGTTCGCTTTGCCGTTCAAGTCGAAGAGCCGACTTTAGGCAGAGAACGCAGCACTCCGACATCAAGTGATCGTGCTGCAGCGGAGGGTGAGCGGTCGCGTCCAACTCACGAACGGGGATCGCTTGTTCTTGGTCATGCTGTATCGATGGTTTCCGCCGGTCCTCAAGGCGATCACGATCATCCGGCCCGAGACCCTCGTGCGGTGGCATCGAGCCGGCTTCCGTCGGTACTGGCGTTGGAAATCTCGCTCTCTTGGAGACCGCCCGAAAATCGATGCGGAATTGCGCGCGCTGATCCGGCGGATGAGCACGGAAAATCCCTTGTGGGGAGCGCCGCGCATTCATGGACGACTCCGTCAAATGATTGAGGCCCCCAATCTTACGTTTCTGCGGCAATGACAAGCATCGAACGCCTCGGCAAAGTTGAAAGCGAGATTGGCGGTCTCAACCGTGGTCAGAGCATGACGCTTGGGGCCGTTGGGATTGTATCGGCGCCGGTCGTAACGATTCCCTTTCTATCACCCTTCTTTTGACTGCCCCCCAGCCATCTCTTTTTCCTGCGGCAGCCTTGCGCTCTCGGCTTGAATACGCGCCCGTTGCGCATCTCGCCGGTACTCCTCTGACTTAGAGAGCACGTAAACACCTCCACATTTATCAATTTGCGCCCCCGCCGCCGTCATCGCCCTCGCTTTATGACCCGCGGTGTCACGGTAGATTTTCTCGGCTGGTGGCGACGCCGTCAGAAAATCGCGTGAACATTCGGCGCGCCGGAGCAGGCGTCACGGTCGGTGCGTGCCGGCGGCATGTGTGAGCGGCCCAAAAACATCGAAAAATCGGTGAGTGTGTGAGGTAGTTCACATTCACGTACTGCACGCCTCCGATAAGTTCAAAATTGTCGCATCTTGGCGCAACCTTTCAACTGTCCATCATGCGCGCATATTACGCTGTCCGATTGCTGCAATTATCCTGGTCGGGCTCGGCCTGAAGCTCTTTGTCTTTTCAGCTCCTGAAGCGGACGCATCCGTCGTCGAAAGCTTCAGCCTGGATATTTCCAAAATGCAGGAGAACTCGAATCTTGCCACGCAGAAGATACACGACATGACGTTCATCTACTCTGACGGTGATTGATCGGGTGATCTGGCAGCCGGGGTAATCACGGCAAAGCGGGTCGGTGAAAAACTGCGGTCTGCCAGGATTATCCGCTCACCGAAGGATGATTGGACACCTCTTCCGGAGCGCTAAAATGAACATGCGTATCAAGCAAATCGGGTGGTCAAAGCTTCTATTGAGGAGACTTGTTGGAATAGTCCCGAATTTTTGGGGCGCCTTCCAGCGACGCCTGCTTAGCCGGTTCGCGGTCGCTACTATCTTGGGTCATGGGGGCAATCCCTGCTGCCGATCGTCATGTTCGATGAGCTGATTTTCCGGGAGGGAAGATGCTCCTTTACCGCCCTTCTTGCAACTTACGAGCGATCAAGCTGCTGATCCCTTCTTGCAAGAAAGAATCAGATGCTGCGCCCAACCACTCCGACCGCCAGACCGCGCGTCTCCGGGCTTGGGGAAAACGCGCCGCCGGGGGTAGCCTGACTACGGTCGGGCTACGCCCTCCCTCCGTCAGCCCACCCCCCGGCGCCATTCTCATCCTGATTGTCGCTCGATTCTCACCTTGATTGTCGCGCGGCACCCGATGCCCTGCTCCATCACTCCGATCGTGGCAGCCAATACACCAGCGACCAGTTCCAGCGGCTGATGGCTGACAACGGCGTCCTCTGTTCGATGAGCCGATCAGGCAAGGTGTGGGACAACGCTGCCAAGGTGGACATCACGTGTGTGCCGATCCAATACCCGCGCCATTGTTGCCCATAGGATCGGTCGATCGAAATGAGTACGCATGCCGTTAATCTGAGCTGAGTAGCTTGAGACTCGCCCGCTCAAATACCCAATTGACTGAGAGTAGTCTGCTTTCCTTTTCGGTGCCCATATAACCCATTGCAATTAGATCTCCGTTTGCATCGAGAACGGGCGCCCCGCCGTCGCCGGGCTCGGTAACCCGCCCATCGGTCACCACGAATGGCTCCTCAACCTTCTGAATAATCCCGGACCTCACGATTTGTCCTCTCTTCTCGATATGCCCGGGCGAAAACAGTTTTATCGTAGCGCCAGGCGATGGAATCGGCGCAACCTTCTTCAGAGGACCCGCCCCGGCGAGGGTGTTGTTTGCCTTCGTGTTCTGTTCGAGCATCGCCAGGACGACGCCGCCTTTTTCAGGCGTTCCCGGCGTCTCATTGTAGATGATATCCTTCTTGCTCGCGCGGGCCACGACAGGACCGGCTGGGCTCATCGCAAATTCCGTCTCCCCATCCCCAGCGCGCTCGAAGATGGCGTAATCCGGAAGAAGGACCTTTCGCTTGCCCGACGAGTCGACGACTATCGCTGTCGCAGTCATCGATACTGAGAACGGTTCGTCTACTCTCTTCGTTGCCGAACGCGCCCAAATGGCCAGACCCGGTTGGGCGGTGACAGACAATTCGGGTGGCGCGAGTGCGCCAGTAGCAGCTGCAACGGCCCTTGCGTACCGGACACGATCCTCGCGCGCGATCACCTTCTCTTGCTCGCTCGCCATGCTGTCCGATGCCGCATCAATGATGTCTGCGCGCAAGCGCCAGATCTCCGGATAGTTCTCGGCTTGACCAATGAGGCCTTCCACAAGCCGGCGCGCCTGCGCCCAGCGCTTCTTATCCTCCTCCGAGGCTTGCTCGCCGAGTGCCTTCCGTGCGCGAATTTGGCGGTAATCCCACCAGGTCAGAGCCCATGCGACGAATACTTCTCGCGGAATCCTCGCGAATGCGGCCTCCGCCTCTGCCGCTTGTGCCCAGACAATATTAGCTGCGATTGCCAGGGCGACTGATGCCTCGCCTGACAACTCCCCAGTCTCGAACGGGGTGTTCATCAAGGCGTCATTCTTCAGTTTGCGGTTGGGGCAATTCACACCAGCGCGCACAGTGCTGCCTGTCTTTTCGACGAAGCCATTGATTTCGTCCGGTGGGCTGATCGACGTACGCAACTGCCCGAACAATTTGCCGAGATCAAATCCTTGTATCTTTAGTTCCACATCAGATAGCACCGTTTGCCAGCGCGCAATTTCCGGTAGGCTGGAAGGAAGACCCGTGTATAACTTAGCTGTAGGCGCCACATTGACTTGCCTCTCTTGGGAGCGCCGTCGGCTTTCCTCAATCAATGCTGAGCGCAGTAGTTGGTGCTGCCCGAGATGTGAGAGGGAAATGCCCTGGATTGCGCATCATCAGCCTTTCCGTCGATGAAAAATTGAAAATTTCCCACATACAGGCTGTGATCACCCCAAACGGTGTAGAGTTCCCGCGCAAGTATAGCGATCAGACCGACCAGAAGTATCGTGTAGATGACCTTGGCGAAAGGAAATGCAGAAAAGAAACCCATAGGCTCTCCACGACGCGTCAAGTGACCGTAACCGCTCCGCGAGCGCGTGCCATTGTAGCAACATTAGCATCCCCGGCTAGCAGACCGGCGCTACAACGGAGTGCCCGGGCGGCCGATCGCCGCCGTACGTAGGCACGCCGCATTGTACAGAGAACAGCGAGAAACTACGCGCGAAATGGCGATTTGATTCGTGAAAAGCTAGCGCAGGCGATGCGCTTCAGCGTCTCGCGGCTGAGGCGCTTATTGCGGACCTCGTCCTCGGTGAGCAACCTGTCGTTCCTGAAAATATCCGCGCGTAGCCATGATGCAATCCGAACAGAATTGGTGTCGCAATGATGGTTCCTGATCGTTGGACAGCTCGCCTTAGCGGCGCATCCTTCCGCAATGCCAAGTGCGTGCGCGTCTGATTGTAATATGACGAATACAAAGCCAGGATCCGCCGTAGATGCCGCTCGCCGAGGATCAGAACATGGTCCAGGCACTCGCTCCGGAGCGTTCCGATCAGGCGCTCAACATGGGCATTCTGCCAGGGCGATCTCGGTGATATCGGGCGGTCGCGTATCCCCATCGTCCGAAGTCGACGCGTGAAGGCCTGCCCATAAGCGCCATCATTGTCGCGCACCAAATAGGTCGGCGTCGTGCCCCACGAGAATGCCTCCAGGATCTGCTGCGCCAGCCACTCCGCCGTCGGGTGCCGCGTCACCGCGAACCAGAGCAGCTGTCGTCGACCCTGGCCCAACACGAGAAACGCAAACAGGCACTCGAATGTCAGCGTTGGAAGCACGCAGAGATCGATCGCCGCGATAGCTTCCGCATGGTTGCACAGGAATGTCCGCCAGGTCTGTAATGGCGGCCCTCGTCGCCGGATCATGTATTTGGAGACCGTCGACTCGGCGATCTCAAACCCAAGCTTGAGCAGTTCACCATGGATGCGTGGGGCGCCCCACAATGGGTTCTCCTTGCTCATCCGTTGGATGAGTTCGCGCAGCTCACGGCTAACTCTGGGCCTCCCTGGCCGACCGCTAGATTTCCAGCGCCAATAAGCCCGAAATCCTGCTCGATGCCACCGCAGGATGGTGGCTGGTTGAACAACTCGGGTCAAACCGAGCAGACTAGGCCACTTTCTGGTCATCCAAACCATCAGGGCACGGTCACCTGCCCGAAGCCGGACACGTTGCGGGGCTCGCCTCAGGGCGATGTTGAGCTGATGGCGGAGAAAAAGGTTCTCGACTTCAAGCGGGCGTGGTGGCTTGAACTGATCGGCTATGAAGGTTGCAAGCAGGTAGATGATCGCAAACATCGCATTGGATGATGCGCTGATTCTGCCTCACCGCGCGAATCCCCGCCGGATTGAATTTTCGGAACGACAGGGAATGTCTCGACCACATAATCGTATTCGGGGAGGCGCACCTGCGCCGGATCCTGGGTCGGTATACAGCCTATTATAATGAGTCGCGCATTCATCGCTCGCTGAAGAAGGATGCCTCGTTCCATCGGACGATTGAGCGCCTCGGCGTTATCACATCACGACCTGTCCTTGGTGGCCTTCATCACCAATACTGCGGAATCTGATTTTCGGTACACGCAGGTTCGGTTTCGACTACGCTGTCGCGAGCGCTACTGTCCCAGGCCCCATCGCCGGTGCCGGAGTGCCTGGCCTGATCTTGGGTTGCGGTGGTCTTCTGGCCTTGGCACGGTGGTGGCGGTCAGACTTTGTTAACAAGCTTTCTGAGATCTAAGTATTCTAAACCTAATTGCGTGATTACAACATAGTCGGATAAATTTAGTTTAACTGGCTCCTCTCCGTTTTGGGGAATCTCATCAATTCCACGGCATTTGAATGATATGTAACCGATATTATGAAAGTGAAGGAGTTGCCAGGTGAGGCCCTGGCCCCGGAAAAAACTTCCAAAATTACCGCTTGCAATTTTTTGCAAATTCCCCAAAGCGAGAGGCGACATTGAAGCAATTACCAGTTTGTCAATGCGGGACCTAGTCTTGTCGATCTCTTCCTTCAATTCCTCCTGTCGCTCTTGCACTTTTTGAACCTGTTGTTGAATAAGTTCAAATTTTCCGACACCTGGTATTTCAATAGTTTTAAACAGTGGCGTGAGCCAAGGTAGAAACGCAATAGCCAGTAAAACGCTCGTTAAGAAATCAGGCACGAATGTTGTCGGCCAGAACACATGTACTATCGCGACGCCTAAGGCTATAACAGTAACGAGAATGCGTTGAAGTTTCACAGGCTGAGCTTCGGCCGACATTGTTTGCTCCCTCTGACTCAACCTCGATAAAGTTCTCTTCGTGCCAAATCTCAACGAAGCGAATGAGCTCGTAGAGCGGACGCAGAAGCACGGCGCAGCCGCCGATCTGATCAGCCAGCGTCGAGACGCTGAGATCAATGCCCTCGCGCGCGTAGCGCTCGGACTGCCGATTGAGCGGCTGGTGTTGCCCGTACTTCTCGAACAGGATCATGGCGAGCAGACTCGGCCCGGCAAGGCCGCGCGGCAGCACGGCGAACGGTGCCGGCGCCTGGCTGATCTTCTCGCAGTCCCGGCAGGTGAACTTCTCCCGCACGATCTGCACGACCTTCCACTGCCGCGGCACCGGCGAGCGCCGCCTCTCTGCATTGCCAGAACGAAACTCGGGAGTACCCGGAGCAAATATGTCCTCTGGGTTTGCGCCGTTGAATGTGAAACTTGATCTCGATGCGGGTCGATTCCCCCGCGGATTTTTCTGCCTCATTGGTGGCGCGCCGGGGCCGGCTGCTGGATCGTTGGGGATGAAATTGATCGGATAGCATCCTTCCTCCGTGCTAGAAGATAACAACCGGGGAAATTCCGTTGCTCTCAGTGTAGGAATGGGGTTTTTGACGATTTGAACAGATTGCTTGGCATCCGCGTGTATCGTTTGGGTTCCTTCAAGTTGTCCGATCCGAGAAGCTTCACGAATCGATGCCGGCGATTACAGCGTCTTCAGGTATTCGATCAACGCCATCCGATCCTCCTCGGAGAGGTCGGTCCCGTATGCGTGTCCGGCGTTGGAATTTCCGGGCAACCGGGTATCGAACAGGCTTGCTCCGGTGAATGGGCTGGACGATCGAACGCCGACATGCACCGGGTCGAACTCCCAATTGCCCATGTAGAACATGCGGCTGCGAGCGTGCGGCGGGAGCAGGAGCTCATAGAGGCTCGGCACCGATCCGTTATGGAGATAGGGAGCCGTTGCCCACATCCCGTTGAGCGGGCGCGCCCGGTACGCCATAAGGCCGCGGAATTCGTTGGGCTTGCCCCTGTCGACCTCGCGCTCCGCTTCCGTATTGCGGGGAGACGCTTGCGCCCACTGCTCCACCACCCGCCGGGTGAGGATGTTCGCGGCCTCGAAGTAGGGGATTTCAGCCGGTCCGCCGATACTGGTCAGCGCCATCTTGCGTTCGGCAAAATTGCGCGCTTGGCGGGGATCGGTGCCGACCTTGTCCAGCGACACGGTCTCGATGACGATGTCCTTGTCGGCGCCGGACGGCGGCCGGTCGAGCGAGACGTGGGAGACTCGATCGATGCGCTGGTGGCACCCAACGCAGTTCTGGACATAAATCGCTTCCCCACGACCAGCCTTGGCCCGATCGATCGGCCCGAGAATGTCTTCCGGCCAGCGTGGAGACTGGAGCTTCCGCAGCCAGCCGTGAATCTCCACGAGGTTGTCCATCTTCACGCCATGCGCCACCTGGCCGTTCAGTATTGTTTTCGGATCGATCGGCGAACCGACGGCGAGCGCCTCGACGACATTGCGGGCCATCGGCTGGCGGAGCGAGGCGTTGTAGAGGACCCAGTCGAAATACGGGGTATCCCACAGCGCGGGAAAACTGACCGGCGCGGTGTTCGGGGCATAGTTTTTTGGTTCAAGCAGAGGGGCGGCCAGGAGAATATTGCCGCCGCGATGAACTGCGTCCAGGCGGCCAAAGCCGGGCTCGGTCGGTTCCTCGGCCGCGTTCGACTGGGCGCTCTCGAGGAACGAATGGACCTTGGCCGACTCCTCCAGGAAGCAGGTCAGGCTCTCGCGCAGCGCGTTGGGCGTGGTTGTCGCGCCCGAAGCGATGACGCCGCGCGCGAAACGGGTGAACTTCGGGCTGCTCGCGAACGTCGCTGCGAGGGCGGCACTGAGCCGACTGCCGAACAGCTCGACGTCATGATGCGCGGGCCCGCCTTCGATTCGGATCTGTTGACCGAGATGCCTCAGTTGACCGGTGTGGCAAGCGGCGCACGTCAGCCCGACCCAGTCTCCTTTCCAGCAGCTGTAGGGCTTTCGATCCGGCACATCGACGGATACGCGGGAGAAACCGATGGGAAGACCGTCGGGATTCTCCGGCCCGCGAGCATCTGCGAGAAATCCCATCCTTTCGAGATGATCCGAGTCAGCGAAGCGCTCCTCGCCCGCAGCCTGTTCCAGTGCAAGGAACCAGGGATAGGGTAGGAATACGGTACCCTGGCTGAGGCGGTACCACTTGTCGGCCGTGCTTTTATCCCAGCCCTGATCGAGCGCCGCCGCTCCGCCGCGCGATGCGGGCTGGCTCGCCGCTAAAGCGGGTGGGCTTGCAGCCGGAGGTCCCGGCTGGCCGATGACGGTTCGACTCGAATCCAGAGGAACTGCCGCAAACCAAGTCAGCGTAACTATGGCCCCAACTCTCACGGACTGCCACATTTGAAACCCCGTCGCCCATAACCATTACCCGTATGGCCAAAAAATTGAAAGCCGTAGAAAAGACGGTGGGTTGTCCATTCCCTTCGTAGCCTCGCCGGACGGTGCCGGCTATGATTTTTCAGGGCAATCGATCGCGAACCGGCTGGCATGGAGGACGAATGGATTGGGCACGCAGAGTAGCGCGACGGATGTCGATCGTGACCGTTCTGCGCGGTCCTCTCAGCAGCTGTTGGCGGTTCCACGACTATCCCAGATCGTGATGATCGGCATCGGTGATGCGGTGCGGTCCGGCCTGCTGGCAAACCTCGCCGGCCGAGTGGCAACATGTTCTCGTTGCTACATGAAGATGGAGAACGCGTATGCTATACAGCTACCTAGTCAAAAAATTAGTTCGACAAAGCTTTGAGAACGTCAACAATCACAACTATGATGAGCTGCTCAAGGCGGTTGCACCAAATGTTCATCACCGCTTTGCAGGCGCCCATTCCATTGGTGGCGAGCGTCACGACAAAGAGGCGATGCGCCGTTGGTTAGGGCGCGTCGGCCGCGTCTTGCCGAACCTTCACATCAAGGTCAACGATATTTGGGTGAAGCATTGCAATCCGAAGCCGCGAAATGTCTCGTCGACCGTGTCCGTAGTCGCCGGGCGCCCCCCGCAGGACAACAAAATCGACGGCCAGATCTATTTGCATCAATGACATAGAGAGATGGGCAGTATGAAGCAGCATTGTAGTACCTGACGAACTCCTCGATGCTCTGTTCGAGCTGTCCTGGCAGGTAGTAGTTGTCCAGCAGGATCCGGTTTTTCATCGAGCGATGATATCGCTCGATCTAGCCCTGCGTCATCGGGTGGT
>Ga0306924_10006926_pt1 | contig 11316 bp, 8 predicted proteins | sample sta12Can44000111_FD_203756 | JGI IMG/M metagenome (GOLD analysis project Ga0306924, IMG submission 203756) | Lab enrichment of tropical soil microbial communities from Luquillo Experimental Forest, Puerto Rico - statanox.12C.anox.44.000.111 (v2)... | ecosystem: Environmental > Terrestrial > Soil...
GCTGCAAATGCTGGCGGAGAAGTCGTTTCGCCTGGGTAGTTTCAAGCTATCGAGCGGCGGAACCAGCGACTATTACATCGATTGCCGATTGACTACGCTGTATGCAGCGGGCGCGGTTGCCACCGGCGAAGCGGTTCTCGAAGAGATCAGGGAGCGTGGCTGGCAGGCGGATGCAATCGGCGGGCTTAGCATGGGCGCCGATCCGATCGTGGTCGCGACTTCGGTGATCAGCGCGCAGCAAGGGACACCGATCAATGGCTTCCTGGTGCGCAAAGCCGAGAAAACGCACGGCACGGGCCAGCGCGTGGAAGGATTCCGCGAGAAGGGCACACACGTGGTCATCGTGGATGACGTGTGTACCACGGGAGCGTCCACGATCCAGGCGATTGAGGCGGCTCGTGAGTTCGGCTTTGAAGTATCGGGTGTGCTGTGCCTGGTGGAAAGGCAAGAAGCGGGCGGACGCGTCAACGTAGAAAAAGCGGCTGTGCCCGCGCCGTTTATTGCGCTGTTCACCGCCAACGATGTGCGCACGGAACACGTCAAGCATCTGCCGCAGGTCTTTGCCGTCAGCGCGAAGTGCGATATGTGCGATCGCCCCGCGGTTACCAACGTCCCAGGCAATCGTTGCGAAGTGCATCGGCCAAATTGATAGCGAAAGAATGAGTGTGATCAAAACACTGGAATGGACCGACGCAGGCGTACGCTTCATCGACCAGACGAAGCTGCCGACGGAAGAGACGTACGTCACCTGCAAGAGCTACGACGAGGTTGCCGACGCGATCCGCACCATGATCGTGCGCGGCGCTCCGGCCATCGGGGTAGCTGCCGCGATGGGCGTCGCGCTGGGAGCGCTGCAATCGGACGCGAAGACGCTGCCGGAGTTCGAGCGCCAGTTCGACACAATCTGCAACGTTGTGGCCGGGACCCGCCCCACGGCGGTGAACCTTTTCTGGGCGATACGCCGGATGCGCGACAAGTTTGAGCAGTTGCGCTCGCTGCCGGTCGACCGGATTAAGGCGGAACTGGTGGCCGAAGCCCAGCGCATGTTGGTGGAAGACATTGCCGCCAACGAGGCGATGGGAAGGCACGGCGCAGTTTTGTTGCCGTCCAAGGGGGGTGTACTGACGCATTGCAACGCGGGTGCATTGGCAACCTGTGGCTACGGAACGGCGCTGGGCGTGATTCGCGCAGCCGTGGGATCGGGCAAGCAGCTTCAGGTTTTTGCCGACGAGACGCGTCCATTCCTGCAGGGCTCACGTCTGACAGCGTGGGAGTTGATGAGAGACAATATCCCCACCACTCTGATTGCCGACAACATGGCGGGCGCTATGATGCGGCTAGGCAAGATCGATGCCGTGGTCGTTGGTGCCGACCGCATCGCCGCCAACGGCGACGTGGCCAACAAGATCGGCACCTACACGGTTGCCGTACTGGCGAAGGAGCATGGCATCCCGTTTTATGTGGCTGCGCCGACTTCGACGGTTGACCTAGGCACCGCGGATGGCAGCAAGATTCCCATTGAGCAACGAGCATCAACCGAGGTCACTCATCTCGCCGGCAAGCAAATTGCCCCCGACGCGGTTGGGGTGGAGAATCCGGCGTTCGACGTGACACCCAGTAAGTACGTCACCGCGATTATCACGGAGCGCGGCGTGGCGCGGACCCCGTATCAGGAGTCGCTGGCGGAGTTGGTTGCGGCCAAAGTCACAGTTTGATTCGACGCCCGTCAAACCAGTGGGTATCTCAGCCACGTCGACTTGCGATTGTGACGCTGACAACGGCCAAATGCTATGATGCGATAGCTAGTCGAGGTCCAGTCCCGCGTGGCGTTTTTGCGACCAAATTCGCGGTACCGAAGGGGCGATCGGTAGAACGTGCCAAGCGAAAAACAGGTGAGATGGTCCCAGCTACGGGTTGGACTGACCGTACTCTTTGCCAGTATCACACTGGCCGTCCTGATTTTCGTGATGACCGGCAGCACCGGCCTGTTTACAAAAAAAATCTTGATCCGCTCGTACGTTGACAACGCCGGCGGTCTTCGCGTCGGAGCGCCCGTGCGCCTTGAAGGCGTGGACATTGGAAACGTGACGCATATTCGCGTGGTCCACGACCCACTGCGCAGGCTCTCGCCGGTCGAAGTCATGATGAAGATCACCACCAAGTACAAAGACACCATGAAGGCCGACTGCGAGGTTTCCCTTACCACCGCCGGCGTACTGGGCGAAGTCTTCGTGGATGTGGATTGCCGCGAGGCCAAGGGCGGTCCGCTGCTGAACGGCACGGAACTGCCCACGCGCGATGTCCCGCAGCTTCAGGATGTGGTGCGCGCCAGCCAGGGCACGCTGCAAAACATCGATGTGCTGGTGAAGCGTCTTGACAACATTGTTTCGTACGTGCAGAGCGGGCAGGGCTCCATCGGCAAGATCATCTACGATCCGTCGCTGTTCAATCGCGCCAACGACATGCTCACCCAGATACAGCATATTGTGTCGCAGGCGAACTCCACGAACGGCAGCATTGGAAAATTGCTCAACAGCGATGAGCTGTACAACAAAGCCAATACGGCGGTCGATAACCTGAATAAGACGATCGATAAGATCAACAGCGGCAGTGGCACAATCGGGAAGTTCATCAACGATCCGGCGCTTTATGACAACGCCAACCAGACTATGGCGAAGGCCAATCAACTGGTTTCCGACATCAATGCCGGTAAGGGATCCTTGGGCAAGCTGGCCAAAGACGAAGAGTTGGCGAAAAAGCTGGACAACACGGTAACCCGGCTGAATTCCATTCTCGACCGCATCGATAACGGAGAGGGGACGGCGGGCAAGCTAGTGGTGGATCCGTCGCTGTACAACAATGCCGATCAGTTGTTGGTGGAGACGCGTAACCTCATTGCAGCGGTCCGCAAAGACCCCAAAAAGTACCTGACCATTCATCTGAAGCTCTTCTGACAGCGGTCCGCGCCGAGCGAGCTAAGTCGCTACCAGCTACGGGGTATGTTCGGCAGCCGTAGCGCACCTTAATGTGTCGTCCAGCCCTGCACAAGGCACTGCGGGCTCAACCACCCTCTATCTCACCGGAAGCGGATTTCCGTCTGGGGCAATCACCCCGGCCGATGTCACAATAACCATTGCGGCCACCTGCGGCGGAACCCCGCTGGCGACCGCAACCGCAACTAGCGTAAAGCACATCCTGGGTTCGAGCGATCGGCTGGGCTTCTGAATCCAGCTAGTTGGCGTCTCAGTTTAGCTGGACCATCGTCGACGAAATTCTTAATCAACAAGGTCGGGAGTCAAGCGGGCGAATTTGTAGGGGTTGTTTCGCACACCCGGGGATGGCGAGCCGGGCACGCTGGTGATGTTTGGCACCGGGGTAATCGGACTGGCCGGACTACTTCGTCGCAGATTCAACGTCTAACCTATTCGAAATAGGGTTTCTCGGGCGGGAGCCTATGCTCCGGCTCTTTTTCTTTGGCGCGACTTGCGGCGCAAACCGCCAACCGACCACACGTTCCACGGAAGTTGCATGCTCACCTCCCACGAATTTCTCAGTCTAAAGACTTTGTAGTAGTGTGTCAGGTTGGAGATTTGCCCTTCTTCCTTCTCCATTCGGGTGCATCCAGCGTTAAGTTTCGAAGGTTTGGCGTGAGCTTGCGGTGTGTCGCGGGTAATAATTCAAGATTCGAGGCAATTATGCCGGTTCGCACTTTCTCGGTTGTATTGGTACTGTTTGCTGCAATCCTCTGTTCCGCTCAGTCAACTCCCTCATCCACCAGCGGTCTCAAGGAGATTCCCAGTTTCGACGTGACGGCGATCGATAAGAGCGCCGACCCGTGCGTGGACTTCTACCAGTACGCCTGCGGCACCTGGATGAAGAACAATCCGGTTCCGCCCGACAAGTCGCGTTGGGGACGATTCGACGAGCTGTACGAAAACAATCTCTATATCCTGCGCGACATTCTGGTCCAGGCGCAGGCTCCCGGTCAACACAGCGCTCCCGAAAAGATGGTGGGCGACTATTACGCTGCCTGCATGGATGAAAGCACCATCGAGCAGAAGGGCACGGCTCCCCTGGCTGCGGCGCTGGAGCGCATCAACGGCGTGAAGACGAAGGCCGACGTGATCAAGCAGGTCGCTGCCATGCATCAGAATGCCACACCGGCGTTGTTTGCCTTCAACGCGCAGCCCGACATGCATGATTCGAACGCGACCATCGCATACCTCGATCAGGGCGGTATCACCCTGCCCGATCGCGATTACTACATCAAGGACGACGCCAAGTCGGTGGAAACCCGCCAGAAGTACCTCGAGCACGTGCAAAAGATGTTTGAACTCGCGGGTGACAAGCCCGAGGTTGGCGCCGCTGAAGCCAAGACGGTGCTTGCGGTCGAGACTGCTCTGGCCAGGGCCTCGATGGACCGCACCCAGCGCCGCGACCCCAAGACGCGCGACCACAAGATGACGGTTGCGGAAATCACGGCTGCCGCTCCGAACCTCGATCTCACTGCGTACTTTGCCAGCAACGGTTCACCCAAATTCAGCACGCTGAACGTCGGGAACCCCGACTTCTTCAAGCAGGTGAACAACCAGCTCGACGCGGTCCCGGTGGAAGACTGGAAGGCGTATCTTCGCTGGAAGACCATCAATAGTTACGCTCCGACCCTCAGCAACGCATTTGTCGAAGAGGACTTCCTGTTCAATGGCAAGTACATGTCGGGCCAGCGGGAGATGGAGCCCCGCTGGAAGCGTTGCGTAAAATCGACCGACCAGAATCTGGGCATGGCGCTGGGCCAGCTCTATGTGGACAAGACCTTCGGGCCGGCAGGCAAAGAACGCACGCTCAAGATGGTGAAGGCCATCGAGAGTGCAATGCACCAGGACATCGGCCAGCTGCCGTGGATGTCGGAGACGACCAAGAAGCAGGCGTATGAAAAGCTGAACGCGATCGTGAACAACATCGGCTATCCCGACCAGTGGCGCGATTACAGCAGTGTCGTGATCAAGTCCGACGACTACGCCGGCAACTCGCAGCGCGCGGCTTCGTTCGAGGTCAAGCGGCAGTACGGTAAGATCGACAAGCCTACCGACCGCAAGGACTGGAACATGACTCCGCCAACAGTCAACGCCTACTATCGTCCGCCGATGAACGACATCAACTTCCCGGCGGGAATCCTGCAGCCGCCGTTCTACGGCACGATGATGAACGATGCGGTGAACTATGGAGGCATCGGCGTCGTAATAGGACATGAGCTGACGCACGGCTTCGACGACCAGGGACGCAAGTACGATGCGCAAGGGAATTTCCGCGACTGGTGGACGCCCGTCGACGCGAAGCAGTTCGAGCAGCGCGCCGACTGCACCGCCGAGGAGTATTCGAACTTCGTGGCGGTAAAGGACGATAAGGGTGAAGTGAAGTTGAACGGCAAGCTGACGCTGGGCGAAAATACCGCCGACAACGGAGGCCTCAAGCTGGCCTACATGGCGCTGACCGAGATCATCGGCAACACAACGGTGAAGCCGATCGACGGCTACACGCCGCAACAGCAGTTCTTTCTAGCCTATGGACAGATCTGGTGCCAGAACGTGACCGATCAGGAAGCGCGCAAGCGGGTGCTGACCGATCCGCACTCGCCGGGACGGTGGCGGGTGAATGGTGCGGTGCAGAACTCGGTAGCGTTCCAGCAGGCATTCGGATGCAAGGCCGGACAGCCGATGGTGAGCGAGAACGCTTGCCGCGTCTGGTAAGGCTGTACCATAAACGTTGGGCAGACGCGAAATGCGTCTGTTCAGCATTGCTGTCAGACCATACCAACCACCCGGCCCTAGCGGTGTTGGCTCCCGCACGTTGCCGTCGAGGTGTCGAAATATCCCGCTCTAATTATCCAAACGAGGTAACCATGAGACGTTTGATCGTGATGGCTGGCATAGTGCTGCTGGCCGGAATTTCTGCCCTGGCGCAGAATGCAAGTAACACTGCCACTAAGGCGCCTGCCAGCGTTTCCAGCTTCGACCTGACTGCCATCGACAAGTCGGTCGATCCTTGTGAAGACTTCTACCACTACGCTTGCGGAAACTGGCTGAAGAACAACCCGATCCCGCCCGATCAGTCGAGCTGGGGACGTTTTAACGAACTGCACGAACGCAATCAGACAATCCTGCGCACGATTCTGGACAAGCAATCGGCCAACAATCCGGGCCGCAGCGTGACCAACCAGAAGATCGGCGATTACTACTACTCCTGCATGGATGAGGCAGCCATCGAGGCAAAGGGCACGGCCCCGCTCAAGCCGGCGATGGACAGCATCAACGCTATGAAGGACAAATCAGAGGTTCCCGCTGTGCTTGGCAGTCTGCACCGCGCCGGCGTAAACGCTTTCTTCGGCTTCGGCGCCGAACCCGACTTCAAGGACTCGAAGGTTGACATTGCCACCGCCGAACAAGGCGGACTGTCGCTGCCCGACCGTGATTACTACTTCAAGACCGACCAGAAGTCGGTGGAGCTGCGTGAGCAGCTTGAGAAGCACATCGCGAAGATGTTCGAGCTGTACGGCGAGCCGGCGGCGAAGGCCGCGGCCGAAGCCAAGAGCGTGATGAAGGTCGAAACCGACCTGGCGAAGGTGTCGCTGGATCGCACCGAGCAGCGCGATCCTACCAAGATCTATCACAAGATGACCACTGCCGAGTTGCAGCGCCTCAGCCCGGCGTTCAGTTGGAACCAGTACTTCACCACCATCCAGTCGCCGTCGTTCGATAGCCTCAATGTCGCGATGCCAGATTTTGTAAAGGGCATGGACCAGCTCATCGCCGGCAACGATCTGGAGACGGTGAAGACATATCTGCGCTGGCAGACGTTGCGCAACGCGGCCCCGATGCTTCCCAAGGCGTTCGTGGACGAGAATTTCAACTTTTACGGCAAGACCTTGCGGGGAGCCAAAGAACTGCGCCCTCGCTGGAAGCGCTGCGTGCAGTACACCGACAGTGACCTGGGCGAGGCGCTGGGTCAGGCTTACGTGGCCGAAACCTTTCCGCCCGAGGCCAAGGCCCACACGCTTCAGATGGTGCACGAGTTGGAAGTCGCTCTCAAACAAGACATCACCGAACTGTCGTGGATGACGCCGGAGACCAAGAAACAGGCGCTGGAGAAACTGTCGCGCATCGACAACAAAATCGGGTATCCGGACAAGTGGCGCGATTACAGCGCGCTCAATATCGTGCGCGGCGATGCCATAGGCAACTCGCTGCGCGCCAACCAGTTCGAATTCAATCGCCAGCTCAACAAGATCGGCAAACCGGTGGATCGCAGCGAGTGGGGCATGACTCCGCCCACCGTGAACGCCTACTACAATCCGTTGGAGAACAACGTGAACTTCCCGGCAGGAATTCTGCAGCCGCCCTTCTATGACCAGAAAGCGGATGACGCCATTAATTTCGGCGCTATCGGCGTTGTGATCGGTCACGAGCTGACTCACGGCTTCGACGATGAAGGCAGCCAGTTTGATGCGGACGGAAACCTCCGTGACTGGTGGACTGCGAAAGACAAAGAGCAGTTCGACAAGCTGGAGCAGTGTTTCGTTAACGAATACGACAGCTTCGTCGTGGTCGATGACGTTCACATCAAGGGTAAGCTCACTCTCGGCGAGAACACTGCCGACAATGGTGGGCTGCGCATCTCCCACATGGCCCTGCTCGACGTGCTGGGCACGACTCCTTTGAAAGAGGTTGACGGTTACACCCCCGAGCAACGCTTCTTTCTCGGGTATGGCCAGATCTGGTGCGAAAACGAAACACCGCAACAGACCCGCCTGCTGGCGCTGTCGAATGAGCACTCGGACCCCAAGTACCGAGTCAACGGAGTGGTGTCGAACTCGCCCGAATTTGCCAAGGCCTTCGGCTGCAAGCCCAACGCGCCAATGGTCCGCAAGCCGGCCTGCCGAGTCTGGTAGCCTGGCACACATCACGAACCACAGAGGACACTGGAGCGCGGCTTTCCGGTGTCCTTTGACTTGTGGCCGGAATGCCAGCCTGCCTCCGCACCAGTCTTGCAACTAGGCGAGCGTGCTTAACGCCGCGTCGCGCTGGGTTATAGTGAAATGTGGTACCGGTGAACTCTTCCCGCCCGTATTTTCTCCGAACAGTTGCGGCGTTTGCGGCACTTCTGCTGCTCGCGATAGCGCCCGCCTGCAAGCGCGCCGGAATCACCAAGCATGAGTACATGTACGTCTCGGCAGCGGAAACCAGCCTCCGTGACCGGGTCGCCACCATGTACGGTAAGGTCGGAACCATCCACAACGGCGACCGGGTGGAAGTGCTCGAGAGACAGAAGCGTTTCATCCGAGTGCGCACCGATAGCGGCGTCGAGGGCTGGGTCGAGCAACGCAGCCTGGTCTCGCAGGAGGTCTTCGACGGCTTTCAGAAGCTCGCCCAGGACAACGCCAGCCTCGCCATACAGGCGCACGGAACCACCCGCGCCGAACTCAACATGCATCTCACGCCGGCACGCGATGGCGAACACCTTTACCAGCTCAAGGACGGCGAGAAGGTCGAGATCCTGAAACGCGCCTCCACCGACAAGAACGCGCCCAAGCCTGCTCCGCCGCCGAAGCCGGTGGCGCAGCAGACAGTGGGCCAGCCCAGCGGGCAGGATCAGAGGGTGCCAACTTCCGCTCCGCCAGCTTCCACGCCCCCCACGGGAGGACTCGCGCCAGCGAATTCAGTTTCAGCAGGCCAGTCCAATCCTGCTCAGGGAGCTTTTCAATCGGCCGCAACACCTTCTGCCGCCACGGCATCGAAGCCGGGCGCGGTCCCCGACACAGCCGAGCAATCGAAGGAAGCGGAGCCGCCCAAGCCGGTAATGGAAGACTGGTACCTGGTGCGCAACTCTTCGGGCAAGGTCGGCTGGGTGCTGATGCGCATGATCGATCTCGATGTACCGCTCGACGTAGCGCGGTACGCCGAAGGGCAGCGCATCACCGGCTACTTCGTCTTGAACACGGTACAGGAGACCATCGACGACCAGGACAAGCAGATACCGCAGTACCTCGTGCTGCTGAACCAGCCGAAAGACGGGCTGCCCTGGGACTACAACCAGATTCGCGTCTTCACCCGCAACCGCAACAAGCACCGCTACGAGACGGCCTATCGCGAACGCGAAATGGAAGGCTATTTCCCGGTGAAGACTGGCCACGCCGTGTTCGACAAGGAAGGCGACCTGCCCACCTTCACCATCCGCAAGATGAACGACAGCGGCCAATTGGTGGATGTCACCTACAAGATGAATGGACCGATTGTACGGCGCGTGCTGACTCCGGAAGAAGTGGCGGAGCAAAAGGCCAAACACGATGCCGAGTTGGCCGCGCGCCAAAAAGCAAAAGAGGAGGCACGCGCCAAACGCGCGGCCGCGCATCAGAAGCAGCCCGCGAAGTCCAAGCCGAAGAGCAAGAAGAAACACCATTGAGTTGACGCGGTGTCGAGAATTTGGCCGGGGTGGAAAGGCACGCCTTCAGGCATACGGGAGGCGAATTCGTTCTACCGAATGTAGAACTCGGCGATCGCGGCTACCACACGCTGCTGCTCGTCCTCGCGCAACTCGGGAAACATGGGCAGTGCCAGCGACTCTTGCGCGGCCTGCTCCGATTCTGGCAAGTCCCCCCGCTTGTATCCCAGATAGGCAAAGCTCGGCTGGAGATGCAGCGGCACAGGGTAGTAAATCTCGGTACCGATAGAGCGCTCGGTGAGAAAGGCACGCAACTCGTTCCGTCGAAGGGCGCGCACCACGTACTGGTGATAGATGTGGAAGGCCTCGGGGCGGGTTTGCAGCAACCTGACCGGAGTTTGGGCGTCCACGGTCAGCCCACCATCCTTCACCATGCCTGAATCGCGCAGGAGTTTGTCGTACCTCGCTGCGACCGCGCGGCGCTGTTGGTTCCAGCCATCAATATGCTTCAACTTGACGCGCAGCACCGCCGCTTGTAGCGCATCCAGACGGCTGTTCCAGCCGATCTCCTCGTGGTAGTAGCGCTGAGCGCTGCCATGGTTCCGCAGCCTGCGAACCTGCGCCGCCAACTCCTCGTCGTCGGTGGAGACCAATCCGCCATCTCCATACGCACTGAGGTTCTTCGTGGGATAAAAACTGAACGCGCTTGCATTCCCCAGCGTGCCCGCCTTCTTCCCGCGCCAACTCGCGCCAAAGGCTTGCGCTGCGTCCTCGATAATCGCAACACCGTGTTCCTTGGCGATGGAGGCGAAGACGTCCATGTCGGCGCATTGACCGTAGAGGTGGACGGGCATAATTGCACGTACAGCTCGCGATGGGTTAAGCAGTTTCTGCACGGCTCCAGGATCGAGATTTGAGGTTGCGGGATCGATATCGGCGAAGACCGGGGCCGCTGCGCAGCGCGTGATCGAACTGGCCGAAGCGAAGAAGGTGAATGCCGAAGTGATGACATAATCGACGGGTCTTACTCCGCAGGCCTCTAGCGCCAGCCACAACGCGTCGGTACCAGAGGCGCATCCCAGGCAGGCGTTCGCGCCGAGATAGGCTGCCGACTCGCGCTCGAATGCATCCAACTCCGGCCCGCCGATGAAATGCTGTGTTGTCAACACGCGCTCGACCGCAGCGGCGACGTCATCCTTGATGGACTCGTATTGCCGCTTGAGGTCGAGCATGGGAACGGGTTCAGGTTTGGCGGACGAAGGCGAAATGGGCGGCGCAGGTGAGGTGCGGGATGCCATAGCGAAGCTCTAATTATAGCCAAGGATACTTGAAATCTTATGGGCGAAGCTTTCAGCTCTCAGCGGTCAGCGTTCAGCTTTCGCATGAGTGCCGTCAGCATGCGTTTCAATTCGGTGGTCCGCTGGTGCAGTGCGTCATAGTCCTTGGGCTGGATGAGCTTCAGATCGCGCGCCAGCAGCAGGTGATATTCCAGCTCGCTAGCCGATCCCATAGCGATGGAACAGAAGCGGGCCAATTCAGCATCTCCGTTGCGTCCGCACCCCTCAGCCAGATTAGCCGCGATGGAGGAACCGGCGCGGCGTAATTGAGCCGTCAGCCCATACAACTCTTCCCGTGGAAAGCTTGCCGTGATCTGGTAGACCGCCAAGGTCAACTCATGCGCCTTCCGCCAAACCTGGAGTTCTCGGAAGTCTTTCACCTCGTATCCTTGGCTGCGGTCACTGGATTTCCACCGCCCCCCTATCCGATGATCTTGTTGTCAAGGCAAGTACGCCGGAGAGGAGGACCGATGGAAACCTTCCACAAGCTGTTTGCCAGCTTGCTGACGTTGATATATCACGGTTTCGACCGTGTCGTCATCCA
>Ga0306924_10006928_pt1 | contig 11314 bp, 8 predicted proteins | sample sta12Can44000111_FD_203756 | JGI IMG/M metagenome (GOLD analysis project Ga0306924, IMG submission 203756) | Lab enrichment of tropical soil microbial communities from Luquillo Experimental Forest, Puerto Rico - statanox.12C.anox.44.000.111 (v2)... | ecosystem: Environmental > Terrestrial > Soil...
TTCGCCCAGGCCTTCGACCGGCTGCTGCCGGTGAGCGTGGCTAAGATCGGCGATCGCAACCACGCCCCGAACGTCGCCATCGGCATCGTCGTCGTGATCGGCATCGGGTTCTGCTTCCTGACCAGCCTGGTCAACCTGGGCAGCATCGTGGCCCTGCAGAGCCTGTTCTTCGCGCTCATCCTGCTGGCCGGCGGCGTCGCCGCGACGGCGCTGCCGATGCGCCGGCCCGACCTGATCCCGACGCCGGGCCTGGCGGACGACGCCCGGCGCCGCTGGCTGCGGAACGTGGCGCTGATCGGCGGGGCCACCACGGTGCTCGCCCTGTTCACGGTGTACGAGCTGATCGCGCACTCCAGCGTGTACGGCAAGTTCAGCTGGGAATCGATCCTCACCCTGGTGATCGTGCTCGGCGCCGGGCCGGTGATCTACGTGATCGCCCGGCAGGTGCGCAAGCAGCGCGACTCGCTCGACCTGAGCATGGCCATGCATGAGCTTCCGCCGGAGTAGCCTTCATGTGGGGTAAGTCCAAGGGCTCGAAGAAGCGCGAGCTGCGCATCTACTTCGCCACCGACCTGCACGGCTCGGAGGTGTGCTTCCGCAAGTTCCTGGCCGCGGCGAAGGCCTACCAGGCGGACGTGATCATCCTGGGCGGCGACTTCGCCGGCAAGGCCATCGTCCCGGTGCTCACCGAGAACGGTGTGCTGCGGGCCCGGGTCGGCGGCGAGGACGTGACCGTCCCCGAGTCGGAGTGGGGCCGACTGGCCGGCGACATCGGCCGGGCCGGACTGTACCCGGTCCGGATGCAGGCCGACGAACTGGACCGGCTGGCCGGCGATGAGCAGGCGCTGGACCGGCTGTTCCGCAGCGAGATCGCCGCGCAGATGCAGCGCTGGTGCGACCTGGCGGCCGAGCGCCTCGACCCGGCGGTGCGGTGCATCATCACGCCCGGGAACGACGACCCGGTGGACGCCGACCCGGTACTGGCGGCCCATCCGCGCGTCGAGTGCCCGGAACTCGAGCTGTGCGACCTGGGTCCGGTCACCATGGCCAGCCTGGGCGTGGTGCCGACCACGCCGTGGAACACCGAGCGGGAGTGCACTGAGGACGAGCTGGCCAAGCACATCGACGCGATGCTGGAACAGGTGCCCTCGGGCCAGCCGTGCATCTTGAACCTGCACTGTCCGCCGTACGCGTCGGGCCTGGACGACGCCCCGGAGCTGGACGACACGCTCAAGCCGGTCCTCCGGGGCGGGCGGCCCAGCATCATCCCGGTCGGGAGCCACGCGGTGCGTGACGCCATCAAGCGCTACCAGCCGGTGGTGGGCTTGCACGGGCACATCCACGAGTCGCGGGGAGTACAGAAGATCGGCCGGACGCTGTGTGTCAACCCGGGCAGCGACTACTCCTCCGGGGTGCTGCGTGGCGCCGTGATCGACCTCGCCTCGGACGGGTCCTGCCTGGACTTCCTGCTGACGACCGGATGAATGCGGCAGGGTGGGCCCGGCCATGACCGCGAGCCATCCGGGGGCCAGCGGTGTTCGCTGACCGACTCGCCGACGTCATAGAAACCCGCGCCCGCCGTCCCGAACTGGTGGCGGAGGCGGCGGCCCGCCGACGGCGGGCTCCGTCGTTCCTGAGTCCCGGCGGCACGCTGGTGCTCATCGCTGCCGACCACCCGGCGCGCGGCACGCTGCGGGCCGGACGGCTGATGACCGCCATGGCCGACCGGAGCAGCCTGCTCGAGCGGCTGTGCGTGGCGCTGGCCCGGCCCGGCGTCGACGGCGTGCTCGGTTCCGCGGACGTGCTGGAGGACCTGCTGTTGCTCGGCGCGCTGGATGGCAAGGTCGTGATCGGCTCGATGAACCGAGGTGGTTTGGCCGACACGGTCTTCGAAATCGACGACCGGTTCACTGGTTACGACGCTGTTTCGATCACGCGGATGGGATTCGACGGCGGCAAGATGCTGCTGCGCATCGACCCCGACGATCCGGCGACCGCGGCCACCCTGCAGGCCTGCGCGCACGCGGTATCCGACCTCGCCGCCCGGCGGCTGATCGCGCTGATCGAGCCGTTCATCTCGCACCGGATCGACGGGAGGGTCCGCAACGACCTGTCCCCCGAGGCGATGATGCGGGCCATCGTGGTCGCCTCCGGCCTGGGCACCACGTCGGCCTACACCTGGTTGAAGGTCCCGGTGGTGCCGGACATGGAGCGGGTCATGGCCTCCTCCACGCTGCCGGCCCTGCTGCTGGGCGGCGAGGTGCCGGACGACCCGGAGTCCGCGTACGCGGGCTGGCGCAAGGCGCTGCGGCTGCCCAACGTCAAGGGCCTGGTCGCCGGGCGATCGCTGCTCTACCCGGCCGACGACGACGTGGCCGCCGCGGTCGACACCGCGGTCAGCCTGCTGTGATCCGGGACTAGCCGGAGCTCGGGTCAGCCCGCTGTGGTCTGGGGCTGGCCGGGGCTTAGGGGCAGCCGGACACCGAAGCCGGTCGCGGCGAGCTTCAGTATCACCTGGCCGGGCGCCATCAGAGCCCCGACCTTGGCCGCGCTCAGCTCTTCCAGCTGGGCCAGGACGGCGGCGTAGGCATCCGGGCCCCGCCGGCGCGCCTGGCTCAGCGCGATCGCGTTGGCCCACACCTTCTCCCGCGCCTCGCGCAGGAAACGTTGGGTGCCGAGCCGGTTGAGCGGCCGCAGCAGGCGGTCCAGCAGGGTACCCGGCCCGTAGACCGCGGTCCGCTCGGCATCCTCGGCGGCGACCCGGGAGGAGAGCACGGTGTCGATGGCCTTGTGATCGGCTTCCCGCCGGGCGAGCAGGGCTGGATCGTCGAACTGCTCGTCGGTGATCACCGCGACCAGAGCCTGCGGCAGGTCGAAGTTGATGTGGGCATTCATGCCGAGCAGCACATGCCGGAGCACGGGCAGATCAGCGGGGGCCCCGAACGCGATGGCCCACGGCCGGGTCGGCTCGCGTCCGGCCAGCGCGGCCTCCAGCGCATCCAGGTAGAGATCGGCGAACACGACGTCCCATCGCTCCACCCACTCCGGGTCGGTGAAGCCCCCGCGCTTGAGTTCCTCGGCGACCGCGATCGTGGTGCGCTGGTAGACGGCGTGGAAGTACTGCCGCTGGTCGCCCGCGGCCCGCAGCGGCTCAAGCAGGGTTGCCATCCGCTCGATCAGCTCGTCGATCATCCGGACATTATGGCTGATCACCGTGCCGATGGGCAGGGAGGGGCCGCCAGCGTGCTGGCGGCCCCATCGGGTCGGGTCGTGCTGGTTACGGGACGAAGACCATGCCCTTGGGTGTGACCACCCCGGTGATGGTGACTTTGCTGACCGCGCCGGTCGTCAGGTCGATCATGCCAAAGGTGTTGAGCGTGGTGCAGGTGGACGGGGCGCTGTTGGCGTTACACGGGGTGACCGCGGTGTACGCGGTCCCCGGCGTGAACGGGCCCGTGATGGCATCGACCGTGTCGGCCGAGGAGTCCGTCGTGTACAGCGTGCCGCTGGCCGAGGTCGCCCAGGCGCTGTCGTCGACCGACTGAGAGATCTTCAGGACCTGAAGGTTCTGGCCACTGGCATCGGAGAAGATCAGTTCCTGGTCGCCCTGGGAGTTCAGCATGAAATCCCCGCCGAACTTCGACGAGCTCGACGGGACCATCAGGTTCGAGTCCGGGTCCGTGAGCGCGAGGGTGACCTTCTTGCCGGCGCTCGAGCCGTTCACCCCCGTGGCCGTCGCGTTGTCAGCGAAGAACGGAGCGACCGAGGCGGTCATGGCCCCGGTGTTCAGCGTGACCGCGAACACCGCTGGAGCGGACGCCGGCGCCTTGCCGGAGGTGCCCGGCGCGGACGCGCTGATCAGGATCTTCCCGTTGTCCACCGAGACGGCGTCGGTGCCGCCCATGTTCGGCAGCGACGACGGGGTGTAGGTGTAGTGCGTGACGGTCCCGCCGGACACCGTGTACAGGCTGGACTTCGAGTCCTCGTTGACGGTCGCGAAGACCGTTCCGGTCGCAGAGTCAGCGCCCATCCCGTCGATCTTGCCCTTGAGGTCCCACTGCTTCACGACGGAACCGGTAGGCGTCAACTCGACCAGGGTGCTGTCCAGGTTGCCGGAAGGGGCCACCTCGCCCTGCGAGCCGACGCCGTTCTGGAACCCGACGTAGAGGTTGCCGCCCAGGGCCACGATGTCGTCCGGCTGGGAAAGGCGCCCGGTTGTCGTGGCGCCCGTGCCGTTGGGCTGGAAGCTGTGCTTGATCGTGTCGCCAAAGATGAGCTGCTTAATGGTAAGCGTGGTGGGAGCCGCGCTGGCACTGGCACTGGGAGAGCTCGAGCTAGAGCTAGAGCTCGAACTCGAGCTAGAACTGGAGCTGGAGCATCCTGTCGTCGCGGCCAGGCCCGCCGCGACGACCGTGACGCCCAGCCGGGTAGCTGCACGCAGGCTGGAAGTTTTCACGAACCTGGTTGTATGCGATCTCAGTGACGCACGGGGCATCGGAGATCAACGAACAGATGAACGGCGCATGGCAAGAAGAAGACCGAACGCCACACATCTGCTAACACTCCGCTCGGTTCGCGAGCGCGCAGCGTGCTGGGGCTGGGCGCGTGGTTCACATGCCTGACTGCCGTGAGCCTGCAGTGCCGAGGGCTGAGCGGTCATCCCGCAGCTGAGTTGAGTAACGGTTTGCACGGTCATGTGTGCTTTTGTGATTAAGTCTATCGGGGCCGAGTGGCCCGGTGCTAGGCTCCGCGTCGGAGCGCGGCGCGCCGTGGTGCTGGGACATGCCCAGCCGGTGACCGGCTCACTGGGAGCGTGGCAATGAAGCTCAGACGACTGGTCGCTATCCCGGGAACCGTGCTGCTGGTCGGCGCCAGCTTGGCCGCCGCCAGCGTCGCAGCGGTGGCGCCCGCCGCGGCGAGTACTGGCCAGCACGCGGCGATCAACTGCGAGTACAGCGCGGTGTGCGCCGAAGTGGCGAATTCTTCCGATGTCTTCGGCTCGGAATACGTCGGCCACGACGAGCCATCCGCGGTCTTCTACTCCGATGTCCCTGGTTCGGGAAACCACATGACATATTCGATGCGGCTTCCCAATGACCCCCCGCCTAACAACCCGAACAAGGCGGGCAGGTCATACCAGTTCGAGCTGAACGGGGCGATCTGGTTCGGCATGGCCTTGTGTGCCACGCAGTCCTACCCGGAGCAGGTGTCTACCTGTACGCCCGACAGTGACAGCAACATCCTCGATCCGGCGGTCTCGCCCAAGCATGCGGGCACCGCGTTCGTTGAGCTGCAGCTCTACCCGCCAGGATGGATTCCCTGGCCGACCTGGCAGGTCGCGGTGGGCGCGAGCGGCTGCGACCCGACCCGGTGGTGTGCCGCGATGAACATCTTCAGCCTGGCCGAAGACCCGGTCGCCGGGACCACCCTGAACTCGACCTGCGCGGCCCGGACCGGCCTGGAGTACGTCAACTTCGCGTTCCTCAGCAAGGACGGCCGCACCACGGCCGCGGCCAACCCGGTGGATTCCACAACCGCCACGTTCACGCCGGACCCGAGCCGGGACCTGCTGATGAACTCCGGTGACAACATCAGCGTGTCCATGGGGGACACCCCGGACGGGCTGCGCGCCACCATCAACGACCGCACGACCGGCGCGACGGGATCCATGACCGCCAGCGCGGACAACGGTTTCGGCCAGGTGCAGTACGACCCGACCGGCACGAGCTGCGTCAACCAGCCGTACGACTTCCACCCGATGTACTCGACCTCCTCGCCGGACACCCGGGTCATCTGGGCGGCGCACACCTACAACATCTCCTTCACCAGCGAGATCGGGCACTTCGAGAACTGCACCGGCCCGAACGCCATCCCGGCCACCCCGTTCGGGCTGGACGCCAGCGGCAACCCCGTGACCTGCCCGGCGGGCAACACCGAAGGCTTCGGCAAGAACCAATCGCCGACCGACGGGGATGACGATTTCTGCTTCCCGGGGAGCGAGGCGATGCGGATACATGTCAACGGCTGTACCGATACCAACACCGGGTTCGACAGCCTCGGCTACCAGCCCGTGTGGCCGGACGGGAACAAGGGCCTGCATCCCGAGTCGGTCCTGTTCTCCAGCCCGCGCACGGGGCCCGGTGACACCCTCAACTACTCGCGCGTCGCCTTCGAGGCTGACTTGCCGAGAATCGAGACCAACACCTGCAACCGCACCACCGGAGCGGGCTGCACCCTGATCCCCACCACGGACAAGGGCACGCCCGCCGCCTTCTACCCGTTCTTCAGTGCCTTCCAGAACGGCGTCCCGAACGCGGGGATTACCGGCCAGTGCGTGTGGGGGTTCGGCAATGACATGCCGCGCGGTAACAGCTTCGGCCGCAACGCGCAGTACGGGACGCTGCTATTCAGCAACTACCTCATTTTCGGCGGAGGCGGCAGGTTCCGCACGATCACCAACAACTTCCGCGGGATCATGTCCAACCCGTGCCCCGCGGGAGGCAATCAGAACTAGTAGTGAGGTAAGCGTCCGCGCGGGCCGCGCCGAGGGAATGAGGCTTCCCGCGGCGCGGCCCGCGCGCCTAACGCTGCACAATGACCAAGGCGCTGAAGCGGTGCCCCGGTGGGCACGACTTGAGCGGGTACACCTTGGGCAGCGCGAACGCGGGCTCAAGCTCGTTCTTCCCCGAAGGCACTGCGACCTGGCACGGAGGCCGGACTGATCTCATGGTCACCCGTCCAGGCTGGACCGCGGCGAACGACGCGCTGATGACTGCCCCGGCCGTCAGGGCACCGGGGATCGGCGCCAGCGCGTTGCCGCTGACCAGCGGCCGCAGCCACGGGTCAGAGGCGGCGATCAGCGTTCGATCGCCGCCGATATGGGTAGGGTCGGCTGTTATGTCGCATGCCATTGTGTTGCTCGCGGGCCGGTATCGGCTGGACAGCCGGATCGCTGCCGGTGGCATGGGCGAGGTCTGGAGAGGGACCGACACAGTGCTGAGCCGCCCCGTGGCGGTCAAGCTGCTGCGAGCCGAGTACGCACAGTACCCGGAGACCCTGGCGCGGTTCCGGTCCGAGGGCCGTCATGCGGGATCGCTCTCACATCCGGCTATCGCGCGGGTATACGACTACGGCGAGGACGCGGCTGGGGGGACCGAGCCTACGCTGGCCTACCTGGTGATGGAGCTGGTGGACGGGCCGTCGCTGACCGAGGTGCTCGGCCGCGGGCCGCTGGCGGCCCGCCAGGCTATGGACGTCGTGGCCCAGACCGCCGCCGGCCTAGACGCCGCGCACCGTGCGGGCCTGGTACACCGTGATATCAAGCCGGGGAATCTGCTACTCGCGCCGGATGGCCAGGTAAAGATCACCGACTTCGGTATCTCCCACGCTGCCGGGTCGGCGCCGATCACAGTATCCGGCACGCTGCTTGGCACGCCCGCCTACCTGGCGCCGGAACGCGTCGCGGGCGAGACGGCTCAGCCCACTCTCGGCCCGGCCAGCGACTTGTACTCTCTCGGCATCGTCGCCTGGGAGTGTCTGGCGGGCGAGCCGCCGTTCACCGGCACGCCGGTCGAGGTCGCCGTGGCGCACCGGGACCGCCCGTTGCCGCCCCTGCCGGGCGCGGTACCCGCCGATGTGGCCGGGCTGGTGGCGGAGCTGACGGCGAAGGATCCCCGGATGCGCCCGCGGAGCGCGGCTGATGTGGCCCGGCGGGCTGGCCAGCTTCGTGACGCCATGAACAGCCGCTCGACGCTGCCGCTGGATACCCGCTTCGATCTTGGGGCGAGGCCGGGCAGGCGGCGGCGCGGCCGGATGCTGTCTGGGAAGGCCGCCGCGCTGAGCGCAGGCGGGCTCTTGGCGGCGGTCATCGCCGGGGTCCTGTGGTCAGGCGTGCTTGGCCACGGCGCGGCGCAGCCTCCTGCCCCGACGCCCTCGGCCGCGGGGGTCCGGTCAAGTGGGTCCCGGACCGTCGAGGTCAGCGCCAGCGCGCTGGTGGGCCAGCAGGTCAGCGAGGTCCGGCGTCAGCTGCAGCAGCTGGGCCTGGGAGTCCGCGTCATATGGCAGCCGAATGAGCAGGACCCGGGAACGGTCCTTTCGGTCCAGCCCAGCGGGCAGGTGCCGACGGGGAGCGTGATCGTCGTGACGGCCGTCGGGCCGGCGCACGGCGACCGGCACGGTCACGGTGACGGACCGGGCAACGGCAACGGCAACGGCCAGGGCAGCGGCAACGGGGGCGACTGATCAGGGCTCGCCCATGGTGGCGGCGTGGGTAACCAGGAGCGAGTCGGGCGGGACGAGGTCCACGCCGTCTGGGTCGTTGAGATAGCCGGGGGCACTCCCGGACTTGCCGGTGTGGCCGTACTGCCAGACGATGCGCTTGGTGGCCGGGTCGACCACGCAGACCCGGTGGTTGAAGTCGTCGTTGAGCAGAATGTCGCCGTTAGGCAGGGGCAGGGCCAGGGAGGGCTGGTTGAACCCGCCCATCCGCCACAGCAGGTGGCCCGTCGAGGTGAACTCGACGACCTGGCCCGGGTTGGAGTAGTCCACGGTCAGGTACCGGCCCGGGTACACCTCGTTGGTGTCGGACGGGTAGTACACCCCCGGCGGGTTCGTGGTCCACGACACGGCGCCGCCCAGGGACATCTCCTCGGCCCAGTCGCCGTTGATCTCGGTGATCAGGTAGTTCCCGTCGGTCATGGGGAACGCGCCGTTCGGGCTGCCGAACCGGTGCGGCGGATCATGCATGCAGGCGTTGGTGGTCCGGCCGATGACACGGGTCAGGGTATGCGCGGGCGGAGTGATGATCACTACGCGGCAGTTCTTGATGTCGGCCGAGACGATGGCACCGGTGGGGGTGAGCATCGCATCGTCCGGGTTGAACAGGTGGTTGGGCCCGGCGCCGGGGACGCCCGGCACCCCGTACCGGTAGATGATCTTGCTGGTGGCGACCGAAATCACCGAGATAACGTAGTCGTCTTCCTGCGTCACGATGATGTAGCGGCCGTCGGGTGAGAAGAACGCGTCGTCCGGCTCCAGGAACGTCTGGCCGGGTGCGAGGTCTCCGGGGCGCGGGAACTCCCACCTGATGTGGCCCTGTGGGTCGACGATCAGCAGCCGGTTGTTGTGGTGGTCGGCGATGAGGACGTCGGCGGGCAGCACCGACGGGTCAGAGCCCGGCGTGAGCAGGCCCGGACCGGTGGCCGGCACGAGCCACGGCGCGGGGCCGGCCTGCGGGAGGGCCTGCCCGGCCGGGACCAGCCGGAGCGTCGTGACCGTGGGCACGGCGTGCGGCCCGTTCTCGCCGCCGATCAGGTAACCGACCCCGCTGGCCACGGCCCCGGCCGCGTAAGCGACCGGCACGGGTAGCTGGCCGGCGGCGCTCACGCTGGACGTGGCCGGGTCGAACCGGTACACCATCGGGCTGCTCGCACCCGCGGCCACGCCGCCCGCTACGTAGATCTGCCCGTCCAGGACGATCGCAGTCGCGCCCTGGAGCGGTACGAGCAGGTGCCCGACCACGCTGGTTTGGCCGGTCGCCGGGCTGATGCGCTGGATGGCGTTCGTGGCGCCGGACGGCGTCTGGCCGCCGAACACCCAGATGTCGCCCCCGGCGGCGGTCACCGCCGCGTAGCGCACCGGTACCGGCAGCCGGGCGACGACCCTGAAGTTCTTGCCGTCCTGCGTGGCCAGCACCTGCGGGTCCCAGCGGGAGCCGTCGTAGCCGCCGATCAGGTAGGCGGCCGGCCCGGCCGTCACGCCACTGGCATCCGAACGGGCGGCGGGCAACTGGCCGACCACTGCGGCGTCGGTTCCGGCGGCGAACGCCTGGACGGTGGGCACGCTAGCCGCGGCGCCCCCGCCGAACAGGTACATCTGCCCGCCGAGGCTGGCGCCCGCGGCGTCATGGGTCGCGGCGGCCAGATGCCCGGCCGCGCGGGTGACGCCGGTCACCGGGTTCAGGTCGGTCACCGCCTCCGTCGAGGTTCCCTGGGCGGTCAGCCCGCCGGCGATCAGCAGCCCGCTCGCGCCGGGCAGCGCCACCTCACGAGACAGCGGCGCCGGAAGCGTGTATGGGGCCGGCATGACCTGCAGCGCCATAGTGGTAACCGACGGGCCGTGGGGCCTGGACGTGGACGTGGGCGTGGGCATCGAGCTCGGCGCGGAGCCGGACGACCGGTGCGTCGCGACGTGGATTACCGAGTAGGCCAGCGGCAGCAGACAGCACGCGGCGACCACGGCCAGCGTGATGCGGTACCGCCGCCAGGTGGGCATAGCCCCACATACTGCCAGATCAGGACGACCCGAAACCGCATAGGTCAGCCGATGCCCGGCTCGGCCCGCGGGAAGCTCGTGGTGAAGGCGTACCGGGAGGCCCGATACAGATGCCGGGCGAACTCGACGGGCCGACCGGCCTGGTCGTAGGCGATGCGCTCCATCGTGAGCAGCGCAGTACCGCGGGTCTCATCCAGCGCACGGGCCTCGGAGGCCGAGGCGTTCTTCGCGCCCATGCGTTGCGTGGCCGAGTACAGCCCGACGCCGGACGCGCGCAGCAGTTCGTACAGGCCGTGCTGCTCGAGCAGTTCGACGTTGAGCTGGACCAGCCCGGCGGGCAGGTAGTTGTGCATCAGGGCCATCGGCTCGTCGTCAGCCAGGCGGATCCGCTCCAGCGACATGACCAGTGCCCGCTCGGGCAGTTGCAGCGCTTCGGCCACCTGGTCGCTGGCGTGGCTCACCTCCGCCCTCAGCACCCGGGTAGTCGGCTTGCGGCCGCTGGCCGCCAGGTCGTCATACAGGCTGGTCAGCTCGACATTGCGGTCGATCCGCTCGTTCGCCACCAGGGTTCCCGCGCCGCGCTTGCGAACCACCAGGCCCTTGTTGGCCAGGTAGAGGAACGCCGCCCGGACCGTGGGCCGGGACAGGCCGAGCATCTCCGCCAGCTGGACCTCGTTCTCCAGCCGCGCGCCGACCTTGAGCGCGCCGGACCTGATGGCGGACTCGTAGTACTGGGCCAGCTGGAAGTACAGCGGTACCGGGCTGGTCCGGTCGATGGTGATCGGGCCGTTCGCGCCGATCTCGCGTTGAGGCATCATCGTCATCCGGGCAGGAGCTAGGCCGTTTGTTTGAACATTATAACCACTGCAGAGTTAGTCTGCCGCGCACAGCAGAGTGAAACCCGGGTTTTCACTACGCTAGAGGGCAGTGAAACCCGGGTTTCATGCGGTTGGGGTCGCCGGAGGACGCCGGTTTCATGCTGTCGGGTCGCCGGAGGGTACCGGTTTCATGCTGTTGGGGGTCGGGAAGGTTGCGGACAGCC
>Ga0306924_10006934_pt1 | contig 11310 bp, 10 predicted proteins | sample sta12Can44000111_FD_203756 | JGI IMG/M metagenome (GOLD analysis project Ga0306924, IMG submission 203756) | Lab enrichment of tropical soil microbial communities from Luquillo Experimental Forest, Puerto Rico - statanox.12C.anox.44.000.111 (v2)... | ecosystem: Environmental > Terrestrial >...
GGGCCCGTGGTCTGCCCCTGACCGAGCAGCGCACGGCCGCGACCCTGGTCGCGCTCATCCTCAGCCTGTGCGTACTCGCCCTGCTGGCCATGCCGCTGACCTGGCGCAGGATCGTGCTACTCGTCGCCGCGCTCGCCGCGTTCGTGCTGCTGTTCCCCGTGCCCGCCGTCCGCCGCTTCTACGCCCTCGCACTGCCGCACGGCGCGATCGGGGCCACGCTGCTCATCGCCGCCCTGGGAGCCGCCGCGCTCACGGGCTTCTGGGTCCTCTCCCACCACCAGGACCGGGGGCCAGCGGAGGCGGCCCCCCGGTGATTTGCTAGTGGGGTGTCCATGAACGTTCGCCGGTTCTGATCACGTGCCAGGACCCGCTGCTGGTACTCATAGAGAAGCGCCAGGTATCGCACAGGGTCGCGGTCATACGCGGGCCGGATCATCGAGCAGGGGTCGGCTGAGAGGATCTTCACCGGCCCGAAGACGGGATTTCGCGAAGGACCTGGTCGACGCCATCCCCGGCTGCCGCGAGCCCGCTGACACGCATTCCGTACAGGTGGGCCGTCCCCGCGGCGGTCGGCGTGATCAGCTGTGGTTGGTGTAGATCGGCGTGGACGTCGATCCCTGGTCGGAGACGCCGATCGCGATGCACGCGCCCGGGCGTGGGCACTGGATCTGGCCGATGTCCAGGAACGAGTCGCCGTGCATCCCGCCAGGCACCTTCGCGGGGACGGCGAAGGTGACTCGCTGCCAGGTACGGCCGGCGTCGTGGGTGACGGCGACGACCGAGGATCCCGCGTTGTACGTGTTGCCGATCCGCTGCGCGATGAGGTCGCTTCCGGCCGCGTAACAGGTCAGCGCGGTTGGGCAGGTCAGGGCGTCGATCATCGGGTAGGGGATCGTATGCGGGAGCGTGCTGGCCGTCCAGGTCACCCCCCCGTCGGAGGAGAACGCGATCACGGTGTACTGCACGGCGTCTTTTCCTGATGTGTAGCCGACCTGATTGCCCTCCGTGCCGCTGTGCTCAACGAAGCCGATCATCGCGCAGTGGCTGGCGTCCGCGCAGGTGACCTCCGGGAGTGGACCGGGACCATAGCCCTTCGACCAGGCATGCTGTTGCCAGGTGATGCCGGCGTCATCGGATGTCAGTAGTACGCCGTGGTCAAGGTCGGGACCGGTCCGGGCATTGAAGTTGCTGTGCACGCCGATCGCTACGCAGTGGGAGGCCGTCGGGCAGGTCACGCTCTGGATTGACGCCCGCTGCGGGAACGGCACCACGGTGAAGTGCCTCCCGCCGTCAGAAGTCGCGACGAAGTGCGTGTCGGACACGAACGTCCCAGAGGCTTGGCTCGCCGCGTTTGCAGAGGCCGATGCCAGTCCCCGGCAGCTCGCCGCGGTGACGCAGTCGAGGCTGAGGATCTGGCCCACGCCGGCGGGCAGCGGGCTCACCGTCCAGGAGTGGCCGCCGCTGGCAGTGGTGAGATACACGGGCTGATGCCCGTAGTACAGTCCACCTGCCGCGCATTCCGTCGCCGAAGCGCACGAGAGCGCCGAGGTGAACGTGACGCCCTCGGGTACGGGGAGGACGCTCCACGTCTGCGCGCCGTCGGTGGAGACGTAGAACGAGTTCATGTCCGCCGGACCGCTCGGGGATATCGAGCTGTCGCCCTCGACGTAACAGGTCGCCGCCGTCGGGCAGGTGAGCCATCCCGGCTCCGGGCCCGCGGTGTTCTCCTGCCAGCCGCGGGTGACCAGGTAGCTCATGAGCCGCCAGGTGCCGGACGGCACGCGTGCACGGTGAGCGCTGCCGGGCAGTGACCGGGCCGGTTCCCAGGAGGTGGCCAGGCGACCAGTGAGCGTTGGCGGCCCCTGCATGACGCCGGCGATCAGCGCGGCGACGGCCGCGGCGGTGGCTGCCGCTGCCGCGGCGAGGATGACGCGGCGACCCGGCGGCCGCCACCGGCTCCGGTGCCGCCGTCCTGGCGCGCCCTGCACACCGGGCTCGTCGGCCCGGGCCTCGGCGAGCGCGGTCCGGGCGCGGCTCCAGGCGGCGCCGTCCGGCTCGGGGGTGTCCTCCCGGAACCAGCGCAGCAGGTCGATCTCGTCAGGCATGGCCTTGCTCCCTGAACGTCCACTGGTCGAAGTCGAACTCGCCAAGCTGGGCGCGCAGCGCCGTTCGGGCCCGCGACAGCCGCGACCGTGCGGTGCCCTGCGCGATGCCGAGCGCGGCGGCGATCTCCTCGTGGCTGAGGTCAGCCCACGCGTGCAGCAGCAGCACCTCGCGGTGCTCGCGGTTCAGCGCCGCGAGCGCCCCCGCGATCCGCGGCGCCAGCGCTGCGGCGATGACCCGCTCGTCGGCGGCATCCGCGAACTCGGCCACGGGCAGCGGCCCGGGCAAGTCACGCGCTAGTCGCGCGTCGAGCTCAAGTAGCTGCTGCTCGTCCCGCCAGTGCCCGCGTACCACGTTGGCGGCGATCCCGTACAGCCAGGACCGCAGCGACCCGCGCCCGGGCTGGTACGCGGCCCGCCGCCGGTAGGCCGTCGCGAACACCTCGGCCGCCAGGTCCTCGGCCAGGGCCTTGCCCACGCGCCGCGCGATGAACCGGTGCACCGGGGCGAAGTGCTCCCGGAACACGGCCTCGAAGTCCTCCAGTGCCACGGTGACCCCGGTCGCCTGCTTCCCGTCCACAAGTAAGTATTGACGCGACGGCCAGATTCGTTCCGTCAAGGTCGGCGAGGTGGAAAGGCCGCGGGATGGTACCCGGCGGCCTAGTGTCAATGAACGTTCGCCGGGTCTGATCACGCGGCTTGGGCTTTGGGCCGGCCCCAGCGTTGCTGGCGTTCGCTGCGGACTCGGGCGCGTTCGCGGCCGCTGGGCGGCCAGGACGTCGGGGTGTCGGGCGTTGGCGTTGCGCCAGCGCAGATAATCCTGCAGCTTGCGGGCCAGCACGGTGTGATTAGCGTGGTCCGAGCCGCCCATGACAAAGGCGCACCGGCCCGAATTGCGCCTCAATCGGGTTGGCCCAGGACGCATTCGTCGGGGTGAAGCACAGCTCGACGTTGGCGCGCTCAGCCCAGCGGCGGATCGCCGGGGTCTTATTCGCCGACAGATTGTCCAAGATCACGAACAGCCGGTAGCCGCCGGGACGGGCCGCCCGGATCGACTTCAGCGCCGTGAGGGTGTGATCGGCACCTTTGCGTTCGCGCATCACGCCCCACAGCTGGTCATCGGCCAGGCAGTAGCAGCCGTGGAAGTAGCGGATACCCTGGGTGCGGCGGTAGGTGGCGCGCAGCCGGGCAGGTCTTTTCTTCGGCGCCCAGCCCGCGCTGTGACAGGGCGGATCGACGGCGGCCCGAACTGGTCGAACGCGAAGCAGCGGTCCGCACACTGCGTGGTCACGTGCTCGATCCGGTCCAGCTTCGCGTCCCGGTCCGGGTCGGCGGACTCCTTCCAGGTCCGGTGCGCTGAAACGAGATGCCGCGCGAGTACAGGATCAGCCGCAGCCGCTCGCGGCCTATCCGCACCGGCCGCCCGGGGTGGCTGGCTAGATACGCGGCCAGCTTACGCAGGCTCCAGCAGGTGAACGGATGACCCAATTTCTCCGGCCGGCTGGTGGCCGCCGCGACGGTGACCTGCATGTCCTCGTCACTGATCCGGCGGGGACGGCCTCCCGCCCACCGAGGGTCCAGCGCGGCCAGGCCCTTGGCGTTGAACAGGTGGATCACGTCGCGAACGGTGTCCTCATCGGCGGCCACCAGCCGGGCGATCGCCCGGACCGGCGTCCCCGACGCCGACGCCATGATGATCACCGCCCGGCGCACCCGGACCGACCCGTGCTTGCCCCGCCGCACGATCTGCTGCAGGCGCTGACCCTCTTGATCGGTCAGCCGCCGCGCCCGCACTGGCTCGGCCATCCCACCTCCCAGCACCCGATCCACGTCATCACAAGATCGAGTGTGGAAGCAGGCACCACGGCCTGTCAGCCGACCCGGTGAACGTATGTGGTCAGCACACTAGCGGCCCTGCACTTTGGCACCTCGCGAAGATGCGTAGACGCGTGCGGCCCCAAATCCCCGGGCTGTCACCCGGGTGGTTTGGGGCCTCACCTCACGTCCTCCGGTCCCCGTGGGCTTTCCTCCGGGTTTCCCCGTTTGCCCGCTGGGTTCTTCGCCTTCGCCCGCCTTCCTCCGGTTTCCCTTCGGCCGGCGTTCTCCGGCTGTTCCCTTCGGCCGTTGCCCGGTTGCGGTTGCCCTGCGATTTCTCTCCGGGTTCCCTTTCCCTTGGGCAATTTCCACGTTAGCGCTGCCGCGGGGCAGTTCCGGCGGGCGTTGGTCCCGGGCGGCCATGGCCAAGGTCACCAGTTCTGCCGCGGCCCCTCGCTTGAAGCGCCGCGACCCGGTCGGCATCGTCCAGGATGACCCGTGCTTTCCGCCCGGTCTGGCGCGGAGGTGACATGGATGCAAACGCCTGGTGAGTGGCCGGGCCGCGGGTGGGCCGGCAACGGGACTCACGCCGGACGCTCTCGCTAGAACTACGGGCCACCGCGCCACTGCCCCGGCAGCCGTGCCGTCGCGCCGCGCATTGTGATCATCGTCTCATCGCCATACAACCATCCATCTAGTGTTTAGATGTATGATTAGGGGCGTTACCGGGTAACCGAGAGCGGAGGTCCTCCATGGCTGGCAAGGCACGTCATGGCTGGCGCGGCGACCCGCCAGGCAGCGAGGCCGAGGCCCGTGAGCGCATCGTCGGTGCGGCGGCGCGTTGCGTGGACCGTTACGGGCCCGGCAAGACGGGCCTGTCCGACGTGGCGGCCGAGCTGGGCGTCACCCGGCAGACCGTGTACCGGTACTTCGCCGGCACCGACGACTTGCTGGCCGCGGTGGCCCGCCTGGCTGCCGACAGCTACCTGGACCGCCTCGCGCGGCATCTGGCCCAGGTCACCGATCCGGTCGAGGTAGTCGTCGAGGCGCTGGCTTTCACGACCGAGCGCCTTCCTGAAGAGCGCTATCTGGGTGTGCTGCTCACGCCCGGCCGGTCCGGCCGGTTCTTCGCGGGCGTCACGTCGCCCGAAGCGGTCGGGTTCGCCCGCTCGCTGCTCGAGCGGACGGCGGTGGACTGGGAGAAGGCCGGCTACGGCCGCGCCCAGCTCGACGAGCTCGGGGAATTCACCTTGCGGGTCCTGCAATCACTGGTCCTCGACCCCGGCACCCCGAGGCGGAACGGCTCCGTGCTGCGCGGTTTCCTGCGCCGCTGGGTCGGTCCCGCCATCGTGTGCGACCCAGCCGTGGGCGCCGCACAGCCGTGGCGCCCGGGGGGCATGCGGCCATGACCCTCCACGCCGGCCCCGGCAACCACCGCTGGCGGTGGGCGGCCCTGTCCATCCTGTGCGTGACCCTGCTGCTGGTCAGCCTCGACCTCACGATCTTGAACGTCGCGCTCCCGTCCATCGTCACCGACCTGCACGCCACCTCGAGCCAGCTGCAGTGGATCGTCGACGCCTACGCCGTCGCCTTCGCCGGACTGCTGCTCACCTTCGGCGCGCTCGGCGACCGCGCCGGGCGGAAATGGGTGTTCCTGGCCGGACTGCTCGTCTTCGCCGCGGGGTCGGCCTACTCGGCCTTCGCCGGCAGCGTCGGGTTGCTCACGGCCGGTCGGGTCGTGATGGGAGCCGGCGCGGCAGCGCTGATGCCCTCCACGCTGTCGATCCTGACCAACCTCTTCCGTACCGACCGCGACCGTGGCCGCGCCATCGGCATCTGGTCCGCGACCGCCGGTCTCGGGGTGGCAATCGGCCCCATCCTGGGCGGCTTCCTCCTCGTCCACTACTGGTGGGGATCGGTCTTCCTCATCAACGTCCCCGTTGCCGTACTGGGCGGGCTCGCCGCGATCTTCCTGGTCCCCAGCTCCCGCAACGCCCGGGCGAAAAGGCTCGATCCGGTCGGCATGCTGCTGTCGGTTGCCGGGTTCGGCCTGCTGCTGTGGGCGATCATCGAAGCCCCCAGCCGGACGTGGACCGCGCCTCCCGTCATCGGCGCGCTGGCCGCCTCCGCGGCGCTGCTCGCGGGCTTCCTCATGTGGGAGCACCGGCGGGTCGACCCGATGCTCCCGGTGTCGTTCTTCCGGAGCCGCCGCTACTCGGCGGCCATCGCCTCGCTGGCGCTGGTGCTCTTCGCCCTGATGGGCGTCCTGTTCCTCATGACCCAGTACCTGCAGTTCGTCCTCGGCTTCAGCGCCTTCCAGGCCGGGCTGGCCGTCTCGCCGGTAGCGCTGGTGCTGCTGGCCACCGCGCCCTTCTCGGCCGTGCTCGCCCGCAAGATCGGGACCAAGTCCGTGGTCGTGCCGGGACTGCTCCTCATCGCGGCCGGCCTGGGGCTCCTGTCGCAGACGACGGTGAACGACGGCTACCGCTGGTGCCTGCCGTTCCTCCTGCTCATCGGGTGCGGAGTGGGCCTGGCGCTGGCCCCCTCCACCGACTCGGTCATGGGATCGGTCCCCACCGACGAGGCCGGGGTCGGATCCGCCACCAGCGACACCTCGCTGCAGGTCGGAGGGGCACTCGGCGTGGCCGTGCTCGGAACGGCGCTGAACCTCCGCTACCAGCACCTCATCGCGACGCTGATCGGCCATCACGCCCTGCCGCCAGCGATCCACGACGCCATCCTCGGGTCACTGGGCGGGGCGCTCCAGGCGGCCGCGCGCATCCCCGGCCCCGCAGGCGCCGCGCTGGCCGACGCCGCCCGGCAATCGTTCGTCTCAGGCATGGACCTCGGGCTGCTCATCGCCTCCATCGTCGTGGCGGCCGCGGCCTGCGTCGTGCTGCTCGCGCTCCCCCAGCGCCCCGCTCCGCCAGCAACCCCCACCCAAGCACCCGCCCAACTCGCCTCACGCACCTAACCCCACTAGCACGGTCCATCGAGCTGCGGACGGGCCCCCGCCCAGCGCGCCGGTCACAGTCGCCGGGCGCGCCGTTTGCTGCAGCGGCATTCGCGAGCCCGGCCGGTTCACGCGCTGGCGGTTCGGCGGGGATGGGGAGGCCTCCCCACAACCGCCGGGCAGGCCACGCGCTCATAAGCACCGGACAAGGACCTAACCGACGAGCAAGGGGAGCTGTCATGATCTCAACTGCACCGCGGCGGATGACCGCCGCAGCCGCCGCCATCATTGTCGCGTGCCTGATCGCTGCGGCCGCGGCGGCCAGCGCGTACGGAGCCAGCCAGCCCCAGCGGCGGCAACTCAGCGTCACAGCGCTGACCCAGTTCAAACTCGTGCTCACCGCCACCCGCGGCGGGCCGGGGCACCGCCAGCAGGCAACGGTGACCGCGAACGGCTACCGGAACGCCGACGGCCACTGGGCACTGATCGCCGCCCAGCGGGTGGGCCCGGTCAACGGGTGGCAATGGTCCTCGGTAGACACCTGCTCGCTGACCGTCACCCAGTTCACCGACAACGCGCAACCGTCCCCGCCGGTCCTGCCGTTCGACTCGATGAAGGCCAGCCTGCTGCTCGGGCCCGCGCTCGGCTGCTCCACCACCTACACCAAGCGCTGGACGCCTTGACCTTTGCCTGGCTTCCGGCGCGCTGACAACCTAGCCGAGACGGGCATCGTTTCTGGCAGTGTGAGGCGATTGAGGGAGAACCGGACCCTGGCCGACGGGGAAGAAGCGGAGTTCTCGGCCTTCGCGGTCCGCGACGGCGGGGAGCTGCTTGGGTTTGCTTTCCTGCTGACCGGCAACCGGCATGATGCCGAGGATCTGGTGCAGCAAGCCCTGCTGCGCACGGCTGTCCGCTGGCGTGTGGCCCGGCGGTCCCCGGCCGGATACAGCCGGACCGTCGTGCTCAACCTTGTGAGGGACCGGTGGCGGGCCAAGCAGCGCCAGCGCGCCGAAATACTTTCCCCCGACCTGACGGCGCTGCCGTCGGCGGTGGATGGGGCCGCTGGCGTGCTCGACCGCCAATTGCTGCTGCGTGCCTGCCGCTTGCTGCCGTTGCAGCAGCGAGCCGTGCTCGTGCTGCGGTTTTGGGAGGACCGGTCGGTGGAAGAGACAGCGGCCGTGCTGGGGTGCACGGCCGGCACCGTGAAATCCCATACCCATCGGGCATTGGCCCGGCTGCGGGATGTTCTGGCTGACCTGGCTGGTGTGGCACCGGACGGTACAGCACATGGGGAAAGGAAGCAGCATGCTGACCGATGACGACCTGCGGCGGGACCTCACCGCAGCCTTCCACGAGCAGGCGGATCCGATCGCCCGGACCGTCTTCCAGCCGGCCGCGCTGTTCCGGCAGGCCGTCCGGCACCGGCGCAGGCGCGCCGCGGCGCGGGCAGGGTCAGTGGTGGCGGCGGCGGCCGCGGTTGCGGCCATCGTGTCGCTGGTCACCTTTCCGGGCCGGCCGCCGGCCGGGCCGGCCACCACCGCCGGCCCGGCGGGCGTACTGCTCGCCGCGGCGGTGACCACGGCGCCGCCTGCCTCCACCGCGGCGCGCGGCATGCCGCCGTTCTATGTCGTGGCGGATCACAACCGGCCGGCCGCTGTTGTGCGGACCTCGGCAACCGGGCAGCCCGCCAGGACGGTGGCGCTGCCATCCGGGATCGACCCGAAGCTGACACAGGTCACCGCGGCCGCGGACGGCCGGACGTTCGTCTTGGCCCTGTTCTCGCTTTCCCGCGGAACGCAGTTCTATGAGTTGCAGGTCAGCGCCAGCGGGCAAGGGGCCAGGCTGACCCGGCTGGCCATCCCCCCGCTGGCGGCCGGGGAAGTAGCGGACGCCATCGCGCTGACTCCCGATGGCACCCGGCTGGCCGTAGCCATCCAGGCTGTCGGCCGACGGGGGCAGATCGAGGTGATCACATTGGCCAGCGGCGCTGTCCGCAGGTGGACCGCCACCCGCGGCGGGATGCCACAAGATCTGTCCTGGGACGCGGCAGGCCGACGGCTGGCGTTCTTCTGGACAGGCGCAGAGGCCAGCACGGACGGGCTGTGGCTGCTGGAAATCCGCGCCCCGGGCACCGGGTTGCTTTCGGGGCAGCGGCTCCTTCCGCAGACGGTGGGATCCGATGAGGTGCAGTCCGCGCTGATCACCCCAGATGCGCACACCATCATCGCTTCGGTGACCTACAACGGAACCGCGCAAGTCAGCCAAGGCACGGTCGTCGGCGGGATCGTGGCCATATCCGCCCAGACCCGCCGACCGCTGCACACCCTGCTCGCCGAGCGCGGGGCCCACTCCAGTGACGCCGGGTCGTACATCACCACTTGCCTGCTCCCGTCCATCGACAGGACGGGTGATCATCTGCTGGTGAGCTGTGACCAGTTCGGCAGGCTCGACCGCGGCAGGTTCACCCCGCTGCCCGGTGCCACGCCACAAACAGCGGTCGCCGCCGCCTGGTGAAACCGCCCTCCAAGCTCCAGCGGGATGGCGCCCTTCACCGGCGCGGTCGCCTGTGGGCCACCACGCTCCGATTCAGCATGGCGACGCTGCACCGCTACCGAGACGTGAGGGTCGTGCCGAGCCGCGTGACCGGGGATACCCGGTCAAGGGCCACTGCTATACCTGCACCGGCCGAGCAACTTCTGGGTGCGTTGGCTGCTCGCCTGGTGTCTTAGGCGCTTCCGCCCTGCCCTGGCCGACGGCGGCCGGTCTTGCCGAACGCCAGGTCCAGCGTTCGGTGCACGCCCACGTGTCCCTGCAGTACCAGCGCAGGTCGGGGCAGGCCCCGCCGCCATCGGCCACCATCTGGTCAGCAGGCAACCGGATGCCGCACATCCAGCAGGACTTGGTGTTGGCCTGTTCTGCCCAGTACCGGACCGAACGCAGGTGGCCAGTTGTAGCCTGCCCGCCTGAGAAGGGCCCGGGACCCGCAGCGGTCCGGCCGCGAGGAGCGGGGATGTTCACCGGCGCGGCGGGGGCTTCGAACGGCAGGTGCTCTCGGTCGGCCAGCGGTTCATCTAGCCGGTCATCAATCTCGGATGTGCTCGCGTCATATGGCCAGCCAGCCTTCATATGCAAGTCCTCCCCGTCCCTGAGCGGCACCCGGCCTACGCATGCGTGTGCCCGCCGCCGCTCTTGCCTGCCCTTACCGGGGCCCGGGCTCCACCCGTGTCCGATTTTCCAGGTTTCACGGTCCCGAGCCTGCATTACAGTCAGATAAATTTCCGGTAAACGTTGAGCCTCTTTATCCGCCATTGTGGTGTGTTATGTGGACAACTTAAATTTTTCTTTTATGCACAGGGTATGAATGGCGTTTTCCCTGGTGACAGCGCCGATATGGGCGTGCGCCGCCGCGACAATCCCCAGCATTTTCCCGCGTGTGCACAGGCGCGCTGCCTTTTTGCACAAGTCATCCACAGGTTCGTGCACAGAAGGTGAGCCGACGGGACCGGCCGAGCTTGGCTGGCAGCGGCCGAGCGGTACGCGGGTGCTCCGCCACACCGCTGCGGCTGGAGCCGGATAGCAAGACGGTGACCATGCGCCGCGGCGGCGCGGCTGCGGCCGGACCGGCATCCAGACGCAGGTGAAGTCCGCGCACTTGGCCGCCGCTCGCTCGCTACTCCGCGTAGGGCTGGTCCTTTCCTTCGGCGCTGTAGCCGATGTTCCAGATGTAGCCGTCCGGGTCGGCGAAGGATCCGCCGTACCCGCCCCACTGCAGCTTCGCTGCGGGCTTGAGGATCTTCCCGCCGGCCTTCCTGGCCTCGTCCAGAACTTCGTCGACGCGGTCCTCGCTGCGCACGACGTAATTGAAGACGACGCCGCTGAAGCCGCCGCCCTCCGGGCTCACACCCACCATGCCGGCCAGCCCGTCGCGGCCGTAGAAGCCGACCAGCGAACCGCCATGGGGAACGAAGAACACCGAGATCTTGTAGTCGTTCTGGACCTCCCAGCCCAGGCCTTCCGTATAGAACCGCTTGGACCGGTCCATGTCCTGGACGCCGAGGAGGATCGAGCTCACGTGCGCTTGCATGCCTTGTCTCCTTCGAGGCTTGCCGGTGATACATATGACCGCCACGCTAGGTGCGGCCCAGCGACCCGGGCTTCTCGATTCCTGACCGGTTGGGAGGCTCGTTTCGCGACGCACGACAGCATCCTCGTGGGCGGGTCGATCAAGACGCGGACGCAGAGGATGACTCCACCACTCGCCGGTAGCCGCGCAGATCGGTTCGGGCGCGAGGTCAGACCGGATGTTCGTCACGGAGCGTGAGGCAGGCGGGCCACCTTCCCGCTGCTCTGGTCTACTGCGCCGGTGGCGGGGCTGATGTGTCGACCTGCCAGAGGCCGAACTCGTTGCCGTGCGGGTCCGTGCAGGCCGAGAACCAGCCC
>Ga0306924_10006937_pt1 | contig 11308 bp, 8 predicted proteins | sample sta12Can44000111_FD_203756 | JGI IMG/M metagenome (GOLD analysis project Ga0306924, IMG submission 203756) | Lab enrichment of tropical soil microbial communities from Luquillo Experimental Forest, Puerto Rico - statanox.12C.anox.44.000.111 (v2)... | ecosystem: Environmental > Terrestrial > Soil...
CCTCGTCAGCGTCCGCGCGGCGTCGCCGCCGGACCCCTCCGCCTTCTCCGCCTTCGCGTGCCGGACCAGGTAGACGCGTGCCATGTTCACTCCGAGACGAGGAGGGCGACCGGGAAGTCGCCGAAGAGCTCGGCGAGCCGGAGCGCGTCGCCCTCGCGCACCACGCCCGTCACGACGTCGCGCCAGCGCCGCGGGAGGCCCCCGCCGAGCGGGAGCGACCCCTCCCAGCGCACCGCGCCGCCTCCCTCCTCGAGTCGCGCGAGCACGAGCCGCGGCACGGCGCAGACCGCGGCGCGGGCGCCGGACGGGCCGGCGTGCGCGCGCGCGAACGCGAACACGCTCCGGGCGAGCGGGCCCTCTGCCGCCAGCGGCCGGTACTCGCCCTCGAGGAAGAGCTCGCGGTGCTCGCGACGCCACGCGAGCGCCTCGAGCAGGAGCAGGAGCTTCGCGCGCCCGTCGGGGAGCGCGTCGGGGGCCGAGAGGCGGCGCGCGAGCGCGGCGCGCGCCTCGGGCGAGCGGGCGAGCTCGGCGCGGAGCTCCTCCGCGATCCGCCGCCGCCGCGCGAAGTCGACGGGCCGGCGGTTGTCGGGATCGACGAGCGAGAGGTCCCAGAGCTCGCACCCCTGGTAGACGTCCGGCACCCCGGGCGCGGTGCACTTCACGGCGACCTGGGCGAGCGCGTAGAGCCGCCCGGCCCGCGCGACCCGCCCGGCGAACGCGGCGAGGTCGTCCACGAACGGCGCCGACGAGAGGATCCGCTCGACGAAGGCGCGCACCCCCGACTCGTACTCGGCGTTCGGGCTCGTCCAGCTCGTGTGGACCTTCGCCTCCCGGATCGCCTTCTCCATGTAGGCCACGATCCGGCCGACGAACTCGGCGTGCGCCGGCGTGCCGGGCGCGAGGCCCGCGTCGGGGAAGGCGCCGACCAGCGTCTGGTACAGGAGCAGCTCGTCGACGCGATCCGGCGCCGACGCGCCGTCGGCCTCCGCGAGGTGCGGCCGGTTCATCCGGTTCCAGCGCACGAGCGCCATGCGCCACTCGCCCGGGACCTCCGTCAGCGCGTCGATCCGGACGCGGACGTCCTCGCTCCGCTTGGTGTCGTGGGTCGAGGTCGCGGAGAGCGATCCAGGGAAGCGCTCGCGCCGCTCGGCGAGGAGCGCGTGCACGGTCTCGGGCGACGTCCCGAACTGGCGCGGGTCGCCGCCCACCTCGTTGAGGGAGAGGAGCCGCACGTAGGTGTAGTAGGCCGTGTCCTCCACCGCCTTCGCGGCCACGGGGCCGGTCACCTGCTGGAGCTTCAGGGTGAACTCGAGCCACTCGCCCTTCTCCTCCTCGCCGAGCTCCTCCGGGTAGCGCTGCAGGACGACGTCTCGGAGGAAGTCGTAGATCGAGGGATCGACGACCGGGCTCCGACGCCGGGCGCGCGCGATGGTCTGCTCGACGAGGCCGCGATCGCGATCCTCGACCTCGCCGCGGCGGGTGATGTACGTCCGGTACACCGGGAAGAGCGCGACGAACTCGACGAGCGCGCGGGTGAGCTCGTTCAGCGTGAAGTCGCGCGTGCGGCGGTTGGTCTCGCTGATCCGGTTCAGCCGGTGGGCGAGCATGTTCACCTCGCTCGCCATCGACGACGACATCACGACCCGCTTCTTCTCCGCGACGACGTCGAGGTAGGGCTCCCGCCTGCCGGAGAGGCGCGCCCAGATGCCGTCGAACGCGCGCTCCGCGCCGGGATCCACGAACAGCCCGTTCACCGCGGCGAGGAACTCGTACCCGGTCGTCCCGTCGGCGTCCCACCCCGCGGGCATCCGCTCGGGCGCGACGAGGATCTTCTCGACGACGACGTAGAGCGGCCGGGGCGGCAGCCGGCCCGCCTCGAGCGCCTCGAAGATCCGGTCGAGGAGGAGCGGCTCCGTGGTGGCGTCGAGCGGCGGCCCCCGCTCGGCCGCGAGGAGCCGGGCCCGCTCGAGGAGGTAGGAGGCCTGCAGCCTCCGGAAGTAGGCCGGGGGCGCGTACAGTCCGTCGGGGTGGTCGATGCGGAGCCCGGTCACCTTCCCCTCGCGCACGAGCCCGAGCACGAGCCGGTGCGCGTCCGCGAAGACGCTCGGGTCCTCCATGCGGATGGCGGCGAGGCCGTTCACGTCGAAGAAGCGCCGGTAGTTGATCTCCTCGCCCGCCACCCGCCAGAACGCGAGCCGGTACGCCTGCGCGTCGAGCAGCTTGTCGAGCAGGTCGAAGCTGCGCCGATCCCCCCTGCGGCCGTTGAAGATCCGGACGTTCTCGTCCACGAACGCGCGCACCCCCGGGCTCGCGTCATACAGCGCGGCGAGGCGGCGCTTCGCGACCTCCTTCTCGCGCGCCCTGTCCGCGATCGCCTGCGGAGACCGATCGCGGCGCGGGGCGAGCTTCTCGAGCGAGACCGCGATCGACTCCAGCTCCTGGGTGTGGACGTCTCCCGCGCCGAGCTCGACCCGGAGCGTGTCGAGCCGGTGGCGGAGCACGAGGGGCACGGACCGCGGCGCTACGGGGAAGACGTGGTCGAAGTAGCGGACGACGAGCGCGCCGCCGTCGCGCGCGAGCTGGAGATCGCCGCGCTCGAGGACCTTGCCGTACTGGTCGCCGAGGATCGGCACGAGCACCTTGTCGTCGAGCTCGGTCTTCAGCGGGTTCCAGTCCACGTCGAAGGCGTGCGCGTGCGCCGACGAGGGGCCGTTCTCGAGGAGGTCCATCCACCACGGGTTCATCGGCCCGATGCCCATGTGGTTCGGGACGAAGTCGACGAGCATCCCCATGCGGCGCTGCGCGCAGGCCGCGGCGAGGCGCGCGAATCCGTCGACGCCGCCGAGCTCGGGCGAGAGCCGCCCGTGGTTCACGACGTCGTAGCCGTGCTGCGATCCCGGCGCGGCCTCGAGGATGGGCGAGACGTACAGGTCGGACACGCCCAGCGCATGGAGGTACGGGACGAGCGCGGCCGCGGCGTCGAAGCCGAACTCCGCGTGGAGCTGGAGCCGGTACGTGGAGGCGGGGCGGCGCGTCACCGCGTCCCCGACCGCGCAGTCGAGGGCGAGCGCCTGGACCAGCTCCTCCGCGCGCTGCGCGGTTCCCCCGTCCGCCCCCACCGCCACCTCGTCACCCCCCGGGTACGCGTCCGCTCCGCGCCGCCAGCGCCCGGAGCCGGTCCGCGTCGGCGCGATCGGCGTGGAGCTGGGCGAGATCGCGGGGGACGCGGTAGGTCCAGTTCTCCTCGTTCACGGTGCCCGGGACGTTCACACGGTCGCGGAGCCCGAACGCGTCCTGGAACGGCAGGAGCAGGAGCTCCGAGGCGGAGCCGTAGACGAGCTCGAGCAGCGCGTCCCGGACCGCGCCGTCGAAGGTCTCGCCCCGGCCGGCGAGCGGCGCGAGCCGGGGCAGCGCCAGGATCGCCTTCCGCTCCTCGTCCGGCATGCCCTCCCACCAGTCCGCCATCGAGTCGGTGTCGTGCGTGCCGGTGGTCGCGACGGAGAGCGCGGGCCAGTCCCGCGAATCGCGGAAGGGCTGGTGGGGCTCCTTCCACTTCCGCTCCCAGCGGAGCACGCGGTAGCCGGGGATCCGGATCCGCGCGAGGGAGGCGCGCACGAAGTCCGGCACGGTCCCGAGGTCCTCGGCGATCACCCGCGCGCCCTTCGAGAAGATGGCGAGCACCCGCTCTCCGTTCCGGGTCTGGGAGGGCTCGTCCGGCGGGATGAACGCGGGCGGGCCGCCGTCGTTCGGGAAGTAGTAGGTCCGGTACATCCCGACCACGTGGTCGACCCGGTACAGGCCGTAGAGATCCGCCATCCGGCGGGCGCGCTCCGTGAGCCAGGGGTACCCCTCCCGCTCCATCACGTCCCAGCGGTAGACGGGGAGCCCCCAGTCCTGCCCGGTCGCGCTGAAGGCGTCGGGAGGCACGCCCACGCGCGCGTCCAGCCGGAAGTCACCGCGCCGCGCCCAGACGTCGGCGGCGTCGGTCGCCACCATGAAGGGCAGGTCGCCGCCGAGCTCGACGCCGAGCGCGTTCGCGCCGCGCCGGGCCGCGTGCCACTGCTCCTCGAGCTGCCACTGGAGCCACATGTAGAACAGGACCGGGCGGGAGAGGCGCGCGCGCGCCTCGGCGAGCGCGCCGGGCTGGCGATCGCGGAGCGGCGCAGGCCACTCCGTCCACGAGCGGCCGCCCTGCTCACCGTCGTGGATCGCGACGAACAGCGCGTAATCCTCGAGCCACGAGCCCTCCTCCACGGCGAACGCCTCGAGCGCCCGCGCGCGCTCGCTCCGCCGCGCCCACTCGTCCCGCTCGAACCGGGCGAAGGCGAGCTCGACCGCGCGGCGCTTCAGGTCCCGGACCTCGTTCCAGCGGACGGTGGGCGCGCCGCGCACGGCGTCGAGCCGCCGGCGCCCGTCGTCCCCGAGCGCGCCCTCGCCGCCCGCGGCCTCGAAGTCCTCCAGGGCGCCGACGCCCAGGTAGACCGGGTCGATGGCGAAGGCGGAGAGGGCGGCGTAGGGGCTGTGCTGGCCGCGCGACGCCTCGTTCACGGGGAGCACCTGCGCCACCGAGAACCCCGCGTCCGCGCACCAGCGGGCGAACGGGACGAGGTCGGGGATCTCGCCCACGCCCCAGTCGCGGGCGGAGCGGATGGAGAACAGCGGGAGGAGGACGCCGGCCTGTCTGGACATGCAGAGTGGACTTTGTCGCCGATGGTGCCTCACCCACAAGGTTTCGGACTTGAGGTCACCGCGGCCAGCGGATTATCAGGACGCACGCCCCTCCAGCAGGCTCCCTGAGGGTCCTCACCGATGCGCGGCCGCTTCGCCCCCTCGCCGACCGGCGATCTGCACCTCGGGAACGCCCGGACGGCGCTCCTCTCCTGGCTCGCCGCGCGGGCGGCCGGTGGGGAGTACCTCGTCCGCGTCGAGGACCTGGACGGCCCCCGCGTCCGGCCCGGCCTCGAGGCGCGCATGCTCGACGAGCTCGGCTGGCTCGGGCTCGATTGGGACGAGGGGCCGGACGTGGGCGGCCCCGCGGGCCCATACCGTCAGTCCGAGCGCCGCGAGTGCTACGCGGCGGCGCTCGAGATGCTCATCGCCGCGGGGCAGGTGTACCCCTGCTTCTGCTCGCGCGCGGAGATCGCGGCCGCGTCGCAGGCGCCGCACGGACCCTCCGACGAGGGGCCGAGGTACCCCGGGACCTGTCGCGGGCTTCCGCCGGGCGAGGTCGCGCGCCGCGCGGCGGCGCGCCGGCCGGCGTGGCGGTTCCGGGTGCCGGAGGGGCCGGTCGCGTTCGACGACGGCGTCCACGGGCCGCAGGCGTTCGACGTCGGGGCGACGGTCGGCGACTTCGTCGTCGCGCGCGCGGACGGGGTCCCCGCCTACCAGCTCGCGGTCGCGGTCGATGACGCCGCGATGGCGATCAGCGACGTGGTCCGCGGCGACGACCTCTTGCCCTCCACGGCCCGCCAGATCCTCCTCTATCGCGCGCTCGGGCTCGCGCCGCCGCGGTTCGCGCACGTCCCGCTGGTCGTCGGCGAGGACGGCGAGCGGCTCGCGAAGCGGCACGGGGCGCCGTCGCTCGGGGCGCTCCGGGCGCGCGGTGCGGCGCCGGAGGCGGTCGTGGGGCTCCTCGCGGCGCTGTCCGGACTGGCGCCGCGGGGGACGCGCGTCACGGTGCGTGAGCTCGTCGCCGGGTTCGCGATCGAGCGGCTTCTGCGGGCGCCCGTGGTGCTGCGCGCCGCGGACCTGGAGGCCGTCGCGGCCTAGAAGTCGAGGCCGATCCGCCCCAGCATCCCGTACGCCGGCCCGCCCGTCGTGCCGGGGAGCCCCACCGCGCGAGCCCCCACACGCCGACCCGGAGCGGGAACGCCGGCAGCTTCACGGAGAGGCCCGGGCGGACGCCGTAGAACCGGTTCCAGGAGCCGTCGGTCGTCGCAGCCGCACGCACGTCGGCGGTGGTGCGGAGGTTCGCCGCGCCGAGCTCGCCGAGCACCTCGAGCCGCAGGATCTGAACGACGTCGAAGCCGAGCCCGCCGAGCAGGCTCGCGTTGAAGCGCTGCAGCGTCGTGTGATCGAAGTTGCCCTCCGCGGCGACGCCGAGCTCGAGGGCGTCGCCGCGGAGGAGGACCGTCGCGCCGAGATCGCCCATCGGCAGGAGCGTCTCGTGGGCGACCGGCTCGCGCTGGAGGCCGAGCCGCTGCGCCCCGATCGTCGCCTCGATGGCGAGCGACGTGTCGGCGCGCGCGGCGGTCGCCGCGGCGGCGCAGCAGATGGCCATCCAGGTCCTGACCTTCATGGCGTACACCCCCGGGCCACTCCGGTGACCCGACGGAACGGTGCGCACCGAGGTGACGCCTCTCCAGGGCCGCTCGTGGGGCGACGCCGGACGGCGACGGCGTATCCCGCCCGCTACACTCCGTCACGGCTCATGTCCCTCCTGCGGTCGAGCACGGACCCTCGCTGGGTCGAGATCGCCCTCGCGGACCTCGACCGCACCCTCTCGGACCACGCCCACTGCGAGAAGAAGGCGGCGGCGAGCGCCGTGAAGCTCGTGGCGGACCACCCCGATCGCCCGGTCCTGGTGCGAGCGCTCGCGAAGCTCGCCCAGGAGGAGATGCAGCATTTCCTCGCCGTGCTGTTCGAGCTCGGGCAGCGCGGCGTCGCGCTCGGGCCGGACGACGGAGATCCGTACGCGCGGGCGCTGTTCCGGCTCGTGCGCGGCGGTCCCGGGCGCCTCGTGGACCGGCTCCTCGTCGCCGCGCTGATCGAGGCGCGAAGCTGCGAACGCCTGGCGCTGCTGGCGGACGCGCTCCCGGACGTCCGGCTCCGCGCGCTGTACGCGCGTCTCGCGCAGGCGGAGGCCGGGCACGAGCGGCTGTTCGTCGACCTCGCGCGCCGCCACGCTCCGCCCGAGGACGTGGACGCGCGCCTTCACGGGCTCGCCGCGGAGGAGGCCCGCGTCGTCGCGGCGCTCCCGATCCTGCCGCGGATCCACTGACGGTCGCAGCGCAGCTTCGGGTCCGAGCCCGAGCGGCGCGGGCGGCGGGGTCGGCTCGTTGGGGTCGCTGCAACGTTCGGGCGTCCGGGCGGTCGCACCGTGCGTGGTAAGGGACGCCCGTGCGCCAGCGCCTCGCGCTCTTCGCGCTCGCGCGCTCGATGGGATATCACGAACCGTGAAAGTCGCTGCCCGCGACGTCACGCACACCGGCCTGTGGCTGGCGCTCTACGTCCTCCTCGCGCTGTACCCGCTGCTCTGGCTCGCGGCCGTGCCCGCGGCGGGTGGCGGGACGCTCCGCGGCGGGCTCGCCGCCGCGCTCGGGTTCCTCGCGCTCTCGACGATGGCGATGCAGTTCGTGCTCACCGCGCGCTTCCAGTGGCTCGCGCCGCCGTTCGGGACGGACCTCGTCTACGCCTTCCACCGCTACGTCACGATCGTCTCGCTCGCGTTCGCGGTCCTCCACCCGGTCGTGCTCTTCGGGTCGAACCTCGCGGCGGTCGCGAGCTGGCTCCTGCCGGGGCGCGCCCCCGCCGCGATCGGCGCGGGCGTCCTCTCGCTGTACGCGCTCCTCGCCGTCGCGGTGACGTCCTTCTTCCGCCTCCGGCTGCGGATCCCGTACGACGCCTGGCGTCGGCTCCACGGCGTGGCCGCCGCCGCCGCGGTGCTCCTCGGCCTCTGGCATGCGCTCGCGATCGGAAGATTCCTCTCCGCGCCGATCGTCCGCGGGCTGTGGATCGTCTGGACCGCCGCCTGGGTCGGCATGCTCCTCCGGGTGCGCGTCGCGAAGCCGCTCGCGCTCGTACGCCGGCCCTGGATCGTCCGCGAGGTCCGCCGCGAGCGCGGCGACATCGCGTCGCTCGTCGTCGATCTCGACGGCCACGACGGCCTCCGCTTCCGCCCGGGACAGTTCGCGTGGCTGACCTGGGCGGGCTCGCCGTTCGCGATGGCGGAGCACCCGTTCTCGTTCTCCGGGAGCGCGCAGCTGACGCCGCGCATCGAGTTCGCGATCAAGGCGGCGGGGGACCATACCCGGCGCCTCGTGGCCACCGCGCGCCCGGGCGACCGGATCTACGTGGACGGACCGTTCGGCACGATGAGCATCGACCAGTTCCCGGAGCTCGACGGCTACGTCTTCGTCGCGGGCGGCGCCGGGATCGCGCCGTGCCTGTCGATGCTCCGGACCCTCGCCGACCGCGGTGACCGCCGGCCGCACCTGCTCGTCTACGGCACCGCGGACTGGGAGCGGACGCCGTTCCGGGAAGAGCTCGAGGAGCTCCCGGCGCGGCTCAACGTGCGCGTCGTACACGTGCTCGAGCAACCGCCGCCGGTCTGGCCGGGCGAGCAGGGCTACGTCACCGAGGCGATCCTCGAGCGCCACCGGCCCCGCGAGGGGCGCTACGCCTACTTCGTGTGCGGGCCGCCGGCGATGATGGACAGCGTCGAGAGGGCGCTCGCGCGCCTCAACGTGCCGCTCGGGGACGTGCACAGCGAGCGGTTCGATCTCGTTTGAGCGAGAAGCTACGCCGCCGCGTTGAAGCGAGCGCGGTCGTCGAGCGTTGCTACGCCACCCCCGCGGCCGCCAGGAGCAGGTCGTTCTCCTCGCGCGTCCCGACCGTCACGCGGATGCAGCCCTCGAGCCCCGGGTAGTGATCCTGCCGCCGCACGAGGATCCCCTTCGCCAGGAGCGCGTCGTACGCCGCCTTCGCGTCCGGCGTCCGGACCAGGATGAAGTTCGCGGCGCTCGGATACGGCCTCCACGTCGGGTGACGGGAGAGGGCGGCGAGGAGGCGGGCACGCTCGGCGCGGATCCGGTCGATGATCGGCGCGAAGTGGCCGGGGGCGTCGAGCGCGGTGAGGAGGATCGCGCTCGTGTGGGCGGGGAGGCAGAAGGGCGGCACGAGCGCGCGGACGACCGCGGCGACGCGGGGCGAGCCGAGCAAATAGCCGGCGCGGACGCCGCCGAGGCACCAGGACTTCGAGAACGTCCGGAGGATCGCGACGTTCGGGTTCGCCCGCGCGAGCGGCCGCGCGTCGGTTCCCGCGAACGCGTGGTAGGCCTCGTCGACGACGAGGAGCCAGTCCTTCTCGCGCGCCTTCGCCGCGAGCCGCTCGACGTCGCCGGCGTCGAAGAGGCGCCCCGTGGGCGCGTGCGGGTTCGGGAGGAAGAAGACGCCGGGCGGGCCGTCCAGCGCGGCGAGGAGCGCGTCGGTGGGCAGCGCGAAGCCGTCGCCGAGCGGGATGCGCCGGTACGGCGTCGCCGCGGCCTCCGCGGCCCCCTTGTAGTAGGGGAACGCGGGCACGGTATCGAGGACCGCGCGCGCGCCCTGCGCGAGGGCGAGGACGAGCAGGTTCGACCCCGGCGAGAGGACGACCCCCTCCTCGGGCCAGCCCTCGTGGCGCGCCAGCGCCGCGCGGACGTCGTCCGCGTGGAGCGCGGGGTAGCGGTTCCAGGGGAGCGCGGCGAGCCGCTCGAGCGCGCGCGCCTTGAGGGCGGGCGGCAGGTCCTCGGGGCTCTCGTTCTGGTCCAGCTTCACGCGAGCGTCGACGTTCGCGTACGGGTAGTCGGCGACGGCGGCCAGGTGCGGCTTGAAGGCGTTCACGGCGGCGGAGGGTAGCACAGCACCCGCCGGGCGCCGCCTGTCGGGCCGCCCGGCGGTCGCGTCGGGATCTCCCGACAGCCCAGCGCGCAACCCCGCGAACTCCCGTGCGCCAGGGGCTGGCAGAAGCCGTGCAGAGACGTCTGAGCGGGTGGCCGGACGGACGGCCCCGGAACCGAAGGAACCGAAGGAGAAAGCCATGACGACCAAGAACACGAACACGAAGCTTCCCGCGGTCATCGGCGCCGGCATCGGCCTCATCGCCTTCCTCGCCGTCGCGCTCCTCCCCGCGCTCCTCTACGGCGGGTACGCGGGCGTCCTCCTCGCCGGCGGCATCTTCGGCACGCCCGTCACCGCCAGCTTCGCGGTGAAGGCGCTCATCATCTTCGGCATGGTGCTCGGCGTCACCGCAGTCGCGGCCCTCTTCGCGGTCGCCGGCGCGGCCGCGGGCGCGGCGGTCGGCGCGCTGGTCGGGATCATCCCCGAGCACGAGAAGGTCGAGGAGAAGACCAAGGCGTAGCGGAAGGAACCCCCGTCCGACCACCCGGGCCCCGGATCCAGCGGATCCGGGGCCTTGAATTTTTCGGCCTCGCCGGCTCGCGTCTCCCGAGCGTACCGGTCGCGGGCGAGGCGGCGGCGGTGGCGCTATCCCAGCGCGGCGGCGATCGTCTCGCGCAGATACCGCGCCCCGAGCGCGACCGTCCGCGCCCCGCCGCCCGGCGTGCGCTGCACGGCGGGCGCGACCTCCATCACGTCCCCGCCGGCGAGCCCCACCTCGCGGCCGAGCCGCGCGACGAGGGCGGAGACGAAGTCCGGCTCGAGGCCGCCCGGCTCCGGCGTGCCGGTCGCGTCGGCGTAGGCCTCGTCGGTGCCGTCGATGTCGTTCGACAGGTACACCTCGCGGACGCCGGCGGCGCGGACGTCGGCCAGGATCGCGTCGAGGGCCGCCGCCGGGTCGCGCCGGACGTCGGCGGCCCAGTGCTGGCGCACGCCGAGGGTGGACTCCCAGTGTGCGCGGTCGTGCCCCGACGCCCGCGTGCCGACCTGGACGAGGCGCCCGCCGCGGCCGAGCAGCTCGTTCGCGTGGTACGACCAGGTGGCGAAGCAGTAGCGGACCCCCAGCCGCTCGGCGAGCAGGTCCGTGTGCGCGTCGAGCTGGACGATCCCGATCCCGGGGCGCGCGGCGGCGAGCGTCTTCACGACGGGCCAGGCCGTCGAGTGATCGCCGCCGAGCGCGAACACCTTCGCGCTCGGGTTCTCGGCGAGGACGAGCGACAGCGCGCGCTCCGCGATCGAGAGCGGCGACGCCGGGAGGCGGGCGGCGTCGTCGGGAGCGAGATCCGGGTAGAGGGCGCGCCGCGACGCCGCGAGCTGCGGTCCGGACAGCATCTCGTCGTGGAGGAGCTGAGGGACGACGAACACGTCGCCGAGGTCCACGAGCCCGAGCGCGCGCGCCCGGTCCGCGAAGCCGGGGTCCTCCTCGAGGAGCCGCGCCCGGATCGCTCCCGGCGCGAGGTTCGCGCCGCGCTGGAACCCGGCGCCCACGTCTGAGGGGATGCCGAGGAGGACGCCGCGCGCGGCCGGGATCCGGGCGAGGTCGTCCCGCCAGCGCGCGCGGACGCCCGCCTCGTCGTCGGCGCCGTAGAGCCGCCGCTGCAGCGCGAGCTGCTCCGCCGTCCCCGGCGAGACGAGGTGGATGCCGCCGCCCGCC
>Ga0306924_10006939_pt1 | contig 11306 bp, 5 predicted proteins | sample sta12Can44000111_FD_203756 | JGI IMG/M metagenome (GOLD analysis project Ga0306924, IMG submission 203756) | Lab enrichment of tropical soil microbial communities from Luquillo Experimental Forest, Puerto Rico - statanox.12C.anox.44.000.111 (v2)... | ecosystem: Environmental > Terrestrial > Soil...
GGCGTCGATACCGCGCAGCGGCCCGCGATCGCCGAGATACCGCTGCACGTAAAGGCGGGCGACGAGCGCTTTGCGGTCACCGCGGAAGGTTTCCCGCTCCCAGGCGGCCTGCTCGACGAGCAGCGCGCCCGCATAGACGTCCCCCATGAATTGAGCCAGCGGGAACAGTCGCGCCTCGGCCAGGCCGGGATCGAGTTTGGTCCAGGCGGTGATCGCCGCGTCCAAATCCTCGACGCGGCCGGCGACCATGCGCGTGGTGGGATCGTTGTTGGCGACCGACAACGCGTCACGCAGCCGCGCCAACAGCGTCTCGTGCGCGCGAGTTTGCTCGATGCCGCGCCGCACATCAAGACACAGGATGTTGTCGGGGCCCTCCCAGATGGTGTTCACTTGCGCGTCGCGCAGCAGCCGCGCCACCGGCCACGTCTCGATATAGCCGTTGCCGCCGTGGATTTCGATCGCGTCCGACGCCGCGGTGATGCCCAGGCGGCACACCTTGAGCTTGGTGACCGGCACGGCGATGCGTTGCCGCAGGTTGCGGGGCTGGCGGTGGTTGGTGGCGCCGGTGCCGTCGAAAACCATTGCAAGCGCTGCCTCGACGTCGACGATCAGCTCGGCGAGCTTGCGCCGCATCAGCGGCTTGTCGATGAGCGCCCCGCCGAACGCGCGTCGCTGCCGGGCGTAACACAGCGATTCGACCAGGGCACGACGCGCGTTACCGAGCCCGAACAAGGCGATGCCGAGCCGGGCGGCGTTGGTCAGTTCCATCATGCGGCCGAGTCCCTTGCCGTCCGACGGGCCCGCCTCGGCGCTGGGTTCGCCGGACAGCAGAAACGCCTCGGCGTCGACGAACTCGACTTCGCCGGAGGCGACCGAGCGAGTGCCGAGCTTGTCCTTGAGCCGGCGCACCCGCACCCCGTTGCGCGATCCGTCGCGACGGGTCCGCAGCACGAGGAAATTGGCGACGCCCCGGGTGGAGTCGGGAGCGCCCTCGGGTTTGGCCAGTACGACGAACGCCTCCCCGGCGCAGTTGGACGCAAACCACTTGAAGCCGTTGAGAAGCCACGCATCTCCGTTTTCGCCGGTTGCGCGTCGAGCCGTCGTCTCGAGCGCGCCCAGGTCGGAGCCGCCGGTACGTTCCGTCAGCAACTGCGCCGTCTCACCCGCCCACTCGCCGGAGGCGAACTTGGCCAGCACATGGTCTCGCACGTCGGCCGGTGCGAAGGCCGTCACCAGCGACTGAACCATCCCGCCGCCCGTGCCCAGCGCACAGCCCATCCCGATATCGGCCTGATTCAACAGGTAGTTGGACGCGAACAACGCCAGCGACGAGCTGACTCCGGTGGCTCGCGCTTCAGTGCGCAACGCCTGCTGGGCATCCAGGACCGCGCGCTTGGACTGCGTGAACGATCCCGGCATCACGACCTGGCTGACGTCATGTCCCCACCGGTCGTAGCGCTCCAGCCGCGGCGGGTTGCGGTCGGTCTCCTCCGCCCACCGCGCCACCGGGCCGCCCATCAGTTCACCGATGCGGGTCAGGTGGCGCTCGGCGAGCGCGAGCTCGTCGGGCCGCAGGTAGTAGGCCATGGCGAACCGCAACGTTGGATCGGTGAGGTACCAATTGAGACCCACGGCTCCGCGGTAATTGTCCGTTTCATAGCGCTGCGACTTTTCCGGAGTGGAGAAGGGCAGCCGGTCCACGGCCTCCAGGTCGTACTCGCTCATGCTCGCAAGCGTTAGACCGGCGCCAGAAAGTCGGACGTGTAGTTCTCGGCCGGGTTTTGCGGGCCCCCGCTCGGGCGCTCGACGATCACCCAGACGCCCGTCGTGCCCGGGCGAAGAGCGCTTCGAACGGTCACCGTCGCGCTGCCGGACGCGTCGGTGTCCATTCCGGCGAAGGCGGTGCCCGGGTCGCCGGGGCCACAGGTAGCCGACGACGGAAGGGGTTCCTGGATCAGGCCGACGTCGTAATGGGTGCCCGGGTTCGGGGGGCTGTATAGATGCACCTCAGCGGTCGCGCTCGAACCGGCGATTTGGATGACGGATGAGGCGGAACCCAGAGCGGGGCGCAATATCGGAACCTGGTTGTTGACGCGGCTGAAATCGCAACGCCGGAGATCGCTGACCAAAGGAACCCTGGTGGTGCCCTCGGCGGCGGCCTTGACGATTTCAAAGGTCGTCGCCGGGAAGCTCGCCATGGCGATCGCCGCCGTGCATGTCCCCAACCGTGCCAGCGTGTTCATCCGGGCCACCTTTCCCATCGGACAAGTCGGGAAATAAGTATTGACCCGCGTTCGCCAAAATGAAACACCCAGCGTTTTCGCTGTCGCTACGGCTTGATCCGGATCGGTCCCGGCGACCACCAGCCGCTGCGGGTCGCGGTGCCAAGGTCTAGTTGCGCTGGGCGCGCATCCGCAACGGTGTCGAACTTGCGCAGCGAACCCCAGTCACGGCCCCAGTCGCGGGACAGGTAGGTGGACATCACGTGGGCCCTCAGCAGCAGGTCTGTGATGCCCAGGAGGCCGCCGTTGACGCCGTCCTGCCAGGTGTCCGTGTCCTGCTTCTTGGCGTTGTAGTCCGGGGTGATGCGGAATTTCGGGATCTCGGTGACGCCGTAGACGTGCAGCATCGGCTGCTGGCATGGGAACGCCAGCCCGACCGCCCAGTCCAGCAGCACCGGCTGCGTCGAGCCCACGTACTCCTGCAACGAGCGCAGCTCCGGCACCCGCGGCGGGGTCACCGCGATCCAGTCCTCGGGAGTCAGGGACAGGTCCTCGGCCACCACCCGGACCGCGACCGCGTCCGCCGGCATCTTGGAGCGGGGGAAGCGCAGGTTGCGCCACACCTTCGGCTGCTCCCCGTACAGGTCGTAGGGCACCAGCCGCCCGGCCGGCACCATGTCACCGCCGGGGCCGGGCTTGCCGTATTCCAGCACGACGGTCTGCCCGTCGGTGTGCCCGTGCAGCACGCTGTTGCCGGTGATCTTGCCGGAGGCGGTCACGACCACCAGGGGATGCCCGGCGTCCGCCTTCGGCAGCTGGTACCACGCCGAGGTGAGCCTGCTCTGCTGTTGGGCGCCGGTGGTGTAGCTGCCCGCCAGCGGAACCTGATCGGGGTTGAGGCCGTACGGCAGCGGCACCGTCGACCCGTTGATGCCCGGCGCCGTCAGCTTGGTCGGCGCATCCCAGTCGTAGTCGGTGCCGGGCTGCGGCACCGCCGTCTCCTTGACCGACTCGGCCAGGGTACGTTCCGGTACGCCGTTGGGGGTGAACCCGGTTGGGTTGACACCACCCAGCGGGCCCAACGGGCCGTAATTGCCGGGGAGCGGCGCCATAAAGCCGGCGTTGCTGTCCGGCTCAACGAGGATGTCGTCGGCCAGCCCGCAGCCCCCGGCGAACTCGCGCAAGTTGGCCCAGCCATTGGAGTAGGTGGGGTACTGGCGCACGATTCCGGCGACCATTGACGCGATGAACACCAGCGCCATGAATCCGGCGGCGATCGGCACCGGCGCTGCCGTCACCGCCCGCGCCAGCCGACCCTCGCCATGACTCCTGGACGCGAAGTGCAACCACGTCGCCCAAAGTGCCGCGATCGCGAACAGGGCGAAAAAGACTGTGCTGACCGAGATTCCGTGGAGCCTCGGCATGACGTTGTTGAACGGGACGCCGTAGCTCGAGACGTACCACCACCCGTTGGTGGTGGCGAAACAGAGCGCCAACACGAACAAGACCGCCGCCACGAACGCCATCCGGTTGCGCGACCAGCGCAGCACCTCATGCGACACCAGCACGGTGGTCAGCGCGGCCATCGCCGCGCCCACCGCGGCGAACAGCCCGAAGTGGTGCACCCACTTGGTCGGGGTGAACATCAGGAAGAACATGGTGCCGAAGATGACGCCCATCAGCCGCCACGCCGGTCCGCGGGCCACACCGGGAACTCGCTTGCGCCGCAACATGATAAACATCGCCGTGAACAAGCACAGCGCGGTGATCAAAAAGCCGAACCGCCGCGACAGCGAACCGTCGACGGTGGGCAGGATGAGGTAGTAGTAGCGCAGGTTCTCCGTGTACCACGCCTGGCTGGGTCCGATGGCGGTGCGAATCCTGGTGGCTTCCAACACCGTTGACAGCGTCTGGTCGGCGAAGACCACGGTGAGGATGACCGAGCCGGCCGCCAGCATCGGCGCCACCAACGGCCACGTGCCCACGAGACGGTGACGGTGGACCAAGATCCGCAGGATCGGGCGGCCACCGGCCACCAACGCGGCCACCGCGATCAGGCCGGTGGGTTGGACACCCAGGGTGAACGCGGCGGTGATGACCGCCAGCGCCGCCGGCGTCAACCGGCTGTAGCGCATGGATCGCTCGATCAGCACATAGGTGACCAGCGAACCGAGCGCGATGATCGGCTCGGGCCGAAGGCCGTTGTCGAACGGCATCCACGCGGTCAACAGGACCATGCCTGCCGCCCAGGTTGCGGCTTTGCTGGATGCCACCGCAGGCCCCAGTCGGGGCAGCACTTCACGCGACAGCAGCAGCCAGCACAGCAGACCGGCAACCAGGTCCGGCAATCGCATCCACAGGCTGCCGTCGCTGACGCGGGTCATCAGCGCCAGCAGGTTGTAGTACCAGCCGAATGGGTCCTCCGGACTGCCGAACCAGCGGAAGTAGTTGGACATGTAGCCGGCGGGACCGGCGACTCGCGCCATGCCCAGGATGTAGCCATCGTCGGAGGAGTTCGCGCCGATCACGTGCCACAGCAGGAAGCCGAATATGACGGTGGCGTCGCACAGGGTGAACTTGCGCCAGTTTGCCGGAATGAGCCGGTGCATCCGCCGGCCATCCAATTGGTCGAGGCGCCACAGCGCGATCAGCGCGACGATGGTGGACAGGATCGCCAGCACCATCGCGACCAGTTTCAGCGTCGTCGGTGAGGTGGAGAACCGGGTGTCGATGGTCGCCGAGAGCCGCAGCCCTGGTGGAGCGGGACCGGTCAGGTCTGTGAACACCCCGACGATCTGCGGCCGCAGGTTGGGATCGGGGAAACCCCCGCGTACCGGCTTGCCCGCCGGATCGGTCAACCCGACGAAGGTGGCGTAAGCGCCGGCTTGTGTGGAGGTGATCTCGATGCGCTGGCATTGCGGGGACTCAGCTTGATCCCGGGGCACACTGGCGATCACCACGTTGCGGTCGGTGACGTCGACGCGCTGGCTGCCGGCGACGACGAACAACCCATTCAGGGCGGCATCCTTGCCCTTCTTGGGTGCGGTACTCAACACGACCCCACCGTCGGGTGGGAGGTCGCGCACCACGGAGCACGGCACGGTTGCGGTCAAGTCGACCGGGGTCAGCGAAATCAACGGCGCCGTAACGCTATTCAATTGGCCGTTTTGCGGCCAGTTCAGCATCGCGGTGGTCTGCACGACGGGCAGCAGCGGTGTGGCCACCGACAGTACGAAGCCGATGAGCCCGGCGATCGTGGCGACCCAGCGGGTGACCTTGACGCCGTCGCGGGTACGGCGGTCGCCGCTGGCTATCTGTTCTTCGTGGTTGATGACGCTCATGGGAGAGCCCTAATCGGTCCTTGCCGGCTCCAGCCGCGCACTGTGATCACACCCTGTTCGACGACGGCGGCCGGCGCCTGATCCGCCGGCACCAACGGGTGGTACTCCTCGACCGATCCCCAATCGCGATACCAGTCACCGCGCAGGTACGTCGAGACCGTCGAGGTACGCAGCAACGCCTGGGTGAACAGGAACGGACCGCCGTCCTCGCCGGCCTCCCACCCGTTCGACGACGCCGCCGTCTGTTTGTGATCGGGCAGGATCCGGTATTGCGGAAGTTCGGCAACGCCAAGGTGTTCGGAGAACGGCCGCTGGCACGGGAGGTTTGCGGCCGTCGCGATGTCCATCAGCACCGGAGTGTGCGATCCGATCAGTTGCTGCAGGGTCTGCAGCACCGGGACCCGCGGCGGCGTGAACGCGAACCACTGCTCGGAACTCAGGTTTGGGTCGTAAGCGACGATGCGTGCCACGTTGGCCTCGGGGGGCGCCCAGGTCAGCGGGAACCGCAGATTACGCCACGCCGGCTCCGGCCCTATGTCGATCGGATACACCTCCGCAAGCGGCTGGGTGGTGCCGTCGGGGCGAGCGACGCCCCACTGCAATTTCAGCTGCTGCCCGTAGGTGAAGGTGCCGTCCTCTTTGTATGACCAGATAGCACCGGCGGCGGAGACCACCACCAGCGGCCGGTCCGGCGTGCGCGGCGGCAGCTGGTACCAGGCCGAGGTCGCCGTGGCGGCCAGCGAGTTCTCGCCGTAGCTGCCCATCACCGGAGTGCGGGCCGGGTCGAGGCCGAACGGTAGGGCCACGTGCGACCCGTTGACTCCGACCGGGCCCTTCCCGCCGGCCGTGCCCGCGGAGTCACTCATCGTGGCGTTGGGCTTGTTGGGCGACCCGGTGGAATTCACCACCCCGGGTTTGGTCACCACCGGGTACGACCTCAGGTCATCACCCACCCCTTCGGGTTTGAAGCCGATCGGGTTGATACCGCCGAGCGGGCCGTCAGGCCCGAAGGTCTGCCCCGGAACTGGCTGCAACATGCCGGCATTGGGGTCGGGTTCGGTCAACACGTCGTCCGCCATCGCGCAGCTGGTCGGCGATAGTCCCGATGTAATTGCCGCCAGGTTGGCCTTCGCGGTGGTGTAGAGCGGGTAGCGGACCGCCGCACCCTTGGCCAGCGAGCCGATGTCGCCGAGGACCATGATCGTCGCCACCACCAGCAGCGGGGTGGAGGCGAGGACGCGGTTGCGCCGGTTGTTCTTGACTTCGGTGTGCCCGGCGTAGTCCATGCGGAAGTGCTGCCAGGCGGCCAGCAGCCCGGTCAGGATCGACAGCGTCAGGAACATCGACGTGACCGGGTGGCTGGCGATGACGGGCTGGATGTCGTACCACGGCACCCCGTAGTTGCCGACGTAGAACCAGCCGTTGATGCCCGAGGTCGCCCACGCCAGCACGAAAAGCAGCGCGGTGATGTACAGCGTCAGGTTGCGGCGGGTGTGCAGGCCGATTCGGGCGACGGCGAACGCGGTGACCGCGCCGAGGGCGCCGGCCAGCCCGGCGAACGCACCGAACTGCACGGCCCACTTCGTCGGTGTGAACGTCAACAGCAACAGGCCGACCGCCGTTGTGCCGATCAACCGCCACGCCGGGCCGCTCGCCAGGCCCGGCACCCTGCCGCGCCGCAGCAGCACCACCAGCATGCCGAACAGGCACAGCAGCAGCACCAGCACCGCGAATCGCCGCGACATGGACCCGTCAGGGTTGGACTCCACCGTGAGGAAGTAGTAGCGCAGCCAATCCTGGTACCACGCGATCGTCGGGCCGACCTTGTATTTGATTCGTGCCGACTCGGCGACCGCCGCCAGTGTCTCGCTGCGGAACACCACCACGAGGATCAGCGAGAGCGACGCGGCCAGCACCGCCAGCGGGGCGAGCAGCCCGTCGGTCGCCCTCCGGCGCCGGATGATCGTCTCTATGGCCCGGGCCCCGGTCAGCAGCGCGGCGACCGCTATCAACCCCTGCGGCGCCAGCGTTACGGTGAGCATCGCGACGATGATGGCTACGGCGGCGGGAGCCAGCCGCTGCAAAGCGATCGCGCGTTCGACCAGCATCCAGGTGACGAGCACGCCGAGGGCGATCAGCGGCTCGGGTCGCAGCCCGTTGTTGAACGGCAGCCAGGCGGCCAGGAACACGGCGCCCGCGGTGAGCACCGCGACCCGGTTGGTTCCCAGGCCGCCCCTGCCGGGACCCAGCCGGCGCAGCATCCAATGGCCGATGATGAGCCAGCACGCGATCCCGGCCAGCGTGGCGGGTATCCGCATCCATACGCCGGCCGTGCTCACCGACGCCAATTTGGCGAGCACCGCGAGATACCAGTCGAACGGTGCCTCCGTCGTCCCGAAGTAGCGGTAGTAGTTGGCCACATAGCCGGCTTTCGGCGCGACCCGCGCGATCGTCAGGTTGTAGCCGTCGTCCGACGACGTGGGGCCGATGACATGCCAGAGGAGCAGCGTTCCGATCACGCCCACGTCGGTGAGCCAAGTGACCGCGCCGACGCGCCACCACGTAGCCCGGTGTGCCTGTGGTCGGTACCGGGACAGCCAGGCGATCGGGGAGCGCCAGCTGATGAAGGCGTCCTCGCCGCGACTGCGTCGATCCAGCGCCGCCATCGCGAGGATGGCGATCAGGACCGCCAGCACACCCACAACCATCACGACCTTCTTGACGGCAGTGGGAGCCGTGATGAACCGGGTGTCGACGTCGACGCGGGCCGACAGCCCCGGCTGTGGCGGCACCTTTAGATCGGTGAAGATCCCGCCGACCTGCGGTTTCTTCTCGGAGGGCAGTATTCCGGAGGCGCCGGGTATGCCGACGAAGTCCGCACGCGCGCCACCGGCGTCGGCCCAGACGTGCAGCACGCTGCAGCCGCCGGCGGCAATCGCCGAGCGCTGCGCCACCGCGGCCACCGAGTCCCGGAACGCAACGACGACCACGTCTTTGTCGGCGCGCACGAAGAGCCCGTTTTTGCCGTTGTCCATCCCGCCCGTCGGCAGGGTCGAGACCACCAATCCGCCCCCGGGAGGCAGGGTGGCCATCGCCGAGCACGGGACGGAGATGTCCAGCACGCGCGGCGCCCCGGACACCAGCGGGGCGGTGATCTGGGTGACGTGCCCATCCGCGGTGCCCTGGGGCCACAAGACCGTTGCGGTGGTCTGATTCACCGGAAGCAGCGGCACGGATGCGCACAACAACAACCCCACGAGCCCCGCGACGACGGCGATCAACCGCGGGATGCGGGGCGATCGCTGATTACCGTCTTGGGGCACGAGGCTCGATGGTAAGGGACGCGGCTTTGTGCGGTGAGGACGCAGGGCCGCCCCGTGGCCGCAGGCGATCGAGAATTCGTAACAACTTTTGGTTTAAAAACCGGCGGCGTCGGGGAACAGACAGCACGTTGGGCACCCAGGCAGAGGGGACCTGCGTGACCGCAACCGCCAGCTCATAGGGCTGCTCCGCGCCTGATTTGCCGCGCCCAACTCACGAAATAAACTCTCGTCGCAGCACATGCGTTCAAAATGGGGACCTGAGGCCCTTGAAAACGGCCCCGATCACCCAGGAGGCTGGCAGCGCGATGACGAATACAGGTCTCGGATTCGGCGTCTTGGGACCGTTGCTGATGACCTCCCATGGCGTCCGGGTGCCGGTTGGCCCGCCGAAGCAGAGAGCGGTGCTGGCCATGCTCGTGATCAACCGCAACCGGCCGGTGTCCGTGGAGTCGTTGATCAACGCGGTATGGGGTGAGGAGCCGGTGCCGGCCGCGCGCACCAGCATCCAGGCCCACGTGTCCAACCTGCGCCGGCTGCTTCGCACCGCCGGCGTCGATCCGTACCAGGTGCTGGCCAGCGCGCCGCCCGGCTATCAACTCAGCGTCTCCGACGGCGACTGCGACCTGGGGCGCTTCGTCAGCGAAAAGGCCGCCGGAAACCAGGCTGCCGCGGCCGGACGCTTCGATGAGGCCAGCCGTCACCTCTCGTTGGCGTTGGCCGAATGGCGTGGCCCGGTGCTCGACGACCTGCGCGACTTCGCCTTCGTCGATGCGTTCGCCACGGCGCTGATGGAAGAAAAGGTGGCGGCGCACACCGCGCGCGCCGAGGCCGAGATCGCCTGCGGGCGCGCCGGTGCGGTCATCGGTGAGCTCGAGGTGCTCACCGCCGAGCACCCCTACCGCGAACCGCTGTGGGCGCAGCTGATCACCGCCTATTACGTCACCGAGCGTCAGTCCGACGCGCTCGGCACCTACCGACGGCTCAAGACCGCCCTGGCCGACGGGCTCGGCATTGACCCCGGCCCCACGGTGAGTGCCCTGCACGAGCGGATCCTGCGCCAGGAACCGTTGGGCGCCCTGCGGGCCTCCCAGGCCACCGAGACCACCCATAAGCGCGGCGTCTACGCCCAGGACCCGTCGACCGCGGGTATACCGCTTGTGGAGTCCATCGTCGGGAGGCTGCGTGACCAGAACGGACGACACCATCGGCTGACGGGTGCGATCACCCGGATCGGGCGCTTCACCGACAACGACATCGTTCTCGACGACACCGACGTCAGCCGCCACCACGCCGTGATCACCGACACCGGGACCGGTTTCGTCATGACCGATTTGCGGTCTACCAACGGCGTCGAGGTGCAGGGCCAGCGCATTCGGGGCAGCGCACCACTGGCCGACGGCGACCGCATCCGCATCGGCGGCTACGACTTGATCTTCGAGATCCGCCCGGGCTGACGGCCGGCTAGCCGCCCAGCCGCTTGGCCAGGGTGGCCAGTCCGGGGCCGCTGAGGTCCGCAAGCGCCGCCCGGCGGCCAGACATCGCCATCAGAAGAGCCTCGCCGGGGCCGGTGACCTCGGGTCCGTCTCCGTGGGCCCAGTCGATGTCGGTGGCGCGCAGCCGCAGTCCCCTGATCCGGCGGCCGGCGCCGAGCCTGGGGTTACCGGGCACCAATCCGAGGACCCGCTCGAGCCGATCGGCCGGGACGCTGCGCGGCCGACCAAGGGAGCGGCGGATGTCTTGGTGATGGATCGTACCGTCGACGAGCGCGATCATGCCGCCGAAACCCGCCGTCAGCCCGCGTGGCTGGAGGTGATTGCGCAGAAAGTCCAGCAGCTGTTGCGGACTCAGGGCCGCGAACTCGTCGACGCCCACCTGGTTCACCTGGTTGGCCAGCACGACCCATCCCTTCGCGAAGCGCTTCACCAGCCCCAGGGCGCCGAGCTCTTCGTAGCTGATCACATGCGCGACAACGTCTTTGACCGTCCACTTCGAACAAAGGCTGGGCGCCTCCCAGTCCTGCGGCGTCAGCGTGGCCAGGAAATCCGCCAGGTCGGCCCGCTCGGCGTGGGCCATCGTCATCAGGGTGGCCGTCATTTGCGGGCCCCGACGCTGAGCAGGCGAGCGTAGCGGTCCAGATACAGCGGCCAGCCCGCGTCGCCGTCGACGCCGTCGGCAACGTTCTCCCAGCCCGGACCGTGGCGGTCTAGATGGCGATGCTCGAGGTCGACGCGCGTGCGCTCGTCGGACTCCGCGGTGAAGCGGACCTCGACCTCGCTGGCCTTGGACTGATCGGCTTCCAGCTGCCACGTCGGACCGATGTCCCAGGTGAACATCACGCGGCTGGGTGGCTCGTAGGCCAAGATGCGCGCCCAACGGCAAACGCTGCCGTCGACGCCACGGTCGTAGATGTGCCCGCCCAC
>Ga0306924_10006940_pt1 | contig 11306 bp, 10 predicted proteins | sample sta12Can44000111_FD_203756 | JGI IMG/M metagenome (GOLD analysis project Ga0306924, IMG submission 203756) | Lab enrichment of tropical soil microbial communities from Luquillo Experimental Forest, Puerto Rico - statanox.12C.anox.44.000.111 (v2)... | ecosystem: Environmental > Terrestrial >...
TTTTTCGATCTCGATCAAAAGCTCGGGGGGCTGCACCCGTCAGACCTCGTGATCCTCGCGGGAAGAACGGCGATGGGAAAGACGGCACTCGCTACCAACGTCGCGTTCAACGCAGCGAAAGCTTACAAACCCACGCACGCCCCCGACGGCCGCACTATCGCTGAGGATGGAGCGATAGTCGGGTTTTTTTCGCTCGAGATGTCGGCGGAACAGCTCGCTACCCGGATCCTCGCGGAGGAGACGGGTGTCTCTTCGGACCGCATTCGACGCGGCGATATCAGCCACGGAGATTTCGACAAATTTGTCCGAGCCAGCCAACTGTTAGCGGATATGCGGCTGTTCATCGACGACACCCCGGCGCTGACGATCTCTGCCTTGCGCACCCGCTCCAGACGGCTGATGCGCCAGCAAGGGCTCGGTCTGATAATCGTCGACTATCTGCAGCTTCTGCGGCCTTCCAGCCAAGTCCGCGCCAACGAAAACCGAGTTCAGGAGGTGTCGGACATCACGCGAGGATTAAAGGCGCTCGCGAAGGAACTCAATGTCCCGGTGCTGGCGTTATCTCAGCTGTCGCGTGCCGTCGAACTGCGCGACGACAAGCGACCGATGCTCGCCGACTTGCGCGAATCGGGCTCGATCGAGCAGGACGCCGATGTCGTCATGTTCCTGTTCCGTGAGGAATACTACAAGTCGCGTGAGCCGACCCGCGGATCCGACGAACCCAATGAGAAGTTCAACAAGCGTTATGAGGACTGGCAAGAGGAGTTCCGCAAAGTTCACGGCATGGGCGAGATCATCATTGCGAAGCAGAGGCATGGCCCGATCGCCACGGTCAAGCTGCGTTTCGACGCGCAGACGACAAAGTTCGAGGACTTTGCCGAATCCGATCACTTGCCCGAGATGCGCTGATCCGCGAAAGGCGCTTGGTCATGACCGGCGATCCTCGCCACCGTGCAGGTGTCATCCTCGAGATCGATCTCGCGGGCATCGTTGCGAATTGGCGGGCGCTGGCTGCGCGGGTCGAACCGGCGGGTTGCGCGGCGGTCGTCAAGGCGGATGCGTACGGCCTGGGTGCGCCCCAAGTATCCACCGTTCTTGCCGCTGCGGGATGCCGGCTCTTTTTTGTCGCCACGCTCGACGAGGGAGTTGCGCTGCGCAGTGCGCTTTCAGCGTCGTGCGAGATAGCGGTTCTGAACGGACCCTTGCCCGGGTCGGCAGAGGAGTTCGTCCTCCATCAGCTCGTTCCTGTCCTCAACGAACCCGGTCAGATCGCCAACTGGGCAGAGATCGCGCGGCGGCACGGTGGGCTGCCGGCGATGCTGCACGTCGATACCGGGATGGCGCGCCTCGGCCTGACCACTCGGGAGTTTGAAAAGCTCGCCGATGGGCTGTCGCAACAAACTGCAATCCGGTGGCGCGCGCTTATCAGCCACCTTGCCTGCGCCGACCAGCCTGCGCATCCGTTGAATGATCTCCAACGTGCACGCTTCGCTTCCGTGCGCCGGCATTTCGCCGGCTTGCCTGCGAGCCTGGCCGCGTCGTCCGGGATTTTCCTCGGCCAGAGGTATCACTTGGACTTCGTTCGTCCCGGTGCTGCCCTTTATGGCATCAACCCGCTACCCGGCACCCCCAACCCGATGCGTCAACTCGTTCGACTAAAGGGAAGAATCCTGCAAATTCGCGAGGTTGACCGGGGTGAGTCGGTTGGCTACGGTGCCGCGCACATCATGGAGCATCCGGGCCGCCTTGCAACCGTCGCGGTCGGCTATGCGGACGGCTGGCTCCGCTCGCTGAGCAATCGCGGCTCGGGCTGCCTCGGCGGCAAACGGCTTCCCCTTCTCGGTCGTGTTTCAATGGATCTCGTTGTTTTTGATGTCTCTGCCGCCGACCCATCGCTTGCGTGCCCGAACGGCTTCATCGAGCTATTGGACGACGACTACGGCGTCGATGCGGCAGCGGCCGATGCCGGCACGATCGGCTATGAGATCCTGACCGCCCTTAGCCGGCGTTGCCATAGAGTATATCGCGGCCTGCCGAACCAATGCTGACGTTTCTCGCCACGATCGGCACAGTTTTCCTTGGCTTTCTTGCCGCGACTGGGCGGCTAGTGGTGTTCGCCGGTCTGACCCTGGCGACAGCTTTCTCGCCGCCGATCTATCCCCGCGTGATTCTGCGCGAAATGGTCAATATTGGCTATTTCTCCCTGCCGGTCGTCGGGCTGACGGCGATCTTTACTGGAATGGTGCTGGCACTCCAATCCTACACGGGTTTCAGCCGATTCGCTGCAGAGGGGGCGGTCGCGACGGTCGTCGTGCTGTCGGTGACACGGGAGCTTGGACCGGTCATCACCGGACTGATGGTCGCCGGTCGAGTGGGAGCCGCGATGGCGGCAGAGATCGGGACGATGCGGGTAACCGATCAAATCGATGCGTTGGCGACCTTGTCCACTGACCCTTTACGCTATCTCGTGCTGCCACGCCTCCTCGCTGGGCTGATCACCTTGCCGATGCTGGTTCTCGTCGCCGACATTATCGGCGTCTTTGGCGGATATCTGGTCGGTGTGTACAAGCTCGGCTTCAATCCGGAGGCCTATCTAAATCGAACTCAGCAATACCTAGAGACAAACGACGTTGTTTCGGGTCTGGTGAAGGCGGCGGTATTCGGCTTCATCGTGGCGCTGATGGGCTGCTACCATGGCTATTACTCGCGCGGCGGAGCGCAAGGGGTCGGCCAAGCGACGACCTACGCGGTCGTGTCGGCCTCGGTCTTAATTCTCGTCTTCAACTACGTGATCACAGCGGCCTTCTTCGGTCGATGACAAGCGGTTTGCCGTGACCCACATCGCGATGCCGAAGATATCCGTCCGAGGCCTGAGAAAGTCTTTTGGCCGCAACCGCGTGCTCGATGGCGTCGACATAGACTGCGTAACCGGCGAAAGCCTTGTCGTCATCGGCGGCTCTGGAACGGGTAAATCCGTGCTGATGAAATGCATTCTCGGCCTGCTCCAGCCGGAAGCGGGATCTATCCGCGTTGACGGCGTCGAGACGGTGGGGCTGCGGCGTGCTGCTCGTGAGCGTCTGATGCTGAGATTCGGCACGCTGTTTCAAGGCAGTGCTCTGTTCGATTCGTTGCGTGTATGGGAGAATGTCGCATTCGGACTGATTCAAGGGCGCGGCATGGAGCGGAAGGCGGCAGAGAAGATCGCGCTCGGGAAACTCGCGGCGGTCGGGCTCGGACCCGAGGTCGGCGAGTTGCGGCCGGCCGAGCTGTCTGGGGGTATGCAAAAGCGGGTGGCGCTCGCGCGCGCGATTGCGGCGGAGCCTGAAATCATATTTTTTGACGAGCCGACCACCGGGCTCGACCCGATAATGGGCGATGTGATCAACGACCTGATCGTGAAATGTGTGCGCGAGGTAGGCACCACGGCGGTGTCGATCACCCACGACATGGTCAGCGCACGCAAGATCGCCGACCGGATCGCGATGCTGCATGGCGGGCGCATCGTCTGGGAGGGATCGGCAACGGAGATCGATTGCTCCGGCAACCCATACGTCGACCAATTTATCAATGGCCGCGCCGCAGGGCCGATCCAGATGGAGATTCGCGCGGCATGACGGGCCCGATCGTGTCACGATTGCCCGATAGCGATAATTCTGGCCCTGATGCCCCCCATGGCCGGACCCGTTCCGGCCATCTACGTCTTTGCCATGCACTCCACCGAGCGCGGAGAAGTCGTGGATGGCCGGGCCAAGCCCGGCCAAGGAAATTAGGGGATTATGCCCGCCCAAGCAGCCCCGGCTGCGGCGAGTTCGCGGTCCGGGGGTAAATCGATGGCGCGCCAACAGGCTCGCTTTGTTTGTCAGCAATGCTCGGCTGTGTACCCGAAATGGACCGGCCGCTGCGACAGCTGCGGCGCCTGGAACAGCTTGATCGAGGAACTGCCGCGCGAGGAATTACCCGGCGGGATCGGTAAGCGCACACTCGATCGTCGCGGTGGTCGCTCTCTCGGCTTCGTCGGCCTGACCGGACCGAACATGCTGCCGCCGCGCCGGCGAACCGGCATTGCCGAACTCGACCGTGTCTGCGGTGGCGGGCTCGTGCCCGGCTCGGCCATCCTGGTCGGCGGCGATCCTGGAATCGGCAAGTCAACTTTGCTGCTCCAGGCGGCGGCTGCGATTGCACCGCCTGTTGAGGATAGCCCAGCAGAGCTGAAAGGCCGGCCCCCGACCGCCGCCTACATCACAGGAGAGGAGGCAATCGATCAAGTTCGCATGCGTGCAGAGCGGCTCGGGGTGACTGCCAGCCCGATGCTGCTGGCCGCGGCGAGCAACGTGCAGGACATCGTCGCGTCGCTCGATCGGGAAGACACGCCCGACTTGGTTGTCGTCGACTCGATCCAAACGATGTATCTCGACACCTTGGACAGTTCCCCCGGAACCGTGAGCCAAGTTCGCGCAGCGGCTCAAGAATTGATCCGCCTAGCGAAGCGGCGCGGTTTCGTCTTGGTCCTCGTCGGTCACGTGACAAAGGAGGGCGTCATCGCGGGCCCGCGCGTGCTCGAGCATATGGTCGACACGGTGCTTTATTTCGAAGGCGAACGAGGGCATCAATTCCGCATCCTGCGCGCGGTCAAGAACCGCTTTGGGGCCACCGACGAGATCGGTGTCTTTGAGATGAGCGATCGTGGCCTCGTCGAGGTCCCGAACCCCTCGGCTCTGTTTCTCGCTGGGCGTCCGGCGGTAGGACAGCACGCATTCGGCATTGCAGGAGCCGACGCGGGAGAAAACGAGCCGGCGGAATCGGGCGTCGGGCATATTAGCGGCTCGGCCGTGTTCGCCGGCATGGAAGGCACTCGGCCAGTGCTCGTCGAGGTTCAAGCGCTGGTCGCCCCGGCGGTCCTCGGGACTCCACGCCGGGCGGTCGTCGGATGGGACGGAACGCGACTGGCGATGATCACGGCAGTGCTCGATGCACGCTGCGGTTTGTCGGTCGGCGCCAACGACATCTATCTCAACGTTGCCGGCGGGTTGCGCATCGTCGAACCGGCGGCCGATCTCGCGGTCGCAGCGGCACTCGTCTCAGCCCTGACCGAGACGGCTGTGCCTACGGACACTGTCGTGTTTGGCGAAATCGCCCTCTCTGGTGATGTGCGCGCGGTTGGCCATACCGAATCGCGGCTCAAAGAAGCCGCCAAGCTCGGTTTCGCCCAAGCCTGGATGCCGATCGGCCGAGGGAAGCGGCGCGAAGCGGCCGTCGCGCCAGGGCTCGAGGCGGCGTCTATCGGCCATCTAAAGGAGCTCGTCGAGCGCTTGGCTCCCGCGCGGTCGCCACGCGGTCCGCTGTCGCGACAACGCCGGATCGGGGTTGCGTCGTGAACAGTTTAGATCTCGTCGTTCTTGGGGTGGTTGCGCTGTCGGCGGTATTCGCCTTTGCTCGCGGCTTTGTCCGCGAAGCGCTGTCGATAGTTGCCTGGGTCGGTGCCTCGCTGATCAGCTTGTACGGGTTCGACCACGTTTACGGGATTGTCGTCCGCTTCGTTACGACGCCGCTGCTCGCCGATCTCGTCGCAGGCGCCGGGCTGTTCGTAGTGAGCCTAATAGCGTTGACGATTCTGACCGGGTACGTCGCGCGCTTTGTGCACTCGAGTGCCTTGTCGCCGATCGATCGTACCTTAGGGTTGATTTTCGGCTTGGCGCGCGGCGCCTTTCTCGTCTCGCTGGCTTATCTCGCGCTCGATATCAGCCTGCCGCAGAACGATCGGCCAGGCTGGATCAAGCAGGCAAAGAGTGAGCCGTTCCTTGCTCAGGGGGCAGAACTGTTGCGCAGCGCGCTTCCCGAGCCGCTACAGCTGAAGAGCGCAGCAGCGGCCGACGACGCGCAGCGCGCGCTAGAGCGGACGAAGGACGCTCAGAAGGCGATGCGTGCGCTTTCGAGCCCTGTCGCGCCCTCGCTGGTGAAACCTGGTGAGGAGCAGGCGCCGAACTATAAACCGGGCGACCGGCGGGACATGAACCGGCTCATCGAGAACGCTCGATAGCAGGCCCAGCCATGGCCTCCCACTCGTATTCGAACCGAGAAGTCACCATTTTTCAAAAGTCGAAACGAGGATCGCGGATGCCGACGATTGATCCCTTCGATGCGGACCACTTTCACGAGGAGTGCGGCGTATTCGGGGTCTATGGCCACCCCGATGCGGCGGCGCTCACAGCGCTCGGCCTGCATGCGCTGCAGCATCGCGGGCAGGAGGCGACCGGCATTGTCGCCTACGACGGCGAGCAGTTCAGCGCCCACCGCGGGATGGGCCAAGTCAGCGACAATTTCAGCTCCAAGGAAGTGATCGGCCGGCTGCGCGGCAGTACCGCCGTCGGCCACGTCCGCTATGCGACGACCGGCGAGGTCGCATTGCGCAACGTGCAACCGCTCTTCGCCGATTTCGAGTTCGGCGGGCTCGCCATTTGCCACAACGGCAATCTGACCAACTCCTACCAGGTTCGCCGCCAGCTGGTGCGTCGCGGCAGCCTGTTCCAATCGACGAGCGACACCGAAGTCATTGTTCACCTGATCGCGACGAGCCTCAAGGAGACCGTCGTCGACCGGCTGATCGACGCGCTGCGGCAGGTCCAAGGCGCCTTTTCTCTGGTGGCGCTCTCGCAGGACGAGATCATCGGAGTGCGCGATCCCCGCGGCGTGCGGCCGCTGGTTCTCGGCCGTCTCGCCGACGCCTGGATCCTCGCTTCGGAGACCTGTGCGCTCGACATCATCGGCGCTGAGTTCGTCCGCGATATCGCACCCGGAGAGATCGTCATCATCGGTGCGCGCGGCGTGAGGAGTCTTCGGCCATTCGACCATCGCGACACCCGTTTTTGCGTCTTCGAGCACATCTACTTCGCCCGCCCGGACAGCGTCGTAGAGGGGCGCAGCGTCTACGAGGCGCGCAAGCGCATCGGGCGGGAGCTCGCTCGCGAGAGCCCGGTCGATGCCGACATCGTCGTCCCGGTCCCCGATTCGGGTGTGCCCGCAGCGATTGGCTATGCCCAGGAATCCGGACTGCCCTTCGAGTTCGGGATTATCCGCAACCATTACGTCGGTCGGACCTTCATCGAGCCGACCGACCAGATCCGCCACCTCGGCGTCCGCTTAAAGCACAATGCAAGCCGGGCCAATCTCACCGGCAAGCGCGTCATCCTCGTCGACGATTCGATTGTGCGGGGCACCACCTCGATCAAGATCGTCGAGATGGTTCGGCGTGCTGGAGCGCGTGCGGTCCACATGCGGATCTCGAGCCCGCCGACGCGCCACCCGTGCTTCTACGGGATCGCCACGCCGGAGCGCGACCAGCTGCTCGCCGCGCGCTTGGATGTCGATGGGATGGCGGAGTTGATCGGCGTCGACAGCCTCGCTTTCCTGTCGATCGACGGACTCTACCGGGCGATGGGCGAGCCAGGACGCGATGACTTGACACCGCGCTTCTGCGACGCCTGCTTTACCGGCGATTACCCGATCCCGCATATCGACGCCGATAACGGCAAGGTCGCCGTACAACTCTCGTTGCTCGCCGAACCCGTTTGAAGGTGCCAGCCGAACCCGGCTGCCTCGCGGACAAGATTGCGCTGATCACGGGCGCCTCGCGCGGCATCGGCGCCGCCGTCGCTCTGCGCTTTGCGCGAGAGGGAGCGCATGTCGTCCTGGCGGCGCGCACCGTAGGCGGCTTGGAAGAGGTCGACGACGCCGTGCGCGCCGTAGGCGGCAGCGCCACGCTCGTTCCCGTCGATCTGCGCGATTTCACCAAGATCGATGAACTTGCCGCGAAGCTGTTCGACCGCTGGGGCCGGCTCGACATCCTGGTCGGCAACGCCGCCGAATTTGGCGTCTTCTCGCCGCTCGGCCACATCGACCCGGGGACCTGGACGGAGGTCGTGGACCTGAACCTGACCGCGAATTGGCGCTTGATCCGGGCGATGGACCCGCTATTGCGCGCCGCCCCTGCCGGGCGCGCGATCTTTGTCACCTCGGGGGTCGCGCGCGGCGTCTTCCCCTATTGGGGCGCCTACGCCGTCAGCAAGGCCGGCCTCGAAATGCTGGTCAAGATCTACGCCGGCGAAATCGCGAAGACCCGGGTGCGCGTGAACCTGATCGATCCCGGCATCGTGCGCACCCGGCTGCGGGCCCGCGCCTTCCCCGGCGAAGATCCCGGCCGCCTGCCATCGCCTAAGAGCGTCGCCGACGCCTTTCTCGCCCTCGCCCTGCCGGAATGCACCCGCAATGGCGAGGCGGTTACGGCCTCTGCCGTTTCGTTATGACCGAATGAATGAGCGAGGGAGGATCATCCTCGCCACGGCAATCCCACCCGCTCCATCCTCATCCAGAAAACCCTTTTCTGCCGATGCTCGCTCGCGACCCGCCGGCGGTAGGCTTCCTGAGACAGATGCCCAAGCCAGTCCTTGACATTCGGGACGAGCCTCTCGGCGGCGACCAGATCCCGGACGGCATGGTCGTATTGCAGCGACTGAGCGCGCCGAAGAACCGTGTCGGCCATTTTGCGATAGAGCAGGATGGCAGCTACGGGGTGAGTTTCCGCCAGACGGTCGGCGACAGGCCGCAGCGCGAAGTAGACCTGACCCTGGATTTCACCGAGACGCCGCTGCACCAGCTCGGCAGCGACATCTGGAGCCAGGTCGGCCAACAGTTGCAAGGCCCGGTGGAGGTCGCGATGTCCGCGGGCGGCCGCGATCGCCCTTTGGCGAGCCTCCCCTGCGGCGACCTCCGGCAACCGGCCGAGATATTCGGCCAGAATGTCGGACGACAACGACGCCGCGAATATCGACCAGCGGACTGCCTGCGCATCCTCGATGCGGCCGAGCCGATCGAGAATGTCGACCTTCAGCCGGGCGATATCGCCGCGCTCGAGCCCGGGCGCATCCGGACGCTCGACACAGTGGAGGGCCTCCTCGAGCCGCCCCGCGGCGACCAGGCGTTCGGCAATCTCTTTGACCGCCGCAGTTTCGCTGCCGCCCAGGCGTTTCGCCGCGATGTAGCCGTCGACGTCGCCGCGCGCATCGGCGATGTTTTCCAAAGCGATCGCCAAGTATCGATGCTTTCCGGCAGATCCATGGTCTAGCAGCTCGCGGGCCATATGTTCGAGCTCATCGAGGCCGGCGGGGCCGAGCGCCGCCGCGAATGCGATGATCACCTCGCCGGCGGGCGCCGTATTCGTCGGTCGTAAACAGGTCGAGGACCTCCACGGCCAGCATCTTCGGATCACGCTCGGCGACAGCGGCCCAGGCTCGCCCGCAGTCGCTGACCGCAGCGGCGATGGCATCGCCGATCACCCCGTCCGAATCATCCGATCGCTCGAAGACGTTCGCGTCGAGCCGGATCAGGCGTCCGAGCAGCTCCGCAGCGGCGCGCGGGTGGAAGGGGAGAAGTTCCCGGGTGATCCCCTCCCGGATCCTGTCGAGCTCGTGGGCGAGGGTGCTGCTTTCGCGGTAGCCATAGAATCGCCGATCCGCGCGGACGGCTTCGATCCTCGGCTGCCAGAGTCTTGACGAGCGCATCATCCGGAGCCGAAGCCGCCAAGGCGATCCGCACCGTCTGGTGCAATCCCTCGTCTCGCCAGCAATGCTTGACCACGATCTCGGCAAGCCGTCGAGCCCCGAGGCGTTCAACCTCTTCGACCGTAAGTTCCTCGTCGCCTATCGTAAGTTCCTCGTCGCCTATCAACACCGGTGCCATCGCGTGCCTCGACCCCCCTCTGGCTCAACCCCGTATCCGGCTTTTCGCCCCGACATATCAAGCATTCGGCGAGGACGCGCTGCATGTGCCTCCGGCCCAGAGAGCAAGGGGGTGCCTCGGGCGACGAGGTTGGTTACTCAGTCGGTCTCGCTATCGGTGACGCCATAGCGAATGGCGAGCACCTCGATTTGCTCGATCCCCGCCGGCGCGCGGAGTTCGACGATGTCGCCCTGATGCGCTTTCATCAGCGCTCTGGCGACCGGTGACAGCCAGCTCACCTGGCCGCGGTCGAGATCGGCCTCATCGACGCCGACGATGGTGATCGTCATTTCGGTACCGCGCCCAGTGGCGTAGGTGACGGTCGCGCCAAAAAAGACCTGGTCCCGCTTTTTCTGCTGGTTTGGGTCGACCACCTCGGCACGCTCCAGCCGCTTTGACAGGAATCGGATGCGCCGATCGATCTCGCGCAGGCGACGCTTGCCGTAAATGTAGTCGCCGTTCCCCGACCGGTCGCCGTTTCCAGCCGCCCAGGCTACGGTTTCCACCACTTTCGGGCGCTCCATCCGCAATAGCTGGCGCAATTCGTTCTGCATGGCGGTGGCCTTCCGGGGTCATGTAGTTCTTGATCCCTGGCGGGATGGCCGGCGGCTCATCGGGCAGGTCGCCCTCGTCATCCGTGTCCTTAACGAAGGCCTTGCTCATCAGATCACCTTCTCCCGGCCCAGCGCTGATGACTTAGCACACGAGTGGCGCCCAGCGCCCGCTATCGATCGTCGGCCTAAGTCGAAGCGATATAGCTCGAGCCGGACACAAAAACCCCGCCAAGGACGCGGCGAAGCGGGGTGTTGTGGTCAAAATGCTATTTGTGGTCGGGTGGGATCATTGGGAGGACCAATATCTCCTGCCGCTCGCGGCGAACGGAAGGTCATTGTTATTCTCACAAACCCCGCACTGATAGACAGGATTTCCCCTGACAGTCGAAGGGTCGAAATCCTCCAAGATGACATGTCCACAGTGTCCACAAATAAAATCGTCGCCGCCGGTGCCCGACATTCTTCTTTCCGTACGGAGAATTGAGCGATTTATTGATGTTACCGGACCGATTGGTATCATCGGTATCGTTGCCATTTCCTTCCCCCAACAGATATCGGCGGACGACCTTTCATCGAAACTAGACCCTGATCAACCCGATTGAGCCACATGTCTCATTTCTGCCTCGGGTGACATGTGGCTCGGGCTCGGTGAGCCAGCGAAGCCAAGCCAGCCAAGAGGGGCGAGGTGACGGATGCGCGGAAGGCGACCGAAATCTCCCCGCTCCGAAAGCATATGATTGGGGCGAGGACGGACCCATATCAGTGATGCGGAACATCGCCGGGGAACGGGCGCGGACCAGTGCTGGGATTGGACGAGCCGGTAGCCGAGGTAGCAGTTGTGAATGACAAATAATGCCTCTTTTGAAATTCGAGTGGGTTGGGTGAGTTGAGGAGCGTCCTGTGGGCGCGGTCAAGGGCGGGCGAAGCCCGGCGCAGCGAACCCTTGACGGCGACCGCAGGACCCGACAATCGAGCCTTGCT
>Ga0306924_10006948_pt1 | contig 11302 bp, 12 predicted proteins | sample sta12Can44000111_FD_203756 | JGI IMG/M metagenome (GOLD analysis project Ga0306924, IMG submission 203756) | Lab enrichment of tropical soil microbial communities from Luquillo Experimental Forest, Puerto Rico - statanox.12C.anox.44.000.111 (v2)... | ecosystem: Environmental > Terrestrial >...
CCGACTGGAGCCCGCGGCTGCCTGCCAGCAGCATCACGCTGGCAAGCGACACACGCCGAGTGTCGAAGGCGTGCCGAACAGATAATCTGGACGGCCTGGTGATACCGCAGTGGATCCAGACACGAAGAGCCAGATTCGGCTGTTCGGCGTCGGATTGCCGGGGGTGGCCTGTTCGGATCCTCGCGGCTGATCAAGGATTAGGGCTGGCTAGGCGGTTGGCGTTTTCTTGTGTGGGTCGAGGAAGGGGATCGCTGCGGTCTTGGCGGGGGTCCGCTGGCCGTTTTTCCACTCTATCTCCAGGTCGTTGCCGGGGGCGGCGAGTTCGGCGGGCACCCAGACGTACCCGATGTTGCGTTCCAGCCGCGGCGACCAGACCAGGTCGGTCACCCGCCCCACGCGCTTTCCGCCGGCCAGGGCCGGTGCCGCCTCGGTGAGCTCAAAGAACGAGGGGTCCCCGGGGGCTTGGATGCCGACGAGCTTGCGGGTGACCCCCCGTTCGCGGATCCGCTCCAGCGCGGCCTTGCCCACATACCCGGCCTGTTGCGCCTCGACCAGCCGCTCCAGCCCGGTGACCTCGAAGGGGTTGTTCTCCATCGTGAAGTCGGAGTTGCAGTTGAAGATGCCGGCCTCGATGCGGCGTGCCTCGCACGGGGCGATCGGCCGGATGCCGTGCGGCCTGCCCGCTTCCATGATCGCCTCCCAGAGCTCGTCGCCGCGGGAGGGGTCGGTGAGGTACACCTCATACCCGATCTCACCGGTCCACCCGGTGCGGCTGATGACCACCGGGATGCCCGCGATGGCGGTGTCCAGGGTCCAGTAGTACTTCACCCCCAAGACGGCGTCCCCGGCCAGCTCGGCCATCACCGCTTTGGCCTTCGGCCCCTGCACCTGCACCGGGTAGGCCTCCGGCAGCGACACGCTGGCCTTCAGCCCCAGGCCATGCGCCAGGCCCATCGCGTACAGGTAGGCGTCGCTGTCGGCCAGGCACAGCCAGAACGTGTTCTCATCGCGGCGCAGCAGCACCGGGTCGTTGATGATGCCGCCGTCGGGGGCGATGATCGGCGCGTACTTGCCCTGCCCGGCCGCGCACCTGGTCAGGTCGCGGCAGGTGAGCGCGTTCGTCAGCGCGAACCCGTCCGGCCCGCTGATCTGCACCACCCGTTCCACGGCGACGTCCCACAGGGTGACGTCGTTGACCAGCGCCCAGTATTCGGCGGCCAGGTCGTCGTAGTGGGCGGGCAGGTACATGTGGTTGTACACGTCGTAGGCGGTGCAGCCCCACCGCAGCGTCGCCTCGAAAAACGGCGACTTGCGGTACCACGGGCCGAAGTACAACGTGCTCGAGGTCACCTCCGGGAGTGCCCTGGCCTCACCGCTCACAGCCCCACTTCCTTCCCACCGGGGTGCGTCCGCCGCAAAGGCCCACAAACCCCGGCACGGTGTTCGTCCCTGCACACCACTCCGACTGAATCGTCGTTCAATTCGGTCCACCGCGCAAGGGGAACCCCGCGGGTTCTTGGAACAGGCAGGGCACACCTGGGCAAGGAGCCCCGTCGCGGCTGCGCTTGATCCGGTCGGCGGGCTGCTTGGTGTCCAGGAGTTCCGGCCGCCCCGGCGGGTGTGCGGGTGGTGGGGGCAGGCCGGGCGGATCGGCCGGACCGAGGGTCACGGTGAGAGGGCGGTCGTGTGGCGTGGGAATCCCCAGGCAGTAGCTCGTGCACGTACAGGAGGTGCGGGGCGCGGTGTGGTGGCCAGGCGCGGGGCGTGGGTCGGCGGGGTAAGGCCGTCGGCGGTGTCGAACAGGATCTGCTGCAGCTGGCGGGGCAGGTCGCCGTTCCAGATCAGGGCGGCGGTGGCGGTCAGCGGGTGGCCGGCGATGCTGACCCGGGTCATGTCGCCGGCGCCTGCCGGGCGGGGCAGCTGGGTCACGCCGGGCGGGGGCCCGGCGATGGCGGTGGGGCCGGTCAGCACAGTGCTCGACGGGGTGGGAGACGACCTGGGCGACACCGGGGTCGGGCTCCTCTTGACCGATCAGCGGGCGCGAGTTCTCGCCCGCCGGGTAGCCGACCACGACACGGCCCGCCTGCTCGACCGCGTCCAGCTCGCCCCGGGCTACGGGTACCGGGAAGAGCAGATCGGCACGAACGCGATCGGCACGGCGATCGCAGGCCGCGGCCCGGCACTGGTGGCCGGCCAGGAACATTTCGCTGACGCCCTGACACGGCTGGCCTGCGCGGCGGTCACCGTCGCCGATCCCGCGACCGGGCGGGTCATCGGGGTAGTCGACGTGACCTGCGCCGCCGACAAGGCCAGCCCGTTGATGCTCCCGCTCGTCAAGCGCGCCGCCTGGGAGATCGGGCAGCGTCTCCTGGACGATTCCTCCGCCGATGAGCGGATACTGCAAGAGCACTTCCTCAGAGCACGAAGAACCTCGAAAGGGCCCGTCCTGGCGCTCAGCCGGCGCACCATGCTGGTCAACGGCGCCGCGACCGGGATCGTGGAGCCTGCTGACCGCGAACTGCTGTGGGACAGCATGCTGCGCAGTCTGGCCAGCGGGCAGCAGCAGCCGTTCCCGGTCCCGCTCGCCAACGGCCGGCAGATCGCGATGCGCTGCGAGCCCATTCTCGATGGGATCCGCCTCGTTGGCGTACTCGCCCGCCCCCGCACAGCAACCCCACGGACGCATGGCGCCCGGGAGCGTCGCAACACGTCAAGCATGCCAGCCTACGGATGGTCCAGCCTCACTGCCGCCGAACTCGCTGTTGCCGAACAGGTCGCCCAGGGCCTGACCAACCGGGAGGCCGCGGCCCACCTGTATCTGTCGCCGCACACGATCGATTTCCACCTCCGCCAGGTCTTCAGGAAGCTGGATGTCCGATCACGCGTCGAACTGACCCGGGCCACTCTCCGGCGGCAAGCCGAACCGGCACGCTGAACCAGCCGCTAATACACCCCCAACCGGAGCAGCGGTATCAGGAACACCGGCTGGGCCGCGATCGCACCGCCGAAGCCGGTGATGCCCGCCACGTCGATGCGGGCCGCCTGGCGTGCGCTGCGTCCTTGCGCGATGCCGGACTAATAGGGCCGGGCAATGGCATGACAGGTGCCCTCACCTTTCCAACCGCCGACGCGGGGGTGCACTGGAATAGTCGAGAAACCGGTGCATGACGGGCAATGGAGGTACCCACGATAAGCGCGAGAGAGGACTCTCAGTAGCTGGCGCGGGTGTTCCGGATGATGATGAGGGTGACGATCTTGCCGCCGCGGACGGTGACGTAGCTGGTCAGGATGAGCTCGTCCGGCAGATTGGTCTTGTCGTAGTCGCCGTCGTAGCGGCCGCGGATGATGGTGTCGCCGTGGTGGCCGAAGACCTCGGTCACCACGATGGTTACCCGGTCGCCGACCAGTTCCCTGGCCGCCCAGCGGCGGATCGCCTCGGTGCCCCAGAATTCCCGGTGCGCGTCGTTGACCAGGGCGTCCTCGGCGAAGCTGCCCACGATGGCGTCCTCGTCGAACGCGTTGACGGCGGCGATGTGCTCGGCCAGCACGGGGGGAAGGGCGGCGGTGTGGGTCATGGCGGCTCCCCTTAACCCCCAGGACGGGGGAGTAGGCGTATTCGCAGTTCAGAGGCGTTCAGCCTGCCGGGCACGATGGGCGGTCACCTGCGGGTTGTCCGGCCGCAGGCATGTCGTGTGGTCCCCAGGTGGTCTCCAGCGGGGGTGTCAGCTCGTGATGCGGTCGAGGAATTGGCGGACGGTTGCGAGGAAGCGGTCCGGTTCTTCGGCAAACATCATGTGCGCGGAGTCCTCGAACACGACAAGCTCCGCGTTCGGCAGCCGCTGCGCCATGTCCTGCGACGCGCCGACCGCGCACGTCCGGTCGTGGCGGCCGCCCAGTACCAGTACCGGATGGGTCACCTCGCCCAGCCGGTCCTCGACATCGATTCCCCCGTAGTCCTGCGAAGAAAAGTGGCGGATGACGTCCGGCGCGTACCGGGCACGCCCGGCGGTCCGGCGCAGGTACTCCTGGAGCGCCGCGCCCCGCGGCTCCCAGAAGTGGAAGGGCATCTGGTCCTCGATCAGCGCGCTCGCCTCGTCCTGGGTCTGGACGCTTCTCTCCCGCGCCCACGATGACGTCACCTGCTCGCGGAGCTCGACTGGCTCGAACGCCGCCAGCTGCCGGTCGACTCCGTGGAGCCAACGTGCGGCGGCAATGCCCGCGGACACGATCGTGCCGCACGGCTCCCCTGGATGATCGACGGCGTGCTGCAGAACGAGGAAGGCGCCGTAGGAATGGCCAAGCGTGGCGTACCCGTCGCTCACGCCCAGGCTGGCCGCCAGCTCGCTGACATCCTGGGCCATCCGCCCCAGTGTCCACGTCGGGCGCGGTGCCGTCCGGTCCGAGCGGCCGCACGCCCGCTCATCGGCCAGCACCAGGCGGTAGCGGCCGTCCCCGGTCAGCGGGTCGAGGTAGTCACCAAACCACGTGTGGTCCAGCCCGGGCCCGCCGTGGAAAACCAGCAGCGGGAACCCTGACGGCTCGCCGCGCTCGTCGACATAAAGCTTGGTATCCGCGACCTCGACCACCCGCCCCATCGCCGCACCTCCGCCTGCGCTGAGAAACGAATGCCCACAAGTCTGCACCCGCCCGAACAGGGCCGACTGATGCCGCAACCCAGCAATACCTGGTATCTGGGCTGACGTAGGTGCCGCGGCGGGCGACGGTGAAGACTAGCCTGCGCGGCGGTCGACGCGCAGGATGGTGATCAGGTCGCTTTCGACCGTGTACATGATCCGGTACGGGCCGACGGGCAGCCGCAACACTTCGCCCCACCGGAACGCCTCGGGCGGGTATGGGTTATCGGAAAGCTGGGCAACTGCAACTCCAATGGCGCGCATCCCTGCTTGATCCGTCATGAAGCGGCGTGCCGATGCTCGTGCCGTCGGCAGCCACTCGACCCTCACAGAGGGTCGCCGAGCAGTTCCGCCATCGCCTCCTCATGCGAGACCGCCCCCGGGCGGCCCTTAGCGACCCACTCCCGGTATTCCCGGAGGGCGGCTGCCGCGACGGCGGCCTCGTCTGGGTCAGCGTCGGGAACGGGCTCGGCCGCGTGAGCAGTCATGGCAACAAAGGTAGCGCTTGCTACCGACGCCGCCCGGGAACCGTACCAAGAGGCGCGCCGGTACTGATCGTTGGCCGCTGGCTCTTGCCCTAGCACTGGCCAATCCCCGGCCCTGGACGCTGTGCAGACCGAGTTCAGCGTCGGTCAGCCGTGGCGAAGCACCGGATCCGGCCTCGTCTGCATGGCGACAGACTTGGGGTATTCCCAGGTGGCCCAGCGGACGCGGAGGCAGCGGCTGGCGGCTGACCTGGGAGGTCTTAGTTGAGTGGTAAGGCGTTTGGCGGTTGCAGGCGCTGGTCTGCCAGGTGATATGAGGCATTTCGCTGTAGAGACGCTGGCCCGCGTGTCACGGCGCGGTGCGGTGACTGGCGCTGGGCACCGGAGCTTGGCAGGCCGTGGTCGATGCCGATCCGCCGGGCAGGCGGCCAACGGCAAAGCTCGGGAACCCACCCAGTTGGCACGTCCAGGCCATGCGCCGAAGGATGGCACGTAAGAGGCCGGTATCCTCGGGCGCACCGGTGCTGGTCACGAATGATGAGCGGCGCATCGCACGGGAAGACCTCGCAAGGCCTGAAGATCGCAATGTCCGCGCTGTCCCGCCCCTCCGCCGAGGCTGACCGCCGGCTCCTGCCGGGAGGAGGCCGCAGACCGCAGGCGAGCGTGGGCGTGTCCGCAGAGCCTGCCCCCCTTGGGGCATATCCGCCGCCGGTGCTGGCCGCAGCGGTCATGGCTGCGGAGGGGGCGTCTTTCGTGCTGGTCGGCAGCGCAGCCTTGTGGCTACACGGAGAGCCGGTCAGTGTCGGCGATGCCGACGTGGTGCCTGAGCCTGGTGAGCGGAATCTGCGCCGCCTGCGTGAGGCGCTGACCCAGATGGCCCTGTGGCCGCAGGCGGTTCCGCCGCTGCGGCGCTTCCCGCTGGTGCATGCGGCCAGCGTCGCCACGTCGTATGGCAGGATTGACTGCCTGCTCGAACGCGGCCGGGTCGACTGGCAGCGGCTGCGCCGGTCCTCGGCGATGCTCCCGGTGGCCGATGCGGCTGTGAGGGTGGCCGCCCAGGCCGATGCCCGGGCGCTCAGGCGCCGGTTCAAGGGGTGAGCCCATGGGTGAACGCACCGGTGCCGGCCTGGTCGAATGCGCCATTCTCGAAGCGCTCGATTCCCTCGGCGCCCGCCCCGGCCGGGGCTACCGGGTGAGCACGAAGGTGCTCGCCGCCGTCGAGGACCGCATCGGCCTGGCCCCCGGCTACGCCTACGAGATACTCCTCGACCTGGCCCGGCCCTGGATGATGCCAGTGAACCTGGTCTGCGTGCAGGGCAACTACGGCAGCCGCGGCGACGACCCGCCTGCGAACCCTCCCTATACCGAGGCCCGGCTCTCCCGCGCCGGGCAGGTCGCGCTGGCAGCCGAACGCGGGAACCTCGCCCCGGTACCCATCGGCCTCATCAACGGCAACACCTACCGCAACGGAACCAGGCCGCCGTTCCGCCCCGAAGCGGTCATCGAGGCGCTGCGGCAGGTCATCCGCCGGCCACGGTTCCCCGGCGCGGACCTGACCGGCATCATCGGCCCGCCCTATTTCCTCAATGGCTGCGCTGTCACCGGCGACTTCGAGGCGCTCGCCGCCGGCCACCCGGTCACACTCAGGCTGCAAGCCCGCGTCACCATCAGCGCCGACCACACCAGCGTCCGGATTGAGAATTTCCCGCCCAACGCCAACCCCGACGAAGCCGCCCAGAGCCTCGCTAGCCTCGCAGGGAGGCGTCCCTGGGCGCCGGACTACCCGGCCCTGCACCGGCATGCCCGGCTGCCACTCAAGGACATCCGCGACGAGTCAACGGACGCCCGAGGCGACCTGATCGTCTGCGTGCCTGAACCTGGAACCACACCAGAACAGCTACGCGACCAGATCACCGGCGTTCACGGCGTCTACACCACCGTCCCCGCCGCCTTGCCCAGCCCGCTGCCCGCCCTGATCAGGAACTGGGCCAAGGCCCACGCAACCGAGGACCTCCAGGCGAGCCTGGCAGCCCTGGAAGACGCCATCGGTGCCCAGGAAGCCAGCCGCTGAGCGAATCAGTCCCCATCCTGACCTTCGGCGGGGACCCATACACCAACCCGGTGTCAGACCGACGGCTCGCCGAGCGCGAGGCCGAACCCGGCGAACGCGAGCCGTGAGTGCCACCATGGCCGAGAAGGATTGTTCGTGATGCGGCCAGCAGCGTGGATGACCAACCCGTCGTGGTTCCTGGTCACCGGCCTGCACGACTGGACGCTGACTGGCCCACGTACTTGACCAGGGCGCTGGCGAACGCACAACCCGCTGCTTGACCAAGCCTGGCCGTTGCTCGTGCGCCAGCGTCGTAGGCGTGGTCTCGGCAAGAACCGTCCACGCTGTTGGCGAAACAGAGAATGCCACGGGAGTAAGTAGCCGCGCCGCGGCCATTGCGGCGCCCTGCCGGTGGGCGGGCAGAGGTGGTCTGCGGGCCTGGTCCGGCGAGACCAGAGGGTGGACTTACCCCGGCTTGAGGTTCAGGCTAGGCAATCGGGACGAGTCCCCGGCGGCCACCGAGGCGAAGTTTTACCAGCATGGGAGGCAATCATGCGCAGGGTCGCGCTGTTTGGTGCCTTGATACTCGCTGCGTTCATGGTCGGTGCCGCGCCTGCCGCGGCGCATAGCTGGGCGGGTGGCCCGGTCCAAGGGCACGTGAATGCGCGGGGCGGGCTGGATTGCAACGGCTTCAGCCCGATCCAAAAGCCGGTCCGGCGCGGCATGGACTGTACCGAGATCGCCTCCAACAGCGAGTACGGCTTCAAGGACAACGGCCACTACATCGGCCACGACGAGCCCGCTGCCGAGTTCTTCTCTCACAGGCCCGGCTCCGGTGGCAGTGAGAGCTACCAGGTCAAGCTTCCGGTCGAGCCGTCGAGCACGCCGAATGGCAGCTTCACCGGTCCGGTGTGGACCTTCCAGAACGATGTCACCTTCTGGTTCGGCATGGTGTTGTGCGACAACCAGTCCTACCCCGAAGGCACCACGGTCTGCACCCCGAACAGCGACAGCAATATTCAGGTCCCGCCGCGGCCCGACCACGCCGGCGCGGCGTTCCTGGAGGTCCAGTTCTACCCGCCGGGCATGGAGTCGTTCGGGTCCTGCAGCAAGACGCAGTGGTGCGCGGCGCTGACGATCGACAGCCTGCAGGCGCAGTTCGGCGCGCTGCACGGCCCCGGCAACGTCCCTGGCGCGGTATCCAACCCCAACTGCCCTGAGCCGGTCAACTTCGCCTACCTCACCAAGAGCGGGACGCCGATCGGCCCGCCCGGGCCGGACACGCAGAAAAACCAGTCGTTCAACCCCACCAATGCCGTGCTGCGGATGAACCAGGGCGACGTGATCACGGTCAACATCCACGACACCCCGGCCGGGCTGTCGGCCGCGGTCACCGACCAGACCACGGGCGGGAGCGGCTCGATGGTGGCCAGCGCCGCCAACGGGTTCCGCCACATCCTGTTCGACCCGGTGCACCTGACCTGCAACGGCGCCCCGTACGCGTTCCACCCGATGTACAACACCGCCGCCGCGCCGACCGCCAGCGGGCAGCCGACCGCGTGGACCACGTGGGCGGCGCACACCTTCAACATCAGCCAGTCCGGCGAGGTCGGCCACTTCGAGCCGATCAACGGCGACGGCGACGACACCCTGTGCGTCAAGGGCCCGCTGGTCCCCGGGTGCACGAACACCGACACCGACTTCGACGGGTACGCCTACCACGCGGACTGGCCCAACGGGTCGGCGAACTTCGCGACCCCGGCCTACTTCTCCTCCCCGCGCAGCCTCGGCCCGGACGGCAGCTTCACCCAGCCCTTCCGGACATTCGCGTTCGAAACCGACCTGCCCCGCGTCGAGGAGGCCAACACCTCCGTGACCCAGGCCTGCGACCACCACACCGGGCAAAACTGCACCAACCCCCCGGTGGGCGCGTCCTTCTACCCGTGGATGCACCTGGCCAGCGTGTCGGCCTTGCGCGGCGGCTGCGCCTGGGCGCTGAGCAACGACCTGCCCAACCAGATCAGCAACTTCGGCGGCGAACAAGCCGCCTGGGGACCGCTGCTGACAGTCAACTACGGCTTCGACACGCGCATCCACAACTTCGCCAGCACCCCCGCAGCCAACCCCTGCCGATAACCCCCTACCGTGACGCGCTGACACGCGGAACAACCCGAACGCGGCGGCCGGGGCAACCCGGCCGCCGCGCCGCATAACCGGGCCCGGCGACGGTGCACGCGGGCGGCTGCCACTGCTGTGCCCGCCGTGCCAGGCCAGCCGCTCCGGCAGCTCGCGTACGGCAGGGCCGTGTGCAGGAGGCAGGCGGAGCTTGGCCGGGTCGGCGGCGGCAATCACGGCCGCTCTGGTAAGGCACGGGTCAGCCTGCCGTCGGACGTGGCCAGTGACTCACCGAGCGCCGCCGCGCGGGGTGCCGCCAGGGGCCCGAGCACCGTCCGCAGACGAAGCCCGGCCAGGTTCCCTGAGTGCGCCTCGCCCGCCTGGCCGGCGCCGGCCGAGCGCCCGGGCTGAGCAAGGCAAGGGAACCGGCCGGGCCCACGACCCGTCCAACGCATAGGCCTGGACCGGGCGCCTCGCCCGGGACCTTCCGCCCAGCGTGGAGGTGAGGGTGATGGTGCAACGGACACCGCGGCTCGGTGCGGCCGACTGGGCGGCGCTGGTTATGGCCGCCGGTGCGATCATCACGGTGGCCGCCTGCGGCAGCCGGGTAGCGGCCAGCCAGCCTGCGCCGGCGGGCGGTGCGGGCGCGGCGTCTGTGCCGGCCGGCAGGGCGGTGGCGGGCGTGGCCCTGTGCAGGCACATACCCCGGCTGACCCGCGTGGTGGTCAGCCGGACGACGCCTATGCGCGTGCTGGAGCCAGCGATGGTCTTGCCGCGGGGGATCACCATCGGGGAACCAGGCCCGGTGCGCGGACTGGCTGCCGCGCTGTGCGGGCTGCCGGCGTTGCCGCGCGGGCCGGTGAACTGCCCGGCCCAGTTCCGCGGCTCGCCGCTGCGGCTCGCCTTCGCCGCCGGCCGGCGCCCGTTCCCGCCGGTCACCGTCCAGGTGAGCGGCTGCCGGGCCGTCACTGGGCTGGGCCCCGCGCGGACGGCGTCCTCAGCGGCGTTCTGGCGCACCCTTGGCGAGGACCTCAGCCTCCCAAACCCGCGGAATACCAGCCCGCCCGGCGGCATCAGCCCTTGAGGCCAGCTCCGCCTGAGCCGATCACCGGGTGGCCCGCCAAGTCTGGCCAGCGTCTTTGGGACAGCCCGGAAAGGGGCGCCGATGGTCGGCAATCCGTCCAGCATCGGGCTGGCAGCTGGCCCCGTTAAGGTTCAGCCCGCAGGTGACGGCCACGATGCTCACGGCAAGGCCCCGGACGCCCGGGGACCTTACCGCACCCCGGGCCCCGGTGGGCTAGGTCATGGACAGGGTTGGGGATAACGTGGGCGAAGTCTTGATGCCTGTGGTCGAATCCGTAGTTGCTCAGCTCCAGGGCCCCCAGGTGACCTGCTCGCCGTCGAAGTTGCTGAGCTGGCCGGGTATGTCGTGGGTCGGGGCCCGCGCGCAGCGCTGGCGGCGGGGTTGTCCACCCCCAGCAGGCGCCAACTGGTAGGCGCCGGCGCACATGTTGTCTCCTCGTGGATGCTCGCAATACGGTGGTCACCTCTTCGGTGCGGCCTTGCGTGCAAACAAGGAGGCGAGGGCGTCACCCATGCCGAGGTGCTCGAGGTGTTCGCGGCCAACGTGACCCGGCTGCGCGAGCTCGTCGAGAAGATTGTGGAGGGCCTGCCTGCCGGGCGTGACTGCCCCTGCCCGGACGCCCTGGACGGGATCAAGCTCTCGTTCGAGCTGCCGGGCTAACATTTTGCCGACTTCGAAGGAACACCTGCTGACGTATTGCGGCGTCCCCGCGCCGGCCCGTATAACGGATGAAGGCCGGTGGGACGACTGTTTCAGGAGGTGTGGCATGAGACGTTCGCTCGCCATCGGAATTTCTGCGGCCCTGGCGGCCGCTTCATTAACGGGGGCGGCCCTGGCCTCGAGCCCGGGGGCCTCGTCGGCGTCCGCGGAGGTGAAGTCCAAGCTGCCGAACGGTCCGTCGGTGAGGGTCGCCGGGCTGCAGCACTCCTGCGCG
>Ga0306924_10006949_pt1 | contig 11301 bp, 8 predicted proteins | sample sta12Can44000111_FD_203756 | JGI IMG/M metagenome (GOLD analysis project Ga0306924, IMG submission 203756) | Lab enrichment of tropical soil microbial communities from Luquillo Experimental Forest, Puerto Rico - statanox.12C.anox.44.000.111 (v2)... | ecosystem: Environmental > Terrestrial > Soil...
CCCATGTCTCGAATTCCGCGCTCGGCATTGACGACAGCTTGGTGACGTGGCCGATCGCGACCCGGCCGCCATAGCGATGGGCCTCCGCCTGCAGGCAGACTTCTTCCATGTCGGTCCAGGACGGATCGAGATCGAAATCGAGATGGAAATCGATATCGAGATCGAAGCGGCGCGCGATCCCAAAGATGTGCTCGATATGCCGCGCGCGGTCGCTGTCGGCATAGGGACAGCCGCCGATCAGGTCGGCGCCTGCCTCGCAGGCCGCAACCAGCATTTCCTCGGTGCCGGGATCGTTGATCATGCCTTCCTGCGGAAACACGCAAAGCTCGAGGTCGATCGCCCAGGCGTAGTCGTCCCTGAGCTTCCTGATCGCATTGAAGCTTGTGAGGCCGATCCGCGCGTCGACCTCGACGTGGGTGCGCATCGCCGTAGTACCCTGCAGGATCGCCTTCTCCAGCGTGCGGGAGGCGCGCACGTAGACATCCTCCTCGGTGAAGGCGCGTTTTGCGGCCGCCACCTGGCCGATCGCCTCCTCGAGCGTGCCGTGCCGGATATGGCAGCGGTCGAGAATGCAGGATTTGTCGAGATGGATATGGCTGTCGACGAAACCTCCCAGCACAAGCCGACCGTCGACATCCTCACTGCGCGCATCAGTTGCGATGCGCGGCGCGATCTCGGCAATCGCGCCGTCGCGGCTCAGGATGTCGAAGATCTCTCCTCCGCGTCCGGCGACCCTGGCGTTGCGCAGAATGAAATCGTCGCCCATGGTCAATGAACCGCTTCCATCTTGCCGAGATAGGCTGCTTCCAGCGCCGGATCGTGCGCCAGCGCTTCGGACGAATCCTCGTGAACGATCTTGCCCGATTCCAGCACATAGCCGCGGTCGGCGACCTTGAGCGCGAGCGCGGCCATCTGATCGACCAAAAGAATGGTGACGCCCTCGTCGCGAAGGTCGGCCAGCACCGCGAACAGCTCACTGATCATTGCCGGCGCGAGGCCAAGCGAGGGTTCGTCGAGCAAGAGGATTCTGGGCTTCGCCATCAGTCCGCGCGCAATCGCGACCATCTGCTGCTCGCCGCCGGAAAGCAGCCCGGCACGGCTGTCGACGCGATCGCGCAGCCGCGGAAATCGCCGCAAGAGAGCTTCGACTTCCGTTCTCGCGTCGGCATCCGGCCGCGTATAGGCGCCGAGCAGGATATTGTCGCGCACGGTGAGTTCGGTGAACATCTGGCGCCCCTCGGGCACCAGCGCCAATCCCCGCGCCGCGATCAGATGAGCCGGGAGGCGGTCGATACGCTCGTCATCGAGAATGATCGCGCCGTCGACGGGACGCAAAAGCCCGCTCATCGAAAGCATCGCCGTCGATTTGCCGGCGCCATTGGCGCCGAGCAGCGCCACCATCTCGCCGGAGCGCACCGCAAGCGAGACGTTTTGCAGGACCGGCGCGGGGCCATATCCCGCGTCGAGCTTGAGGCAGGACAGGATCACCTCGCCCGGCGGCGCCTGCCAGGCTTGAGGCCGGGGCCGCGCCTGCATGTCGCTCGCACCGAGATAGGCCTTGAGCACCGCGGGATCGTTGCGGACGCTGCCGGGTTCGCCGGACGCAATGACGGCGCCGGCATCGAGCACCACGATGTGGTCCGAGATCGCCATCACGAGTTGCACGTCGTGCTCGACCAGGATGACCGCGACGCCGCTTGCGGCGATCTTCTTCAGGAGCGCGCCGAGCTGGTCCTTGTCCGATCGCAGGAGGCCGGCCGCCGGCTCGTCGAGCAGAAGCACGCGCGGGCGCGTCGCGAGGGCGCGGGCGATCTCGACAAGCCTGAGATCGACATGCGCGAGGTAACGCGCCTCAAGATCCGTGCGGCCGCGATAGCCGGTGAAAGCGAGCAGAGATCGCGCGATCGCCTCGTCGTCCGGCCGTGCCAACGCGGCCAGCGGATTGCCCAGCCGGCCGCGGCGCAGAGCGATCAGGATGTTGTCGAGCACGGTCATGGCGCCGAACAACTGCGTGGTCTGGTAGGTCCGCGCGATGCCGTTGCGCGCGACGCGCCAGGCCGGCTCGCCCGCGAGTTCGACGCCGGCTCGCGTCACGCTGCCGGTGTCGGGCCGATAGAAGCCGCCGATCATGTTGAGCACAGTGGACTTGCCGGCGCCGTTGGGGCCGATCAGGCTGGTGATGCGGCCGGGACTCGCGACAAAACTGACATCGGTTGCGGCCTTGACCCCGCCAAAGGAGATGCCGATCCCCTTCACCACCAATTCCTCCGCGGATCCGGTGCCGGAGAGAAATGAGAGTAGATCGATATCCGGATGTGCCGCGTTGTCCTTGCCGCTGCTTTTCGGCAGGAATCGCGTGAACAGACCGATGACGCCATCGGGCGCTGCCCAGAGCACGGCGAGCAGGAGCGCGCCGACGAAGAGAAGCCGGTATTCCGCCAGTTGCGACAGCAGTTCGGGCAGCAGAACCGTGATCGCCGCACCGACCGCCGGCCCGAACAGCGAGCCCGCGCCGCCGACGATGACCGCGAGCAGGAACAGAATCGATTGCGAAAACGGAAAGGAGTCGGGTGCGACGAACATCATCAGGGGCGAATACACGGCGCCGGCAAGTCCTGCCAGGACCGCCGAGATCGCAAATGACGCGGTCTTGATCGTCACCGGATTGAGCCCGACCGATCGCGCCGCCGTTTCGCTGTCGCGTACAGCAAGCATTGAACGGCCCCACGCGCTTTTCGAAAATCGCCGAAAAAGATAGAGCGATGCGGCGGCAAGCAGCACCGCGAGGATAGCGGTTTCCCGCTCTGCGAAAGGCCGACCGAAAAATGTCGGCGCCGCAAAGCTCATCAGACCGTTCTGTCCGCCGGTGAGCGACTTCCACTCGATCGTGCCGTGCTGGACAATGAAGGCGAAGGCGATGGTGATCATCGCAAGATAGGGTCCCGCGACGCGCAAGGCCGGCAGTGCGAGCAGGATGCCGACGATGCCGGCGAGCGCACCCGCAAGCGGCAACGCGAGCCAGAAGCTCACGCTTTTGCCGAGCAGGATGGCCGAGACGTAGGCGCCGATCGCGTAGAAGCCGACATGGCCGAGCGAGACCTGTCCGCTCAGGCCAAGCAGCACGTTGAGCCCGACACCCACGATCGTCGTCAGCGCAACGAGCGCAAGGACGAAATGCGTATAGCTTTCCGAAGTCAGCGCAACCGCGATGCCGCCGGCCGCGAACGCGATAATCGCCAGCGTCTCGATCGATGGCAGGGGCCGGGCGCGCGTCACGTTATACCTTTCTCGTTCCGGCACGGCCAAGCAGCCCGTTCGGGCGAATGGCAAGCGCTGCGATGACGACGGCAAAGGCCGCGATCTGGGTGTAGCTCGAGCCGGCGAACGAGGTGACCATGGCCTCGATCAGGCCGTAGAGGATTCCGGCCAGCATCACGCCCCAGGCCGAACTGATTCCGCCAAGGATCGCCGCCGCAAAGGCCTTGATGCCGAACAACGTGCCCATGTCCGACTGCACGCTGAACAATGGCGCGATCAGGATGCCGGCTAGTCCCGCCAGCGCCGTCGAAAGCGCAAAGGACAGGGCGATGGCGCTGCGCACGTTGATGCCCATCAGTTGCGCCGCGCGCTTGTTCTGCACCACCGCCAGCAGCGCCTTGCCTTTGCTTGTCCTCTGGAACGCGAACTGCAGCACCACCGCAAGCCCTAGTCCGACCAGCGGGATCACAAGCTGCAGCGGAAAGATGCCCGTCCCGAAGATCTCGATCGGCTTCTGCGCCAGGAACGACGGAAAGCCGCGCGGCTCCTTGCCGAAGGTGAAGAGCACGACGTTGTCGACGACGATGCCGCCCGCAACCGTCGCCATCAGCCAGGCGTTCGATCCGCGTTCGGCGAACGGTCGCACCAGCGCGCGTTCGACGAGAAGGCCGAACAGGCCGCAGAGCAGAAGCGCGATTGCGGCCGCCAGCGGCATCGGCAGGCCGAGGCGGATCGCAAGCACGTAGCCAAGCACGGCCCCGAGCATCACCGAGGAGCCCTGCGCGAAGTTGACCGTGTTCGAGACGACGTAGGTAACGTGGTAGCCGAGCGCGATCAGGCCGTACATGCTGCCGACGGCGACGCCGCTGACGATCGCTGAAAACAACAACATCGAAACCGCTTCTTGCTGCCCGCGGGACGCAGGTCGATCCAACGTCCCGCGGATGCGAGCCTAATTCGTGAGCGGCACGATTTCACCTTCGACGAAATGCGTGAAGATGTAGTCGCCGGAACTCAGCGCATCGTGGTTCTGCTCGGAGAACGGCTTGTCATAGGCCTTGATCAGGCCGTCATAGTGATCGATGGCAAGGAAACCGTCGCGGATCTTGGTGCCATCGGTCGAGCCGGCCTTCGCCACCGCGATTGCCGTCAGGTGCATGGCGTCGTAGGCGTTGGCGATGCCGACCGCGGGCGTGACGTCGGCGAGCGTTTTGATCTCTGGATATTTCTTCTTCAGCGCCGCGAATACGGCCTCGGCCTTCGGCGACGTCTTGCCCGCGAAGCTGAAGGTCTGGATGAAATGTACCTTCGCGGCGCTCGGACCGGCGAGCTCGGTGAAGCGTCCGCCTGCCGGACCCCAGTGGGAGACGACCGGGACGTTCCAGCCCATGCGGTCCAGCGATTTCACGACCTGCGAAGATGGCGCGACATTCGCTACGAGGAACAAAGCGTCGGCGCCGGCATCCTTCAGGCGCGTCAACTGCGGAACGACGTCGACGTCGGCGTCCTGGAATTTCTCGATGCCGGCAAACGGCAGGCCTTTGTCGGCCAGCGCCGCCTTGAGGCCGCCTTCGTTGGATTCGCCCCAGGGATTGTTGATCAGGATCATGCCCGGCTTCTTGATGTCGTATTTCTTCATGGCGTAGTCGACCAGCGCCCGATCGACCAGGGCGTCGACGGCGGAGACGCGGAAGACATAGTTGTCGGCCGCGCCGTTGCGGGTGATCGCGGTGCCTGCCGCCCACACCCCCATGAACGGCACCTTGCTCTGATTGGCGAACGGCACGATCGCCATCGACACCGGGGTGTCGAGGCCGCCGAACAGCACCGCGACCTTCTCGCGCTGGACCAGTTCGCGCGCGGCAACCACGCCCTTGGCGGGATTGCTCTCGTCGTCGCGGACGACCAGCTCGAGCTTCTTGCCAAGCACGCCCCCGTTTGCGTTGATCTCGTCCATCGCAAGCGACAGGCCCCGCATGATGGCCTCGCCCGACTTGGCCGATTGGCCGGACATCGCGGCAACCAGGCCGAATTTGATGGTGTCCTCGGCGAGCGCCGGCACCGAAAACACGATCGCAGCGCCAACCAGAAGCGCGCGTCGCGACAGGGATCGCAGGAAAGCTGACATTGGGTGGTCCTCCGTTAGACGGGATTCTTGTGGCAAGTGCCGTGCCAAGGCCGAACTATCGGAAATAGCAGTGATCTCAGCCGCTTGACCAGATTGCGCTTTCCGTTAGCCGATTTTTCGCGTGCAAAAACTGTCCAAATTGTATGCAATCGTGCATGCGATTTTAGCTTTCCTTGCGGCGCGCACAACCGCATCCTTAGGTCAGAAACCCCGAAGGAGGACCAGCTATGCCGGCCGCCGCACCCGCTCTTTCCGCTCAAACGTCCGACGACGTCGCGATCGTGCGCGACTTTCTCGACGCATCGATGAAGCCGGACGCCGAACGTGCGGCAAGCCACATTGCCGCGGACTTCAAGCTGACCTTCACCGGCGGACGTACCTTCGACCATCCGAGCGGCAGCATCGGTTTCAATGCCAAACGTTACCGCTGGGTGAAAAAGGCCATGGATCGCTTCGACGTCGTGCCGGGCACGGATGAGACCATCGTCTACTCGATCGGCACCCTCTACGGCGAATGGCCCGACGGCACCGCCTTCAAGGGCAACCGTTACATCGACCGCTTCGTCGTTCGCGGCGGCAAGATCACGCGCATGGACGTCTGGAACGACAGCGCCGAGCGTATCCTGGAGCGCAACGGCATCGACGCGTAAACTGCCCATGCGCAATCGGGCTGCTATCGCTTGCGCGGTTTCGGAGGCGGCATTCGCGCCGGCTGGGCTTCGCCGGCATAGCTGTCCAGAATGTCGCTGAGCTCGCGGTTCTTCCGGATCGTGGGCATGATCAAGGCACGGTTGGCCACGGCCTCGAGATGGTTTTCCATCACCTTCATTGCGACCTCGGCGTCGCCCTTGACCAGCGCGTCGATCACGGCGCGATGCTCGCTGACCGCGCATTCGGAGGAATGCGGCCGGCTGTAGAGCGCGAGGATCAACCCGAAACGCGATGAAACCTCGCTCACATATCTGGCGATCGCGGCACTTCCCGTCATGTTCGCGAGCACGATGTGGAATTGCGTCGCGAGCCTGATCGACAGCGGTTCGTTTTCGCCGCGCGCACGCTCTTCGTCGGCGACATGCGCCTTGAGCTGCGCAATCTGCGCCTGATCCAGCCGGCCGGCGAGCCGCGACATCACCAGCCGTTCCAGGCCGAGGCGAATGTCGAAGATATCGCGCGCCTCTTCCCACGCCGGCGTCGCGACCACCGCGCCGCGATTGCGCCGCAGCTCGACCAGCCCTTCGGCCGCGAGTTGTCCGAGCGCGTGCCGCACGATGGTACGGCTTGCACCGAAACGCTCGCCGATCGCGTCCTCAGGCAGTTTCGCACCCGGCGACAGCGCCTGCTCCATGATCGCGTGGCGAAGCGCCCGATAGATCTGGCTGGTGCGATCGATGGTCGGCTTTGAGCTTCTCGCCATGAGGTTGCTTGGTCTGGTTGCCGGGCAGACAAGAGCAAAAGTGCGCCGCGCGTCAAGACTAGCGTTCGGACGGCGACCCCGACTTTGTGCGGTCGCTTCGCGGCCTGGAGCCAACCGATGCCCGACCTTTGGGCGGTGTTCGGCATTGCCGGCTTGTCGATTGCATATAGCGCCAATCGCGCGGCACCCTATAATTCCGGAATGGTTGTCCGGCGGCCGCCGCATCAGATCATCGCGAAACAGGCTGACAGGCCGGATCGGGCGTCCGTCGTGTTGTGCCGGAGGTTGAGCTTCGGCGCACTGCTTGCGGTGCTTCTCATGCTTCCCTCTCCTTACGCGCAGAGCCAGACAATCGACAAGCCTCACGACACAACAGCGCCGACGGACGCAGCGGCGGCCGGCGCTTTCAAGTCCTGCATCGCCGAGATCGCACCCGACGCGCTGCGTCGCGTTTCGCAGAAGACCTTCGATGCGGCAACGTCCGGGCTGGAAGCGGATCCTCAGATTCTCCATCAGTTGCAATCGCAGCCCGAGTTCAACCAGCCCATCTGGCAGTATCTGGACGCGATCGTGAACGAAGACAGAATTGCCGCGGGCCGAGTGGTGCTGTTGGGTCTTCGACCTCTCTTCAATGCCGTCGAAGAAGCTTTTGGAGCCGATCGCTTCATCATCGCCGCGATCTGGGGTGTGGAATCAAACTTCGGGACGGACGCCGGTTCGTATCCCGTCATCCGTGCCACCGCGACGCTCGCCTGCATGGGACGGCGGCAAGCCTATTTTCGAAACGAATTTATTGCCGCGCTCGAAATCCTGGAGCGAGGCGACGTCGCACCCGATCGCTTCAAGGGCTCGTGGTCCGGCGCTTTTGGCGGCACGCAATTCATGCCGACAACGTTCCTGCGGTTCGCGGTGGATTTTGACGGAAACGGACGGCGCGACATCATCGATGACGTGCCCGATATCCTGGCCTCGACGGCAAACGTGCTCCGCGCGTACGGCTGGACGAGGGACAAACCTTGCGCTGTCGAAGTCACCCTGCCCCCGGGGTTCGATTATTCCCTGACCTCCGAGCGCAAGCCGATCGCCGAATGGACGCACCTTGGAGTGGTCCCGTCGAGCGAGGCGAGACCGCTCGATCAGCGCGACGAAGCGAACCTTTGGTTGCCTGCGGGGCATGAAGGGCCCGCGTTCCTGCTGTCGAACAATTTCGAAGCCATCAAGAAGTACAATACCGCTGAAGCCTACGCCCTTGCCGTGTGTCAACTTGCCGACCGGCTTCGTGGCGGCGGACCGCTTTCAAAGCCCTGGCCACGCGACGAGCGGGTGCTCTCGGCCGCTGAGCGGCTCGAACTTCAGAGCCTTCTGAAGTCGCAAGGGTTCGATGTCGGACCGATCGATGGAATGATGGGCATCCAGACCAGGGCCGCGATTCGCCAGTTTCAGACGAAATCCAATCTTGTTCCCGACGGATTTCCCTCGGCGATGCTGCTCGAGCGTCTCCGCCATCCATGAGATGGCCGCCCGGGCTTGCGATGGAGAAGGCATCACTTTGCCGGCCCGCTCTGCGTCTCAAGATGCCGGCTGTAGCGGGACATGGCAAAACAGAACGCGAAATAGATGATCGCCACGAAGATGTAGACCTCGACGCTGAATTGCTGCCAGGCGGGGTCGATCACCGCGGTCTTGGCCGTGGTCAAGAGATCGAAGATGCCGATGATCAGCACCAGGCTCGTATCCTTGAAGAAGGCGATAAAGGTGTTCACCAGCGGTGGGATGACGTGACGGATCGCCTGCGGCAGGACGATCAGGGCGTTCTTCTGCCAATACGACAGGCCAAGCGCCTCGGCTGCCTCGTGCTGCCCCCTCGGCACCGCCTGCAAGCCGCCGCGCACCACCTCCGCGAGATAGGCGCCGGCAAAAAGCACGATTGCGATCTGGGCTCTCAGGAGCTTGTCGATGTTGAAGCCGTCGGGCATGAACAGCGGAAACATCACGCTCGCCATGAACAGGAGACTGATCAACGGCACGCCGCGGATCAACTCCACATAGAGCACGCAGAGCGAGCGGATCGCGGGAAGTTTTGAACGCCGGCCGAGTGCAACGAGGATGCCGAGCGGGAAACCGAAGGCAAGCCCGAACGTTGCCAGAATGAGCGTCACCGGCAGGCCGCCCCAGCGCTCCTGCGACACGAAAGGCAGGCCGAGCACGCCGCCCCACATCAGGACGCCGATTGCGACGAGCGCGGCAGCCCAGACATAAATCAGCTCGCGCCGCCAAAGACTGCGCCGGGTCGACAGGTAGAACAACGCGATGAAGACCAGAATCGCGAGCGCCGGCCGCCATTGCTGATCGAACGGATAGGTGCCGAACAGGATGAAGCGGAATTTTTCGCCGATCACCGCCCAGCATGCGCCAAGCCCGCGCGCGGCACGGCAGGCGCTGGAGTCGCTGCCGGGCACCGTCCAGACCGCATCGAGAATGCCCCATCGCACAAAGCTGAGCAGCGCCTCGACGAGCAGCACCAGCAGCACGAGCGTGACAAGGCTCGAGGAGATCGACGAAAACAGGTTGGCGCGCAGCCAGCGCAGCGCGCGGCCCGCCACGCTTGAGCCCGATTGCAGATCGCTGAATGAGCGCGGGCTTCGCGGGGTATCGGCGGCCGAGATCACGATCAGCGCTCCGACAGCGCGATGCGCGCATTGTACCAGTTCATGAACAGGCTGATGCTCAGGCTGATGGTCAGGAAAACCAGCATGATCAGCGCAATCGCTTCGATGGCCTGTCCGGTCAGGTTCAGCGTCGTGTTTGCGATCGACACGATGTCCTGGTAGCCGATCGCGACCGCGAGCGACGAGTTCTTGGTCAGATTGAGATATTGGCTCGTCAGCGGCGGCACGATGAGCCGCAACGCCTGCGGCAAGACGATCTGCCGGAGCACGAAGCTGCGGCGCAGGCCCAGCGCGACCGCGGCGTCCCATTGGCCCCTCGGAACGGCTTGAATGCCGCTGCGGACGATTTCGGCGATGAAGGCCGAGGTATAGGTCACGAGCGCGATCAACAGCGCAAAATATTCCGGCGACAGCGTCAGCCCGCCGACGAAATTGAAGCCGCGCAGTTCAGGCAGCGTGATCGTCCAGGATACGCCGAGCGCCCATGACAGCACGCCCGGCAACGCGACGATGAGGAGCACGGCCCAGAGCCACGCGCGCCGCGGTCTGCCATCGAGCATCTGCCGCGCAATCAGGCGCCGGCGCAGGAGATGAAAGACAACCAACCCGATCACGGCGGTGGCGAGCACGACAAGTTGTCCCGATCCGACCGGAATCGACGGCAGGACCAGGCCGCGATTTGAAAGATAGATGCCTCGAACGGGATTCCAGGCGCCGCGCGCCGCAGGCAGACCCTGCATCAGCACGTACCAGAACAAGAGCTGCAGCAGCAACGGAATGTCGCGCAGAACCTCGACATAGACGGCGGCCAGCCGCGACAACATCCAGTTGGCGGAGAGCCTCGCGATGCCGATCATCGTGCCCAGCACGGTCGCGAGCACGATGCCGATCACGGCGACGCGCAGCGTGTTGACGATGCCGACGACGAAGGCCCACAGGAAGCTGTCCTTCGGGCTATAGGGGAGCCAGCTATCGGCGATCGGCATGCCGGCCTCGCGGCCGAGAAAGGCGAAGCCGGTGGAAATGCGCCGCGCCGACAGATTGTGAAGCGCGTTCGACCAGAGCCAGGCGACCAGAGCAACCGCGATTCCAACCACCAGGATCTGCCAGACGAGACCCGTGAACGCCTGGCCTCGCAGCGACAGATGGAAGCGCCGTGGCGGACGTTGACGCGCAGCTATGGTCACTGCCCGGGACTCCTCGACCTTGATCGACGACGCCAGCTTGTGCGCACGAACGCGCTTCATACGTTGCACCATTTAGCAAGATATGCAACAAATGTTTCATGGCCGAGCCTTTGAGATCATCGCCTCTGAGCGAACTCGCCAGCGCGCTGCCCTCGCTACCGGCGCGTCTGCAGGAGGTCGGGCGGTTCGTGGCCGCCAACGATTATGACGCGACCACGCGCTCGATGCGCGATTTGGCCGCCGAGGCCGGCGCCGATCCCGCCGCCTTCACGCGGCTTGCCAAGGCGATCGGCTATTCGGGATGGGACGAGTTGCGCGCCGCGCTCACGGAAGCACGACGGCCGTCGCAATATCGACCGTTCTCCGAGCGCGCCAGAGGCCGCCGTCAGGGGCCTTCATCGGACGTCGCGCTGATCGGCGCCAAGCTCGACGCCGAAGCGGCCGGCGTCGGCCGCATTTCGGCCGCCTCCATCGCAGACGCGGCAAAGGCCCTGCATAAAGCGCGGCGGATATGGATTGCCGGATTTCGGAGCTGCCGCGGCGTCGCGGAGCTGCTCAATTACGAACTGCGGCTGTTCCGCCCGGATTCCGTGCAGTTGGTCGGCGGCTCCGGCCCCGAGGACCTCGATTTCGGCGCGTTCAATG
>Ga0306924_10006956_pt1 | contig 11297 bp, 8 predicted proteins | sample sta12Can44000111_FD_203756 | JGI IMG/M metagenome (GOLD analysis project Ga0306924, IMG submission 203756) | Lab enrichment of tropical soil microbial communities from Luquillo Experimental Forest, Puerto Rico - statanox.12C.anox.44.000.111 (v2)... | ecosystem: Environmental > Terrestrial > Soil...
TTCCGACCCCTGCCACACCTCTGCAGTTGGCGGTGAGTGTTCCTGACACGGGCGTGCCTGAGACGGCGCCCGAATATTTGTACCTGATGTCGGGCCGCATGATTCTCAAGGTGAACTTCGAGCCCTTGAAGGTCCCATGGACTGCGCTAGTGGTTGAACACGCGCTGCGGGTCAATCTGACTCTGCCGGACAATCTGTGGTCATTTTGGGTCAACTGAAGCGTCATCGTCCCGCGTATCGGGGCGGGGTTCGTGCGCTGCCGCGTTCCAGACCACGAGCCACTGACCTTCGAACTGCCGGCTCCGGCGGGCAGCGCACCCGACATCGTCGCAACAACCGCAAGAACAGCCGTGCACACCAAGAACACGTTTGATCTGCCTTGTGACATCGTGACTCCTCCCATTTGCTGCGCCCATGCAATCGAGATCGCATGGCTAAATGGGCTCCAACGGCCCTACTCGTCACGAACAGCGTGGCGGGCCAGTGACATTCCTGACCGGGCAAACCTCATCTGGTTTGCCACGCTGCGTGCCCAGCCCTGCAGTCGAACGTAGCCCCAGGGCGCGAGAAACCAAGAGTTGTTTGCAAGTCTGTCGCGAAGATTGGCAGTTACCCACCCCTAGCCAGGGCGGATGTGTCCGCCCACTGGGTGACGTGATCGTGAACTGCGCCGTAGCCGGCGTTGTCACGAGTACGTCCTTTCCCTGGCGGTGTATGGCCCATATTCAAGGGCACGCGGGTATGCGCAGTTCGCGACGCGATCGCCATGCGTCGTGCGCCATCCGTGGCGCGAAATGGCCCGTCACGACCGCCTAGGCGGCGCTGTTTCGCTTCTAGTGGCCGGCTGTCCGCCCTACCCCCATAACGCCGGTTCGGGGATGCCCGCTAAGGACCCGTCGCTCCTGGTGAGGATGACGACAGGAACGAAGGCGTTAGCGCTTGGCGTGACACGACTTCATGTCAACTTACCGAGTGACCAACTATGAACTTCTTCCAGCCTGACTCGCATCAACAGACCGTCCGACGGAGGGACCGGCACCAATATCGGTGTCACATATCGAGCATTCTTCAAGTGGAAATAGCTGAACTGACCCAACTCCCGCGGTGAACTCTTCAGGTAGACGCCTTGCCACACTCTGTGGATGTTCGCGGTCACTTCAGAAATCAGGTCTGCTGTCTCATCAGACGGATTCTGTTCTGGCCAGGTGGCCTTTAGGGCATCATCGAACTTCGGCCACCAAGTGCGGCCCGAAGAAATGTCACCGGTGATCACGGCGCTACCCGTTGTCAGGGTCACAGGGATCGTGATGTTGGCCTCTGGTCGTACCGTCGCCATCAGCTCAACGATGAAGACAAGGTTGGAGAGGAATGGGTCAATGTTGGGATTGAACTCCCCTTCCGACCCGCCGTCGTTTCGCCCCTCTTCGTTGACGCCGGTCATGCGCCCCCTCTGGATTCGCTGTTGCACACTGCCTCGAAGCCGCCATCGCCGGATGATTTGCAGGGCAAGAGTGACCGCCTGACCTGCAGTATCGGAAGGAAGAGCTGGGAACTTGACCGCCCCGGAGCCGAAGTTGGCACGTGGAATCCCTGATCGCCGGTTCGGGGTCGCTTCTTAGCGTTGCCGGAGACGGGGTTCCACCGGCTCACGCTTCTCGATTCGGCCTACCTGGCCGATCCTCTGGGATCGTCGGGGGCAGGGTGAGTTACAGACTTTTAGGATGAGGAATCGGCTCCAAACGAGTGGATGGCGCAGGAGGGTGACGACATTGGTCGATGGTGTCGCTTGGTCGATGAGGTCGGCGCTAATCATGGTCTCAGACCTTGATCGGTCAGTGCCGTTCTACATGGACGTCTGCGGACTACAAGAGATCTTTCGTGAGCCTGATTCAGCCGTTCTCAGTGTTGAGGCAGGCCAGTCAGCGACGCTGTACTTAAGAAGGGTCTATCGCGATGGGCTCCATACCGGACAAGAAACGTTGGGAGTAAGAGCGATTTCATTCTTCTCGAGATCAAGCACGGAGCTTGATCGCGTCGAGGAACGGCTGAAGGACCTCGGTGCGCTCCGAGACCGCCGACAGGTCGGAGAGGGCGGCAGGATTGGGTTGGTGCGAGGCCACGATCCTGACCGGCTTCCCCTGGCCTTCGTGAGTCATGACCCGAGTCGGCCCGCAACCGGCGCCGAATTCGGGAAGATATCGTCGCTTATCTACGGATGGGACTTATGACTTAACGGTCGCCGCGGCCGTGGACTATCCCAGAACGCCGGTTTGGGGCGGCCTACATCACCACGTACTTGCCGGTAGCAGCGCGGCGAGCGAGTCGTGATTCGATTGCCGCTCATGGCGCTTTCCCTTTAGGGTGCTCTGTCACCCTCGTGGGCTTGAACGGTCGGTTACGGGCCGTGGCGACGATGGGTCGCCTGAGCCGCGAGCTTGATGCTTACCAGCCATGGAGGTGAGAGATGAGCGGCATCGAGATGGGCGGTGAGCAGTCGGCGGAGGTACCCCTCGTCGGGGTGGTAGATGAGAAACCCGAGGCGGGCGGGGCCGCCGAACCGCCAAATCGTGTTGCCTGTGAGCCCGTGAGCGAACCGACACTGTCCTCGGCTTGGTACGCCGCCAGCGGAGTCCCGATTACGGACCGACTCTTGGAGTGGCCCCCTGATGTGTTCGCGCTCACAAATGTCTTGCTAACGCGCGCGGAAGCGTTTCGCTACGCCCTGTCCTTCAAAGACTGGCCCCCCAGCCCATTTGGTGACGGAGCTCGGTCGGTCGAGGAGGCCGGCCGCGGGTGGAGCGCCCGGGCAGAGGACCGCACCGGCGAGATGCCCGACCTGGTCACGGGAGAGTGGAACGTCCTTCGTGAGGGCGCCGAGGTGCCGCTCGAACAACTCGCCGTCGGGGGCTGCCAGCGAGTGTGTGAGGCACTGCTGACCTTGCATGCGATCGCGGACGAGGCCTGCGCTGGGCTTGGCGTCGCCCTGGACAGCTCCCACAGCGAGGGGTGCGTGTATCGGGCCCGCGGACGAGAGCTGCTGGCGCGCACCGGATCCATGGCCCGCATCGACGCCCGCCTCTTGCGCGTTCTACCAAAGGTCATCACCCCGCCCACGGGGCGACTCGCCTTTTCACGCTATGCCTGCGTGCAAGGCCCCGGCATCGCTGCCAGGTGGCACAAGATCCCGGCCCGCCACCGTTGAACGGATCTGCGCTCCGAGTACGCGACGCTGCTGTTATTGCCGTGGCCGCTGCAAGTGCAAGCATCGGACTTTCACCCGGTGGGCTCCGTCCAGAGACTCACCAAAGATCCATTCGGGTTCTTCGAGTTTGCGCCGGCGGTGGGGCTCGATCTTGACCTGTTGGATCGCGTGTTGGTCGCTGCCCGCCAAGAAGCGGGAAGCGTCGATGTCGTCTTACTGCCGGAGAGCACCGTGGAAGAGCGCGAGATCGATGACCTCGAAGCCCTTCTGGACAGCCATGGGGTGATCACGCTCGCGGCGGGGGTGCGCCAGCCCACGCGGCAGCCGGACCAGTTCCCGATCAACTGGCTGCATTTGGGCTTCAACCCCAGACTCGAGAAAGGCGGGTTGCTGCCCAACGAAGGACGCGAACCGTGGTTTCACCTGCGCCAGAACAAGCACCACCGCTGGTCGCTGGATGAAGACCAGGTGGAGCAATACCACCTGGGCGCCGCCCTTCACCCCCACATCCGCTGGTGGGAAGCGATGGACGTACCCCGCAAGGCAATCGAGTTCGTCGAGGTGGCCGAACTCGTGCAGGCCTACCTCGTGTGCGAGGACCTAGCCCACAATGATGACATCGCGCAGCTCATCCGGTCGGTGGGCCCGACGGTCGTCATCACTGTCCTGCTGGACGGGCCTCAGCTCACGTCGCGCTGGACCGCCCGGTACGCCAGTGTCCTGGCCGACGATCCCGGCTCGGCCGTGCTCACGTTGACCTCGTACGGGATGGTGGAGCGGACGCGACCCCAGGGCCGGGAGGCTTCTCGAGTGATCGCTCTGTGGAAGGACCCCACCCGGGGAGTCCGCGAGATCTCGCTCGAACCTGGAGCGCACGCCGTCTTGGTGACAGTCGCGATGAACCGCGCCACCCGGTTCAGCGCTGACGGCCGCTGGCCGATCGACAACAGCACCTCCTGCTCTGCCGTGGCGGTCCACCAGGTCCGAGCCTCGAACACCGGCTCAGCATCACCGCAGTTACCGTCCACGGCGTCGGCTGTCCCTGTGTTGGAACTCGACGAGCTGACCGTACTCACGGTCTGGGCAGAGGGCGTATCGGAAGCCGCAGCATACGCACCGAAGCAAGTCGACTTGCTGCTGGCCGAGGCCCGTGCCGGCGCAACATGGCGAGCCGAGCTTGGCCTCACGGACCCATCCGCCCGACTCGTCGACGCCATCGAATCGCTCGGCCGGCAGGTTCGAGCGGCCCCCTCACCTACTAGCACGTCGTCATTCGACGCCTTGCTCACAGCAGCCAAAGAGGATCACCCCGGCGAGACAAGCCTCGACCAAGTGGTCCGGCGCACGTTGCTGTCAATGCTTGAGGAACGGCGGACCAGGCAACCAACCGAAGCCAACCGCGACTGACCGACAGTGATCGGGGACCCGCTGGTGGGGTCGCTGAGTAAAGCGCCGGGCCTGCTGAGATGTCGATGGCGCGTCTGTGCGGGTCGTGGCTGAATAGGAGCTGGGCGTCGAAGTCTTTAGATGGGAAACGCTATCGACGGTTCACTGTCTTAGGGCAAGGGGGTATCCCCTAACGCCGGATATGTGGGACAGGTTGGGACTATCGTCGGAGCGGGTCGTTACTGGCGTCAGGGTGGAGCACCACCGGGGACCGACCCTCCAGCACAGTGCTGGACAGAGCCGTGCGCCTGGGCGATCACCAGATCTCGTCCGAAGGAGCACGCCATGCCCGAATCGGATCTCGGGACCGCCTATCGGTCAGCCCTCGAGGTGATCGCCGCCGCCGAGCCGGACGTGGCCGACGCCATCGCCGGTGAACTGACCTCCCAGCGTCGCCAACTGAAGCTCGTCGCCTCGGAGAACTACGCCTCACCGGCTGTACTGCTGGCCATGGGGAACTGGCTCTCGGACAAGTACGCCGAGGGCACCCCTGGCCACCGCCTCTACGCCGGGTGCGAAATGGTCGACCGGGTCGAGACCCTGGCCATCAACCACGCCAAGGCACTCTTCGACGCCGAACATGCCTACGTCCAGCCACACTCGGGGATCGACGCCAACCTGGTTGCCTACTGGTCCATCCTGGCCCACCGCATCGAGCAACCTGCCCTGCTAGGTGCTGGCGTACGGCACGTTAACGACCTTGACGCCCAGGCCTGGGAGCGCTTGCGCAAGGAGCTCCACTCCCAGCGCATGATGGGGATGGCGCTCGACGCCGGCGGGCATCTCACCCACGGGTTCCGCCCCAACATCTCAGGGAAGCTCTTCGACCAAGCAAGCTATGGGGTCGATCCCACGTCCGGGCTCTTGGACTACGACGCGATCGCTGCCCAAGTCCGGGAGTTCCGCCCTCTGGTGCTGGTGGCTGGGTACTCGGCGTACCCGCGCAACCCCAACTTCGCCACACTGGCCGGCATCGCCCACGAGGTCGGTGCGACGTTCATGGTCGACATGGCCCACTTCGCCGGCCTGGTGGCCGGGAAGGTGCTTACCGGTGACCTCGATCCGGTTGCCCACGCCGACGTCGTGACCTCGACCACCCACAAGTCACTGCGTGGTCCCCGGGGCGGCCTGGTCCTTTGCATCGAGGAGTACGCCCCCTACGTGGACAAGGGGTGCCCGATGGTCCTCGGCGGACCGCTGCCCCACGTGATGGCGGCCAAAGCCGTTGCCTTGTCCGAAGCACGCCGGCCCTCCTTCGCCGGCTATGCGGCCGGGATCGTGGACAATGCCCGGGCCCTCGCCGATGGGCTGCTGCGCAGGGGTGTTCGGCTAGTCACCGGCGGGACCGACAACCACCTCGTCCTCATGGACGTCGCTACCAGTTTCGGCCTCACGGGCCGCCAGGCCGAGGCCGCGCTGCTCGATGCTGGCGCGGTCACCAACCGCAACTCGATCCCAAACGACATCAACGGGGCCTGGTACACGTCGGGCATCCGGCTCGGGACCCCGGCCCTCACCACGCTGGGCTTCGGGCCGGAGGAGCTCGACGAGGTCGCCGATGTGATCGTACAGATGCTGGGCGCGACTACCCCTGCCACCTCGACGGCCAAGGCGAAGTACAGGATCGTTCCGCAGATCGCGGAGTCCTGTCGGGAGCGATGCGCCGAACTGCTCGCCCACCACACGCTTTATCCAGAGCTGACGTTGTGATCTGGGATCGAGTCTCAGAGAGTTGTCCGTTGGAAGGCGGTTGAGAACCTGGGTGTCCCCTATCGCCGGTTATGAGGCGGCCCGTGAGGGTCCCGCAAAGTGCGGAATGTGACGGGCGGCCGGGGTATTGGGCGCGGCCCGTTGCCTGACAGCGGGGATGTCGGCGAACGCCTGCACGGTGGGACCGCCGTCCGAGGCCATATCCACCACCCGTCCGAGTCCGATCCCAACTCCACTGCCGTAGAAGGGGGCGTCCCCGTAGTTGAACAACCCGCCGTCCGCGGCGCTGAACCAGTAGCCACCGCCGTCGGGCATCGCCGCCATTGCGACGATTGGTTGCGCAAGGTGGATCGCTCCCGTGGAGCCGTAGAACTGCGCGTCGCCGTAGGCGAAGATCCCACCGTCGGAGGCCACGAGCCAGTACCCATTGCCGTCAGGAGTAGGTGCCATGCCCACGATCGGCTTGTTGAGGTGGATGCTGCCCGTCGAACCATAGAACTGGGCGTCGCCGTAGGAGAAGATGCCCCCGTCCGAAGCGACAAGCCAGTAGCCCCCGCCGTCGGGCGTCGCTGTCATGCCGACGATCGGTTGGTTGAGATGGATACTCCCGGTCGAGCCGTAGAACTGGGCATCGCCGTAAGAGAAGATGCCCCCGTCAGTTGCGACAAGCCAGTAGCCCTGGGCATCGGCAGTGCCCTCCATGCCGACGATCGGCTTGTTCAGATGAATCGACCCGGTAGAGCCAAAGAACCCCCCGTCGCCATAGTTGAAGATCCCTCCGTCGGACGCCACGAGCCAGTAACCGCCATCGTCGCCGGTTGCCGCCATACCGACGATCGGATGGTTCAGGGTCAGCCCACCGGCATCCCCGTAATAGCCCGCATCCCCGGCGTTCGCGACATCGCCGAACTCATCGACCTGGTAGTAGCCGATGTTTCCGCTCCCTGAGAGCGCGACGGAGACGCCGGAGTGCTGGGTGTCGTCGACGCTGAACGTGGCCGGACGCGAGCCCAGAGCACCAGGTTCAAAGTACAGATCGATCGTGCACGAATCTCCCGGGTTGAGGACGACCGTGTCGCCGACGGTCGGGCACGGGTCAGGAGCTGCCACGTAGTCGTCGGCTCCAACACCAGAGAAGACGAAATCAGATCGCGTATTGAACTCGTCCACAGATGTCGTCGTGTTGGTGACGACGACCGAAAGAGGACCGACGTAGGTCCCGAGGGTGGTCTCACCGAAGTCGAGACTGTTTGTGGACGCAATCAGTGGGGCAAGGGTTCGTGCTCCGGTCAGCGCGTTGCCCCCTGTCTCCAGGACCCGGCAGAACGACGCCGATGGGCACGAGATGGACGCGAGGTTCTGTGTCCCGTCCGCGTCCTCCCGACCCGACCATGAGTTGCTGTTGCCATCCCACGTGAGCACTGCGCCTGCACTGTCGACCGCACTGCAAGAGAAATCAGTCGGACAACTCACCGAGTTGAACACCCGGCCGGGGTCGATCCCGAGGTCGGCGGTCCAGGAGCTTCCGTTCCACACATAGCCGTCACCTTGGTTGCTGACGGCCGCACAGAGCGTCGCAGAGAAACACGACACAGCGACGGGCTCCCAGTCGGCGCCTCCTCCACTCGAGAGTAATGCGTCATTGTGTTGCGTCCACGATGATCCGTTCCAGGTCACGGATCCTCCGTTGGCTCCTCCGCCGGGCTCCACCGCCAGACAGAAGGTCGCGGTCGGGCACGACACGGCGTTGATGACGGACGCCGGTGGCGGCGACTGCGTCGACCACGTGGTGCCGTTCCAGGTGGAGACCGACCCGCCGACGGCGGCACAGAACGACGTGGTGGGACAGGAGACGGAAACGGGCTCTAAACCGTCGATCTGCGTGGGCCCGGACCACGATGTGCCGTTCCAGGTGAACGCACTGCCATCCGGGGTTCCATAGCCGACGGCGACGCAGAACGTCGTGGTTGGGCAGGAAACTGAATTCAGTCCTGAATTCAGTCCCCCGCCACTGGCGTCAACGTAGACGGGGGCGGACCAGGAGACGCCATTCCAAGACACAGCGTTTCCCCATGCGTCCACGGCCATGCAAAACGTCGATGAAGGGCAAGACACCGACGTTGGGTTACCGGATGGGAACCGCGTCCAGGACCACAATGACCCGTTCCATTTGAGGGCGCGAGACGGGATGTTGTTCTCCGACGTCCCGCTCTCGACGGTCATACAGAACGACACCGAGGGACACGACAGGGACGCAAGTGCGGTCGCCCCCGAAGCGGTCAGCAGAGGCGACGACCACGACGACCCATTCCACGTCATGGATCGGCCGTTGCCGTCGACGGCCATGCAGTCTGAGGTCGAGAGGCAGTTCACGGCTGGGACGCCTCCGTCCCAACCCCACGCGGGCGAGGACCACGTTGTTCCGTTCCAGGTCGAGAAACCCCCTTGATAGAACGTAGCCATGCAGAAGGTGGGAGAGGCGCACGACACCCGCGGGCCGTTCGTAGGGGCTGGGGAGACCGAGGTAGTCGTCCACACGGTGCCGTTCCAACGCAGAGCGTTGCCGTTCTCGTCGACGCCGGTGCAGAACGTCGACGAAGGGCACGAGATCGACTGGATGTCGTTCCAGCCGGATGCATCGACGATGGTCGGTGAGGACCAAGACGTCCCGTTCCAACGGAACACCTGCCCAACTGCGTCACCGGCCAAGCAGAAGGTCGAGACGGGGCACGACACGGAAAGAAGCGCATTCCCACTGTCGATGCTCGTCGCAGACGACCACGTCGTCCCGTTCCAGGTCAAGGCGCCTCCAGATCCGTCCACGGCAGCGCAGAACGATGCCGAGGCACAGGAAATGCCGTTGAGCTGTTGTGATCCATCGATGTCGGAAGCGGAGTTCGACCACGAGGTGCCGTTCCATGTGATGGCACGGCCCGATCCATCCACCGCGACACAGAAGGTCGTCGAGGGGCAGGACACGGATGTCATGCCACGGCTGAGGTTCTCCGGCGGGTCAGCCGGAGACGGTGCCGACCACACGAAAGGCGTGGTGGTGGCACTCGCAGGGTCGGGGATCAGTGCCAACACCCCTGTCGCCGAGATACTGAATGCCGCGACCGTGCACGCCCAGCGACGGGACAGAGCCCGATTCCTCATGTGACATTCCTCCGTCTTGCTCGCGCGGAGGATCCACGATTCCCCATGCAATCGGCTCCTTCTTCCCTCCAGCCGGTTGGGCGGCGAACATATACGGTGACAATGCGTCACTACAAGAGTCACGGAACCCTTCATTCCCTATGTCGCCTGCACTAGTGACCAACGGCTCTATTCCACAAAGTGGGCCTTGGCTCGGGCGGCGGTGGATGCATTCCTCAGCACTGGAGTGTCAGCGGTGTGTCACGCAGCCGCCTCCGACTGACTGAGGTCCAGGTCAGCGCCCAATCCGGTCTAGATGTCGTAGTAGAGCATGAACTCCCACGGATGCGGCCGTAGTCGCACCGGATCGACCTCGCGGGTGCGCTTGTAGTCGATCCAGGTGTCGATGAGATCGTCGGTGAACACGCCGCCTACCTTCAGGTAGTCGTTGTCGGCCTCGAGCGCGTCCATGGCCTCCTCGAGCGAACCGGGCACCTGCGCGATCTTGGCCAGCTCCTCCGGCGCCATGTCGAAGAGGTCGTTATCGACTGGTGACGGAGGTTCGATCTGCTTTTGCACGCCGTCGAGACCAGCCATGAGCATCGCTGAGAAGGCAAGGTACGGGTTGCAAGACGGATCGGGGCAACGGAACTCGACGCGCTTCGCCTTCGGACTCGGCGAGTACACCGGGATACGGCACGCTGCTGACCGGTTGCGTTGCGAGTACACCAGGTTCACGGGCGCCTCGAACCCCGGCACCAGCCTCTTGTAGGAGTTGGTCGTCGGCGCGGCGAAGGCCAGGATCGAGCGCGCGTGTTCGAGCAGCCCTCCGATGTACCAACGGCCGAGATCGGAGAGGTTGGCGTACGTGCCTTCCTGGTGGAAGAGTGGCTCGCTGCCGTTCCAGAGGGACTGGTGCACGTGCATACCCGAGCCGTTGTCGTCGAAGAGGGGCTTTGGCATGAACGTTGCGGTGTACCTGGCCTGGTGCGCCACGCTCTTGACGATGTACTTGTACAACATGAGCTTGTCGGCCATGACAAGCAGGGTGTCGAAGCGCATGTCGATTTCTGCTTGGCCACCCGTTGCCACCTCGTGGTGCTGCACTTCGGCCTCAATACCCATCCGCTGCATCATCAGGATCATCTCGGAGCGCAGGTCTTGGAAGTGGTCCATCGGCGGGACCGGAAAGTAGCCCTCCTTGTAGCGGGGCTTGTATCCGAGGTTCGGACCTTCGTCCAGGCCAGAGTTCCAAATTCCCTCGATCGAATCGACTTGATAGAAGGCCGAATGTTGGTCCTGGGCGAACCGCACGTCATTGAAGATGAAGAACTCCGCCTCCGGCCCGAAGTACGCCGTGTCAGCAATGCCGGTCGACTTGAGGTGCGCTTCCGCCTTCTGCGCCACATAGCGTGGGTCGCGGCTGTAGTGCTCCTTCGTGAGGGGGTCATGCACGTAGCAATTCAGGTTAAGCGTCCGGTGCTGACGGAACGGATCGACGATCGCCGTCGAAGGATCCGGGAGCAGGATCATGTCCGACTCGTGGATCTGCTGGAAGCCGCGGATAGAGGATCCATCGAACCCGATCCCCTCTTCGAAGATCTCCTCCGTGAGCATCGTCGCCGGGGCCGTGAAATGCTGCATGATTCCCGGCAAGTCACAGAAACGAAGGTCGATGACCTCGACGCCCTCAGCCTTCGCCAGCCGGACGACCTGCGCTGCGTTGCGCTCCTGCATGCGACGCCTCCCCTGCGGAACACGGCTGCCTGGCGTGCATCGCCTAGCCAAGAGCCCGAAGCACCGT
>Ga0306924_10006957_pt1 | contig 11296 bp, 11 predicted proteins | sample sta12Can44000111_FD_203756 | JGI IMG/M metagenome (GOLD analysis project Ga0306924, IMG submission 203756) | Lab enrichment of tropical soil microbial communities from Luquillo Experimental Forest, Puerto Rico - statanox.12C.anox.44.000.111 (v2)... | ecosystem: Environmental > Terrestrial >...
ATTCATTATCGAACGCGATATCCCAAGGGTCGGAACTTTCGAGCGGGAACAACTGCGCCAAGCCGCGGCAAAATCGAACGATGTGCTGCGACAGCTTGGCCCCGACATCCAATGGGTCGAGAGTTATGTTGCCGACAATAAAACTTTCTGCGTCTATCTTGCCAAGGACGAGGCAATCATTCGCAAGCACGCCGAGATTAGCGGCTTTCCGGCAACCAAAATAACCGCAATAAGGAAGATGATCGATCCAACGACCGCCGCAGCCTGAACCTTTGGCGGTTGCTTTGCCGCGAAACAGCCCGAACCCCGCCTTGCAGGAAATATTCCAAAAGCGGCTCGCGAATTATGCGGCTCGCTTGTGTTGACGCAGCCATTCGCGCCGTGTCACGTTTTAGAGCCCGCCGCGGCGACCGGCTGACCAAATACGAACAATCACGGCGGCCCCGAGGAGGAAACGCAGCACATGGCGGCTCGACCGGCATGACGACGTCCCCGGTGCTGATCCCTCAAGCTACGGCGAGCGCGGCCGCGCCTTTGCTGGAAATCGCCCAGTTGACGATGCGGTTCGGCGGTATCGTTGCGCTCGAAAATGTCAGCTTCACAGTGAGCAAAGGCCGGATCGCCGGGCTCATCGGCCCGAACGGCGCCGGCAAAACCACATTGTTCAACTGCCTGAGCCGCCTTTATCGGCCCGGGCACGGCGACATCCGTTTGAACGGCAGATCGCTCCGACACTGTGCGGCCTCCGACATCGCCGCGATCGGCATCGGTCGCACCTTCCAAAGTCCGGCATTGTTTGCTTCCATGACGGTTCTCGACAATGTCAAGGTCGGCGGCCATGCCCGCGGCCGCAACGGCGCGCTCATTGACGCGGTCACGCTACCTTCGGCGCGCCGCGAGGAGCGTAACTTCGACGACAACGCGCGCGCCATGCTGGCTTTTGTCGGAATGGAACGGGAGGCGTGGCGGCCTGCTGCAAACCTGGCTTTCGCCGCGCGCAAGCGCGTTGAGCTCGCGCGCGCCCTTGCGGTACGGCCGTCGCTTTTGCTGCTCGACGAACCGGCCGGCGGACTCAACCACGATGAAGTCGCCGAACTGGGCGCGCTCATTCGTTCGGTGCGCGATCAGCTCGGCATCAGTATTCTCTTGGTCGAGCACCATATGGGCCTGGTCATGGGCCTTTCCGATCAGGTCGTGGTGCTCAATTTCGGCCGCGTCATCGCCGATGGCCCGCCGGAACAGGTGCGCGGCAATCCGGCGGTCGCCGAAGCCTATCTGGGGACACGGCACTGATGGCGGCGATACTCGAATTGCGCGCGGTGAAGGCCTTTTACGGACAGTCCGAAGTCCTGCATGGGATCGATCTCGTGGTGGAGGAAGCCGGCATGACCGTCCTGCTCGGCGCCAACGGCGCCGGCAAGACCACTACGCTGCGAGCGATCTGCGGGATGGTGCGCAGCGAAGGTGAGATCGTCTTCAGCGGACGCCGCCTGGAGCGCTGCACCACCGAACAGATCGCCGGCTTCGGCGTTGCCCATGTGCCGGAAGGGCGTGGCACTTTCACCGGCTTGACGGTCGAGGAAAACCTGCGCATCGGCGGCTACACCGCCGCCGGCCGGCCGGACGACAAGATGCAGCTCATGTATGGGTATTTTCCCATCCTTGCGCAGCGGCGGCGCCAGCAGGCCGGCGCATTGTCGGGCGGCGAGCAGCAGATGCTTGCGATCGCCCGCGCCTTGATGATGTCACCGCGGCTTCTGGTCCTCGATGAGCCGTCGTTTGGGCTGGCGCCCCGGGTGGTCGAAGCAATTTTCGGCATCGTTGAGCGGATCCGGCGCGAACAGCGGGTCAGCGTTCTCTTGGTCGAGCAGAACGCGACCCTGGCGCTGGAAATGGCGGACCGGGCCTACCTTCTGGAAACCGGTTACGTGGTGACTTCGGGTAGCGCCAAGGCGCTGGCGGACGACCCGCAGATCCGCCGCTCGTATCTCGGATATTGACGGGCGCCGATGCATCAGCTCCTGCAACAAATATTCTCAGGGCTTGCCGCCGGCGCCGTTTATGCCAGTCTGGCGCTCGCGCTGGTGATGATCTATCGCGCCACCGATCTGGTGAACTTCGCCCAAGGCGAGATGGCGATGTTCTCCACTTATATCGCCTGGACGCTGGTCAATGCCGAAGTGCCGTTCTGGGCCGCGTTCGTGATCACGCTCGCGGTATCGTTTGTCGGCGGCATGCTGATCGAACGGATCGTCATCCGCCCGGTCGAAAACGCGCCGATTCTGACCATGGTGGTCGTCACCATCGGGCTGCTTCTGATCTTCAACGCCACCGCCGGCTGGATCTACAGCTACACCTTGCAGGAGTTCCCGAGTCCGTTTCCCGATCGCACCTTGTTCGGCGCGCTGATGACGACCCGCGATGTCGGTGTTATCGCGGTGACGCTGGTGATGCTTGTCGCGCTATTCTGCTTTTTCCGCTTCACTGCGACCGGACTGGCGATGCGCGCCGCAGCGCAAAATCCGGAATCGGCGCGACTATGCGGCGTTCGTGTCGGCCGCATGCTGGCGCTTGGATGGGGGTTCGCGGCGGCGATCGGCGCGGTCGCAGGCATCATGGTGGCGCCAGTTTTGTTTCTTGATCCGAACATGATGGGCGGCGTCCTGCTCTACGCCTTTACCGCCGCGTTGCTCGGCGGCATTACCAGTCCGGTCGGCGCCGTGGTCGGCGGCTTGATCGTCGGCGTGACCGAAAACCTGGTCGGCACCTATCTGATCGCCAGTCAACTCAAGCTGACGGTGGCGCTGATTTTGATCATCATCGTGCTGGTGTTCCGACCGAACGGCTTATTCGGCACCGCGGTGGTACGGCGGGTGTGACCATGGCCGAAAGCGCTTCCGTGGACAGCGCGGCGAAACTCGCGATCAGGCGCGAGGCTGGAATGGGCATCACCGTGTGGCGCTGGGTCGGAACCGCCGCATTGATCGCAGTCGCAGTCGTCTTGCCTTTTGCAATCAGCAATTACCACGTCTTCGAACTGACGCAGGTGATGATCTATGCCATCGCCGTGCTCGGGCTCAACATTCTCACCGGCTATAACGGGCAGATTTCGCTGGGTCACGGCGGCTTTTTCGCCGCCGGTGCCTACACCGCCGCCATTCTGATGCACCGCTATGGCGTGCCCTATTGGGCGACGCTCGCACCCGCGGCGCTGGTCTGTTTCGCGCTCGGCATGCTGTTCGGCGTGCCGGCGCTGCGCTTCGAGGGGCCATATCTGGCGCTCGTCACTTTGGCGATGGCGGTGGCGATGCCGCAATTGCTGAAATATTTCGATGATTGGACTGGCGGCAAGCAGGGTCTCGTTCTGGTCAAGCCGATGCCGCCGCCGGAACTCGGCCTCGACCGCGATCGCTGGCTGTATTTTTTTGTCCTGGTGATTTTGCTGGTCGCGATCCGACTGGCCGCAAACGTGCTCAACGGCCGCACCGGCCGCGCCTTCGTTGCCATCCGCGATCACCCGATCGCGGCCGCCGCGATGGGCATCAACACCGCCCGCTACAAGACGCTGGCGTTCGGCGCCAGCACGCTATTCACCGGGGTCGCCGGAGCGCTTGCCGCAATCGTGATCGGCTTTGTCGCTCCCGAAAGCTTCACCCTCTTCCTGTCGCTGTCATTCCTGATAGGCTCGGCAGTCGGCGGCATCGCGACTATCAGTGGCGCAATTATCGGCGGTTTTTTCATTGAGTTCGTGCCGAATGTCGCCAATGACGTTTCCGATGCCGCGCCATGGGCCATTTATGGATTGACGCTGTTATTGTTTATGTACGTCATGCCGCGCGGCGTCGTCGGCACAATCGGTCCTTGGCTCGCGCCTGCAATGCAACAGTTTCGATCGGCGCGCCGCGCCGCGAAATGACTGGGGAAAACGCAAAAGGAGGTTCGTCATGAGAGCAAAACAGATGATCGTAGCCGGCCTGTGCGCCGCCGGCCTAATGCTCGCCGGCAACGCGGTTTACGCGGCGGGCCAATATGGGCCGGGAGTTACCGATACCGAAATCAAGATCGGTAACACCAATCCCTATAGCGGGCCGGCGTCGTCCTATGGGATCAACGGCAAAGTGCATGCCGCCTATTTCAACATGATCAATGAAAAAGGCGGCATCAACGGGCGCAAGATCAACTACATCACCCGCGACGATAGTTACAGTCCGCCGAAGACCGTTGAGCTCGTTCGCCAAATGGTGGAGCAAGACAAAGTGTTCTTGCTATTCGCTACGCTCGGTACGCCGTCGAACATGGCGATTCACGGCTATCTGAACGAAAACAAAGTGCCGCAACTGTTCGTCGCCACCGGCGCCGACCAATGGAACGATCCCAAGCATTTTCCCTGGACCATGATGTGGCTGCCGAGCTACGGCATCGAATCGCGCATTTATGCGAACTACATCCTCAAAAACTTTCCGAACGGCAAGATCGCCGTGCTCTATCAGAACGACGATTACGGCAAGGACTATCTCAATGGGCTGCGTGCCGGGCTCGGCGACAAGGCCGCCAAGATGATCGTGGCGACGCAATCCTATGAGACCACCGATCCGACTGTCGATCAGCAGGTCGTGGCGCTGCAAGGCAGCGGCGCCGATGTGCTGCTGACCGCCGCGATTCCAAAATTCGCCGCGCAGACCGTTCGCAAAGTCTATGACATCGGCTGGAAGCCCACGCATCTCCTTAATTCGGTCGGCAATTCGGTGGGGTTGGTGATGAAGCCTGCAGGGCTGGAGAAAGGCGTCGGCATCATCTCCGCCGCCCATGTCAAAGATCCAACCGATCCGCAGTGGCAGAACACGCCGGAATATAAAGAATGGCTCGCGTTCATGAACAGCCATGGCCTTTCCGGCAGTACCACCGATGTTCAGGCGGCGATCGGTTACTCCTATGCCCAGACCCTGGTCGAAGTGCTCAGGATGTGCGGCGACAATCTCACCCGTGAGAACGTAATGAAGCAGGCGGCGAGTCTTCATAATTTCAAGCTGCCGATGCTGTTGCCGGGCATCACGCTCAACACCAGCCCCGACGACTTTGACCCGATCAAGCAGATGCAGTTGCAGAAGTTCGACGGCACGACCTGGCAGCTGTTCGGCGACGTGATCTCGGGATCAGGCACCTGATAGACTCGTCATTGCGAGCCAACGGGTCCGGCCCGAAGTGACCACCCAATGACAAGCTCCGCGAAGCAATCCAGTCCGGTGTTAAAAATCTGGATTGCTTCGTCGCCGCAGCAATGACGGTGTTGCGCACCGGCGTTTTGCACGACATCGAATGAGCGGGTCGGAAACTGGTATCCGATCTGTCCGGTGATGGCGAAGGCGCGCACAATAGTGTTACGATAACCCTTGATCCCGTACAAAAAAGCTGGCGTTTTCAGCATTAGTCGCCGACCAGCTGCAGTGTTTATTGTTCGCCTACGACTCGCGCCGAGGACTGAGCGACGGACGTCAAGGCGTTGGTGGCAACGGATGTGTTTTAAGCCACAGCGCACGAGCGCTGACGGTCGGATCGATACCGACGTTTTCCCACCAAGCCGCTTCGTTGCCGCAGCGATGCACCTCCCGATGGTGGCCGCGACAGAGCGGTACGGTAAACTCATCGCTGACCTTACGGCCGAGTGTCCGTGATTGCGCAAAGCGCAGGTGATGGGCGTCTGCCGGACACCGGCCACAGACTAGACAAGCCTGCTTGGCGACCGATTTGACATGCTCCCGGTCGTGAATGCGCCGTGGTGTTGGCAACGCCAGCACGGTTTTGTCGACAACGGCGGCGCGCCGCCGCTGTATGCTTCGACCACGACCACGGACTGACGGCTCAGGTTCGTCTGGCACGGATTCGCCGCCAGGGGCGGTCACAAACTTCAACAGCCGCGCTTGGAAAGCCTGCTCCACGCGCTCAGCATCCCCCGCGCTCAAAGTGTTTTTGGCATCGAGCCGCTGCTGCGCCCACAGCGCGGCATCGTCGTTTGAGTTTAGAACCTCGATCTCGCGGAGCAACTCGCTCCTCAAACTCGCCGACAGCGCCGCCGAAAGTTCGCTCCGATAAGTGGAAGCGGCTTTTGAAAAGGAGGTCGCCGGAGTGGGCACCACCAGATCCGGCGCATCCAGATCATCCTCTCCGGCAATGCCGACCAGTGTGAATAAGCCGTAACGCCGGGCATAGGTCAGAGCCGCGCCCATGCGATGCGGAGTAGCCGTTTCGCTGATGGCGCACACAGGCCAGTCTGAGGCGATCCACTCTCCGGAAGCATGCGCCAAAACCGTGCTAAGCCGGATGATACCGGCGGCTTCATCGATCGACGTGGTTTGCACGGTCGCGATCTCATGTTGGCTCAATGTCTTGCGTACGATCTCCAAGCCGCTCGACAGTGGCGCATAGCGGAATGACAGTTCGGCCGCGCCAGGGGCCTCCGATCGGATGGTGCCCACGAGGGATTTCTCCGGATTGACAAGCTCGGCCTGCGCCTTAGCTAGGGCCGCGGCGATCGTGCCGATCGTTTCACTGGAGCGCTGCACGGCTACCCTCCACCTCGAGCAGGTCGAAGCTGATGGCACCCGATTTCGAACGTCTGGCCCGGATGCCATGGCCGATGGCTTCCTTTGCATCCTCCGGCATCAGCGCTTTCAGCTCGGCTTTCGATCGTTCATGGTCCAGAAACGCTTGCCGTGTGCTGCGGTACAGGCCGGCGAACTCCGCCCAAGAATTCGATTCGCTCATGTCGACGATTCGGACCGCCTCGATCCGTGGCTTGGGCGGCTCGATACCGAATAGGCGAGGGGGCTCGCCGCTCTCGACGCAGCGCCAGAACTTGCGCTCGGCTGTCACGATCAGGTGCTGGTAGAGCGGGTCGGCATGGGTGGTGATCTCGACCCATTTGCCGCCGCCGGTGATTACCGAAAGCACAGCGTTCCTGGCCGCGACGACCCACATATTGTGCTGCAGCTGCGGCATGTATTTTTCGGCCGCCGCTTCTTCCGAGAACGACCACGGCAGCATGAACTTGGCTTCGAAAACCGCCCCGGTCGCTTCGACCCGGCCGTCCAGCGTGGCCGCCATCCATCGCAGTGCCGGGTGCCGGATCTGGCGCTGAACATCGGTAAGCACCTGACCGGTATTGGCCTGATACCAGCGCCGGTTCAGCTCCTCGGTCGCGACCCCAAGTTGGACAACGAGATTGCCCGAAAGGTCCGCCGGCTCGACTTCGCCCCGCTTCTCGCGCCAGAGCCGGAAAAGGGCAGCCTCATCGGTGCCCATAATGACCCGGGCGTCCGAGCCGCCAATAAAGTAGCGACGGTCCAAGCGACTTCTCGAGTTGGGTTGTGCTTGAGCCATTGCGGGTTCTCCGGGAATCACTAAAGCTGGTTGGAAACTCTTCGATACTAAAAGTATCGCACGGGAATGCCTGGCAAGTCAATACTAAAAGTATCAATAAGGCAGGTGAAAGCTGCCCGATCGCTTTTGGCTTGGTCACAAGAGGACTTGGCGGCGGCAGCAGACGTTTCGATCCCAACCATCAAGCGGTTAGAAGCTCAGGATGGTCCCTTGGGTGGAAGGGATGAAACAGGCTTCAAGATTCGCTCGGCTCTGGAATCGGCGGGCGTCGAGTTCATCGAAGAGAATGGCGGCGGCCCCGGGGTGCGACTACGAAAACGGCACCAGAAGAAGAGTTAGGCGACGCCAAACGCCTCGATCGTGAATTGCAAAATGAACCCAATTTGATCGGGGGAGCGCTGGCTACTTGAGAGAGACAGCAGCTACAGTAGGCCCAGGACGCCACCATAGGCCCCCGGTGAGCCGTTGAGTCGTTGATTAATAGTGATAGCCGCCCGGGAGAATGATGCGCCCGCCGCTTCGCACATAAAGGTTCGTCCGCAAGCTTTGCCAATCCATGTCCCCGTCGGAAAAGGCGGCCAAGTTGTAACTGCTTTCGGCATGACCTTGGACCGTGGCGTACGCAGCCATGGCGAGGGCAATCACCACGTCGATCTTGTGCGACTGCTTTTCCTTGGTGATGCGCCAGCCGCGCGGCGTCTCGAGTGCGACGGCACGGCTGATCGCAAGCCGGATGTCATCGTCGGGATAGGCGATGAGATTTTGCCCTTGAATTAGTTCAAAGAGATTTTGCGACGACGCGGTGAGGTTGGCGGGCGACTGCGGAAATTCCTCGATCCGCAGCCCGGCGCGGGTGAGGCGTTGTGCAATCGCCTGCATCTGCCACGGATCAAAAAGCACCTTGCGCAGGAAGAAACGCTTGTGCAAATCCAGCAGTGTTCGCTCGATCGTGACTTCGAAATCGAGCGGTTCGTCTGGATTGGGTTGAAATATACGGTGAGTAACTAAGCGTACTTGCTGCGCTTTCTGATCCCATGTTGTGGCGACAATCGCGGTGCTGTCGCGCTTAATCGACGCATCGACACCAATCCAGATAGACAATCCACGATTGCTCGGGGTGTGGCCGAGTTGCGAATGAACACATTTGTCCCATACCGTCAATTCCACGAACGAGGTTTCGTTGGTGACGAAGCGGTTCTCGATCATGCGCAGAAATTGATTCGGCCGCAGGGTGCGGCGCATGTCGGCGATCCAGGCCGCATCTTGCCAAGGGGCTACGGGTTCGTGGCTCCAAAACAGCAATATGCCGTCGCCCGCATATAGATTGGGAGCAACCAGTGGCTGCTGCAGGCCACGGTCGTAGAGTTCTTTAAGAAGATTGCTCTCACCTTCGAATCCCGCATATGTCACCGTCAGGCGGCAGGCGATCTTGCGCGTCGGCGGCCGGCACCAGTTCATCGAACAACCGGCGGCTGCGCTCGCTGTCATAAGCCCATAGCTCGTCGAAGGTCGCCACTACTTGATTACTGCCGGCCGCGCTGGCGTAGTTGCTGGGAATGGCAGTAATGACCGCCCCATAGATCGCGATCTTATCAGCAGTGATTTTGGCGTGGCCGCGCAACAGTGGCGAGCTTTCGACAATTCGCTTAACCGCCGTGAAGACGCGACCAACCGATTGATCAAGGTCGTTCGCCGCAAGAATTGCCTCGGCAAAAGCGCCACCAAACAATAGAACTACCGTGATGATATAAATCGCAGCGAAGGTGGTCTTGCCGGATTTCTTTGGGCAGGCATAGATCTGTTCGGGATAGAGCAGGCGACCATTTCGGCCGCGCTTGAATGCATACCTGAGAAACTTTTTTCGGCTTTGAGCAGTTTAAATGGTTTTCCTGTCTCAGGGTTGATCAGAACCTCCTCGATGAATAAGACTGGATTGACGCGATAGCGCATAAGTTTGGTGCGCTTGGCGCTTTTGTTAAGTTTGCTACCTGCGGTACGTTGTGACATTTGGGTTACTCCTTATCCGGCGATTGCAGATGATCGGCTAAACTGGGCGCGGGGTCGCCAGCTGGAGGCTTCCCCGCGTTTCTATCGATGAAGGGAGTGAGCAGCGCTGTAAGAGCAGCGCCTTCGGCAGGGCTAATCGTGCCCACCGAGACAGCGCGCAGAATGTGTTGAAGCGCCTTCAGTGTATCGCTAGCGGAAACTATCGGGGGCAGGTCGATCTTAATCAATCGCTCGCGCGGCAGCCACCGCGCGAGTAAAAATTTCAACATTGAAACGTTACCGCGCTTTGCGATGTCGATCGCAAGACGCCGCAGCTCCGGTTGCTCACCGTCGAGCAGCGCAGCCGAAATCAGCGTACTTTTGTTACGTGACCCTCGTTTTCGGCCCGCATTCCCTTTAGCAAAGGGACGACCACGAACACCTGGGCCGTGAGATAAGCTCACGGTTCCACCTCGTTACCAGGCGACTCGGAGGTCCTCCCAACTCCGTTCACTGTTCAACTAACCCTTTGGAAACTGGTTTGTTCCAAGGAAGTTTAAGCGAAACAATACCGAGCAACATCTTCCTATTATTGGACGCGGGTTCGCGTAAATTCCACGTACTTTACGCGTCGTGTGCCGCCGAAACAGTTCGGCCTTGCGAGCTACTAAACGACGCCGATTTCAACAGTGGCGACTCTCGCAGGGTCGCGCCACATTTGCTCGAGTCCATCGACGAGAACGCCGGCGACCCCGGAGTCCGGCTACGAAAGCGGCACCAGAAAAAGGGCTGAATGCTAGCCTTCCGGTCAGTACGCGGCTAGCAATTGAAAACTGGACCAACGGCAAAAGGAAAGGTCTCGGAGGCAATTCGCCGCCTGATCGAGATTGCTCTGGCCGCCAAACCAAAGCGGCAAAGCAGCCGCGGCGAGAAGTAAGATTGCAATTTCCGATAATCTGCTCTCGCTTGCGACGAGGTGATCGTATAAGTGACGACGGCGCGCGTCGAGGTAAGGCAGCGCAGACGCTTGGAAACCGGCTACATACCCTGGTAAGTTCCGCACTAACTACACGATGGCGCCCACTACAGACACCACAGTTTTCAAACAATCACTGCTGGTAGACGGCGCCGATACTGTCGGGCTATGCACTGAATCGTCATCGCGTTCCAGTCTTTTCGGCAAGCCGTCGGGCAGAATGGGGGTCGATCATGCGTAGCATTGCTCTTGGGATTGCTTTTCTGGTCGGCCTTATCGCGCCAGCGGTCGCGCAAAAAGCCGAGATTGAAGCGGCAAACGGCAAATGGGTCGCGTTTTTTAATAAAGGCGATTTCGACGGGGTAGCCTCGCTCTACACCGCCGACGCCACGGCATTTCCGCCCGGTTCCGCGATGGTGAAGGGTAGGGCCGCAATCGGCGCGATGTGGAAAAGCATGGCAGAACAAGTCACGGATCCAAAAGTGACGACCCTGGACGTCAAAAGGTTGGGCCCAGCGGCAGCGCGCGAGATCGGCACGTTCAGCTTGAAGACCAAGGGTTCGCCGTCAAAAGAACTGACCGGCAAATATGTCGTGGTCTGGCAGAAGGTCGGTACAGACTGGAAGTTGGCCGCCGACATCTGGAACGACGGCAAGTAAGGCGTATCGTTCCCCGAAAAAAGGGACTGGCATCATGACGTCGCCTAAGACATTCCACTCGCTAGTGCAGCCAGGCCGCGTGCACCGCCGGCTTTATACCGATCCGGCAATCTTCGAAGCGGAGATGGAACGAATCTTCGGCAGCGCTTGGATCTATGTCGGCCACGAAACCCAGGTGGGCAAGCCCGGCGACTATGTACGGACCTTGATCGGCCGCAAGCCCGTGGTTCTCGTTCGCGATGCCGACGGCGAAGTTCGCGTCATCCATAATCAATGCGCGCATCGCGGTTCGCTGGTC
>Ga0306924_10006959_pt1 | contig 11294 bp, 8 predicted proteins | sample sta12Can44000111_FD_203756 | JGI IMG/M metagenome (GOLD analysis project Ga0306924, IMG submission 203756) | Lab enrichment of tropical soil microbial communities from Luquillo Experimental Forest, Puerto Rico - statanox.12C.anox.44.000.111 (v2)... | ecosystem: Environmental > Terrestrial > Soil...
CCGGCAAGACTTGCTATGCTTCTTCAAGGTCGATCTCCTTATTCTCTGATTGCACCTGTGAGTGCGTTGATCAACGGTAGCTTATGGCATCCGTGATCGGGGATCGACCTTCTCATCCCATCTGATTACGACAGCTGACTTCCAAACTGGCTCCCAAAACTGTGTAAATGTGATCGGCCACACAAGAGTATGTAGACTACCGCCCCTATGGGGTAACGGTAAAAGTGACGGAGTTCGACCTGGGATAGCCGAAATTTCCGTCGGACATGCTCATGACATCACCATTCATCACGACAATTTGAACTGAGGTAGGCTTCTGCAATAATCCAGCCGGAATCACTGTTTTCATCTGCGTGTCGCTAATGATGGCTGTTTGTAACCAAGTGCCTGTGTCGTGAAGATTTCCATTCGTGGTCCAGAAGACAGTGCTCCAGACGAAGTGACCGAAGTGCCCAAAGTTTGATCCATCAATGGTAATCGTTACATCCGGGCTGCCGGACCCAACTGCGGAAGGCGCGATAGAGGAGACGGATGGAGACGGGACACTTGACGTCACGCTGAAGGGGACCGCGCTGGAGACGGCGAGCGGAGCATCTCCCTGATTGTCCCAGTTCTCTACATGCAACATGGCGCGAACCGGATTGGCCAGCAGAGAGGCGGGCACGATTGTTGTCAACTCCGAGTTACTGACAAAGGTTGTTGTCAAATCGGTGTTGGCGCCATTGATGGCCCATACCACTTCGCTACGCTTGTGGACGGTGTCGACGAAGGAGAATGTCTGCTTTGCGGTAACCGTAAGAACGAGATCGCCACTGCCTACCAGCGCGTTTGCGGGAGAGATAGAAATGTTTGCCTGCGGATTTTGGGTAGGTGGTCCTAGCGGGGGCGACCCGCCACCACACCCGAGTTGCCATACCAAGACAAGACTTCCTATCAAGAATCCTCTCACGCGTTGCATAGAACCTCACAGTCTTGGCGTCACTTGACCAATTGCCCCGCCACCCCAAGCAATTGCCTAGAACTCCTTCGGATGGTGCGGATTTTGGATGGACCGGGTTCCCGAATCAATCCCGCAGAAGTCCAACGTTTCTCCTGCTCTAACACCTTGATAGACAAGGAGATTCAGCTTGTCCTCAAATATCGGTAGCGGGATACGGTGCTACACTGTGACGCACTATCGAGTGGGCAACTGTGTCTTCTCCTTTGATCCCGGCTCAAGTCGTGCGGTTTGGCGTGTTCGAGGCAAATCTGCGTTCGGGAGAGCTGCGGAAATCTGGGATCAAAATCAAGCTGCACGACCAACCATTTCAGATCCTGGCCATGCTCCTGGAACGGCCGGGTGAGTTGGTCACGCGAGACGAGTTGCGTCAGAAGCTCTGGCCGGCTGACACTTTTGTCGATTTCAACCACGGCCTGAACAATGCCGTACTCCGCCTGCGCGAGGTGCTGGGAGATTCGGCGGATACACCCAGGTTCATCGAAACCATCCCCCGGCGGGGATACCGACTCATCGTTGCGGTTGAGTGTCCAGCACGAGCAGTACAGAACAATGGATTGACCGGGCAGGCTGCCGGCGCGGCCCCAGCCGAAGCACTTGCGAACGTCGCTACGGCACCTCTACTTGATACTTCGAAACGTGATGACAGGTCCACCGGCCGGCAATATTCCTCGCGTGCCGCAATACTCGTGTCGGTCGTGTTGGTACTGGTGCTGCTTGGGGTCTCGGTCGGGGTGATGTTCCTTCGTCCGTCGACGAACCTGCCACGCATCCAGTCGCTGGTAGTATTGCCGCTGGAGAATGTGTCGGGGGATCCGACCCAAGACTACTTAGCCGACGGGATCACAGACTCCCTTATCACAAGCCTGGCGCGGCTGGGCTCTGTTCGAGTGATCTCGCGCACTTCCGCCATGCACTACAAGAACTCCCGTCAACGGCTGCCCGAGATTGCCCGTGAGCTTGACGTCGACGCCGTAATTGAAGGCACCATTTCCAGAACTGGCGATCATGTGCGCATCAACGCGCAATTGATCGATGCGAGAAATGATCACCACCTCTGGGCTGAGGTTTTCGAGCGCGATGCTCATGATGTGTTGGCGCTGCAAGGCGAGCTGGCCAGAACCATCGCGGACCAAGTGGCCAACCGAGCCGACCCGCAACAACACATACGTTTGCAGACGAAGCAAGTCAATCCCGAAGCGTACGAGTCTTATCTGAAAGGGCGCTATTTCTGGAACAAAAGAACAGAAGCGGGCTACATCAAGGCGATTGAGTTTTTCGAGGAAGCGATCGCTAAGCAACCCGACTATGCTCAGGCCTATGCCGGGCTGTCGGATGCGTATGCATTGCTAGGCTGGACCCCGCCCGCTCAATTCTCGCGTAGCGACACTATGGCCCGGGCCCGCGCAGCTGCTTTCAAGGCATTGGAGATAGATGACACGGTCGCCGAAGCCCATACGTCGCTCGCTTCGATCAGCATGGTCTACGACTGGAATTGGTCCGTTGCCGAGAAAGAATTCAGGCGCGCCATCGAACTCAACCCTGGTTATGCCACTGCGCATCACTGGTATGCCTTTTATTGCGCGTCGCAGGGATGGACCGAGGAAGCACTGGTGGAGATTCGAATCGCGAAAAGCTTAGACCCGTTGTCGCTGATCATCAATGAAGACGTGGGGCGCCTCCTCTATTTTGCACGCCGATACGATGAAGCGATCGAGCAAAGCCGGCGAACGCTTGAGATGGACCCGACCTTTGCACCCTCTCACGTTACCGCCGGCCTGGCATATCTCGCAAAGCAGCAATATTCAGAATCGCTGGCGGAATTAGAAAGTGCGGTTCGCGTGGCTGGGAACGACCCAGGTACGATGGCCACCTTGGGGATCGCTTATGCGGAAGCTGGTCGGGAGGCAGAGGCCCGAAAAATACTAAAGCAGACAACGACCGCAGCCGCCACACATGACGTCCCTGTGCTCAAGGTGGCGTGGCTTTATGCCGCACTTGGCGACCGTGACCGGGCATTTGCGTGGGCGGAAAAGCTTTATCAGGCACGATCTCCGGAATTCTATACGCTCAAAGTTTTGCCGGCTTTGGATCCATGGCGATCGGACCCGCGCTTTCAGGATCTGATGCGGCGTATCGGCCTTTCGAGTGATGGGCAGAGTCACGGGACTCCAGGCTAGCGCCGCCCTCAGCCGGGGTGAGTGCTTGCGCCTGACTGGCGGACAATGAGTGTAAACGCTCTGATTTCAACAGTTGACTTCCGGTTTCCCTTGATTAGGAGCAGGGACAATGCTTACAGATCACCAATTTCAATTGGCTCGTCTGCGCTTTTCCAAGCAGCTTCAAGTTCTCTTTGAACTTCTTCCTGGTTGGAACTCTTCTTCTCGGCTTCCAGACTCTTCAAAAGGCCAAAAAGCGAGCGTGGATTTCGTGGGTACTGTTCCAGATCGGCACGAAACACTGCTTCTGCTCGGTCCGCTTGGCCGTTCAGCAGCAGTGCAGCTCCCAGAGACTCGCGCACTGGATAAAACCATTCCGGGGGCTCACCATAGTACAGCTTATCTTGGACTTCCACTGCTTTCTGCCAATACCTGATTGCCTTCAGATGGTCGCCCGTCGCTGCAGCAATCCGAGCGTCCAAGATCTTCTCCGCGAGATCAAGAAAGCTTTGCGCCTTGTTGAAGTAGAAGCTGAACTCCATATCGACAGGCGTTTCCTTGCGCACTATCGCAAGAATCTGCCGTTCCGTTTCTGCATTAGCAATTTGGCCCTTCGCGGCAAACGCCGAGCCGCGTGCGAAATGCCACAATGCATTGGTCATGGCCATCCCAGCGTTCGGTGTCGGCAGCGCAAGCACGTCATCCCAACGATGGAAGCGAACGAGCATGAAGATCGGGTAGGGCAAATAGGTCTCCGCCATGGGCATGTCGTGGAGCATCGGGGCGGCGCGCCCAGCCACCTCGTCGGCGGCTTGTTTGGCGTGTTTGAAATCGCCGGCCATGCTGTAGCTGGCCGCGAGGAAATGAAGATTGTGACAGTAATACATCATGTCGTACATGCTGCCCGAAGTGCCGGTCGCCCGGAAATAGGCGCGGTCAGCGTCGGCCGCAACAGCATTGCTGTGGGCCGCTGCAGCGTAATCTCCCACACGCATATAAGTATGAGCGGGCATGTGCACCAGATGCCCGGCGCCGGGAGCGAGCGCTTCCAAACGCTTTGCGCTGGCTAAGGCCCATTCGGGATGGGGGGACGATTCCGTGACATGTATGTAATAGTGATTCGCACCAAGGTGATTCGGATCGCGACGCAACACCGATTCCAACACCGCAACAATTTCCTTAGTGTCTTCGGTTGGACGACCGTCTAGGGTCCATTGCTTCCAAGGATGGAGATCCATTAGGCTCTCGCCAAAGAGCGTTGCCGCATCGAGATCGTCCGGGTAATGCTGATGCAGTTCTCGCATCGCATTAGCGTATTGCGCACCAAGCTTCCTCAAATCGACCTTCGGGTCAGAGGAATAGCGCTTTGACAAAGCCTGAATATAGGCACGCTCCCTCTCCGTCGCCCTCGGAGCAAGGAACAACTCCTTCTGCACGGCCTCATAAGCAGCCTTCTCGTGCGGCGGATCAACATCAAGATTGATGCATGGACCTAACGCTAATGCGACGCCCCAAAATGCCATCGCTGACTGCGGGTCCAGCTCCGCTGCCCGCCGAAAGGATCGAGCGGCTTCCTCGTGATTGAAACCGAAGACCAATGTCAGGCCCTGATCGAAGAATCGCTGGGCCTCAGGATTGTTCGTGGAAATCGTGTGATGATGTTGGCCCAAGCCCGCTATCAGGACGGCCGAACCTGACTGGGCGAACGACGAATACACACCAGCAAGAAACGCACACGCAAGGGCGAGGAGTTTCATTGGGACCCTCCAACCATCTAAGAGAGCGCAAGTTTTCCTGCATGTTCAATTCGCTTCAGATGCTTATACCACCTATGCCCCAAGACCACGGCGTGTCGGTGATCGGCTACCCGGAAGATGTCAGTTGGCGAAAAATCCCCATTTCACTCGTTGGCACGAAAAAAGGCGAAGGAAAAGCGCACGCTTGTGCAATCGCCTGATTTGAACAGTTGAGGAGGCTACTGCGGAAGGCTTGTCGCCTCTCGGCTGTATAGATCGAACATCCAAAACGCGGTTCCTTGCCGTGCGCTGCGCACGAGACCCGCCGCCATCAAGACTATATGCATGCGTTCCGGTGAATGCACAAACGCTCGAAACGGACTTCCCAGTAGTCGCTTCCAGAAGTTCTCGAGCGCAACAAAGGCTCGTACATACCAGCGATTTCGCGGGTAGGTGAACGCGATTGCGCGGCGAGCCCGTTGGGCCGCAGAGCGCAGAAGATTCTCCGCATCGGGATAGCAACAAACCACGCGATCCAGCGTTACTAGGTCAGCATCAGCAAGCCAATCCCGCCGCCAACATCCAGTAAGCTTGCGCCCTGCAAAGGCCAGCGTCGGAGTTCTGCCAGGAGGAGTTTTGTTGTCGCGTCCGCACCACGGCGGCGGTACCGTCGCAAGTCACCCTCCGCCGTTTTGCGACTAAACTGCTTCTCTGCAGCGGAGTATCGATTGCAGCACGCCATGCTCAATCCCTCACCAACAGCAGCAAATGTTGGAATTATAGCGAGAGCATTGCACCGGAGAGTGAACCCAGTTCCTGCCCCATAGTGTTCGTAATCCGTGGTGGGATTATGAGCGCTATCGGGCCTGTTAACGACAGTTATGGGTTAGACTTCCTCAACTCTGGAGCAGGGGCAACCAAAAAGGATCAGCATGAATGGAGTGAGAGCCCCGGTTGGGCAACCACCGGGCCTCGTAAGGGGCCTCGGACCGTGGGCCGCCGTGGCGATTGTGATTGGGGGCATGATCGGACAAGGGGTCTTTCTGGTCGCAAGCGATATGTCCCGCGAAGTCGGTTCCATAACCAAAGTTCTCGTTGCTTGGATGGTTGGAGGCGCGATCGTCCTCTTTGGCACTTTTTGCTATGCGGAACTAGGTGCGGCACTGCCGCAGGCAGGAGGCGATTACATTTATCAAAGCCGCGGCCTGAGTTCACTCTGCGGCTTTCTCTATGGCTGGACGAGTTCCACCATCATGCGACCGGGCTCCGCTGCTATTATTGCGGCCGGACTACTTCGCTTCGTCGGTTTTCTTTTCCCGTCGGTGACGCGGCCACTCGTCAGTTGGAATTTTCGGCTTCCATGGCAGCCGCAGCCGGAACAGATTACTTTTACTTATGCCCAGCCGTTGGCTGCGCTGGTGATTTTGCTAGTCGCGGCAATGAACTACCTAGGCGTCCGCACCGTCGGGCGTTTCCAGATCCTTCTTACGGCTATAAAGCTCGCCGCTGTCGTATTAATTCTGGGTCTGGGTTTCGCGACGAACAATCCCAGTAAAATAGATGGTCCTGCCTTAACCCTGTCCCACGGAGCGCTGGTCGCCTTTCTCACGGCGCTCGTGCCCGTCATGGCAGCCTACAACGGGTTTCAAAGTTTGGGCCCATTGGGTGGTGAGGTTCTCAACCCAAGTCGAAATCTTCCAAGAGCCGCAATTCTTGGAACCTCCATCGTGATTTTTCTCTACCTCTTGATCAACTGGATGTACTTTTACCTGCTCAGCTTCTCCCAGGTAGCGAACTCCCAGCACGTTGCTTCGGACGTGGTTGCTCTGCGGATCGGCGCTTCCGGCGCGAAGTGGTTCACGATCGCAATGATCGTTTCTGCCTTCGGAGCGCTCCACGCCAACTTTCTGATCGGACCTAGAGTTCCCTATGCCATGTCTCGCGATGGCAACTTCTTCGCGTTTGCAAGTCGCATCCAACCCAATTTCCATTCGCCTAGCGGCGCTCTAATTTTTCAGGGATGTGTCGCTGCTCTGTTGGCGCTGACCGGAACTCATCAGGAACTGTATTCCTACACGATGTTCGCTACATGGATGTTTCTTGGGCTAACCGCACTTGCTCTCATCCGCCTGCGCACGACTGAACCCGATCTGCCTCGCCCATTCCGGGTCTGGGGATACCCATGGACGCCAATGGTGTTCGGCATTTCGGCTTTTGCCATCTCCGTAAATCTATGGCTGGTCAGGCCCGTGCGATCGTCCATCGGATTAACGATTGTCCTCGTGGGCATCCCATTCTTCTACCATTGGCGCTGGCGTAAAGTAGCTCCCTACTCATTGGAACTACACCGCCCGCAAAGCTCTTCGGGTAGCTGAGCCGTCAGGAACCACGGCATTCCTTCTCAGTTGACGTAATAGTGCGCCGTGAAAAGGCGCTGGACTTCAGCGGGTGGAACTCCCGCCCGGGAACTGGTTCGCTCCACCCGGTAGCAATCGAAGCGGCAGCCGAGGCGACGAAGCTGTCGGAGCTTTCGATGGAAAGGGTCGCTAGGCGACTCCGCGAGCGTGCAGGCCGTAACGTGAGTAAACGCTGAGCAGGTCCCGAAACAACAATTGCAGGAGCCGACCTGACTATTACACAGGGAAGGCCGCTGACGATGGAGATGGACGAGCGAACAAGCTCCATCGGCCCTGCCGGGATAATGGCGATGGCATGCAGGCATAGGAGACCAGACGCAACACGGGAAGCCCCAGCGGTGATCGCGGTCGGGATCAACTGACAACTCGTGAGAGTCGGGTCAGGCCGTATGGGGTGGCGGAGAGGTCCGTACTACCTGTGAAGCCGGGTAACTCCGGTGGAGGGAAGGGACCTCAGTGCATGTCCAACAGAAGGCTGATGTGTTCAGGGGGAAAAGGCCCACCAGGGTAAAAGTCAGAGCCCTGTAGCTTGAATCGCATGCGCGGAGGAAACGAAGTGCATGGAGTCGATTGACAAAGCCATCCTTGGGATGGTGAGCAAGTCATCGGGCTGTAACGAAAGTGAACGCACAGGTGACCTCGAAACCCTAAAACCCAGAGGCCGAACCCACACTGAGGGGGTGAAGGCAGTATGGAGCGTTGCACAAACTGACCGATGCGACGATACGCTCTGGCGGGGCGATAGCGACGGCACGATGACAAGGACACATTAAGCAACTGGAGAAGCCCTCCTCGTCCCGGGGGAGAAATCCACGGAACTGAAAGCCGTATAACCGGCAACACCGGGAAATCGGTGGACGACGAGAGGGTGGCGGAGGGGCCAGTAGTAGCGAAGAAACGGGTAATACCCGTGGAGCGAAGAGGCCCTGCTGTTGTGCAAGAACTCCAACATATGGGAGGCAAGGGTGAGATGACAAAGGCACCCATTAGCTTGCAAGACCTGAGGAGGAGGATATACGTCAAGGCGAAGGCAGAACCAACTTGGCGCTTTTGGGGACTATACGTTCATGTCTGCAAAATGGAAACGCTCTCCGAAGCCTACCAGTTGACCAAGAGGAATGATGGCGCACCTGGGATCGATGGGGTCACGTTCGAAGCCATCGAGGAGGGTGGAGTAGAGAGCTTTCTGAAGCAGATTCAGGATGAACTGGTCCACAACACGTATCAGCCCAGGCCGGTGCGGAAGAAGGAGATTCCCAAGGACGGGGGCACCAAGGTCCGCGTCCTCTCGATCCCCTCCATTCGCGACCGGGTGGTTCAGGGGGCGCTTAAGCTCATCCTGGAGCCGATCTATGAAGCTGATTTCCAATCGGGGTCGTATGGCTACCGACCGAAGCGGTCAGCTCATGAAGCGATAGATCGAGTCGATCGAGCGATTGTCCAAGGGTTAACACGAATCATCGATCTGGATCTCCGCGCCTACTTCGATAACGTTCAGCATTCACTGCTGCTCGAGAAAGTGGAGCGACGGGTTCAGGACGCATCGGTGATGAGACTCCTGCGGATGATCCTGAAGTCGACTGGGACAAAGGGAGTTCCTCAGGGCGGGGTAATTTCGCCAGTTCTCAGTAACCTCTACCTCACAGAGGTAGATCGAATGCTGGAAAAGGCGATTGCCACGACGCATCGAGGAAAACACGCCAACGTTCAATACGCGAGATTCGCGGATGATCTAGTGGTGTTGATCGACTCCCATTCGCGGCATGAGTGGCTGATCGGGGCGGTGGAGAAAAGACTGCGAGAGGAATTAGCAAAACTCAGAGTGGAAATTAATGAGGAGAAAAGCCGGAAGGTTGACCTGTCAAAGGGAGAGAGCTTTGGCTTTCTGGGGTTTGAGTACCGCCGCACTCTCAGCCGTAAGGGAAAGTGGCGGCCCCATTACGTGCCCAAGCTGAAAAAGCGAACAGCACTATTGCGAAAGCTAAAGGAAATCCTTCGAAGACACGTCAGCCAGCCCGTAAGCCGGGTGATAGAACTGATCAACCCGATTTTGCGAGGTTGGGTCCACTACTTTGCGGTAGGCGACTCGAGCCGGTGCTTTTCCTACATTAAGCTCTGGGTGGAGAAGAAGGTTCGGCGGCATTTGATGCGCGCACGAGGGCGCAAGGGATTCGGCTGGAAGAGGTGGAGTACGCGATGGCTCTACGACACACTCGGGCTGTTCGACCAGTACCGGGTTGTTCGAGCCGTTCGCTGAAAGCCACCCAGCACGCTGGCACACATAACCCTTGATGCGAAGCACGCAGGAAAGCCCAGTGCGGGAAATCTGCACGCTGGGTTTGAAGCGGCGGGGGCTGGAAACCAGCTTACGATTCGGCTAGTGAGGCACTCCCAGAGGAAACGGGGAGCAACAGATAGGCTGAGTCTACGGAGCGGTGGCGCCAGTCCTCGACCCTACTAAAGACGAACGCAAGAAGCAACAAAGGACCGAGGGATTGGCGATGAGCCTAACAACTCCAATCAGTGTTCAGAAGTTGCAGACGGCGTTGCACGCAAAAGCGAAGGAAGCACCCAAGTTTCGTTTCCATGCGCTGTACGACAAAGTGTATCGAAAGGACGTGTTGACCTATGCCTACGAACGCTGCGAAGCCAATGGCGGAGCGGCGGGAGTGGACGAACAAACTTTCGAGGACATTGCAAAGTACGGCAGAGAACGATGGTTGGATGAACTGACGCAGGAGCTGAAAAGTCGAACCTATCAACCAAAGCCCGTGCGGCGGGTCTACATACCTAAGCCGGATGGGAAGCAGAGACCGTTAGGGATACCCACCATCCGAGATCGGGTGGTGCAAACGGCAGCGGTGCTGGTTCTCGAACCAATTTTCGAGGCCGACTTGCAGCCGGAGCAGTATGCCTACCGGGCAGATCGCAGCGCACTGGACGCCGTACAACACGTTCACAAGCTGATCAATGCCGGACATGGACAGATCGTTGATGCTGATCTCAGCAGTTACTTTGACAGCGTTCCACATGCCGAGCTGATGAAGTCGGTAGCTCGCCGGATCGTCGATGGAGCCATGCTGCAGCTGATTAAGATGTGGCTAGAGGCTCCGGTAGAAGAGACCGACGAGCGCGGGAACAAACATCGAAGTACGCGCAACCGGGACGAAGGTCGGGGGACGCCACAAGGGTCTCCGATCAGTCCTTTGCTCAGCAACCTGTACATGCGACGGTTTGTGCTGGGGTGGAAGAAACTCGGGCACGAGAAGCGTTGGAAAGCTCACATCGTGAACTATGCCGATGATCTTGTCATCTGTTGCCGAGTTGGGGCGCAGCAAGCCCTGGCGGAGATGCGGGTGATGATGTCGAGGCTGAAGCTGACGGTGAATGAGAAGAAGACGCGAATCTGCTACTTGCCGGAAGAGAAGTTTGACTTTCTCGGGTATACGTTCGGGCGATGCTACTCGATGAAAAGGAGCCGGGTCTATTTGGGCACGGCGCCATCGAAGAAACGAGTGCAACGCATCTGTCGCGCAATCAGCGACGAAACCGGGCGGGACACAGTCAGGGAGACTCCACAGGCAATGGTAGAGAAGCTCAATCGAATGTTGGTCGGCTGGGCTAACTACTTCTGTCTGGGGTCCGTCAGCAAAGCCTACAGCGCGGTCGACCTACAGGCCCGCCGCAGGCTGCGTCGGTGGCTCTGCGACAAACACCATGAAGCGCGGCCGGGATACAAGCGGTTCCCGGAAGCGTCTCTTCATTCTGTGTACGGTTTGGTCCAGTTACCGCACCGTACCGCGGGCCTTCCGTGGGCGCATGCGTGAGTCTTTTCCGAGAGCCGGATGCGGGAAATCCGCCAGTCCGGGTTCGATGAGCGGTTGCAGCGATGCTAGTCGGTGTTCTAACGGGTGAAAGACCCGTCAGGGGAGCTTGCCCAGTTGCCCCTGTAGTTATATCCGGCGACGGTGCGGGTGACCAAGCC
>Ga0306924_10006960_pt1 | contig 11292 bp, 9 predicted proteins | sample sta12Can44000111_FD_203756 | JGI IMG/M metagenome (GOLD analysis project Ga0306924, IMG submission 203756) | Lab enrichment of tropical soil microbial communities from Luquillo Experimental Forest, Puerto Rico - statanox.12C.anox.44.000.111 (v2)... | ecosystem: Environmental > Terrestrial > Soil...
CGACCCTGATGCTCTGGCGCTGGGCAAAGGGCGCGCGCGTGGAGCGAAGCTTCGTGCCGATCGAGCGCATGGCGCCGGCGCTGCCGATGACCGTGATCGCGTCCGAGGACGGCCGCTTCTGCAGCCATCGCGGCATCGATTGGCGTGAGCTGCGCGAGCGGCTGGAGGACGTCGACGACATCAGCGCGGCGCGGGCGGTCTCCACCATCACCCAGCAGACGGCCAAGAACCTGTTCCTGTGGCCGGGGCGCAGTTTCGTGCGCAAAGCGCTGGAGCTGCCGCTCGCGCTTTGGCTCGACTTCGTGCTGCCCAAACGGCGTGTGCTCGAAATTTATCTCAACATCGCGGAGTGGGGTCCGAACGGGCAATTCGGCGCCGAGGCCGGCAGCCGCTACGCCTTCCACAAATCCGTGCGCTCGCTCGCCCCGCGCGAGGCGGCGTTGCTGGCGGCAGTGCTGCCGAACCCGCGGCGGCGCAGCGCCAAGCAGCCGGGGCCGGCGGTGCGCCGGCTCGCCTTGATCTACGAGACCCGCGCCGCGGCCCAGGCGGCGCTGGCCTTCTGCGCGCGATCCGCCAGATAATCAAGGTGCTAGCATCCAGTCCCTTGGAACTGGAATTTTCTTTAGCTAAAGCGCGCGTTGAAAGAGCGCCTTGGGACAGGGTAGTCACCAGCGCCCTTTGGCGTGGGGCCGCAAGAAGGGAAAGGGGCGCAGGACGTCTGCGCCCCTCTGGTTATGGCCCAGTTCGTCGTCTGCTTCCGGGAACCACCGGCTCAGCTCTATGCCCGCAAAAATCTTGCCGCCGCGTCGGAACAAAAGCATCTTTGTCGTATTCACGACATAAGGCGCGCGACCGAACGGTTGGGCCAGGGGAGGTCCGTCGGAGCATTGTGATGCGCCGTCTGCCGGTCATCTCCCTCGACCCGATGAAGTTCCTCCAGGCCTTTGCGGCCGGACTGCGGGCCGAATTCGCCGATGCCGCTTGCGCTCCGGTGCCGGAATACCTGGCGGCGCTCATGCGACAATTGGATGGGGATCGTACCGAACACTCAGGGGAGGGGCGTGAATATGGGACAGGCCCAACAGAATCGTCGAGCGGTGTTGATTGTCGAGGACGACGCCGAACTGCGCGAGTTCGCGGCGAGGCTGCTTGAAGACGGCGAACTCGATACCATCGAGTGTGAAAGCGCCGAAGCTGCCCTTGCCACGATGCTAATCCGCGGGCGAGACGTCGCCATGATCTTTGCGGATATCCGGCTTCCCGGCCTCATGGATGGGATCGACTTGGCGCGCGAGGTCAGGATGCGCTGGCCCTTTCTTCCTGTGATTCTCACGTCCGGACATCCGCGCGACGACCAGCTGCCGCCTGGGGTCGATTTCATGCCTAAGCCGTGGCAGCCGCTCAATCTACTTGTGGCCGCCAAACAGGCGCTAGCGTGTCTGTGAGATCGGCCTCCAAGGCATCGTAGAAGCTATTCGATTTATCGTCTTATCGCTCGGGCCGCTCCCTGGACGGGTCGAAGAACTCGGCTTGTGTGGCGGTGAAGCGGGGAGGGAGAAGGAGATCGGGGCCGATAGCAGCGGAGCCGCCTCCTGTTAGTCTCCGAACAAATGCCCGCGTAAAGTCTTCAATACGCCTTCGCACAACACGTCGGGATGCCGCTCGCCGGCCCTGGCAAGTTCGACGATTCGTCTGGCGATGATTCCGTCGGCGAACTTGTCAACAAGGCCGAGGGAAACACGAGTCCTTTCGAGCGCGACACCCAGAACCCGCTTCGTTTCGAGATCGGCATCGAAGTCGTTTAGGTAAGTCGTGAGGGACATGCAAACCTCTCATGCTCGACGCGAACGACCTGCTTTCGGCTCGACGGCAACTGTCGCGGTCAGCGGCAGCCTTGAGCAGCAGATCTTGGCAAAGAACAATCGGGGTGCAACATTATTAGTTTGATGGAAACAATAAACGATACTTATACCCCACGCGCAGCCTCAACTCAGAGTTCGACCAGTTGACCGACACCGACGTATCCGCGCCAAAGCGTAAGGGCGCCCTACGATAAGCGAAGGCCCCTTGCTTGTGAGCCGGATCGAACTATTCGATGGGCTGTCGAGAATTGGAATTTTTTGGACAACGACAGGGGCTGGGCCGCTGCGAGTGCGTTAAGGAGTACACAGCTAGCGCAGGTCGCGCGGCCTGTTCCGGCCCTGGCTTTGCGACGCGCGATCCTCTATAAGCGCGGCTCCAAACGCGCCAGGCGCGCGACGATTTGCGCCCAACGTAGCCGAGCCACCAGGAGATAAAGAGCATGGCCGTCCCGAAACGAAAAACATCGCCGTCGCGGCGCGGGATGCGCCGTTCCGCCGATGCGCTGTCGCGGCCAACCTATGTCGAGGACAAGGATTCGGGCGAGCTGCGCCGGCCCCATCACATCGATCTCAAGACCGGCATGTACCGCGGCCGGCAGGTCCTCAAGTCGAGGAAAGAGGCCTGAGCGCGGCCTGATGGGCGGGCGCTGGGAAGCGGCGGGCCCACCAATTCCAGTTTGGGTGGAGGTACTCTAAACTTCGCCCGTCGCGGCGCGCCCTGCGGTGGGCGTTTGGCTTGCGCCGCCTGCGTAAAGAAAGCCAGCTGTCATGTACCTGATCGCTTTCCCCCTCCTGCTCATCCCATTTGCGTTCTTCAACATTGTCGTCTTTCTCCTCAACATGCCGCTCAGCGATGAGGAGAAGAGCGCGGTATTCGAGCTTCCCCTCGCCTCCGAGCCGACCTGGCCGTTGGTGTTCGACCACAGCATGACGATCACCATGGGCGATTTTATCGTCGCGGTCGGCATACTCCTGCTCTACGTCGAGGTCCTCAAAGCGGTGCGGCCCGGCGGCAAGGGGGTCATCGACCATCTGCTCTCGTTCATCCTGTTCGTCGTCATGGCGGGCGAGCTCGTGTTCGTGCCGCAGGCGGCGTCGCCGACCTTGTTCCTGCTCGTCGTGCTCGGCTTCGTCGACTTCATCACCGGCCTCTCGGTGCACATGGTGCAGCCGAAGCTCGTGTTCGAGCGCGCGCAGCAGGCTCCGCCGCCGGTAGAGCAGTAATTTGCTGCGAATGCGTCCGCTATCCGCCGGTCTCGGCGACGAAGCCTGCCGCCTCGATGCCGGCGATCGCCGCCGCCTCGTCGTTGTCGGAGGTGTCGCCGGACACGCCCACCGCGCCGAGGAGCGTGCCGGCCTTGTCGCGGATGAGCACGCCGCCCGGCACCGGCACCAGCGTGCCGCCGGTCATCTCGACCAGCGCGGCCGCCATGTGCGGGCGCTCCACGCCGATCTGATGCAGCCGCCGCGATCCCGTGCCGAAGGCAACCGACCCGAAGGCCTTGCCGGAGGCGATCTTGGACCGCAGGATCGGATTGCCGTCCTCCTCGGCATAGGCCCGCAGCGCCCCGCGGCTGTCGACGACCGCCACGCCGAGCGGCCTGAACTTCTTCTCGCGCGCGGCGGCGAGCGTCTTGTCGAGAATGGAGCGGGCTTGGGCAAGCGTGAGCGTCATCGCGTCTCTCCTGATAACGACGGTACCGATCATCGAATGGCGTAAGGTCGCCGCTCGTGTGGTGGAAGTTCCTACCATATCGCCGCAAGCTCGCGTGGGAACTTCAAATCCAAAACCACACGAGAACGATAAACTTGCGAGCGCGTGTACTAATAAATTCCGCCTCTCACGGCGCGCGTTGAAGAATAATAGGTCTGCCGGGCGTCCTTGCACCGGCTACGTGGAAAGCGCACGCTGACGGTCGAAGATCGACCATAGCCTTGGGTTCGATCGAGGCTGCGGATGCATATAGCAACAGGCGCTTCATAACCTCGCGTCGGTCCGCACGGGTATCAGCAACCAGGGAGGCTTCTAATGAGCTACGCATCCCCTTGGCCCCAGCTTGCCGGAATTTCTGTCGCGGCGTTTATCACCATTGTCGCAACGCCCGGTCATGCGCAGGAACAAAAGTTCAAAGCGGTCTCGGTGAAGACGCCCGACGGCCTCACAATTTCGGCGCAGGACTGGGGCAATCCGAATGGGCCCGAAATCCTCTTCATACATGGCTTCTCGCAAAGCCATCTGTCGTGGATCAAGCAAGTCACCAGCGGCGATCTCGCCAAGGAGTTTCACATGGTGACTTACGACCTCCGCGGCCACGGCAATTCCGACAAGCCCTTGGAACCTGAGCGTTACAAGACTTCGAAATACTGGGGCGATGAGGTGCAGGCCGTGATGGACGCGACCGGGCTCAAACGTCCGGTCCTAGTCGGCTGGTCCTACGGCGGCCGCATCATGGCCGATTATCTGACGATTCACGGCAGCGCCAAGCTCGCAGGCCTCAATTACGTCGACGCAGGTCAGAAAGGCGATCCGGACTTCTTCGGACCGAATCTGCGCAATCTCCCGCTGATGGCGTCGGAAGACCTTGCCGTCAATATCGCGGCGACGCGGGCATTCCTGCACGACTGCTTCTCCATCCAGCCGACCCAGGAGGAATATGAAACCATGCTCGCGTTCAATATGATGGTGCCGCCCAAAGTACGCCTCGGTCTGAGCGGGCGGCCGCTCAATGTCGATGACATGCTGCGCAACCTCAAGCTTCCGGTGCTGGTGACGCATGGGGCGGAGGACAAGAACTCGAACCTGATCGCTGCCGAATACACGGCGAAGATGATCCCTGGCGCCAAGCTTTCGATCTACCAAGGCGTCGGACACTCGCCTTTCTTCGAGGCCGCACCGCGCTTCAACGCCGAACTTGCCGCCTTCGTGCGCAGCGCGCAGTAGGATCCAAACCGAGTTTTTGCGGCCCTGCCAAGATCGCTGCGCTGCGGGATTTCAGTCCCCTCGGCCAATTCCCGCGTTCATGAGAACACGCCTTAGTGTCCTTTTGATTCTGAAGTTCGCATGAGAGGATGCCGCAAGGGATTTGCGAACTTCGGAAGCGGGACACCACAGTCACCATGAGCCGCGATTTTCAGCTCCCGGGCCGCTCGGCGGTCATCGCCTGCGAGGGCATGGCCGCCACCTCGCATCCGCTGGCGAGCCTTGCCGCCATCGAGGCGTTGCGCGCCGGCGGCAACGCCGCCGACGCGGCGGTCACCGCGGTCGCGGTGCTGTGCGTGGTCGAGCCGCAGATGACCGGCATCGGCGGCGATTGCTTCTGCATGCTGCACGTGCCGGGGCAGCCGGTCTGGGGTTACAACGGCTCCGGCCGCACCGGCGCGCGCGCGTCGCTCGAGGCGCTCATGGCGCGAGGCATCTCCGCCATCGCCGGCGACTCGATCCACGCCGTGATCGTGCCGGGTGCGATCGACGCCTGGGCGGCGATCCTCGACGCGCATGGAAGCTTTTCCCTCGATCGCGCGCTCGCGCCGGCGATCCACTACGCCGAGCGCGGATTTCCCGTGGCGGCGCGCATCGCCTGGGACTGGGCTCGGGAGGTCGGCAAGCTGCGCGCCGATGCCGGCGCCGCGCGCCATTTCCTGTTTGACGGCTCGGCGCCGGCGGAAGGCGACGTCGTCAAGCTGCCGGCGCTGGCGCGAACGCTCCGCACGATCGCGGCGAAGGGCCCGCGCGCCTTCTACGAAGGGCCGATCGCCGACGACATCGTCGCGACCGTTGCCGCCCGCGGGTCCTTCCTCACCGCCGAGGACTTTGCGCGTCATCGCGGCGAGGTGGTCGCGCCGATCAGCACGAATTATCGCGGTCTCGACGTGCTGGAATTGCCGCCCAACACGCAGGGTTTGACCGCGCTGGTGCTGCTCAACATCCTGGAGCGCTTCGATCTCGCCGCGCTCGATCCGCTCGGCCCCGACCGCTTCCATCTGGCGCTCGAGGCGGCGCGGCTCGCCTATGCCGTGCGCGATACCCACGTCGCCGACCCGGCTTTCATGCGCGCGGAGGTGCAGGCCTTGCTAGACAAGCGTTTCGCGGCCGAGCTTGCCGCCCGCATCGGCCGCCCGCGGCGCATGCCGCTCGCGAGCGCGCCGGCGCTCGGCAGCGACACCGTCTATCTCAGCGTGGTCGACCGCGACCGGATGGCGGTCTCGCTGATCAATACGCTCTTTTCCCATTTCGGCGTCGGCATCTGCACGCAGGAGACCGGCATCGTGCTGACCAACCGCGGCGCCTGTTTCGTGGTCGATCCCGACCATCCCAATACGTTCGGCCCGAACAAGCGGCCGATGCACACGATCATCCCGGCGCTTGCCTTTCGCGGCGGGCGCTGCGACCTGGCGTTCGGGGTCATGGGCTCACACTACCAGCCCATGGGGCACGCGCAGGTCGTCACCAACATCGTCGACTATGCCATGGACGTGCAGGCGGCGATCGACGCGCCGCGGGCATTCTTCGTGGGGGAGACGACCGTGGTCGAGCGCGCCCTGTCGCAAGCGTGCGTCGAAGGGCTGCGGGCGCGCGGCCACCAGGTGGCGCTGGCGCCATCGCCGTGGGGCGGCGCGCAGGCGATCCGCATCGACTGGGAGCGAGGCGTGCTGATCGGAGGCTCCGATCCGCGCAAGGACGGCTGCGCGTTGGGGTATTAGGGCGTGTACTCATAAATTGGAGCGCCTGATCAGGCCCGCTTAACGTCCGCTTTGGCCTACTTTGCGGACCCAAGTCTTTGCGGACCAAAGTCGGACATCTCTCGACGTCCGAGAAGTGCCACAAGCGGTCATGCCCCCTTCCGCCCAGTCGCGTGGTCGATGTAGCCTAACCTTCGAGCCGCCTAGCGGGACCTGCCGAAGTCCCCTTTTTAGCGGCATGTGATGCCATCGGCGGGCATCCCACTCAGACCATCGTTTGTGCGGTCTATCCACGCTCGCATCGCGCGCCCGCGCCCATTTTACGCGCGTGCATTAAAGGCGATCAGGGAGGAGGACGCCAATGAAACTTCCCCGCCGAGAATTTCTGCACTTGGCCGCCGGCGCCGCTGCGCTGCCTGCCGTGTCGCGCACCGCGAGGGCGCAAACTTATCCGTCGCGCCCGATCACGATGGTCGTGCCATACCCGCCGGGCGGCCTGACGGATGTGATCGGGCGTATCCTGGCCGAGGGCATGCGGACGTCGCTAGGTCAATCCGTCATCATTGAGAACGTCGGTGGCGCGAACGGCAGCATCGGTACCGGCCGGGTCGCCCGCGCGGCGCCCGACGGATACACTCTGGTGGTCGGCATTTGGAACACGCACGTCGCGAACGGCGCTACCTATGCGCTCCAGTACGACGTCGTGAAGGATTTCGAGCCTGTCTTGCTACTCGCGGATGCTCCGTTGCTACTCGTGGCAAGCAAAGCTGTACCGGCGAATGATTTGAAGGAGTTCATCGCTTGGCTTAGGTTAAACCCCGACAAATCATCCATGGGAACTGTCGGTGCCGGCAGCCCAGGCCATCTCCTCGGCCTCTTACTGCAAAAGGAAACAGGCACGCGATTTGGATTAGTGGCTTATCGCGGCGCTGGCCCGGCGATTCAAGACGTTGTGGCGGGGCAGATTGACACGACATTTGTCAACACGGCGACTTCGCTGCCGCAGGTGCGCGCCGGCAGCATAAAAGCCTTCGCCGTCACGGCCAAAAACCGCTTGGCCGTAGCGCCAGATATCCAGTCCGTGGACGAGGCGGGATTGCCAGGGCTTCACTTTTCGCTATGGGCCGGCCTATTTGCGCCCAGGGGCACGCCGAAGAACATCATCAGCAAGCTCAATACTGCGGCCGTGAGCACGATAAGCGATCCAACCATACATGAGAGGCTCGCCGAGCAGGGCTTTGAAATTCCGTCGCATGAGCAGCAAACGCCGGAGGCGCTTGGCGCTTATCAGAAGGCTGAGATCGAAAAGTGGTGGCCGATCATCAAAGCGGCCGGCATCAAGGCGGAGTAAGCGTCCTTCCTAGCCGGCATTTCAGAGAGGGGATGCTATGAAATTTCACCGTAGAACTTTTCTGCACTTTGCAGCGGGAATTGCCACGGTCCAAGCGCCGCGAGTTCATCATGCTGCTCGCCGGCGCGGCGGCAGCGTGGCCTTGTATGGGGCGATTAATGTGAACTGGCTCACACACGCTCGGGCCTGCGTGCTATTTTCTTAGCCCCGGAAGGCCTGATCCTCGGCATGGGGCGATTTCAGGTGGCCTCGTCTCGCAAAGGCGTGAGAAGCCAAACGCTCGGTCGCAAAAGTCGTTCGACCGGAACGAAGACGAGAACCCGCGTTGGTCAGGCGCGCAAGCCACGCGCCGATCTGGAACGGCAGCTCGAAACATGCAGGCGCGAACTCGCCGAGGCGCTGGAGCAGCAGGCAGCGACCTCCGAGGTGCTCAAGGTGATCAGCCGTTCTGCTTTCGATCTCCAGCTGGTGCTCGATACGCTCGTGGAATCAGCTGTTCGTCTGTGCGACGCTGACCACGCCTGGCTGTTCCAACGCGAGGGCGAATTCTTCCGCTGGGTCACCAGCTTCGGCCATGCGACCGACGTGCGCGCGCAGCTGAGGGATTATTTCAAACCTCGGAAAGTTCCAGTAGATCGAGGCAGCATCACTGGACGAGCCGCGATGGAGGCCCGAGCGGTTCACGTTCCCGACGTACTGGCGGACCCGGAGTACACCTGGAGTGGCGCTCAAAAGATTGGCGGCTACCGGGCCGCGCTAGGTGCCCCGCTTTTACACAAAGGAACTGTCGTCGGAGTGATCTTCGTAGCGAAGACCGTGCCGCAACCATTTACTGCCAAACAGATCGAGTTGGTGACCACGTTTGCCGATCAGGCCGTCATCGCCATCGAGAATACCCGCCTCCTCAACGAGCTGCGGCAACGCACCGACGATCTGAGCGAATTGCTGGAGCAGCAGACCGCGGCCTCCCAGGTGTTGCAGGTGATCTCCAGTTCGACTGGCGAGTTGGAGCCGGTCTTCCAGGCCATTTTGGCAAGCGCAACGCGGACCTGCGATGCCAAATTTGGATTGCTGTACCGGATCGAAAATGGTGCTGCCCGGATTATTTCGAAGCTCGGCATACCTCCGGCATTTGCGGAGTACCTAAAGCGAGGGCCTCACCGGCCACCGTTGAATCGGGTGAGCCCGCTAACTCCGGTCGGCCGTGTCATCCAATCCCGCCAGTTAGTGCATCTTGCCGACTATCGTACAGATCAAAGCTATCTTGACCGCGACCCAATCACAGTTGCGGCCATTGAACTCGGCGGCATTCGGACATTACTCGTGGTACCGATGATCAAGAACGACGCGCTGATGGGTGCGATCGTCATCTTTCGTCAGGAGGTGCGGCCGTTCACCGACAAGCAGATCGAGCTTCTCCAGAATTTCGCCGCGCAGGCCGTTATCGCCATCGAGAACGCCCGCTTGCTCAACGAACTGCGCGAATCCCTACAGCAGCAGACGGCCACCGCCGACATGCTCAAGGTCATCAGCCGCTCGGCCTTCGATCTGCAGACGGTGCTCGACACGCTGACCGAATCGGCGGCGCATCTGTGCGAGGCCGAGATGGCGGGCATCGTCCGGCCTCGAGGTGGCGCGTACTATTGGGCCACAAGCTACCGCTTCCCGCCCGAATATACCGAATACATCATGCATTATCCGTTAAGACCGGGGCGCGATACTTTGGTCGGACGAGTCCTGCTCGAAGGCGCCATTGCGCACATTCCCGACGTTCTGGCCGATCCTGAATACCGCTTCTTCGAGAGCCAGAGGCTCGGCGGTTTCCGTACCTCGCTGGGGATTCCGCTGCTGCGCGAAGGAACGCCGATCGGCGTTCTCGTCCTGAGCCGCTCCACCGTGCGGCCGTTCAGCGCCAAGGAAATCGAGCTGGTGACCACCTTCGCCGACCAGGCGGTGATAGCGATCGAGAACGTGCGGCTGTTCGATGAGGTGCAAGCACGCACGGAGGAGCTGAGCGAGTCACTCCGGCAACAAACTGCTACTGCCGATGTGCTCAAGGTCATCAGCCGCTCGACCTTCGATCTCAAGTCGGTGCTGCAAACGCTCGTTGAATCGGCTGGCCGCCTTTGCAGCGCGGACTACGCCACGATAACTCGGCAGAAGGACGGGGTGCTCTTCTTCGCGGAGGCTTACGGTTACTCGTCCGAGTTCATCGAATATGTCAAGGCTATGCCCGTCGAGCGTGGACGCGGCACGGCGACTGGACGGGCCTTGCTGGAAGGTCGAGTGATCCATATCGCCGATGTCTTGGCCGACACGGAGTACACCTGGGCAGAGGCCCAGAGGTTGGGCGGTTACCGCACGGTCCTCGGCGTGCCGATGTTGCGCGAGGGCATTCCGATCGGTGTCCTGACATTGGCGCGTTCCGAGGTGCGGCCGTTCACCGAGAAGCAGATCGAGCTGGTGTCGACCTTCGCCGACCAAGCGGCGATCGCGATCGAGAACGTGCGGCTATTCGACGAAATCCAGGACAAGAGCAGGCAGCTGGCTAAGGCGAGCGAGCACAAGTCACACTTCGTCTCCAGCATGAGCCATGAGCTGCGCACCCCGCTCAATGCCATCATCGGGCTGACGGAGATGATGGTCAGTAACCCGGCGCGCTTCGGAACAGAAAAAGCGCAGGAGCCGCTGCAGCGCGTGAACCGCGCTGGAACTCATCTCCTTGGCCTCATCAATCAAGTGCTCGACCTGTCGAAGATTGAGGCCGGAAAGCTCGAGCTCAACCCACAAACCGTGCAGCTAGCACCGCTGATCAACGAGGTCATTGGCACCGCCGGACAGCTTGCCGAGCAGAACAAGAACCGCCTCGTCGTCGACGTCCAGGAGAACCTCGGCGCATTGACCGTTGACCCCATGCGGCTGCGGCAGATTCTGCTCAATTTGCTGAGCAATGCCTTTAAGTTCACCAAGGAGGGCGAGGTCACGCTGCGGGCGCGCAGGGTCGCCAACGGTCGCGACTGGATTGAGCTCGCGGTCGCCGACACTGGCATCGGCATGAGTCTTGAGCAGCAGGCCAAGCTATTCGAGGAATTCAGCCAAGCTGATGCCGCAACCGCGCGGCGCTACGGCGGGACGGGGCTGGGCCTTGCGATCACCCGCAAGCTCGCGCGCATGATGGGCGGCCACGTGACCGTGACGAGCGAACCCGGCAAGGGTTCGGTCTTTACGGTGCGCCTGCCGGGCGGCGAGCACAATAAAACGCCATGAACCTGCTGCGCCGAAATTTTCTGCATCTGGCCGCGGGCGCTGCCGCGCTGCCGGCCGTCTCGCGCTTTGCTTTCGCGCAAGCCTATCCGTCGCGGCCGGTGCGCATCATTGTCGGCTTCACGGCGGGCAGCG
>Ga0306924_10006966_pt1 | contig 11286 bp, 11 predicted proteins | sample sta12Can44000111_FD_203756 | JGI IMG/M metagenome (GOLD analysis project Ga0306924, IMG submission 203756) | Lab enrichment of tropical soil microbial communities from Luquillo Experimental Forest, Puerto Rico - statanox.12C.anox.44.000.111 (v2)... | ecosystem: Environmental > Terrestrial >...
CGCACAGAGGCACGCATCGTCTCCATGTGGATCATGTGACAGCGGAACACGGTTCTATCGCGCTCGATCGACCTGCGGTACCTACCGCACGCACAGTCGAATCCCCCCAACGACAACTCTGGAGAGAGCACCATGAAGCGCTACCTCGCGGCCCTCGCCGCAACGCTTGCCCTGATCGCCGCGCCCGCTCAGGCCACGCCGTTCAATCCGCCCGTGACCGGCACCATGAAGGTGAGCACCAACGTGATCCCGGCCTGCACGATCTCGCTCACCGACTTCGCGGTCGGCACCTACGACGCGAACGCGGCGCTCACGAACACGCACTCCATCAACTTCCAGTGCACGGCCGGGACGACGTTCCAGCTCGTCCTGAGCAACTTCACCGGGAAGCTGACCTCCGGCACGGACACCCTGAACTACACGCTCGCGAACAGGACCGGGAACTGGGCGAACAACGGCACGCTCGCCGTGGTCGGCAGCGGTGCCCCGCAGTCCGAGACGCTCACCGCGACGATCGCCGGCGGTCAGTACGTGCCGGTGGGCACCTCTTACGCCGAGACGATCACCTTCTCGCTCGAGATGTAAGCAGTCGATGACCTCCCGTCCGACGAGGATGGGACGCGCTCGCCCGCGGTGACGCTGGCGAGCGCGCTCGTGCTTTTGGACGCCACTCTCGGTGCGGATATCCTCCGGGGCCACATGATCTCCATGAACGGAACACGTCTCGCGCGCCTCGTCGCGACCCTCCTGCTCGGAGGGCTGGCGCTCGCCGGCGCCCCCGCGCGAGCGGCGACCGCGGGCGGGACCGTCGGCGTCACCGCCACGGTGCCGAACGCGTGCGTGATCACCACCGCGCCGTTCTCGTTCGGCAACTACGTGCCGCTCACCACGAACGCGAGCACGCCGCTCGACGCGACCGGGACGCTCACCGTCCAGTGCACCGCCGGCTCCGGCCAGGGCGTCGGCCTCGGCGACGGCCTCAACTACTCCGCCTCGCGCCGCCTGCAGAACGGGACCTCGTACCTCACGTACGAGCTCTACCAGGACCCCGGGCGGTCGGCGCGGTGGGGCGACGCGATCGTCGGCGAGCGCTACACCACCGGCTTCCCGTTCGCGACGACGGGCTTGCTGACGCTCACGATCTACGGCCGCGTCTTCGCCGGGCAGATGGTCGCCGCGGGCTCCTACACCGACACCGTCTCCGCCACGGTCTACTTCTAGATGATGCTCCGGACGGTCGCGATCGCTCTTCTCCTCGCCGCCTGCGCAGCGCGCGCAGGCGAGCTCGAGGTCGTCCCGGTCATCGTGCCGCTCTCGCGCGCCGAGAAGAGCGCGGTCATCCACATCAAGAATCGCTCCGCGGAGCCGGCGCGGTACCAGATCGACGTGCTCGCGTGGGATCAGGACGAGAAGGGCGAGATGAAGCTCTCGCCCACCCAGGAAGTCCTCGCGTACCCTCGATCGCTCGCGCTCGCGCCCAACGAGGACAAGATCGTCCGCGTCGGCGCGGCGACCGGCTTCGGCGCGGTCGAGAAGCCCTACCGGCTGTTCATCGAGGAGATGCCGCCGCCCGCGAAGCCGGACCAGCCGTCGCGCGTGCAGGTGCTCTCGCGCATCGGGCTCCCGGTGTTCCTCGCGCCGGAGCGGCCGGTGGAGAAGCTGGAGATCGGCGCCATCCAGATGGAGGGCAAGAAGATCGGCTTCGCCCTCCAGAACCTCGGAAACGTGCACGTCCGGCCGTCGGCGGTGCGGGTCGTCCTGGAGGATGGCGCCGGCAAGGCGCTCGACGAGCGACAGCTCAACGCGTGGTACGTGCTCGCGGGCGGGCGACGGGTCTACGACGTCGAGATCCCGCCCGAGAAGTGCGCCGCGGTGAAGGGCGTGACGGTCGAGGTGGTCCTGCCCAAGGCGCCGCTGCGCGCTCACGTCGACGCACCGCAGGGAGCTTGTGGCTCGTGACGCGGGACGCATCCGCGTCAGGCGCGCGGTCGCTCTCGTCGTCGCCCTGATCGGCACGGCCGGCGGGATCGCGCCCGCGAACGCCTCGGAGCCGGATCCCGTGATCTCGGTCGGCGGCGCAGCGCCCGCCGCCGCGGCTTCCGGCGGACAGGCACCGCAGGGCGACGCCCCCGTCCAGATCGTCGTGAACGGCGTCGCGCACGACGTGGTCATCGCGCGCTTCCTCGAAGGCGACGTCTGGGTGCCGCTCGCCACGCTCCGGGCTGCTGGTCTCGAACGCCTCCGCGGGGAGCAGAAGGAGATCGCCGGCGAGCCCTGGGTGAGCCTGCGCTCCCTCGCGCCGGGCCTCACCTACGCGCTCGACGAGCGCACGCTCGAGCTGCGGCTCGAGGCGCGGGCGGAGCTCCTCGGCCGGATCGCGCTCGATGCGCGCGGCGCGGGCCGGCCCGAGGGACTCCTCACGGGCGGCCACCCCAGCGCGTTCGCGAACTACTCGGTCCTCGCGAACGACCAGCAGCAGATCTCCGCGTTCGGCGAGCTCGGCGTCGGAGCGGGGAGCTGGCTCGCGACCTCCGGGATCTCGCGGAGCTCGCTCGGCGACGTCGTCCGGGGCCTCAGCGCGGTGACGCGCGAGGAGCCCGAGCGCCTGCGCCGCTGGACCGCCGGGGACGGAGTCGCCACCGCCGGGCCTCTCGGTGGGACGCTCGTGCTCGGGGGCCTCTCGCTCGAGACCGACTTCACGCTCGACCCGTGGTTCGTCCGCCAGCCGCTGCCGCGGGCGAGCGCCGTCACGCTCACGCCCTCCACGCTGGAGGTGTACGTGAACGGGCGGCTCGTACGGCGCGACACGGTCGCGCCGGGAACGATCGACCTCTCGAACGTCCCGGTCGAGGCCGGCGCCGGCTCGGTGCGCACCGTCCTGCGCGACGCGTTCGGTCGCACGCAGGAGGTCTCGTCCTCCTACTACTTCTCCGGCGGCCTCCTCACGCCGGGCGTGAACGACTACGGCGCGTACGCGGGGTTCCGGCGCAGCGGCCTGGGCGCGCAGAGCTTCGAGTACGCGAGCCCGGTGGGGATCGGGCGCTGGCGAAGGGGGATCACCGACGGCTTCACGGGCGGCGGGCGGCTCGAGGTGGGGCAGGGCCTCGTGAGCGGTGGACCGGTGCTCGACGCGCTGGTCCCGTTCGGCGAGATCGAGGCTGCCGTCGCGGGGAGCGCGGGCGCCGGATCCTCGGGCCTCGCCGGCTCCCTCGCCTGGACGCGCACCTCGCGGAAGACGATGCTCGGGCTCCGCGCGATCTCGATGTCGCCCGCCTACTCCCACGCGAGCCTCACTGCGTCGCAGGACCGGGCGGCGCTCCAGACCTCCGGCTTCGCCACCTTCGCGGTGGCGGAGCGGGCGACGCTCGGGATCGAGGCCACGGCCGCGCGGATGAGGTCGGGCGACGAGTCGGGCTCCGTGAACCTGCGGGCGACGCTCGGCTTCGGTCGAGGCGCTTCGCTGATGGCGTCGATGGGCTGGGCGCGAGAGACCACCGGGGCGGCCGGACCCGTCGCGACCCTGCTGTTCACGCACGTGCTGGGAAGCCCCGGCGTCGCGAACGCGACCACCGACCGCAGCGCATCGGGGCAGACGCTGAGCAGCGTCGGCCTCGAGCGCCCTCTGCCTGCCGGGAGCGGCATCGGATACCGGTTCAACACCTCCGCCGGCGACGGCGCCATGTCGAGCGCGCTCGTCCAGGCGCAGGGCGAGCATGGTCGGCTCGAGGCCGCCTACGATCGGGTGGCCGGGCGCGGGACCGGGTACGCGACGGCGTCCGGCGCGGTCGTGTGGATGGATCGCGAGGTGTCGTTCACGCGCGCGCTGCAAGAGGGCTACGCCCTCGTGCAGGTCCCCGGCGTCGAAGGGGTGCGCGTGGACCTCAACGGCAGCGAGGTGGGCCGGACGAACGCCCGCGGCAACCTGCTCGTCCCGGGGCTGCTGCCGTACAACGCGAACCGCGTCGCGATCCACCCTGCCGACGTGCCGATCGACTACGCGCTGGAGAGCGTCGAGCAGCTCGTCGCGCCCGGCAGGCGAATCGGGGCTGCGGTCCGGTTCGACGTGAAGAAGATCCAGACGCTCACCGGCGTGGTCCTCGTGGCGGAGGCGGGCCGGGACGTGGCGCCGGCCTACGGCGAGATGCGCGTGAGCGGCGCGCGCGAGCCCTGTCCGCTCGGGAAGGACGGGCGCTTCTACGTCGAGACGCTGGCGGCGGGACGGCACGAGGCCGAGGTGGAGTACGCCGGCGGCCGCTGCAGCCTCGTGCTCGTCGTGCCGGAGAGCGCGGATGCGCTGACCGACGTTGGCTCGCTCCGGTGCACGGCGGCGCCGCTCGCGGCGCTCGCGCCCACCGCAAACTGACTACATCTTCTGCTCGGCCGGCTCGTGCGGCGCGTCCCACGCGTCGTCCGCGTGGCCGCGACGGAGCCGCTCGAGATCCTCGGGCGTGAGGCCCGAGCCCTCCACGAGATCCCGCGCCGCGAAGATCGGCGCCTTCGCCCCCACCGCCAGCGCGATCGAGTCGCTCGGCCTGGCGTCGAGCTCCACGCGCTGGGTCCCTTGCGCGAGGAGCACGCGGGCGCGGTAGAGCGCCTCCGAGGCGTCGCGGATCTCGACCCGCACCACCCGCGCGCCGAGCGCGCCGATGGCGTTCTCCAGCAGCTCGTGCGTTCGCGGCCGCAGCGGGGTGTCGCCGCGGAGCCGCTTCGCGATCACGTCGGCTTCCGCGCTGCCGACGACGATCGGGAGGAGCACGTCGCCGCCCCGCTGCTTCAGCACGAGGACGCCCGCGTGCGCGTCCTCCAGCGAGAACACTCCGGCGAGCTCCATCTCCACGAGCGGTGGGTGGGGATTGGAGCGCGCGGGGCCGGCGAGCAGGGCGGCACCGGCGAGGGCGGCGGCAGCGATGGGGAGGGCGGCGTTCACCTCTGGAACCTAGCGACGCTCACCGCTCCTCGTCGTCCTCCTCCTCCTCGCCGGCGTCCTCCTCCCAGCCGTCCTCGCCCGCCTCCTCGCTGTCCCCGCCCTGGTCCGCCTCCTCGCGGACCGCGCGCCTTCCCTCTCGCTCGTACCCCGCGGGCAGGTCGGCGGCGTCGACCTCGAACGAGAGCGTGAACTTCCGGTTCAGCACGGCGAGCTGGGTGAAGAGGTCGTCGAGCACGCCGGTCACCCCGTCGACCGCTGCCTTGGAGGCGCGGGCCTCGCAGCTCGGGCATTCGAGCGTGGAGTCCTCGAGCAGATCGGAGAGCTCCACCTCGAAGGTCGCATCGCACGCGTGGCAGGTGGCATCGAAGGTCATGGCTCCTGCTTCTTGAGTGCGGTGCGTGCGGTCGTCAACGGGCGGCGCCGGGCCCCCTGGTGGGGGATCGCGTGCGGGCGAGTGGTCCCCAGGGCCTCCGGACGACATCACTGACGGGTGGATTTCTCCCTGCTCGAGTCCGTGCCCGACGCGATGGTGATCGCCGACCGCGAGGGGCACATCGTCTACGTGAACGGGGTCGGCGAGCGCCTGTTCGGCTACGAGCGCGGCGAGCTCGTCGGCAAGCCGATCGAGGTGCTCCTCCCGTCGCGCTTCCGGCAGATGCACCAGGTCTACCGGGCCGGCTACCACGGCGCGCCGCGCACGCGGCCCATGGGGCTCGGCCTCGAGCTCTTCGGCCTGAAGAAGAGCGGCGAGGAGTTCCACGCCGAGATCTCGCTCGCGCCCCTCCAGGCGGGCGACGACACGTGGGCGGTGAGCGCGGTCCGCGACGTCACCGAGCGGAAGAAGATCGAGGCGCGCGCGGGGCTCTACCGGAAGGCGCAGGAGGAGGTGCGCGAGCGGGACGAGTTCCTCTCCATCGCGAGCCACGAGCTGCGCACGCCGGTGACGTCGCTCCAGCTCCAGCTCCAGATGCTCCAGCGCGCGCTCGGTCGCGAGGGGGTCGAGTGGCCGGAGTCGATGGCCCTCAAGGTGGAGGCGCTCGAGCGGCAGACGCGGCGGATCGCGCTGCTCGTGAACGAGCTGCTCGACGTGTCGCGGATGCGGCTCGGCCGGCTCGCGCTGAAGCTGGAGGACCTGGACCTCGGCGAGGTCGCGCGCGAGACGGTGGGGCACCTCGAGGAGGAAGGGCAGCGCTCCGGCTCGCCCATCACGCTCGTCGCGAAGGGGCCGGCGCCGGGGCGCTGGGACCGGCTCCGACTCGAGCAGGTGATCACGAACCTGGTCTCGAACGCGATCAAGTTCGGGCAGGGGAAGCCGATCACGGTGGAGGTCGACTCGGACGGCAGCCGCGCGCGCATGGTGGTGCGCGACCGGGGCATCGGGATCGCCGAGGACGATCGGCAGCGGATCTTCGCGCGCTTCGAGCGCGCGGTGCCGGCGCAGCACTTCGGCGGCCTGGGCCTCGGGCTCTACATCGCGCGCCAGATCGTGGAGGCGCACGGCGGCGTCATCGACGTGGACGGCATGCCGGGCGAGGGGACGGCCTTCCGGGTGGAGCTCCCGCGCGAGGCGGCCCCACCTCCGCCGCCGCCGATGCCGAACTGAAGCGGGCGAGGGCGCAGGCTCGGACGCCGGATGAAGCGAATCGTCCTCAACGCCGACGACCTCGGCTACGACCCCGAGATCGACCGCGGCATCCTCGAGGCCCACGCGCACGGGCTCGTGACGTCCGCCACCGCGATGGTCGACTCACCGTACTTGGCCGCGGCGATCGCGGCCGCGCCCCACTCGCTCCGGCTCGGCGTCCACGTGGTGCTCGCGCCGGACGCCCGGCCCGGCGACGTGGAGCCCGAGGTGCGCCGGCAGGTTGCGCGCTTCCGGGAGCTCGCCGGCCGGGCACCCACCCACCTCGACTCCCACCGGCACGTCCACGCGCGCGCCGAGCTCGCCGAGCCCTTCGCGCGCGCTGCGGCCGCGCTCGGCCTCCCGCTGCGCGCGCTCGATGCCGCCCACCGCGCGCTCGTCCGCGGCGCTGGCGCGCACTGTCCCGACCACTTCCTCGGCGACGCCGCCCTGCGGCCGTGCTGGACCCTCGAGCGGCTCGTCGCCGCGCTCGGGGCGCTGCCCGAGGGCACCACCGAGCTCATGTGCCACCCCGGCCACGCGCCCGCGGTCGTGAAGACGAGCTTCGGCGCCGAGCGCGAGATCGAGCTCGCGGCGCTGTGCCACCGCGCCGCGAGGGCGGCGCTCGGAGGGGCCGTGCGCTGCGGCTTCGATTCGCTCCAACGGGTGGAATCTCGGGAGGATGGCGAGTCGCCACCCTGAGGGAGGCCTGCCTTGTCAGGCGATGTCGGGGCGAGCTTTCATCGGGGCGTCTCAGGGTCTTCCGCAGCTCAGGCGCAGCTCAGGTCGCATCGAAACGGAGGTCTCATGGCCGACGCGAAGCCCGTGGTGCCCAAGGACGGAGAGAAGATCACCCTCACTGGCGGGAAGCTGAACGTCCCCGACCGCCCGATCCTGCCGTTCATCGAGGGCGACGGCACCGGGCGCGACATCTGGCGCGCCAGCGTGCGCGTGCTCGACGCAGCGGTCGCGAAGGCCTACGGCGGGAAGCGCAAGATCGCCTGGGCCGAGGTCTACGCGGGCGAGAAGGCGTTCACCCAGTTCAACAACTGGCTGCCCGACGAGACGATCGCCGCGTTCCGCGAGTACATCATCGGAATCAAGGGCCCGCTCACGACGCCGATCGGCGGCGGCATCCGGTCGTTGAACGTCGCGCTGCGCCAGATGCTCGACCTGTACGTCTGCCTGCGCCCCGTACGCTGGTTCAAGGGCGTGCCGTCGCCGGTGAAGAACCCGCAGAAGGTCGACATGGTGATCTTCCGCGAGAACACCGAGGACATCTACGCCGGCATCGAGTGGGAGGCCGGCTCCGAGCAGGTGAAGAAGATCCTCGGCTTCATCGAGAAGGAGTTCCCGAAGGAGTTCAAGAAGATCCGCTTCCCAGGCTCCACCGGCCTCGGCGTGAAGCCGGTGTCGCGCGAGGGCACCGAGCGGCTCGTGCGCGCGGCGATCGAGTTCGCGCTCCGGAACAAGCGCAAGAGCGTGACGCTCGTGCACAAGGGCAACATCATGAAGTTCACGGAGGGTGCGTTCCGGAACTACGGGTATGCGCTCGCGGAGCGCGAGTTCGGCGACCGCACGTACACGTGGGAGCAGTGGGAGCGGACGAAGGCGGCGAAGGGCGAGGAGGCCGCGAACGCGGAGCAGAAGGCGGCGCTCCAGGGCGGCAAGCTCCTCGTGAAGGACGCGATCGCCGACATCACGCTGCAGCAGGTGCTCACGCGCCCCGACGAGTTCGACGTCATCGCGACGCTGAACCTGAACGGCGACTACCTCTCCGACGCGCTCGCGGCCCAGGTCGGCGGCATCGGCATCGCCCCCGGCGGCAACGCGAACTACGTGACCGGTCACGCCATCTTCGAGGCGACCCACGGCACGGCGCCGAAGTACGCCGACCTCGACAAGGTGAACCCCGGCTCGGTGATCCTCTCCGGCGAGATGATGTTCCGGCACATGGGCTGGATCGAGGCCGCCGACCTCATCATCAAGGGCATGGACGGCGCCATCGGGGCGCACCGCGTGACGTACGACTTCGCGCGCCTCATGAAGCAGGAGGGAGTCGCCGACACCGTCGAGGTGAAGTGCTCGGAGTTCGGCGACGAGATCATCCGGCACATGTAGCCGGAATCTCATCCGAAAAGGGGGTGCGGCGACCGGAAACAGGGTTGTCGGCCCCCGTGCGTATTTGCGCAGGGTTTCACTCGACGCGGAGGGGGCAAATGTGGAGAATTCGCCGCCCCTCGGCGCTAGGAGCCCCGCGTGAAGATTCACGAATACCAGGCCAAGGAAATCCTGCGGAAGTTCGGCGTGGCCGTGCCGCGCGGCTACCTCGCGAACAATCCATTCGAGGCGGAGGGCGCTGCTCGTCAGCTCGGCGGCGGCATCGTCGCCGTGAAGGCGCAGATCCACGCAGGAGGACGCGGCAAGGGCGGCGGCGTCCGGCTCGCCCGCTCGCCCGAGGAAGCGCGCCAGCACGCCGACAGCATGCTCGGCATGATGCTGAAGACCCCGCAGACCGGTCCCGAGGGACAGGAGGTCCGCAAGGTCTACATCGAGGAAGGCTGCCGCATCGCGCGCGAGCTCTACCTCGGCATGACGCTCGACCGCGAGTCTGCGCGCGTCACCGTGATGGCCTCCACCGAGGGCGGCGTCGACATCGAGGAGGTCGCCGCGAAGCACCCGGAGAAGATCCTGAAGGAGCGCCTGAGCCCGCTCATGGGCCTCATGCCGTTCCAGGCCCGGCGGCTCGCCTTCGGCCTCGGCCTCACCGGCGACTCGGTGAACGCGTTCGTGCGCTTCGCCACCGGCCTGTACGCCGCCTACGCGGCCACCGATGCCTCGCTCGCGGAGATCAACCCGCTCGTCGTCACGGTGCAGGGCGAGGTGCTCGCGCTCGACGCGAAGATGAACTTCGACGACAACGCGCTCTTCCGGCATCCGGAGGTCGCGGCGATGCGGGATCCCGACGAGGAGGATCCCAAGGAGAACGCCGCGAAGGAGCACGACCTCTCGTACATCGCGCTCGACGGCAACATCGGCTGCATGGTGAACGGCGCCGGCCTCGCGATGGCGACGATGGACATCATCCAGCTCTCCGGCGGCCGGCCGGCGAACTTCCTCGACGTGGGCGGCGGCGCCGACGAGGACAAGGTGACCGCGGCCTTCAAGATCCTGCTCTCCGACGCGCGGGTGAAGGCCGTCCTCGTGAACATCTTCGGCGGCATCATGAAGTGCGACGTCATCGCGAACGGCATCGTGGCCGCCGCGAAGCAGGTGGGCCTCCGCATCCCGCTCGTCGTCCGGCTCGAGGGCACGAACGTGGAGAAGGGGAAGGAGATCCTCGCCGGCTCCGGCCTCGAGATCGTCGCCGCCGACGACCTCGGCGACGCCGCGCGCAAGGCAGTGGCCGCAGTGAAGGGCGCCAGGAACTAAGGAGATCGCGGATGTCCATCTTCGTCGACAAGAACACCCGCGTCCTCGTCCAGGGCATCACGGGCTCCGCGGGCAGCTTCCACGCCGAGCAGATGCTCGACTACGGCACCAAGCTCGTTGCGGGCGTCACGCCCGGCCGTGGCGGCACGCGCTTCCACAACAGCGTCCCGGTGTTCCACACCGTGGACCAGGCGGTGCGGGAGACCGGCGCGAACGCGTCGATCATCTTCGTGCCCCCGGCCTTCGCCGCCGACGCGATCCTCGAGGCCGCCGACAGCGGGATCGGCTTCATCTGCTGCATCACCGAGGGCATCCCGGTGCTCGACATGGTGAAGGTGAAGCGGCTCCTCGATCAGCGCGACGACGTGCGCCTCCTCGGGCCGAACTGCCCGGGCATCATCACGCCCGGCGAGTGCAAGATCGGCATCATGCCGGGACACATCCACAAGCCCGGCCGCATCGGCGTGGTGTCTCGCTCCGGCACGCTCACCTACGAGGCGGTGTCGCAGCTCACCGCCCTCGGGTTCGGGCAGTCCACCGCGGTGGGCATCGGCGGTGACCCGGTGCACGGCACGGACTTCATCGACTGCCTCTCTCGGTTCGAGAAGGACGGCGACACCGAGGGCGTCATCATGATCGGTGAGATCGGCGGCGACGAGGAAGAGAAGGGCGCCGACTGGGTGAAGCAGTACATGACGAAGCCGGTCGTGGGCTTCATCGCCGGCCGCACCGCGCCGCCCGGGAAGCGCATGGGCCACGCGGGCGCGGTGATCTCCGGCGGCAGCGGCACCGCGGACGCGAAGCTGAAGGCGTTCCGCGAGGCCGGGATCGTCGTCTGCGAGGGGCCGCACCTGCTCGGCCAGACGATGAAGCAGGCGATGGGCGGGGCGCGGAAGCAGTCGAAGAAGCCGACTCCGGCGGCGGAGGAGCGCGCCGCTCCGGTGGCGAAGGAGCGCGGGGCGTCGAAGGCGGCGCCGGCGCAGCGCGGTGGCAAGGCGGCCCGCAAGGCCGCGAAGAACGTCTGACACGCAAAGGAAAGAAACAGAATGGCGATCGAGCGGACTCTCTCCATCATCAAGCCCGACGGCGTCGAGAAGGGCGTCATCGGCAAGGTCATCGCGAAGTTCGAGGAGGTCGGCCTGAAGCCGATCGCCGTCCGGATGACGCAGCTGTCGAAGGCGGACGCCGAGGGCTTCTACGCGGTGCACAAGGCGCGGCCGTTCTTCGGCGACCTCGTGAAGTTCATGACCTCGGGCCCGGTGGTCCTCATGGTCCTCGAGGGCGAGAGCGCCGTCGCGAAGAACCG
>Ga0306924_10006967_pt1 | contig 11286 bp, 10 predicted proteins | sample sta12Can44000111_FD_203756 | JGI IMG/M metagenome (GOLD analysis project Ga0306924, IMG submission 203756) | Lab enrichment of tropical soil microbial communities from Luquillo Experimental Forest, Puerto Rico - statanox.12C.anox.44.000.111 (v2)... | ecosystem: Environmental > Terrestrial >...
CTGTTCATCAGGGGAAAGCGGAGCGTCGCGCCGCCTCAGAAGCAAAGCATGCTCCTGGTCCGAAGTAAGGGAAGCCTTAATATTTGGTGTCACCCCTTTCTCGTGAATGACTTGTTTCCCAGGGGTGTAGTATTTGGCAGTCGTCAGGCGCAAAGCCGATCCGTCGGGCAACTGTATGACGCTCTGCACAGAACCTTTTCCGAACGTTGTTTCGCCCACAAGGATCGCCCTGTTCAAATCCTTCAACGCGCCCGCCACAATCTCTGCGCCGCTCGCACTTCCGCTGTTGACAAGGAGGACAACGGGGAAATTGTCATGAGGCTTCGCATTCTTATCCGTGAAATACTCGCACCGCTGTGAAGTATCTCGTCCCTCAGTATAAACGACCATCGTTTTCGGCGGGAGAAAAAGTCCGCACACATCGACCGCACTGGTCAGTAAGCCCCCGGGGTTGTATCTCAAATCAACGATGACCGCTTGCATGCCTTGCGCCTCCAGTTCACCCAATTTGCGGTTTAACTCTTGGGATGTCGGCTCGTTGAACTGCGTTATCCGCACGTACCCAAGCTTGAAGTTGCCCGTCAGCGTTTGATCCAGAATCTTTGCGTCCTTGACGCTGGCCACTTTGATTATCTCGCGCTGCAATAAGTAATCTCTGGTTTGTTTGCTCGAGGGCCGATAAATCGTGAGCGTCACTTTTTGACCGGGTTCTCCTCGCAAAAGTTCGATCGCATCCTGCAGACTCATCTTTTCCGTGGTCTTGCCGTTAATCCGCAGAATTTGGTCCCCGGGCAAAATGCCGGCGCGGAAGCCAGGTGAATCTTCCATCGGGGAAATCACGGTAAGCAGGCCATCCTTGGTCGAAACGACGATCCCCAGACCGCCAAACTCGCTACGTGTCTCGTCCCGCATGCCGCGATAGTCCGGCGGCTCCATGAACTGACTGTGAGGATCCAGCGCGCTGAGCATGCCATGCAATGCGGAGTAAGTCAGATCCTTATACCCAATCTTACTGGGATCGACGTAGTCCTGGCGTATCAGCTGAAGAGCGCGTGTGAAAACGGTCAAGTTCTCGTACCCGGCGTCGTCTGGATCGGCTGACGCATTTGAAACCAGGACCCGTAAACCGACGACGACATTAAAGATAACGAGCAGGCCAAGAAAGCCGAACAAAAGTTTGCGCCTCATCGAAACTGGACCTTAGAAAAAAGTCAGGCAGCGTCTTTGTCTTGTTTTCTTCGAATCAGAGGCGCGCGTTTTCCTTCAACAACGGCACGATTGACAACAACGTCTGCTATATCTTCGCGGCTGGGAACGTCGTACATGACGTCGAGCATGATCTTCTCAAACATCGAACGCAGCGCGCGCGCACCTGTGCCTTTCGTCTGCGCCTGTTGCGCCAGAGAACGCAGTGCATCACGCGTGACAACGAGGTTTACTCCCTCCATCGCCAGCAGCTTGGTGTACTGCTTGACCATCGCGTTTCGGGTTTCCGTCAAAATAAGCATCAGCTCATCCTCGGTCAGGGCATCCAGCGCCGTGACGATCGGTAACCGTCCAATAAACTCCGGAATCATCCCGAAAGAGAGCAGATCTTCCGGTTCCGTATTTTTAAGAGTCTCCTGGGCTTTCTCCTCGGCCACGCGCACTTGCACTGAATGGAACCCGAGAACCTTGTTGCCAAGCCGCCGGCTGATTATCTTATCGAGCCCGACAAACGCTCCCCCACAGATAAACAAAATCTTCTCGGTATTAACCTGAATATACTCCTGGTGCGGATGTTTGCGGCCTCCCTGCGGCGGAACGTTGCAGCTGCTCCCTTCCAGAATCTTCAATAACGCCTGCTGTACGCCCTCTCCTGACACATCCCGAGTAATACTGACGTTGTCTGTTTTCCGGCCGATTTTGTCGATCTCGTCGATATAGACGATTCCGATTTCGGCTCTTTTGACATCGTAGTCCGCGTTCTGCAGCAAGCGCAAAATGATGTTTTCAACATCCTCACCTACATAACCGGCCTCGGTTAAAGTCGTCGCGTCGGCAATGCAGAATGGTACATCGAGAATTTTCGCAAGTGTGCGCGCAAGGAGCGTTTTCCCTGATCCCGTTGGCCCGATCAGCAGGATGTTACTCTTCTCGATCTCGACGTCCGCGTACGGATCCATCGACAAATCTTTTGTGCCGCCGGCTTGAAGGATACGCTTGTAGTGGTTGTGAACGGCCACGGACAAGACTTTCTTCGCAGGCTCCTGGCCAACGACATACTGATCAAGCTGTCGTCGGATGTCCGCTGGCTTCGGAACGCGCAGCGTGGTAGTTTGCCGTCTGGCATCCTCATTCAGCTCCTTGTCTAAAATGCCCTTGCAAACGTTAATGCAGTTATCGCAGATGTAGACGCCAGGGCCGGCGATAAGCTTGCGCACCTCTGCGTGGCTCTTTCCGCAGAAAGAACACATCGTGAGATTTGAGGCGCGCGCCATGGTTTTCCTTTATTCGTCCGAAACGTTCAAATCTTAAGAGGGTAAAGCATTTTCCACATGAGCCGGCAACGTTTCCGGGGACACATCCTTTCGCGATTTCACAACCTCGTCCACCAATCCGTACTCTTTCGCCTGCTGCGCGCTAATCCAGTAGTCTCGATCGGAATCAGCCTGGATCTGCTCCTCCGTTTTGCCCGTATGATGGGCCAAAATGCCGATAAGTCGCCTTTTCAGTTTGAACATGTACTCAACCGTGCGCTCGACATCGCTTGCCGACCCCTGCGCGCCGCCCGAAACCTGGTGAATCATGATGTCGGAATTCGGAAGCGCGTATCGCTTACCCTTCGTGCCGGCAGTCAGCAGAACCGCTCCCATGCTCGCGGCGATCCCTACACAATAGGTGGCAACGTCGCATGTCACGAATTGCATCGTGTCGTAGATAGCCAGTCCTGCTGTGACGGAACCACCGGGCGAATTAATGTATAGATTGATATCCCGCTTCGGATCCTCCATCTGAAGAAAAAGCATTTGAGCGACAACCAGATTCGCCACGTGATCATCAATCGCGGTGCCGATAAATACGATCCGATCCTTGAGCAAGCGACTGTAAATGTCGTAACTCCGCTCGCCTCTCCCGGTCTGCTCAATTACCATCGGAACCAAAAGATTTTGCGGACCATGATAACTATTGGACATGTGAATTGGGTTCCTCATCAGCTGTTTTCGGTTCCTTTGGAACTGATTTCGATGTTAGCATTCGAGGTTAGGAAATCAAGGACCTTGCCGATCAACACTTCCTCTCGCACCTGACCAATCGCCCGCTTTTCATCAAGCTCCGACATCATCTTTTCGTACGTCATCCGGTATTGGCTCGCGAGCTGTTGGACTCGATTTTTCAGCTCTGCAGCGCTGACGTCCATCTTCTCTTCTTCCGCGATCGTGGTTAGTATGAAGTTCGCTTTCAAACGCTCCTTTGCATTGCGCGAGGCAGCGCTTACAATGTCCTTTTGTTTCTCCAGAAGAAGATCGTCCGTAATGCCTCGCCTCTGGTTCTGCTGGACGATTTCCGACATGATGCGCCGGGTCTCGTCCTTTACGTAGCTTTGAGGCAGTTCACATTCGACACGCGATACCAGATAATCAATGATCTGATTGTGCTTGAGCGTCTCAACGCGCCGTTTTTTTTCCGAAGTCATCTCTTCCCTCAAAGCGCTGCGGAGTTGGTCGAGACTAAACCCACTGCGGACCTGATTAGCAAACTCGTCATTAACTTCCGGAAGCTGCATACTCTTGATCAGCTTCAGCGCGACGTTGAAATGCAAAGTTTTACCGGCAATGTCGCGAATCGGGTAGTCTTCTGCGACAACGAGGTCAAAAGCTCGCGTCTCGTTTGGGTGCATGCCAATCAACTCATCAGTGAAGCCTTTCAAGAAGGCGCTTTCATCCAGTTTGATCCAGAAATCCTGACCGCCACCGAGTGTCTTGGGGACCTTCGGAAAAACTTCCAACAAAGGCTTGCCGTCCAGTGATGCAGTGTAGTCGATGATCGCGAAGTCCCCCAATTCAAGGGCCTTACCCTCGACATCGGAAAATGTGGCGCGGCTCTCCCGCAAATTTTCAATAACATTCTGAATTTCCTGTTCACTAACCTGTACACCGGCAATTTTCACCGGAATACCCTTGTAGTTGGGCAACTCGAATTCGGGAGCGGTGATCACGGTAGCCGTAAACCGCATCGTTTTCTCCGGAGTGAACTCGACGTCATCGACTTCGGAGATTGACAAGACTTTGAGGTTCTTTTCGCGGATCGCCTCGCGCGTCGTCTCGGACACCAGCTTTTTGGTTAACTCTTCCTGAATCTGTTTTCGAAACTTCGCTTCAACGACATTCGGCGGGGCCTTCCCTGGACGAAATCCGGGGATTCGGGCGACCCGCCTGAAGTCTCGAACGACCTCGTTCCATTCCTTTGTCACGCGGTCCGCCGACAATTCTATGTGCAGGGAAGCGATACAATTTGGCAAGCTCTCAACTTCAACGTTCATGAAAATCCATGCTATTCGGGGGGACAGATACTAGAGCCGAACGGAATCCTGCGCAACGCATCGATAAAGGGGACTGGGTGCTAAAATCGCGCGAGCCAAAGCCCACTAGAAGCCGATGTCCCCGATCCACCGTTCCACCTTAACCTCGTTGACTGGACCCACAAGCCCCAGCCCCATCTTTTGAGGGGCAAAACAGAGGTTTGCAACCTCCTGGATCTGGTCAGCGGTCACGCGCTTAAAGCATGCTTGCACCTCATCGGGATCGATGACGCTCCCGTATGCAAGCAACGATTCCCCCATCCACATGATCTGATTGGTCGTGCTTTCGAGGGCGAGTTCGTTCTGGCCGACAGTATATTCCTGCGCCTGGCGTAGCTCCTTTCTGCCCGGAGGCCTTGTTCGAAGCTTATCCAACTCTTTGTGAATGGCCCGCAGAGCGCTCTGCAATTTCTCCGGCTCGAGTCCGACGCAAATGCTCACCAGCCCTGAATCTTCCAACACAAGAGTTCCGCTATGGACGGAATAGCAGTAGGCATAACGTTCCCGCAGTTGTTGAAACAAACGCGAGCTCATGTTCTCTCCCAGTATCACGCTTAACAACTTCATCGCGTGCCTGCGATCATCGGTCCGGCTCATTGCGTGGTATCCGAGCGCCAGATGCGTTTGCTCTGTAGCATCATTCGCGACAAGGACGCGCCGATCCCGTTTGACTTCGTTCCAGGGCTGAAACTCGGGCGGCTTTCCCTTCGCTACATTTTTGAGCTTATCTTCGAAGTATCTGACGACGTCGTCATGTGAACAATTGCCGGCCACCGTAACGACCGTACTATTTCCGTTGTAGGTTTTTCCGACAAACTTCAGAAGATCCTCCCTGCGAATGCGTGTTATGGATTCGAGCGATCCGGTCAGGGGCCGACCTAAAGCGTGGCGCGGCCACATCGCCTCGGTCAATAACTCCTGAGAAAACTGGCCTGGATGGTCCTTATACATCATTATTTCTTCGCGAATCACATCTCGCTCACGCGCTATCTCGCTTTCAGCAAAAAGCGAATTCACGTACATGTCACAGAGAACATCGGCCAGAGCCGGCAAATGCTGAGAGCCAGCCTTCGCATAAAAACAGGTGTGATCTTCCGTGGTGAATGCATTGATGAATCCCCCGACGCCCTCGACCTCCTCGGTGATCTGTTTGGCCGATCGCTTTGAGGTACCCTTGAAAAGGAGATGCTCGAGGAAGTGCGAGATGCCGCATAGATCTTCAGTCTCATGCCGGCCGCCGACCGCCACCCAAATGCCGACGCTGACGCTCTTCATTTCTGGCATCGGCCGGGTGGCGATCCGGACTCCATTCTCCAAAATAGTTGTACGATACATTCTGCTGTGAGACCGGGTTTGCGGAAGTTTGGTCAAGGCTTGTGCCCGGTAAGAAATCCAATAATTAATTTCTCATAAGCTGATCAATCTTTCGGCAAAATCCAGATCCCGCGGGAAAGTAATCTTGATATTCCAATCCGGATTTTGCAGCAATTGGACCCGATAGCCAGCTTCCTGTAAGGCTGAAACCTCATCGGTGACCGAGCGCCCTGATTCAATAATTCGTTTATACGCATGGGCTAACCACTCAGCACGAAAGACCTGCGGTGTTTGCATACTCCATAATCCTGTACGATCCACGTTATCGATAACATTTCCAGCGGAGTCTGCACGTTTGAGGGTTTCCACGATCGGGGCGGCAAGCGAAATAGCACCTACTTCACGCGCAAGAACTACCGCCCTACTTATCAAGGCCGAAGAAACCAATGGTCGCGCCGCATCGTGGACAGCAACAATTTCGCTGGCTTCCGATAGATGAGTGATACCATTCCAAACCGAAAAATGACGCTCCTCTCCGCCGTCAACAATCTTGTTAATCTTTTTGAAGCCAAACGTTCGCACAATTTGTTCGAATTCCAAACGCCTATCCGGGCGAATGACAAGCGTTACTTCATCGATGAGTTCGCATTGTTCAAAGCGATCCAGCGAATGCGCCACGACCGGTTTCCCTTTCAGCAGGCTTGTCAGTTTGTCCAAGCCCATGCGACGGCTGCTTCCTGCCGCAACAATAATCGCGGAATTCACGAAAGAATCCTTTGTACCATCTGGCTTAAGGCTTTGCCATCCACTCTTCCGGCTGCTCTTTCAGTCGCGAGCTTCATAACAGCTCCCATCTGAGCTTTCGACGTCGCTCCGACTTCAGCAATAGCATCTTTCACTAATTCCTGAATTTCGCTCTCTGTAAGCGGCTCGGGAAGAAATGCGGTTAGATAATCGATCTCTCTTTTTTCTTTGGCCGCCAGATCAGGACGCCCCCCTTTTTCGAAACCTTGAATGGATTCCTGGCGCTGCCTGATCTGTTTCCGAATAACACTCAACGCGTCCAGGTCGGCAAGCTTACCCCCTGCCCCATGCTTTTCGATAGCCATATTCATCAACGCCGATTTCACCATTCTCAAAGCCGATAGTCGGTCCGCTTCTTTTGCGCGCATCGCTTCCTTGATGCCGGCATCGATTTTTTCCTGGATCGTCATGAACCGAGTTTAGGCGCCTCTCCAACATCCTGCAACCTAGTGTGCCGTCTCGCATACAATGATGACGTCGCCGAAGCAATTTCTCTGGAAATACGCACGGTGCCAGTCGAATATCCCGGATTTATGCGCAAAATCCCCTTGTTCGCGCCTCTACTGCTTTTCCTGGTTTCCTCCTTGAATTCCGAGGCGGGTATCTATTTGCCGTATTCGACGGTATTCAGGGGCAACTCAGAATTCGAGGCACTGGTCCGAAAAGCTCAAAGCCAGAACTGGCGTTCGCTACCGCTTGGAGGTCGCACAGTCGCGGTGGGCCTGTCATTAGTTGGAACGCCTTACGTCAACTACACCTTGGAGATCGATAATCATACCGAATCCCCATCAGTGAATCTTAAGGGTGTCGATTGCTGGACTTTTTTTGAGATCGCCCTGGGATTTGCTCGAATGCTGGATGTAAAGGCTGACACCTACACCCCACAGGATCTTCTTGCGATGATCGAACTGGATCGATATCGGGGTGGCCGCTGCGATGGCAAATACACTACTCGACTGCATTTTTTGGAAGATTGGATTTACGACAACGAGCAACGCGGATTGGTCAAAAACCTCACGCGTTCGCTTGGCGGCGTGCCGATGCGCGGCCGGTACCTTAATGAGATGAGCCGATACTGGCGGAGTTCCCGTTACCTGCGAAACAACCCCGAACTCGTTCCTGAGATGCGACAGATCGAGAACAGGATTTCGAACCGTATAATCTATCACATCCCTAAGGCGGAAGTTCCCGCCATAGAATCCAGAATCCAAAATGGCGATGTGATCTGTATCAGCGGCAAGGGGCCGGAAGGGTTTACTGAGCATGTAGGACTGGCCCATAGAGATCGCCAGGGGGTGCTTCATTTCATGCACGCGTCGAAGGACGAACGGCGTGTGATTGTTGACATAGCACTGCGAAGCTATCTTTACAGGTACAGGAAATTTGCCGGAATTATGGTCGTCCGACCGCTGGATGTGGCCCGATCCAGCATGGCCGCGCTAATCGAGCGAACTCAGTGATTCGAGCGATCACAAGCGCCTACGGTTCTGTGACTTGTGCAAGGAACTCTCTGGTTTAATCCCCACCTCGTTGCCGCTTAGGCACTTCCACGATCAATTCCTGGCCAGCCGTCTGATGGACTCGATTAGATAAATTCTTGATGCAGTAATTGAAATGCAAGATATGTTCAAGTGAGTATGGCTGCGACATCTTCTACAATGACAGATTTGGGTCAGGGAGCGCCCCCCTTTGCGCTGCCAGACGTATTAGAGGGACAAACGGTCACTCTCGACCATTTCTCGAGCCGCAAGGCTCTGTTGGTCATGTTTATCTGCAAGCATTGCCCGTATGTCATGCACGTAAAACCAGCTTTGATTCAACTGGCAACCGACTTTGCGCGTCATTCGTTGGGAATCGTCGCAATTAGTTCGAATGACGCCGAACGCTACCCTGAAGATACTCCCGAGCGACTTGCCGAACTGGCCGAGGAGCTCCCGTTTCCTCTCCTTTACGATGAAAACCAGCAGGTCGCGAAAGCCTATCGCGCGGCATGCACTCCGGATTTCTTCTTATACGACGCCCATCGCCACCTGGTCTACCGCGGCCAACTTGACGACAGCCGGCCCGGCAACAACCGGCCCCTCACGGGGCGTGATCTTCGGGCGGCAATCACTGCGATCCTGACTGGTTCTTCGCTAAATTTGGACCAACGACCAAGCGTCGGATGCAGCATCAAATGGAAACCAGGAAACGAACCGGACTACTTTTAATCCTTCAATTCGAAGTCCCAACTCCCCTCGCGAGCGAGGAGGGGCCGTTTGGCATTCGACTATGGCAGCGGAATCAGCAGCAACGCGTGGGCGGGGCGCCACGATAAATCCTCCAAATCGATTTGAAGCGCTCCATTATGAGTCAGACGACTGGTGCGACCCCCAAGATTCTCAGAGGAAGATCCGCACCCTATATTTCCGCGACGATTCGCAAAGCGTCATCTCTTACAACGACAGTCCGGACGTAGGATTCGACGCGAGTCTGAATCCCTACCGCGGCTGCGAACACGGTTGCGCCTATTGTTACGCGAGACCTACTCACGAATATCTCGGCTTTTCCGCCGGGTTGGATTTTGAGAGCCGGATCCTTGTAAAGGTCAAGGCTCCGGAATTGTTGCGGTCGGAATTGGCACACAAAACGTGGAAACCGCAGTGCCTCGTGCTAAGCGGCGTCACCGATGCTTATCAACCGATTGAAAGGAGGCTGAAGCTCACACGTGCCTGTCTGCGCGTTTTGGCTGATTTCCGCAATCCTGTTTTCGTCGTCACAAAGAATCATCTTGTCACGCGGGATGGTGACTATCTGGCGGAGTTGGCCGAGGTAAATGCTTCCGGAGTCGCGATTTCGATCACGACGCTGGAACGGGACCTGGGCAGTCTGCTCGAACCGAGGGCTTCGATTCCTACGTTCCGGCTCGAAGCGATCGCCGTACTACGCAATGCGGGCATTCCCGTTGGCGTTAATGTGGCACCGATTATCCCCGGGCTGAACGAACATGAGGTGCCAAGCATTCTAAAGGCCGCTGCCGGCGCCGGGGCACAGTTTGCCGCATACACAATTGTCCGGCTCCCACTTGCGGTCGCGCCGATCTTCGTCGCATGGCTTGAAACACATTTCCCCGAGCGAAAAGAAAAGATACTCGGGCGAATTCGTTCTATCCGGGACGGCAAGTTGAACAGTTCAAAATTCGGGAGCAGAATGCGTGGCGAAGGCCCGATCGCTGAACAGATCCGGCAGTTATTTCAGATAAGTTGTCGCCGATTCGGTTTGGATCGCGGGCATTTTGAAGTCAATGCGAACGCGTTTCATCGCATTTCGCCGAATCAGGCAGAGCTCCCCTTCTAGACAAAAACTGATTCCCCTTTCTGGCAACAATCCACAGCGACGCCAGCCCAGGCGGCTTTCCCTCGTCCCTTGATTAATCTCTTCCCTAGTCGCCATTAATGGCTAATGTTCGCCACCATGAACGACGGAAATCCGGCGATCGGAGTTATAGGGGGAAGCGGACTTTACCAAATTGACGGCCTCGAAAGGCCGAGGGAGGTGGCCATAGAGACACCCTATGGCAAGCCATCCGACACGCTGATCTGCGGGATGATCGCTGGCCGTCAGGTATACTTTCTGCCGCGCCACGCGCGGGGTCACAGGTTGTTACCAACGGAGTTGAACCATCGCGCAAATATCTACGCGCTTCGATCCCTCAATGTGCGATGGATCATCAGCGTCGGGGCGGTCGGAAGTCTGCAGGAAAGATACTCCCCGCGGGATATCGTTCTGCCATCGCAGTTTTTTGATCGAACAAGCCAGCGTTCAAATTGCACCTTCTTTGGCGGAGGGATCGTCGCTCACGTAAGCCTTGCAGATCCGGTCAGCGCGAATTTGCGCGCGATAATAGCGAAGGAAGCCGCGGGTCTGCGATTTACCGTCCACGACGGAGGAGTCTATGTCAATATGGATGGCCCTGCGTTTTCCACGCGTGCAGAGTCCGAATACCATCGAAAAATGGGATTTGATGTGATCGGCATGACGAGTGCACCAGAGGCGAAGCTGGCGCGCGAAGCGGAGATTTCACTTGCCTCCATGAGCTTCGTAACCGATTACGACTGTTGGAAAACCGAAGACGAACCGGTAAGCGCCCAAACAGTGATCGGGCACTTACTGGCAAACGCCGATGCGGCTCGAAAAATCCTTCCCACGGTGATTGAAAAAATTCCCTTGGAGCCAATCTGGCCCGAACACCGGGCGCTCGATTTCGCCCTGATTACCGACCGAAAGCTCTGGCCCGAGGCGACGGTGAAGAAACTGGAAGTCATTCTCAAACGATTTTTGTAAAGGCTATGCGACTTGGTCTAACGATTTTGCTTACATTTTTGGGTGCGCTGATGGGACAAGCCCAGGAGGCACAGCCAAGCCCCACACCGGGCGAAACACCCAGTAAGCCGGCTACCTACACGCAGGCGCATGTCGACCAGCCGTACGTTGCGATGACCTTCGATGACGGACCGAGCGCGGAGAATACACCGCGTCTCCTGGAAATGCTGAAACAACGCAATATCAAGGCCACCTTTTTTCTTATTGGACAGAACGTCGCTTCTAACCCTGATCTTGTTCGACGT
>Ga0306924_10006968_pt1 | contig 11285 bp, 13 predicted proteins | sample sta12Can44000111_FD_203756 | JGI IMG/M metagenome (GOLD analysis project Ga0306924, IMG submission 203756) | Lab enrichment of tropical soil microbial communities from Luquillo Experimental Forest, Puerto Rico - statanox.12C.anox.44.000.111 (v2)... | ecosystem: Environmental > Terrestrial >...
ATCGTCAGCCAAGCGACGAGCGACATTCCGTGCTTCACCGTGGTTGAACGTACCACCTATCACGCCGGGGACGTACATGCGGCTGCCCAGGTTGCGAGCGAACTTCGATTGCCATGGCATCCAGTGTTTTTTGACTATCGCTCAATCGTTGATGAACTCAACTTCGAATTGCGTGATCTAGAGCGGGCAGTGTGGATAATGGACTCTCCCCGCTTCGACCTCGAGTGGTTCTTCAAAGGTGAGCTAAACCGTGTTGCATGTTCGCTCTATCCGGACCTAAAGGTGGTCATGCTTGGCCAGGGTGCCGACGAATTTGCCGGAGGATATTCGAGTCGGCTGACCCATCCACGTTCCAGTTGGGCCGATTATTTGCGCGACGAAGTGGAGCCGAACTTGCACCTGGATCAACTGCACCGTGCCGCTGTGCCATCACACGTTGCGGATCTGTTGTCCTACCGCCCACCAGCGAGAAAGGGTGGCGCCGGACCGTATCACCAGATGATGCAGCTACTGGTTCGACAACTTCAGCACCATAACCTGTGGCATGAGGACCGAAACAGTTCTTGGTACAGCCTCGAGGCACGAGTGCCGTTCCTAGATCATCGAATCGTTGAATTTCTGGCATCGATACCAGAGTCCCTCCATCAAGAGCTGTTCTGGAAGAAGCAAATCGTGCGCGACGCGATGCGACGAATGCTTCCGAGCTACGATATTGCCCGCTCAAAAGTTGGTTTTGTGGAAACCAATGATATGCGCTCCATCGAGCTTATCCAGAACCGGCTCGTTCAGCGGATCGTGCCGGCATTTTACGAGCAATATATCTATAGCTCCGATCTCCTCTTCGCTCGCGCGAAGATCGACGCTCTTGCGCGACGTGTCGTGGCCCGTTCTCCGGGATACTTTCAGGACGCAAAGCGGCTGCTAGATTGCATTGCGATCTCGGCATTCGAACGGCAGCTGCGAAGCGGGGATGCCTCACGGGCCGGAGACGATCGATGCGAAACTCCCCAATGTCGCCTAATCCAGCCGGAAGAATGGGTCGACATCGATGCCGCGTTGATGCGCGCACCTGTCGTACGAGCGGAGTGGAACTTGGACGAGTGCCTAGCCTTGCACGACGACGCCGAAGTCGTGGTGTCGGTATCTAGGGGCAGAAACGAACGCTATGCCCTCTTGGCCTTCGGGCAGGTGTGCGCTCAAATTGAGGTGCCGCCCTGTCACGGGTGGCTGCGTACTTTCTTGAGTCGGCTTAATACCGCGGGTTACGAGAACTACACAATTCGGCAATGGATCAAAGAAGTTGAGACTGCGCCTCAGACGTTTCTTGATGTTTTGGACTTACTGTATCAGTGCGGATTTGTGCTACAGGCTAGACGAGATTCGGCCACTCGAGGGACAGGTTCCGTTGCTCCGCTGGAGAAAGTAATTCCTTCGAATCAGAGCACCACTGCAACTCACTGTTTCCACCTAAAAACGGCTTCCAAAGAAGTGGCGCGGTAACGCTTCGCTGCCTCTCGCGGAAAAACAATCGCACCTTCGTTTGCGAGTTATCGACCTGCCACGATCACCGCGCAACCGTCGCTGCAATATCGGAAAACAACAGCCCATACAGTGCCCTTGCGACCTGACACCCAATTTAGTACGGGCTGGCGTTGGAGTTCGCGGCTAAAGATACAGGTTCTTCGTGCTGCGTCGGACGGCCGTTGGTGAATTTGGGCAGGATTTGAGGTGACGGACAGGGTCCGCTGTACCAACACAACACCGGCCATTTGTTGTCTTCCCTCTACTCACACTCTCGACCCGAAGGAGTCATTCAACCCCGGCGAAAGCAGGCATCTACCGCGGCTAACCACCGAGTTTTCTCGCTCAACTGACGACACGCATTCTGGACGATGCGCGCGGGCGGAGCCGGTCACGGCCGATCGGGCCTCAATTCCTCGTCGGCCCGAGAGCTAGCTTTCCGGCTCCCGGCAATTTGGCGAGCAAGCGCAAATCCGCCCCGTTCAAGCCAAGGGTGTAGACTCCGCTCGGATACGCCGGCGTCGCGGATTTGACCGAGAGCATCAACCTGTCGTCGGCCAGCGTCAGATCGGCCGCGTCGATATAATCCGGAAGCTTCGCGACGGTCAGTTTTCGCGTCGCGAGATTGTAGGTCGAGAGCGATCGTTCGGGAACAGTCCGCAAAGAGTTGTGTGTCGGATTGTGGTACGTGTAAAGAACGCCGTTCCGGACGGCTCCCCACAAAGCGGCCGGCGCAGTGGCGAACGGGACCAACGCATTATTCCGGCTGAGGAAAAAACTGTCCGAACGGGGTTGTTTCGTCCCCTCGCCGCTGGCGACGTTGAGGAGAATGAACATGTCGTCATGCGGAATTATTTGCCATATGTCGACGTTCTCCAGCGGCTGGCTCCGCCAAGTCGTCTTCAGGGTCCTCGGGTCGATCACGGTTATAGCGGCGTATCGTGTCTTGGGATCAGGTCCGCTGGTCATGCCGGCCAGGACGATCTTCTGTTCCGAGGCTGCCAACGCCGTCAGAATGTAGGTGCCGCCTTTGGGCGCATCGACCTCAATCGTCTGCACGGACAGCGACTCGAGGTCGACGGCTGTCAAAGCACCACCAAGGCCCCGTTGTGAGCAGGCGATGAGCGCTTTGCCGTGAGAAAACGCCACGCCCACCCCGGGATTCTCGGCGGTAGGCACTTGCGTTTGGTGCTTGAGATCCGCCCCGACGATGTCGATCGAGGCCGGGTGGCTTCCAAAGGCGGATTTGCGTCCCACCCACACGCGGCCACTGCGGTCCAGCGCCAGCGCGGATGCTCCGGCCTGCTCCAGTTGGCTGTGCGCGAGCGTCTCGCCGCTGCGGCTGTGGAGCACGTCCAAGGCGCTGGTGCGCCCCGGCGCACCCGACAGGACATAAATGGCTGGCCCCCGCCTTGGGTCAACGACCTCGCCTCCGCGCGCAGCAATCGGCAACAAGGCGAGGGCAAACAGCAGGTGCGCCGCGCATCGGCCAAGAGATCCCAGAAGCGACGAGCTGCTTCTTCCGGTTGATTCGCAACCGTCAGCCGCTGTCGCCGCCACTACGGATTAGCGCCGATGTAGTAAAAATCCAGGACGTCGGTCGCATAATAAATCTCGTCGGGTGCTACCGCAGGACGCAATACCGTGAGGATGAGGATCCCTGTGGCCACTGGACCGACGTAAAGGTTCTTCAGGGCGAACAAGGCAAACCACTTCGGGCTGTTGCTGTCGATATCGCTGCCGACGCCGATTTGGACCTTCCAGGCAAGCTGGGAGCAATACACCGCATCATCTCTGGTCTTGTCAGGAAAGTTGAGGTTGTATTTGGTTTGTCTGGCGGTTCCGTACTTCAGTTTGGCGCGGTCGAGCGAGGCGACAATTTCGCTCTGTGGCTTCAGCTTGTTGCGACCGAACGCATAGTTGCTCTTTCCTTTCCACTCCTCGATCGACTGGACCTGAACGCCGCTTCCAATGGATTCGTAAACCATGTTGTTGCCGTCGTAGATGCCGGTATGCGTGAAATGCACGGCCCACGGGAATAGATACCCCGCGCCACCGCTATGTACCAGCATGATGTCGCCCCGCTGCAGTTGCGGGAAGCCCGCGGCCCCCCCCGAGCGCGCAACTCTCCGGGCGATGGCCTCGGGGGAATTCGGGTGCCCGCCGTCAACAGTGGGGTTCAACTCCGCCATCCGGTTCAAGGCGTCAACATAGCTCTTGTATTCGGGATCCGTCAGCAGCTCCTGCTCAAGAGCCGTGACCTGGGTTCCGAGACTGACGAACTCTGCCTCGGTCTGGGCGCTGCCCATCTCCGCTTCGAGTTCTCGCAGTTCTTTCAGACGGTTCATGGTCTCCGCACTGAAGGGCAAGCGCGCGATGATATCGGCGATCGATTGAAAGAACGGGGCCTCCTCCTCGGGGTCCAGGACCCCGGGCGTTCCGGCATCGGCTATCGCCATCGTCGCTGCCACCGCTTGTTCCAATTCATCGGGAACGCCGTTGTTATCCCGATCCGTCCTGAGGTCAATCGGCGTCTTTGCGAGATCATTTCCGCTTCCGCTGCCACCACCGCAGCCGGAGAGCGACGTCACGCAGGCAGAACCCAGTACGGCAAGGACGAAAATGCGTTTCAGCGACAACTTCTTCATTGTTATCACCGGTGGCTCCTGAGCGCTCAGGACGTGAATACCAACACAGTTCTGGCGCCACGGCAATCGCGTTGGTCAGCTTCGATTCCCGGGCTTGCCTGAGTGCTTGTAGCAATTGGTCGCAGGTTGCGATTGCTGAAACGCAGTGAGCGCGCACGGGGCGAGCGGCATCGCCGGCCTCCATCGACGAGTTGAGCATGGCCATCCCCTCGTTTACAGCGGCCGCGAGAGTCGCAATCTCTGCGTGCACTCCGGGTTTATTGTGGTTCGCCGAGTGCGCCACACTAGACTCTGTTTCCAACGTTGTAGCGATGACGCATGGCCCCGATCAGAGCTGTAATCAGCGATGTGCACTGGTGCGCAACATGCCCGGAGTAGGAGGTCACCTCCCAGTTACACCCATCGGAATCGGGGGTCGGCCGCACTTTGATGCCCGAGACTTCGATCGCCTCGCACCCGTCAAGCGTCGCGAGCTCAAGATTCAACAACACCTTCAACGATTGAAGCGACACCAGTGCGCGTGCCATTGATACCCTCCAGTCATGCAGGTCATTACGCATGGCGGACAGCGTGGTGTGCAAAGGACGCCTTGCGAGACCGAGATCTGAGCCGTTACGCGTTCGTGATTTATGAGCGCTGTGTAGAAATACGGGGACCGTCGGAGAGATTGCCGGTCCCCGTGTTGTCGTGGAAGCTCGTCTTCAATCTCGGATGCGCAAGCGGACTCGACGGCACCTGGTCACGACGCGCAGCGAAGAGAGCCTCCGCGGTCAAGTTCAACGCTACCAATCGAATGCATGCGAGGTGCTGACGCTCGGCTGTGCGAATGCTGTGGCCGCCCGATACGCCAGGTTCGCGCGCAATCCGGAGCCGAGCTATGCGACTTGCGTAATCAGAATTTGCGTGGGAAACTTTCCCGCGCGGCACACGATCACACGCACGCTACTGGTTTTGCACCGTGAGGCGTCGGGCCGGGATCGTGACGTGACAAACGGCTCATCAGATCGAAAGCCCGAAGGACGGCATACGATGGCCATTCTTGACCGCAATGGAGCGAATTCCTTGTCCGCGCGCGTGCGCAGCCCGATCAAGGATCTTCGAAGTCTTGCTCGAGGGGTGCCACCCGAAACGGGTACTTCACCAAGGAGCAACACATGAAGCGAGCGTTGATGGCAGGTCTTTTGTTTGGAGTAATGAGCGCAGCTTCGGCGACCAACTACAACTTCGGTCAGATCCCGATCCCCGCACACGGCTTCAATTCGCAACGGCTGCCCGCAGCCTATTCAGACACGGCAACGTTCTATCTGGGCAATTGGGTCGAACCTGATGGATCGGAGTACCAGTACGCCAACAGTGTCTCCATCGTCTTCCAAGGTGAGTGGACCTACGGGGTATGCTCCGGCCGAGCGGGATGTGGTGGTGCGATACCCATCCTCCATACAACGATGCCCACAGCAGTCCTGATGGCCAACGATGGTGCCGGTAATCTCAGCCCGGCACTGGACATACACGGAAACCCCGTCACCCTCGCCCACAGCCCCGTGCAGAGCAGGTTTGGACTGGTTGATCGGTGGCTGACAACGGCGGCGTTGCCATCTGGCTTTTATACCGTTACAGATATGACAGGCACGTCATGCAGTGGCCGCAGCTGCCAACTGGGAGGTGGCAGCTATTGGTTTGCGAGCTTCAGTGCCACTTACGTCTTCATCCCCGCTCCTCCGCCGCCCCCTTGCACCGACCCGGAAGGATGCGATTGAACGTGACCGCGCCGGTATCGATAACCGCGTGCTGCTTCCTGTTCCGTTGAGCAATTCGGAGGGTTGACCCGATGGGTTCACTAGGTCCGGACGCAGCTCAGCGACAGGTGGTCGATCGACTTGGTCAGCGGCAAATAATCACCGGGGCGACTGCTAAGACTGCAATCGCCCCGGCCAACAATGGATCACTCCGATTTCGGTGGGCCTGTCCGCTATCGGCCAGGAACGGCCATTGGCGAAGGCGGCCAGGTCCTTCGCCGTTAATCCTCATGCGGGAAACAGCCGCCCGAAGAAGCTGCGCGTCAGAGCGCCGATCTCTGCACAATGGTCTTCGAGCGCGAAATGGCCGCTGTCAATCGGGTGGAACTCGATCTCCGGCATGTCCGCAGGAGGCTTCATGCTGGCTCCAGGGAAAAGCGGGTCGTTGACACCGGTGGCGATCATCACCTGACGCTGGTGCGCCTTGAAGAATTGCCGCGCATCGGCGACCGTCTGCCGGTTGTTCCTGATGTCGTAGAGGAGATCGAGCATGATCTCGTCGACGCCGGGTCGAGCCAGCAAGGCGCTGTCGATCGTCCAATTGTCGGGGTCGATCAGGGAAGAGTCGCGCGTCCCCGCCAAATACTGATTGCGAACGGCCTCCGGCATCAGCTTGGACCGGACCGCATCCCGATGCGCCGGCGACCCGTCTTTCCAGTACGCTAGCTCGGCCGCCCAGAGCGGGCCCTCGGTGGGCTCTCCGAACGTTGGTGTGTTCTGGATCACAACGCCGGTGACCCGATCGGGATATTTGAGCATCAAGCGGTATCCGATGGGGCCACCGAAATCCATCACGTACATGGCGAAACGTGTGACCCTTAGCTTCTCGATCAGTGCCTCCATCACTTCCGAAAAGTGGGCGTGCGTATAGAGGAAATCGGAGCGTGAAGGGACGGCGCTGTGTCCGAATGCCGGATAGTCGGGTGCGATTACACGGTACTTGTCGGCGAGCATCGGAATGAGGTTTCGGAACATGCGGGACGAAGTCGGAAATCCGTGGAGCAGCAATACGACTGGCGCCGGTGCGGGACCGGCCTCGCGATAGAAGATCTCCACCCCACCCACATCGATCGTGCGATAGCGTGTCTCGACAAGCGCCTCTCCAGGCGCGGGAACGGCGTGCGGTCCTGGCGCAGCAACTCGCGCCGATGCTGAAAGGCCGGCTGCAAGAACGCCGCCCGCCAATCCCACGAAAGTCCGACGCGAGGCAATACGCACCGTCGTCCACGTAGCCATGGACATCTCCCGTGTCAGTAATGCGTTTATCGGTGTCGCCACGGCCATTTGGATCTGAGCCGCGACATTGCGAGAATTGTAGAAGACTGCAGATCGATTTGCTGCTGCCCGGGAGACTCTACGCAGACCCTGGATGTCCGCTATCGGCCAGAAGCGGAAATTGGGGAGTGCGTCGCAAAGCCGTGCTGTTGACCTAACCGGCAACTGTCCTGCGGTTTCGGAGTCGGCGGAGTTTACGGGGATCCCGCTGCCGCGGCGGTAACCGCATTAAGAGCGTTCCCCAGAGTCTTCACCGTCGCCTCGACATCGGGGCCAAGTGCGTGCCGCCTCGCGAGCCAAGCCGGATCGTTGTAGGAGAGCCAGGTACTGCCTTCAGCGTCCTGCCAAACCAGCACCTTCAGCGGCAGATCGATGCCAATCGTTTGCGCAGATTGCATAAGTGGCGTTCCTCCCTTGGCATTGCCGAATATTAGAAGGTCGGTCGGCCGCAGCGGGAGCCCAACTGCCACCGCTCCTGCCGCATGATCGATATGCGCAAAGACGGTCAGGCCTCTCACCTTCACCTCGGCTTCTAGTCGATTCATCGTATCCTTGGGTCCGAAGTGGCTCTTGATGGTGGTTAGTCCCTCTGCAGCCATGGCATGCGCTCCTGAGGCATATTGCCGCGATGAATGCGAACAATCTAAGAAAGACGGTCATTGCTTGTTGCCCTCCTGCGGGCGCCGTGGCTACGACTGCTCAGCGGGTACTCGTCCTCGGCGACGTGGACACGATCTCCCTCATGCCGGCTGACCCAGCAATTTGAAGGCTGCTCGCAGCTCACTGCTGAAGAGTTGCGGGTGTAGGACTCCGCAATTATGTCCGCTTTGGGTCGGAAGCGGACAATGGCGACCTTGCCGACTCGCTCGCGGGGCCGAGCGATTCATATCCCTGCGCCCTTGAGTCTTGCCGCCGCGTACACTCTCCAGCCGGGCAAATTCGGGGCGAGAAATGGATCGGTTCTTCGCTGATATTCCGATATGGGGTGTGTTTGCCGCGACGCTGGTTCTGATACTCACGTTTGTAGAAGTCGGCCATCGGTGGGCCAAGAGAAGGCAAGGAAAATCGGGGCCGGAGAAGGAAGCGCCGGTTGGCGCCATGGCCAGCGCTACGCTCGCCTTACTCGCATTTCTTCTTGCATTTACATTCGGCCTCGCCGCCGACGCTTTCCATGCGAGAAAGTTGGCTCTGGTAGCGGAAGCGAACGCGATTCGCATGACCTATCTGCTCTGCGACGTGATACCCGAAACGCATCGTGCTGAGATCCGCGCGATCCTCCGCCGATACGTTGATGAGCGTTTACGGTGGGCGAACGGCCAGCCGGACGAACCAGGCGCGTCGGCCAAGGAACTGCTCGACCAACTCTGGAAATACGCCGGCATTGTGGGCGAACAGAATCCTGGCGGCGTAGACGTTTTCCTGAGCTCCGTCAGTCGTGTCATTGAGCTTCAACAGGAGCGCCTCATGGTACGCGAACGGAGCCGAGTACCAGGCGAATATTGGGTTGTTCTGTACTTAATCGCGATCCTCGGGTCGATCGCTGTGGGCTATCACAGCGGTGTGGCAGGGGCAAGCCGAAGCCCGGTGATGCTGTCGGTTGCAATCGCCTTCTCCGCGGTCATCATGGTAATCGCGGACCTTGATCGCCCGGGGCAAGGCTTCATCAAGGTGAGCCAAGAGCCAATGGTCGATTTGCGCGCAGCTTTAGCCGGATCAAAGCCCTAATCTCGTAGAAGTACCCAATCAATCGCCAAGGATAACGGCGAGGAGGAGCGCAATAGCCCCATCATGTTGAGGCCGGATGACGCCTAACGCTTGGCATCAGCGGCGGCGCGCCGCGCCATCCGCTGCATATCGTTGTTAGGCGTCATCACGCACGACGCGAATATCGATCTCCCTTTCAACGTATTCCCATTCTTCTGTACCACGAAGCCCGGCGACCAATTCATCGAAGGCAGGAGAGTCCGAGCGAGTGAACTCGAACCACGTCAAGAAGTCGAATGGCTCGTTCTCTCCAAAGTCACGGCAGTGATGCAGCCGACGGGCAACTGCCGGCAGATACCGCAGCCCAGTCGCTACGTGGTTTGAGCTTTCCTCGAAAATTCTTCGGCGCTCGTCTTGAGCGAGACCCCACCACGAGGCGGTCTTGCGAATCGGAATGAGAGCGGCGCAGATCGCATGAGTGCGACCAAGTGTCGGTTGCTTTGCAAGGAGCTGGTCTTTCTCGGTTCGAGTTACATAGCGCTCGTTGCTCGTGAGTCCTCGCAGCACCCAGTTTGCGCCGTCAGGTGCCTCGGGGACGGCTCCAGTGACGATGTCCAGCCGCCTCACAGCCGCAAGGGGATCTCCGACGATGGCACTAATGTTTACAACTCGCCATGGGCCAGTCACGCCGCCCACGAAAGAAAAGAGTCGAGCATTCATCCTATTTCTGCCTCAGTTGTGAACCTAACGATCTGAGTCAACCGGCTTGGCGTCGCCATCGGCGCTGGCAAACCACCGGCAACCAAGCCCAATGCGCAACCCCCCAGTGGGGCCAACGGCCCGGCCTTGGGGTCCGGTTGAACTGCTGATTAGCCCGCGCCATTGCGTCCTTGCGAGAGAGCGGTGACGGTGCCTTGCGCAAAGGCGCAGACAGATTCGCGATTCCCTTTGACGCTGATCACCTCGCAGCGGCACACGGCCTGACGTTTGCCGGCGTGGACCACGATTGCTCTTGCAATTAGAAACTCACCGAGCGCAGGACGAACATAATTGATCTTGAACTCCGCCGTGACGACTGCGGGGCCCAGAGCGCTGCCACCCGCAAAGGTTATGGCGTTGTCCGCAGCATACGAAAGAACGCCGCCGTGAACGAAGCCGTGTTGTTGACGAAGCTTGTCGGTTACGGCGATTCGAAGCTCGGCTTGCCCTTCGCCGAACTGAGTGATCTCGGCGCCGAGCAGTGCACTGAACGGCTGAGCCGCGAGAACTTGCCGAGCCAAGGATAGAGCATCAGCCATGGGCGCAAGACTGAGGAGGTGCATTCGGTGCAGCCCAACGAACCAAGGTCAGCGGTCCGCGTGAGCGAGAGGCTAGGGCGCATCGCGCTCCTACTGCGGATAAAACCCCGCACCAAGGATCCTTGGCGCGCCCTCGATGCTCACCGCCTTGACGTAGCTTCATTTCTGCGAAGGCTGAGCTTATTCTGGCCCGAAAGAAATTCCTTCACGTGCAGGCGACGGTAGGTCGCCATTCTTCCCGCACGAATCTCGCGCACTCAATTAGCCCACCGCAGCCGCCTGTAATCGAAGTCAACGACCGGAAGCGGCTTGATGACGGTTAAATACGGTGAGACATCGAAATCACGCGGCGCGAACAAACTGGAATGACGCGATTCCCAAGCCTCAACGTAGTCGTCGACGCGGTTTGACGACACATCGCCACATGGGAGCATCCGGCGCGCGGGAAGGATCGGATAACGCACGCTCTGAAACGCCTGTGCAATCAGCGTGGAGCAAATCGTCCGCGTTGGCTCGCAGCTCCCAAGGACGCGCAAACCGCGTTTCAAAGTTGCGCTGACCGAGGTCCGTGAAAGCCGATCGCGCGCGAGGTCGATGACGTTCTTCAGATCGTAGCCGTGACCCACGCGCGCAAGTGCATGCGCAACGACGCGTTCCCGATCTTCGGGTCGGAGTCCGATCGGACGGCAGATCCGGGTGTGGAAATCTACGTACTTGGACAGCGGGGACAGGATGACACCGTGCCCCAGCTCGGCTTCGACGAGCACGGGCGGATCGTCGCCCCACGCGCCGGGTTGCGGGCCAACGTAAAGCGCGACGTGCGACCACGTGGACTGGGTGATGTATTTGATCACCGAGCTAATGCGCAGATTGCCTTCGATGAGCAACACGTCGCCGGGTTGCAGCAACGCGCTGAGCTGATCCGTAGAGCACGCGGCCGGAGGCTCGAAATCCTGGATCGGCCGACTCAAGTAGTCGGTGAGCCAGCCATTTAACCAGTCCAGCAATCTCCTAAGTGTTTGCATGTCGCTCCTCCTTCTGCG
>Ga0306924_10006973_pt1 | contig 11282 bp, 9 predicted proteins | sample sta12Can44000111_FD_203756 | JGI IMG/M metagenome (GOLD analysis project Ga0306924, IMG submission 203756) | Lab enrichment of tropical soil microbial communities from Luquillo Experimental Forest, Puerto Rico - statanox.12C.anox.44.000.111 (v2)... | ecosystem: Environmental > Terrestrial > Soil...
ACCATAAATGTTGCCTTTGTAATTCATATCGGAGACACACCGAACGCTTAATACACGGGTGATCCGTGTCGCTCCAGTGGTCGTCGCGCAGAAGATCTATTCAGCGTGCAAGGGCCGGTACTCATGCCAAGTGTCCTCCGCAGGTGGGCGGTAATGATCGAATGCGACCCAGTGCGCCCTCGGGCGTACGGCAAGTCGCGGAAGCGGTCCGGGCGCCTTGCCCGGCGTAGCCTCAGAACGATCGGGCGCCGTCCTGCCAGTCGGCGCCTGAGTGGGGCGGCGCTTGCGCCGGATGCGCGGGACCTGGCGGGCATGCGGGGAAGAGCAGGCCGCCAGTGGGACGCGCGGGAAGCGCGAGGGTGGTCGCCGCGTGGTCCTCAGACGAAGTGGACGCCGTCGCCGGCCGTTCCGGCGCCGTCGCCCGTCAGTGCGGGCCGCTCCCGTTGCTGTTGGCGCCACAGCCCGGGCGGTTGGCCGTGGTGGCGGCGGAAGGCCGCGGCGAAGGCGTAGGGCGATGCGTAGCCGGTACGGTCGGCGACCTGTGCGAGCGTCGGCTGACCGGTGCGCAGGTAGTCTCGTGCCAGCGTCATACGCCAGGTGGTCAAATACTGCATCGGGGCCTGGCCGAGTGCTCGCTGGAAGCTCCGCGCGAAGGCCGCCCGTGATAGCCCGCTGACGGCTGCCAGTTCAGGGACCGTCCACGCGCGGGCAGCATCGTCGTGGATGGCTTGCAGGGCCGCGCTCAGCCGGGGATCGGCCGACGCCTGGAACCAGCGAGGGGCACTGCTGCTCGTCGTGAAACTCGTCCGGATGGCGAGGATCAGAAGAATGTCGAGGAGCCGGTCGAGTACGGTCTGCTGGCCGGGCTCGGAGGCGGCCAGTTCCCGCGACAGCACAGCGATGACATCGCGCAGGGGATCGCCGACGGCCGCGGACAGCGGCAGGACCTGGGGCAGCGCGCCGAGCAGCCCTTCTCCGATGTCACCGGAAAATCGGTAGGCGCCGCACAGGAACACCGTGGCCCGCCGGTCATCGGGGTGCCCGTCGTGAGCGTGCCGCGCTTTGAACTGCTCGGGCTCAAGGCAGGCGGCCGCGGGCTCGTGGGCGATGTGGTGGTCGGGCCCGCCCCGCACGAGGGCCAGCTCGCCGGGCGCCAGTTCGAGAGAGGCCTGGGGGTCGTCGAGCCAGAGCCATGCGCGTCCCTGGACGACGGCGTGCAGCGCGAGCTGGATGGACCCAGACAGCCGCAGCCCCCACGGGGGCGCGGCCACGGTCCGGGCGAAGACGCCGCCCGATGCGCGCGCCCTGGCCAGGTGATCCTGCAGGAGGTCCATGTGACGAGTGTTTGCCGAGACCGATTCAATCGTCAAGGGGATGAGCGTCTAGCATAAAAAACTGAGCATTCTACGCATTGATCCACTCCACCTCCGCTCGGAGCATGGAGTTATGGACAACTCACGGCAGACCACGCTCGTCCTCGGCGGCACCGGAAGGACCGGATCACTCGTCGCACGGAAACTCGCCGAACGCGGCCTGAGCGCGCGGACAGCGTCGCGGCACGGCGCCGATGTGCCGTTCGACTGGGACAACCCGGCCACGCACGGCCCCGCGCTCGCTGGTGCCGACCGCATCTACCTCGTCACACCCGTGATGCGGGTCACCTACGCCGGCCTGGTATCCGACTTCTTGGATCTCGCCGAAGCCTCCGGGGTACGTCACGTGACCTACCTCAGCGCCTACGGCAGCAACCAAGCGCCGCCGGAGGTCGACATCAGGGCCGTCGAACTCGATCTCATGAGTCGGCGAGCCGTCACGTCCTCGGTCCTTCGCCCCGCGTGGGTCATGCAGAACTTCAGCGACGACCACCTGCCCGTCGTCCAGGACATGATCACGGTGCCCACAGCAGGCGGCGCGGAGGCGTTCGTGGACGCCGCGGACATCGCCGCGGTCGCGGTCGAGACGTTGGCCGACCCCGATGCCCACGCCGGCGCGGTGTACGCGCCCACCGGTCCCGAAGCGCTCACGGTGGCCGAGGTCGCCGACATCATCGCGGGCGTCGCCGGCCGACCGGTCAGCCACAACGACATCGAGCGCAGCGTTTGGATCGATGGCGCGATCGCGGCCGGGGCCGTGCCCGCCGACTACGGCGTCATGCTCAACTGGCTGACCGCGGCGATCGCTTCCGGGCACGGCTCGCGGCCCAACGATGACGTCCGCAGGGTCACCGGATCCCGGTCGGCCAGTTTTGCGGACTTCGCCCGCCGCAACGCCCACGTCTGGGCCGTCCCGGCGGCGCTCCCGTGACCGGCCGGCCGGGTTTCGAGGCGCTCGCCCCGTTCTTCCGGATCATTGACCAGGGACTGAGCGGGCTCGTGGACGGAGAAGACTTCTTCGACACGCTCGCCCACGACGCCGTCTTCGAGTACGTCGTCTCCGTCCCCGGATACCCGCGGCGCGTCGAGGGCCGGGAAGCCGTCGCGGAGCTTTACCGCGGCTACGGGGACACGATGGTTCTGCACGGCTCCGACGAACTGGCCGTCCACCGGGACCGCGAAGCCTCAGTCGTCGTCCTCGAATACGCAGTCCACGGCCGAGCGGTCAGTACCGGGCACGCCTACGACAACCACTTTGTCTCCGTCATCACGATCAAAGACCGCAAGGTCACACACTGGCGCGACTACCTCGACCCCGTCGCCGTATTCGACGCCGTCGGCTGGCCCGCGCGCCACAAGTAAAGGCGGACGAAGCCGACCGTCCCACTTGACCAGCGAGCGAACGGCCTGCTGACCCCATTTCCCGCCTCACAGCACACGCGACCGAGCGCCGACCAGCCAGACAAGCGGCGTGCCTCGTTGCTGACGACCAGCTTGCTTGGAAACCCGAACTCGCCGCCAACATCGCCGGGATCCGGTGACACGTGCCCACCGAGATACAGGCCAGATCCAGCGTGCGTTAACACCGCCAGTGCTCCATGCCACCTGCGCAGATCACCCAAATCAGAGCGCTCGGCAAAGATGTTGGCAGCAACCAGAACCCCGCACCGATCGGCTCGGCGCGCAGTTATTTGACGCTGAGCACGCTCGCGACGGTCCTGCAGTTGTGTGAGGACCACCCTCATCACCGGCTGACCATGCCGCTCCAACACGGTTCTTTGTTTCTACGATGGCCGTGCTGCCCGGTCCGTCGGCCCTATGCGGGTGGCGTCTGAACTGACCGGGGGCCTGTCGCACTTCCGGTGGTAGCAGATTGCACTGACGTGTCACGATCAGTCGTGATTGACGTAACGAGCTTGTGGGGACCGTGTTTTCAGAGTTGTCTGCGCTGGTCATTGAGGATGTCCAGGACGCGGGCGGGGTGATCGTCGTGCGGGCGAGGACCCGGAACGGGCCGGTGGCCTGCCCGGGCTGCGGCACGAAGACCGTGCGCGTGCACGGCTATCACGAGCGGACGGTCGCGGACGTGCCGACCGGCGGCCAGCGCGTTGTGCTGAAGGTCCGGGCACGCCGGATGCGCTGCCTGGCCCTGGACTGCAAGGTGCAGACATTCCGTGAGCAGGTCCCGGGCGTCCTGGAGCGTTACCAGCGGCGCACCACGCGGCTGACGGGCCAGGTCAGCGCGGTCGCCCGCGAATTAGCGGGCCGGGCCTCGGCGCGGCTGCTGCCGGCGCTGGGCATGTTCTTGATCGGGGACCGTGATGCCAAATTCACCGCAGGATCCGGCGCCGTGCTCGCCGCGGAGGGCGTGCGGGTAATCAAAGACCCCGGTGCGGGCGCCCCGGGGTGAACGCGATCGCCGGAAGATGGATCGCCAGCGCACGCCGCGAGTGCCTGGACCGGATGCTGATCACCAGCGAACGGCACCTGCGGCTGATCGTTGATGAGTACGTCGGCCATGACAACTCCTGCCGGCCGTATCGGGCGCTGCCACAGGGCCCGCCTGCCGGGCGTCCGCATCCACCCGCTCCGGGCGCACACGTCCGGGCCCTGCGCCGGGACCGGCTCGGCGGCTGGATCCATGAATATGCCCAGGTCGCATGGGGTGACACGGTTTTCGGCCCCACAGGGAGCCCGGGCTTGTGTCACCGAACGGGGGGTGGCCTGCCTTCGGCGCTGGCGGCCAGCTCGGTGTCCCATCCGCATACCAGGCAGGCGTGCCGGAACGCGGAGCCGGCGAACTGCACCGCCGTGGCACGCGGGTCGGCGGCGGCGCGGACGTCGTCCCAGTCCAGGATGTACTCGCCCAGGGTCTGGTCCCAGCGGGCAGCGGGCGGGGACAAGCTGGCGCCCGCAAAGCCGGGCGGCGCCGGGTGCGCGAAGGCGAAAAACGCCGCCGTTGGGTAGCGGGCATCGCCGGGCCACCAGCCGACCTCGACCAGCTGGGCGTCCGCTGCGTTGCGCATGATGAAGTCGTCGGAAGGCGGGTCGGCTGGCAGGCCAGAGAACAAGAACACCGCCAGGTCAAAAGTGCCCCACCACGCGTTTACCGGTGAGGACCGGCCCCGGTAGGGTGCCCGGAACGCGGCCAGCGCCAGCGCCGCCTGGGTGGCCGCGGCGAAATATTCACCGGCCTGGCCGGGGTCGTAGTGCGCATGCTCGTAATCTTCGTCCAGCGGCACGCTCCAAGGCACTTCTTGCGGCTTGGGGTTGATCTGCACCGCACCGGCTACCCGGCGGACCGCCGCCAGCACCTCCCCGGTGACCCCGGCGACCGGCCGGTCCGGGGCCAACGGCACTCGCTGGGTCTCCCGGCCGCTGTGCTCGACGACCGCCTCATGCGCCCGCAGGTCCAGCGCCGCCACCAGCGACCCAGAACCATCGGGCGCGGGCAGTGGCGCGGTCTCCCAGCCCCGCGCGGTCAGCCGGAGCGCTGCGTGCTGCAGCTGCGGCTCCGGCGGCGCCAGCGCGACCGCCAGCTTGCCCAGCACCTGGGTATGCGCGTGCAGCGTGTCGCACGTCGCACTCCACCGTTCATAAGAAGCCGCTGGCCAGCCTGCAGACATGACGTGCTCCTATGTCAAGGTCGAAGGTGGCCCGCTGGCGGCCGAGGGCGCTGGAATCTCGCCGCTTGACGAGCCGGCCACTGTTCGCGCGCAGACCCGCTGGATCAGGTCGGCCCAGCCCCGGCCGAGGCGCTCGGAGACCTGCCCGGCGGCCTCGCCAAGGGTCGCGGCCGACAGGTAGAGCAGCAGCGGCCCGTCCAGGGCGGCGGTGAGCTGGATGGCCAGGATGTCCGGGTCGGCGGCACCGAGGCAGATCTCGCCGAGCAGAAACCGGATGTGTTCCCGCGACATGGGCGACGACGATCCCGCTGGCACCCGCTCCCGCCCGTCCAGCGCGGCGCGGGCGATCTCGCGGTGCCCGGTCAGGAAGCCGGTCCGGGCATGGCCGTAGGCGATCAGGCGGTCCAGCGGGGGCGCCCCGGGCCCCAATGGCGGTGGGCCGGAAAGCACCTGCTCCTGGAAGTCCCGCTCGTCGTCGTCGAGCAGTGCCTGGAAGATCCCCGCCCGGGTGCCGAACCGGCGGAAGACCGTTCCCTTGCCCAGGCCCGCCCGTTCGGCCAGCCCGTCCATGGTCAGCTTGTCCGCGCCCTCGGCCGCGACTATCTCACGCGCGGTGGCAAGCAGCCGCCGCCGGTTGCGTACCGCGTCGGCTCGCTCGGCGGGCGGCGGCCCCCAGGTCACGGGCTGGTTCATGGGCCCACCCTACGGCCGGAATAGAAACGGGGTAAAGTCCGGTTATCCTCAAGCGTTCAACTACCGCGTAGGAAGGACCGGCCGATGACCACGACACAGGCACCCGGCAGTTTCACCGCACTGCCCGATGAGCGCGTGCTGCAGGCGACGGTTGTTGCCCTGGAAGAGCACGGATTCAGCGTGGAGGTTGCCGGCGACCTCGATGCCGCGCGGGCCGCGGTCCTGGCGCGCATCCCCCCTGGCGCGTCGGTGATGACCAACACCTCGGTCACCTTGGCCGAGACCGGCATCGCGGACGCGATCAACGACGGCGGGCCGTATGAGTCGGCGCGCAATGCGATGTTCGCGCTGGACTTCGCGACGCAGGCGCAGCAGATGAAGGCGATCGGCGGCCAGCCCGATTACGCCCTGGGCAGCGTGCACGCGGTCACCCCGGACGGCACCCTGGTCATCGCCTCGGCCTCGGGCAGCCAGCTCGCCTCCTACGCCTGGGGCGCGGCCAACGTGATCTTCGTCGTCGGGGCGCAGAAGCTGGTGCCCACCCTGGAGGCCGCGCACCACCGGATCTACCAGCACAGCCTCAAGCTCGAAGACGCCCGGGCGCAGGCCGCCTACGGGCAGCACAGCCAGGCCGGGAAGATCCTGGAGATCCACCAGGAACTGCCCGGCCGCATCCACATCGTCCTTATCCGCGAGGCGGTCGGATTCTGATGCAGCCAAGCAGGCTCGCCGTGCTCGGCGCAGGCCATGTCGGGCCGGTCATCGCCCGGCTGGCCATCAAGGCCGGTTACCCGGTGGCCATCGCCACGTCGGGCGACCCGGAGAGCCTCGCCCTGATCACCGAGCTGATGATTCCCGGCGCGCAGCCCCGGTGGGCCCGTGACGCGGTGGCGGAAGCGGACATCGTGGTGCTCGCGCTGCCGCTGCACCGCCTCGGCGAGATCGATCCCGGCCTGCTCAACGGCAAGCTTGTCGCCGACGCAATGAACTACTGGCCGGCCGCCGAGGGCGTGATCGAGGCCTTCTCGCGCGGTGGCAGCAGCGAGATCGTGGCGCGGCGGCTGGCCGGCTCGACCGTGGTCAAAGCGCTCAATCACATCGGCTACCACGAACTCGAGGACCGGGCGCGGCCCGCGGGCGCCCCGGACCGGCGCGCGGCGGCCGTCGCGGGCGACGACCACGCGGCGGTCGCCACGATCGCTCGCCTGGTCGATGGGATCGGCTACGACCCGGTTCGACTGGAGAGCCTGCGCGCGGGCCGGGCGATCGAGCCGGGCGGGCCGGTGTTCGGTGCCGTGCTGCCGCTCGACGAGTTCGAGCGGGCGGTGCGCGTGGGCGCGAGGAGCCTCGCATGACGTACACGTTCGGGCTGGACACGTTTGGCGACCGGAACGCCGACGCCGATGGCAAGCCGTTGTCGCACGCCCAGACGATCCGCAACGTAGCCGAGGAAGGGGTCTTTGCCGAGCAGGCGGGTGTGGACTTCTTCGGGATCGGCGAGCATCACACCGAGTACTTCCCGATGCCGGCCGGGGACGTGGTGCTGGCCGCGATCGCGGCGCGTACCGAGCGCATCCGCCTCGGCTCCGCCGTGACCGTGCTGAGCTCGGACGACCCGGTCCGGGTATACCAGCGGTACGCCACGCTGAACGCGATCTCCGGCGGCCGGGCCGAGGTCATCCTCGGGCGCGGATCAAGCATCGAATCGTTCCCGTTGTTCGGCTATGACCTCGCCGACTACGAGGAACTCTTCGAGGAGAAGGCCACGCTGTTTGCCGAGCTGGTCAAGGGCGGGCCGGTCACCTGGACGGGCAAGACGCGTGCGCCCCTGATTGGCCAGGACGTGGTGCCGCACACCGAGTCCGGCCCGTTCCCGGTGTGGATCGGTGTCGGCGGCAACCCTCAGTCGGTGATCCGTGCCGCCCGGCTCGGGTTCTCGCTGGCGCTGGCCATCATCGGCGGGCCGCCGGCCCGGTTCGCCGCTTACTCGCAGTTGTTCCAGCGGGCACTGGAGAAGTTCGGTCACCCCCCGTTGCCGGTGATGGTGCACTCGCCGGGCCACGTCGCGGCCACCGACGAGCAGGCCAAGGCGGAGTTCTGGCCGCGGTGGCGGGACATCATCACGCTCGTCGCACCGGAGCGCGGCTTTGCGATCCCCACCGAGGAGTCATTCGACGCCGAGACCGGGCCGGACGGGGCGCTGTACGTCGGCTCACCAGAAACCGTCGCCCAGAAGATCGCCACCAACCTGCGCGTTCTTGGCGCGTCCCGGTTCGACCTGAAGTACGGGATGCCGGGCCTCACCCACGAACAGCTCATGACCAACATCGAGTTGTACGGCGGCCAGGTCATCCCGCGGGTCCGCGACCTGCTCAGCTAGGGCCCTCCGCCGAGGTCCGCGCCGCCGAAATCGCCTCAGCCGAAATCGCCTCAGCCGAAGTCGCCGCCGCCGAAATCGCCCCCGCCGAAGTCCCCGCCGCCGAAGTCGCCCCCGCCGAAGTCCCCGCCGCCGAAGTCGCCCCCGCCGAAGTCCCCGCCGCCGAAGTCGCCGCCGCCGAAGTCGCCGCCGGGATCCCCGTTCCCTTGGGCACCGCCGTCCCCATAGCCGGCGCCGCCGTCGTAATAGCCGCCAAACGGGAACGGGGAGAGCGCCTCACCGAGGAGGAACCCGGTGAACAGGCCGGGGCTGAAGCCGAAGCCGCCCCAGTACGCCGGGGCGAAACCGGCGTTCACGTAGCTGACCGGCGTGCCGTTGACCTCCACGTTGCGCAGGTCGGGCTCGCTGCCGTTGTCCACCTTGCGCGCACAGTCGGAGCAGGCCGGTACGGTGCGGCCCGGCCCGCCGTCGGCCGGCGTCCAGTAGACGTCGCGCACCGACATGCCGTGCCGCGGGTCGAAGAAGCACGCCGGGCGCCGCTCGGGCCGCGGCTGGCCGGCCGCGAGAGCGTCCGCGCTGGCCAGGTGGTACTGCCCGGCGGCGATCGAACGGCTGACCGCGCCCATGTCCGTGGCGCTCCTGGCGGCATCGAGGGCCGCGGTGCCCCTTTCGTAGGCGGCCAGGGCCGCGGCCTGTTCCTCCGCCGCCTCCGGGTTGTTCTGGATGGAGACGTCGGAATCGCGGTCGGTGAGCCTGGTGCTGAGCGCGATCAGGTCGTCCTGGGCGGCCAGCTTGGCATCCTTCAGCTCTTGCCGCCGGCGCCTGCGGATGGGCCGCCAGATCACGAAGCCAAGCAGCCCGATCACCACAAGGACGCCAAGGACGATCAGGACGTTCCGCAGCGTGTGCGAGGCTCCGCCGCCCGCGGCCGCGCCGGACCCGGTCCCGGCTTGCTGCTGCACCTGGGTCACGAAGTCGGACAGCGCTGCGTCGATGTTCTGATCCGCCTGGTGCTGCTCGACCACCCGGGTCGCGATTGCGGCCGCCCCGTGGGGAGGCAGCATTCCCGAGTTATACGCGCCGAAATGCCTTCGCTGGCTGTCCAGGAAGCCGACGGTGAACTGCCCGCGCCCGCTCAGGTCGCTGATGATCTTGCCCATCGCGCTGTTGTAGCCGGAGGAACCGGCCGGGGCGACCACCAGGTAAATGTTGTCCCCGCCGATCTGCCGCTCCAACTGGACCTCTTGGGTTTGCGAGACCAGCGAGCGGGCGGAGCCGGCGACGCAGACGTGCTGCTCGGCCAGGCAAGCGGCCAGCGTGCTGGCGCCGGCCTGAGCGGGGACCAGCCAGAGCGCGGCAAGCACGCCCAGGACCGGCCCCAGCAGCCTTTTCATAGCGTGGACCTCCTGCTGGAGTAACCAGGTTCGCAAACGATACCCGCGTCCAGATATGCCCGGGACCAGGCAAGCCGGTGGCTGTGCAACCACCGTGCCGGCTCGGTGACGGCGGTGTGGAGGCGCGTGCCCGCGCGTTCAGGCTAAAGCCTCGCTCGCCGGGCTGGCAGCGGCCCCGCTCGCCGGGCTGGCGGTGGGCTGCTGGGCGGGGATGCGGCGGGTGGCGAAGAGCGCGATCAGGGCGACGATGGCGAGGAGCGATAGCGACGAGCGCAGCCCGTCGATGCGGGCATCTGCGTTTTCGGTAACGATGGCGTCAGCGGTCTTGGCGGGCACGCCGGCCTTGTCGAGCTGGGCTTGCAGGTCTTTGTCGGACATGAACGGGATCCCGCCGGCCAGTTCCACCTGCGCCTTGGACGCGACGTCCTTGGGCACGTTGGGGTTGTGCGCGACGCCGGTCAGGAAAGACGTGGTCAGCGCTGAGATGAGGACCGCGCCCGCCAGCGCGGTGCCGATCGAGGCGCCAAGGTTGGTGACCGTGTTCTGCACCCCGCCGACCTCTCCGCTTTGCTCGTCGGGCACCGCCGAGACCGTCACGCTGCCGAGCTGAGACGCCAGCGCGCCGACCCCCAGGCCGGCCAGCAGCAGCGGCCAGGTCACTATCTCGGGCCCGGCACCGGCATCAAGCAGCGCCAGCAGGATCACGATCCCGGCGAACAGCGCGAAGAACCCGATCTGGACCACGCGGCGGGGGGAGGCGTTCGGGAACACCCTGGGTACCCCGACAGCGGCCAGCAGCAGCGTGACCGACAGCGGCAGCAGCCGGACGCCGGTCGCCACGGCGGAGAGCCCGAGCGACACCGATAGGAACAACGGCACCACGAAGAACAGGCCCGCCTGCAGCAGGTACTGGAACAAGAACGAGATGAGCCCGCCGCGCAGCGTCCGGATCCGCAGCATCGCCGGATCCACCAGGACGGCCTCGCCGCGCCGCAGACGGTGAATCTCCCACCACATGAAGACCCGCAGCACCACGCCGCCGCCCAGAACCAGCCAGATCACCGGAGACAGCCCCAGCCAGTGGGGGGCGCCCTGCTTGGGCTGGACAAACCCCCACGTGCCGGCGCGGAGAATGCCGTACACGATAAGCCCAAGGCCCAGCGCGGACAGCGCCGTCCCCACCAGGTCCAGCCGCGCGCCCTTCTCCGCGGGGGTGTCGGCGATCCGGCGGGTGAGCGCGAGGATGACCAGCACGACGAGGACTTCCCCGGCGAACACCCACCGCCACGAGGCGTAGGTGGTGAACAGGCCGCCGATCAGCGGACCCGCCGCCACCGCGATCGCCCCGGCCGACGCGACCAGCCCGTAGGCGCGCGGCCGCTGCGAGCGGCCGAAGTTCGAGGCGACCAGCGCCACGATCGCGGGCATGATCAGCGCGGCCCCCACACCTTCCAGCACCGACCAGCCCAGCAGCAGCACCGGCAGGCTCGGCGACAAGGCGGTGATCAGCGAACCGCACCCGTAGATAACGCACCCGATGGCGAACGCGCGCTTGCGGCCGAAGATCTGGCCGAGCCGGCCACCGGTGATCATGAGCGACGCCATCACCAGCGTGTAGAACGTGATCGCGGCCTGGATCCCGGTCACCGTTGTGCCGACGTCCTTGGCGACGGTCGCGATCGACACGTTCATGACCGAGCTGTCCAGCGTCATCAGGAACTGCGCGGAGGCAAGCGTTAGCAGCACCATGCCGGCCGCGCCGGCCGCTGCCTCCGCGGCAACGCCCCCCTCAGCTTGCTGGCTTACGTCCATGCAGCCA
>Ga0306924_10006975_pt1 | contig 11281 bp, 7 predicted proteins | sample sta12Can44000111_FD_203756 | JGI IMG/M metagenome (GOLD analysis project Ga0306924, IMG submission 203756) | Lab enrichment of tropical soil microbial communities from Luquillo Experimental Forest, Puerto Rico - statanox.12C.anox.44.000.111 (v2)... | ecosystem: Environmental > Terrestrial > Soil...
CCTCCCGTAGGAGTCTGGGCCGTGTCTCAGTCCCAGTGTGGCTGATCATCCTCTCAGACCAGCTACGGATCACAGGCTTGGTAGGCCGTTACCCCACCAACTACCTAATCCGACGCGGGCCCCTCTTGGAGCGATCAATCTTTCCCCCAGCTCGCGCCGGGGCGTATGCGGTATTAGCCGAAGTTTCCCTCGGTTATCCCCCACTCCAAGGCAGGTTCCCACGCGCTACTCACCCGTCTGCCACTCCCACAAGGGCCGAAACCCTCATGAGCGTCCGACTTGCATGTGTTAGGCATGCCGCCAGCGTTCGTTCTGAGCCAGGATCAAACTCTCAAGTTCATCCCGGGTCGACTCCCGTCGACCCCATCCAAGGGCCTCCATAACGCACGCATCAATGCGCAAGCCATGACGGCCCAACGCCGCCGCCCGCGCATCCCTTCCACCTTCTCCACCCTCTCAATCAGCAACCCCCAAGACACGCAAGCCTCAAGGGGCCGCGCTTATAAGCCCTCCTCACAACTCCCGTCAATCAAAATTCGGTTCGCCTTTGCATCGGCTCGATTAAGCCACATCGGCACCATAATACAAGATTACTGTGTGCTTTGCTTCGGCGAAAAAGAGCCAGCGCTCGGCGACAAGGCCGAGCGCCGCACTTGCGACGCCGAGCCCAGCCACGATCCCTCCGGCCACTCCCCCGAGCAACAGGCCACAGAAGCTCGCGAGCGCGGGAACCGCGAAGCCAGCGACCCGGGCGATACGGCGCAGCTCCCTCCGGTGTTTGCGCGCGATGCTGAACCCCATCTCCTTCAAGAGGTAATTCTCCTCGGTATGCGGCGCCTCAAGCATGCGCACCCGGCCTCGGCTCCCGAGCGAGGTCGCACTCGCAACGGTGCTCCGCGCCGAGGTAGTGTCGATCAGACGCCAATACCGTTCTTTCGTCCACCAGGCGGCAAGAACGACGACCGAGGTCAGCAGCGCGACACCCCCGTAGCGTGCCGACCACAGCCGGATCAGAAAGTCGAGTACCAGGAATCCGCTCATCAGCGCCAGCGCCAAATAGTTCGGCACGACCCATTGGTTGTGCCATTGATGGATTGGTTTTAGCGATGCGTAGATCATGCCTGTGCAACAGATCGTCGCCGCCGCAAGCCCGGCGGCGAGTACCCCGCAGAGGCCAACCAGACCCTGAGTCGCGCCAAAGAAGACCCAGCCGATGCCGAAGATTGCTGCTGGCAGCAAGGTCAGGACCGCGAGAATGCCTTCGCGTGACAACCAGGACGATCGCCATTGCGAGAAGGCGCGCCAAGCACGCTCGGGCCGACCGAGATGAAAGGCCGACGATGCCAGCCCGCCAACGGCGAACAGCGCCGCGACAGCGAGCGCCGCACAGCCGAAGCCCTCGCTGGGCGGCAATAAGCCGAGCGGCGCGCCGAGCCCGAGCAAAGTCAAGAGAGCGAAGCCGGCACCCGACGAGGTAGTGAAAAACACGATGGAAAATGCCGGATGCATGCGTCGGCCCGGATGTGCTCTCGCTCAGCGGGACAGCGCTGCTTCAGCCACCTCGCCCGCCAAGGCGAAGCCCGTTCCCCAATGCGGTCATCGCGATTGTCCCTCACGTCGCGGACCCGCTCTATAGCGCAGTATCCCCGGCGCACGGGCAAGCGATACCGGGTTCTCGAGTAGAGGAAAGGAGGGCACCGCTGTATGGTCCTCGCCGGGCACCACTCGATCGATCTGCACGCGCAAATCATACCAGGCCGCCTGGCCGGTAATGGGGTCGGCATTGGCATAGTTATAGCCCCCATCCGGCGGCAGAAGCTCCGAGATCAAATGGTTGAGCAGGAATGCTTTCTGGAACTCGGGCGCGGCCGGATCAAGCTGCCACGCGCCAGCACGCTTTCCGATCGCATTCCAGGTCCACACCGTATCCGGATTGACCCCGTCCATCAGCTTGGTCGGGACGCGAATCCGGCCCTGACGGCTCGACAGCCAGACCCAGTCGTCCTCCCCAAGGCCGAGCGCCTGCCCGGTCGCCCGGTGGATGAACAGCCGATTGTTGCCTAGAATCTGCCGCAGCCAAGCATTCTGCGAGTGCCAAGAATGGTACATCTGCATCGGCCGCTGAGTCAGCGCGTGCAGAGGAAAGCTCCCACCATCGATCCGCGCTTCTTCGAACGGCACGTACCAGAACGGCAGCGGATCGAAATAGGTTGCGACCCGTTCGCGATGTGTCTCGGGCGGCACCACCCTTCCATGCCCGCGGGCGGCAAGGCGGAAGCGCTGAAGCGGCTCGACATAGATCTGTAACGTGATCGGGTCGGCGGTATCGACGAATCCCATCGCGACCGAGGTTTCGAGATAGGCTTTGTTCGCGTGCTTGAAATACCGCTGGTCTGCGGGCAGCTCATGCTTCCAAAAACAACCGTTCGCGACATACTGCTCGAGCTGACGTGGGTTGGGCGCGCCTTGGCCTATTTGTTCGCCCTCGGCACCGCGCCAGCCGCCGAGCGGCCCGACGCCCGGCCGGCGCTCGTGATTGACGATGTAGTCGGGGTAGCCTCCCGGATAACGCGGTCCGCCTTCCGCTGTGGTAAAGCCGGGCAACCCGAGCCGGGCGCCGATTTCGATCAGCACGTCCTGAAACGGCCGAACGTCGCGGTCCGGAGCCACTATCGGCTGACGGATAGCGTCGGCCGGCCCTTCGACCCCGCCGATCGGGCGATCGAGCAGCGAAAGGCAATCCCAGCGTTCGAGATAGGTCGTGTCCGGAAGAACAAGATCGGCATAGCCGACCATCTCGGAGTAATAAGCATCCGAATAAATGATCCGCGGGATACGGTAGCCGCCGGTCGAGGGATCCCTGTCGGTCAGCATTCGCATCGTCTCAGCGGTGTTCATGGCCGAGTTCCACGCCATGTTGGCCATATACATGAAGAGGGTGTCGATTTGATACGGGTCGCCCTTCCACGCATTGGCGATGACCATCTGCATCATGCCGTGCGCAGCGATCGGGGCGTCCCAGGAGAAAGCCTTGTCAATGCGGATGGCTCGGCCTTCGCCATCGATAATCAGATCCTCGGGGGAGAGCGGGTAGCCGAGCGGCGCCCCCGGCAATGGTCTCCCGGGGTCGATCTGCCCGGGTTTGCCCGCCGGTTTCGGCCCGGGAGGGCATGGCTTCGGATGCGGCGACTTGTAGCGCCACCCGCCCGGGACATCGATTGTTCCGAGAAGCAACTGTAGCAAATGCAGCGCGCGACAGGTCTGGAACCCGTTCGAATGGGCGGAGATCCCGCGCATCGCATGTATGGACACCGGGCGGCCGCGCATCGAATCATGGCGGCGTCCAGCCCAGTCTGTCCATGGCACGGGGAGCTCGATCTGCTCTTCGAAAGCGACACGGGCGAGATCGGCGGCCAGTCGCCGGATTGTCGCGGCCGGAATACCGCAGGTCTGAGCGACCGCCTCGGGCGCATAGCCGGAGTCAAGATAGCGCTCGGCCACGAGCTGAAAGACCGGGACCGCGCGCCGGCCGTCGGGCAACGCAGCCTCGCCGACGAGACGAGCCGAGACACCCACCGCGAAACCGTTCGCGAGCGCTCCCGAAAGCCCGAGCACGAGCGGCTCGCCAGCCTCGCCGCGGGCAAAGAGCCCGTCATCGGCCGCGCCCGGCGCTTGGATCACCAGCCAGGCGGCATTGGTGTAACGAACCAGATAATCGAAATCGACCCGATCGTCTTTGAGCAATTCGTGGACCAACGCGAGTACAAAGAGCCCGTCGGTGCCCGGTCTGATCCCGACCCATTCGTCAGCGATCGCCGAATAGCCGGTGCGCACCGGATTTACCGAGACGAACTTTGCGCCGCGACGCCGCAGGCCCGATAGCGCGATCTTGATCGGATTCGAATCATGATCCTCGGCAACGCCGAACATCATAAAGAACCGAGTGCGTGCCCAGTCAGGTTCGCCGAACTCCCAAAAGCTGCCACCGAGAGTGTACATTCCGGCTGCCGCCATATTGACCGAACAGAACCCGCCATGCGCGGCGAAGTTCGGAGTCCCAAATTGTGCCGCCCAATAGCCGGTCAGCGACTGGCTCTGATCGCGGCCGGTGAAGAAGGCAAGTTTTTTCGGATCGCGGTCGCGGATCGGCGACAGCCACTCGACCGCAGTGGCGATCGCCTCCTCCCATTCGATTTCGCGGAACTCCCCAGAGCCGCGTTCGCCAACCCGTCTGAGCGGCTTCCTCAGCTTCGCCGGGGAGCGCTGCTGCATGATGCCGGACGCGCCCTTGGCGCAGATCACGCCGCGGTTGACGGGGTGGTCCCGGTTGCCTTCGATGTAGCGAATGCCGCCGTCCTTGAGATGAACTTTGATCCCGCAGCGGCAGGCACACATGTAGCATGTGGTGCATTTGACCTCATCGGACACCCCGGGCGAAGTATCGACCCGCTGCCGCGGCGAGAAATAATCGTGCACACGCTCGGCCAAGTTCATCCGGTCTCCCCCGCTTCGATCAACTCAGTCACCTTCATTGCTTTGCCAACGGTTGCGATGCAAAAGGGATAAAGGCTTTCGCAAGGTTTCGCGTCAATCGGGGTTGCCGGGTGGCCCGCCGTCCTCAACGGGAAACCCCGCCTGGCGATAGAACCGTATAGCTCCCGGATGCAGCGGTACGGACAGGCCGTCGAATGCGTGTTCGAGTCGCACATTCTTCCCGATCGGGTCGTGAGCCTCGAGGAGGTGCTGGGTTGCCTCGTTCCACAGGGCTTTGGTAATAGCAAAGATCAAGTCGTCGGAGGCGTCGGCGGAGACCACCCACAGGGCATGGAACCCAACGGTCGATGTTGCCACACCGACCCCCGGATAAGTATCGGCGGGTATTACAGATCGATCGTAAGCGCCGTATTTTTCTTGCATTTTCGACAACACATCATCAGGGATCGGAATGAGACGAATCGGCGTGGTCGCCGCGAGTGCGCGAACCGCCGGGATTGGGATGCCGCCGATCAGGAAAACACCCTCGAGGGAACCCTCTGATAGGTCGGCGGCGGCAGTACCGGAGCGCAGGTATTCGACCGACAGATCCTGCTCAGTGAGCCCGCTCGCGGCAAGCACGATGCGGGCATCGACGAGAGTTCCTGATCCGGTTTGGCCCAACGAGATGCGCCGGCCTTTCAGATCGGCCAGTGTTTGAATCGGCCCGGCAGCGGGCACGACCAGGTGGAGGCTTTCGGGGAACAGGCTCGCGATGGCCCGCAACTTCTTGATCGGTCCTTCATCGGCGAAGACGCCCGTTCCGGTAAAGGCCCAGCTGACAACATCGGATTGGGCAATCCCGGACTCGATCTGGTCGGAGGCGACCATGCGAAGATTCTCTACCGAGCCCCGCGTTGCCTCTGCCACTGCAACCAGTCCCGGGACGCCGCAACTGCCGCCCTCCTCGCAAGGGAGAGAGTCGGCGGGCTTGGAAATTGCGCTCGCGAGCACCCCGCCGATCTCGAAGAAGCTGCCCGCCGTCGCCGCAGCTCCGATGCGGAAGAAGTGAGATTCCTGCGCACTTGCCGGTGCAATCCGCGACAGGAGACTAAAAACGACAAAGGCGGCCCTAATCGAGCTGCGAGGATGAATACTGAACGTAGAAAACATCGTCTCACCACGTGAGACAGCAATTTCCGAAAACAACACGGATCACCGCGGATTGCAATACCTCGCGCGGTTTGCAATACCTCGCGCGGTTAAAGACCGCGCGGCAAGCCCTAATCGGGCCCCTTCGTCTCGCCGTACGCTATTCTCGATGGAAACGCTGTCTGGAGAGGCTCCGGATCAAGGGTCTTCTGCGCCACGATCCCGATAATGGCGGTTCCGTAGAGCTCGAGCTTGCTGGCGCCGACACCGGAGATGTTCGCAAGCGATGTCAGGGAGATCGGACGGCGGCGCGCCACTTCGAGCAGCGTCGAATCGTGAAAAATCAAATAGGGCGGCAGTTCCTGGCGACGCGCTTCTTCGAGACGCCACGCCCGCAGCGCCTCCCACAAGGCGCGCGCCCTGGGGTCGAGTTCTGCGGCCTCCGCGATTTTGCGATCAGGCTTGCGGCCTTGCCGCGCCGGGCCGCGTGGGTCGAGACGAAAGCGGACCGTTCTTGTGCCGCGCAGGATCTCCGCCGCGGCAGGTGCCAGCGCAAGTCCGCCATGGCCGGCGAGATCCGGAAAGACGAAGCCCTGCGCCACCAGCTGGCGAAAGACCGAAAGCCAGCCGCGGCGATCGAGCTCGGTACCGACGCCAAATGTCTTGAGTCGATCATGCTTCAGCCTGACAACGCGCTCGGTCGCGTTGCCGACGAGGATGTCGACGAGATGGTGCGCGCCGAAGCGCTGACCCGTGCGGTAGACCGCCGATAGCGCCTTTTGGGCGGCAACGGTTCCGTCCCAGCTCGGCACCGGTGTCCGGCAATTGTCGCAATTCCCGCAGGGCGGGTGATCGCTTTCGCCGAAATAACCAAGCAGCACCTGTCGGCGGCAGGAAACCGCCTCGCAATAGCCGATCAGCGCTTCCATCTTCTGCCGCTCGATCCGCCGCTGGCGTTCCGTCGCCTCGCTTGCGTCGAGCAGCCGCATCAGGCTCATCACATCGGCGATGCCGTAAGTCATCCAGGCATCCGCCGCCAGCCCGTCGCGCCCCGCTCGGCCGGTCTCTTGATAATAAGCCTCGAGGTTCTTCGGCGCGTCGAGGTGAGCGACAAAACGGACGTTGGGCTTATCGATCCCCATGCCGAAGGCGATGGTCGCGACCACCACCAGCCCTTCCTCCTTCAAGAACCGCTCCTGGTTGCGCTCGCGCACCGTGCCCTCGAGACCGGCGTGGTAGGCGACCGCGTCGCGCCCACGCGCCCTCAGCCAGTCAGCAGTCTCCTCAACCGCGCGCCGGGTAAAGCAATAAACGATCCCGGCATCGGCGGGGTGTTCCTCGCAGAGAAATCGCCAGAGTTGTCCGAGCGGATTGAGCTTGGGGACGACACGATAGAACAGGTTCGGACGATCATAGCCGGCGGCGAAGACCCGCGCCTCGGCAAGCCGAAGCTGTGCGACGATGTCGCGACGTGTCGGACCGTCCGCGGTCGCGGTCAGCGCCAAGAGCGGCACCCCCGGAAAGCACTCCTTCAGGATCGAGAGCTGCTGATATTCCGGGCGGAAATCATGACCCCATTGGGAGATGCAGTGCGCCTCGTCAACGGCGAAGAGGGCGAGGCGGCAGCCGGAGAAAAGCTCGAGGCAGCGTGGCGTCACCAATCGCTCGGGCGAGACGTAGACGAGGTCGAGCGCGCCGTCGCGGACCGCGCGTTCGATTTCCGCCGTCTCGCCGGGGGATAGCCGCGAGTTCAACGCGGCAGCGCGCACCCCGGCTTGGCGCAGCGCGTCCACTTGGTCCTTCATCAACGCGATCAGCGGCGAGACGACGACGCCTAAACCGGGGCGGAGCAGCGCCGACACCTGATAGCACAGCGATTTGCCGCCGCCGGTCGGCATCAGCACGACGGCATCGCCGCCTGTGGTGACGTGCTCGATGATCGCGAGCTGCTGACCTCGGAAGCTGTCGAAGCCAAAGACCTCGCGCAACACTCCAAGCGGTGTGCGTTCTTTGCTCCCACGCCAGTCAAGAGGCGAGTGCGGCACTCTTTATGCCTTCCCGTAGATGTGTTGGCCCCGTGAAATCGGCGCCTCTCGCGAGCCGAAGTCAGGCTTTAGCCGAGTGCCGGCTCCAGAGCGGTCTCGCGCGCGGCAACTTTCCCACTCGTTATTCGCGTCGCGACGACCTGTCCCTTGCAAAGGCAATCTCAACTAATCACCTTCAAGTTGGATGCGCACCCGCGAGGCTCGGCGCCTAGTCTTGCCCCCGCAACGGCAGCTGCAACGTAGGTGTTCCCATCCTGCCGCGCCACGATCGTCGTGGCGGTCCCCCGGCAAAGCGAGGTAATGTGCTCATTTCCCGTGCAGGTCGAGGCCGCGCGAGGCGGTTGCTGGTAGGGAGCGCGATGGCCCTCGCGCTCGGTGTCTTCGGCTTTGCGCCTTGCTCGCTGCGCGCGTTTGTGGCCGAGCCCGGCGAGGACGCCTCAACAGCGGGTCCCGCTGTTCCCGAGCCCAACGCTGGATCGCCGAACGTGACCCCCTTCCTCGGTGATCCCGAACTCAAGGCGCGTCTCGATGTCCCGGGCAAGTTGGCGGTGGCGGGCGAGCGGATGCATGAGCAGCTGTTGCGTCGTTTCTATACCGCACATGGCTATCAGACGGTATGGACCAGTCGCACGGCGGAAGCGAGCCATCTGTGGAATGCGGTCCAGCACGCGGGCAATCAAGGGTTGGACCCGGGTCTGTTCCACAGCTCCGTGATCACCGAGCGTGGCCCGGCGCTGTCGCCGATAGAGCGCGATTTGCTGCTTTCCGATGCTTTTCTCTCCTATGCCGACGCGCTGTCGCGGGGCGCGATGCCGATCGAAGACCGGGCCGATGACGAGGATCTGACGCCTGAGCCGGTCGACGTCGTCGAGGTGCTCGACGCCGCGATCACCAGCCCGAATCCGGGGCAGCTGATCGAAGCGCTCGCCCCGTCTTCGCCCGCATACGTGGCGCTACGCCGCGCCTATGCGGAAAACCGCGCCGTATACGAGGGCGGCATCCCGATGCGGAGTTCGGACGCCCGGAAAAAGCCCGAGCGCGGGGCGAGCGAAAGCCGTTCAGCCGCGGAAAGGCGGATGCGGCAGTTGGCGGTCAATCTGGAGCGCCTGCGCTGGTTGCCTCGGCGCATCGCTGCAGACCGGGTAGAGGTTAATGCCGCGATCGCGCGGCTCAGGCTGTTCCGCGACGACCGGCCGGTATTTACGACGCGCGTCGTCGTCGGGGAAACTGACAAGCAGACACCCGAGTTTCAGTCGACGATAAGTGACATCCTGTTTAATCCCCCCTGGAACATTCCCCGCTCGATCGCGCAAAAGGAGATATTACCGAGGCTGGCAGCCGATCCCGGCTATCTGAGCGAGCATCACATGAGGTGGCGCGCCGGCGGGTCTATTCAGCAGGAGGCCGGTCCGTACAGTGCACTCGGACGGCTCAAATTCGAGATGACCGATCGCTACGACGTTTATCTGCACGATACGCCGATCAAGTCCCTCTTCCAATCAGGCGATCGCATGATGAGCCATGGGTGTGTGCGCGTTGAAAACCCGCGCGTACTCGCGCAACTCCTGCTTGAACAGAGCCCCAAGGCAATCGACAAAGGAATTTCCCGCGGGTACACCAATTCGCGGCCCTTGCCGAGCCCTCTTCCGATTTTTATCGTTTATCAGACAGCCTACGCCGAATCGAATGGTTCGATCCAGTTCAGTTCCGATCCATATCAACGGGATGACGAGATTTGGCAGCACTTGACGCGTGCGCAACGGTCCCCGGTTGCTCAGGATGTCGCCGTCAGCCAACGTAAAGGGTGATCTATTGAGGAATCAGCTCAACCTTCGCTAAGAATCCAGTAAAAATACCCATTGGGCGGCTTGATTTTGGCCGAACGGGGCTTGCATCCCCCGTTAACAATTGTTATGGCCGTCCCAGGGGAATTTGGGGGAGTTGGCCATTGCAGACTTCTTTGCTGAGCCGCCGGCGGCTCATCGGCGCGGCGGCTGCTGCCGCCGCTGTTGGCTTCGTAGCTCCGGTCCCGGCCGTTTCTTTCGCTCCGCGATCGGTCGCGCTCTACAACATCCATACTGGTGAATGGCTGCGGACGGTCTATTGGGCTGACGGTCACTACATTCGGGAGGCAGTCAGGGACATCAACTGGATTCTGCGGGATCACCATTCCGACGAGATCCGGCCGATGGATGCCGGCGTTCTCGACGTGCTCGGAATGTTGCGTGATCGGCTCGATACGCACGATCCTTTCCTCGTGGTTTGCGGGTATCGCTCACCGACGACCAACAGGAGTCTCTACCTGCATCGCGAGGGGGTAGCGAAATACAGCTATCACATCAAGGGGATGGCCGTCGATCTGCGGTCGGAGCGCCGCGACCTGAACCAGATCCGCGATGCGGCGCTGAGCCTCAGGTGCGGCGGCGTGGGTTACTACCCCCGCTCAGACTTCGTTCACGTCGATTGCGGACCGATTCGCCGCTGGTAAACGCCAGTCCCGACAGCGGGCGGCGCCGTCCTCGAGTGGCCGGAAGGCCGCGAATTGCCCGGCGTCATGTCCCCCGCGGCGATGGCTTCAGCTCATTGACGCTCGAATCGCTGCCCGGCAAATCCGCCGATTTGTTGCGCCGAAGCGAGTCCAGAAACGAGCGGCACGCTCGCGATGGCTCGAAGTCCTGATGGGACGCGGACGGATCGCGGGCGACTACGCCCCTCGACGAGGTCGTGCAGCTGATGGGGCACCATCGCATCAAACGGGTGCCGGTGCTCGACGGTAACTCGCTGGTCGGGATCGCCGGCCGAGCCGGCTTACCTCGCGCGCTAGCACATACGCTCGACAAAGAGGCCGCTCCGACCCGACAATGATATCCGCGATCGTGTGTTAGCCGAGCTAGCGAAAGCGGCCTGGGCGCAGGCGTTCGGGTGGAAACCAGCATTTTTCGGCAGACCGAATGGCCGAGAAGCGTAGAGTCGAGATGTGGCGCGGTGGCGGTAGGTCGAACATATCTGTAGCCGCCCCTTTCGTCTGGCGGTGCCTCACTGGTTCGGCCATGGCTCCGTTTCCACATCCCGCTCATCGAACCGGACAGGCGGATTTACCGCATCCGGCTCTCGGACAACACGTCACGCCTTCGCCCACGACGGGCCGCGACCAAGCTGGGTCAGGCGTACGAGCCCGAAGTGCCCGTAAAGGTGCGAGAGTGGATAGGCTCCGCCCTTGCGTCGCCAGACTTTGTGCTTGAAGCGCAACCACATAGCCGTGTAGTTGTCGAGCACCCGATACGCTTTGCGGGTGGTTCCAACGCTAAAGTAATTGACCCACCCGCGAAGCGCGTGGTTCAACTGATCCACCAGCCTTGTGGTCTCCTGCCAAGTACCCGCTCGGTCGGACAGCGCGTGGGCTCTTTCGACCATGCGTTTGATGCTCTTCTTTGACGGTCGGTCGCCCAGCCGGGCCTTGCCCGTCTCCGGAGAGTACATCCGCCCGAACGTATACCCCAGGAAGTCGAACTCCCCGTCCGGAACTCTGCAGATCCGTGTCTTCTCCTCGTTCACTGTCAGCTTCAGCTTGCCCATAATCTCGCGCAGGTGGTGCAGCGCCTTCTCCGCGC